>Ga0208693_1002107_pt1 | contig 13474 bp, 15 predicted proteins | sample AD_UKC071_MetaG_FD_184438 | JGI IMG/M metagenome (GOLD analysis project Ga0208693, IMG submission 184438) | Active sludge microbial communities of municipal wastewater-treating anaerobic digesters from USA - AD_UKC071_MetaG (SPAdes) (version 2) | ecosystem: Engineered > Bioreactor > Anaerobic >... | reverse complement strand
CAGAAGAATTGAACGTTCATTAATGCGAGCTAGGAAGCGCACGAGGAAGCCTCACAAAGTATGTACGTTTGGAGCTGAGATCTCTCAAAAACCCGATTTACAGGAGATTAGCTCACCTGATAGCTGTCATATCGGTCAGCGCGTGCCTACTCCGGCATACGGTTCTCCTGTAGCCGAAACGAGAAGCGTGCTCACAAGCCGGTGCATTACCTGGGCACAGTGACCGATGAGAAGACCCAAGACATTCCAAATTCTCTTCAAAGCACGAAAAATCCCAGCTACATTTTGGTTGACCCCTCCACGATCTCCGCCAAAAACGGCTATCAATTCCCGCACCTCATGGTGCTGCACTCGATCCATATCTCCGTTGCTCTCCACCAGTTGCCAGGCGGAATACGATATGCAGAGCTTCTCGTTTTAAATAGAGCGGTTGATCCGAAAAGGAAAGCAGGACTGTTTGAATTGGCCTGCACCTCGGAATCCCCTGCATGCTCAATGCAGATCGTTCTACAAAACCATAGCCGCTGAGCGCGAGCGACGTGTTCAACCCTGAGCTCTGTGTGACGCAGAGGCATGACAAAGGTAATAAAAACGCTTTCCCGCCTCAAGCTCGCGCAGATATTCGGCCTTGCCTTTGATGAGATGCTCATTACAAGCAATATAGGCGAGGGCGACAAGCCCTCGCAGATAAAAGCCTTTAGGGTACGACTGGTTCCACGCCCTAAAAGCTTGTCATGGGCTCTATGTTTGTGCACAAATGTGCCGCAATCGAAGCTCTCGGCGGAAGAAAAACATGCTGGAGGAGGCCTTCAGAGCCATCAAGTCGGAGGTGAAGAAGCTGGCGACATCCACCATGGATGAATCGAACTAGCACAGCCTGTGAGGACTCTGACCAAGCCAACGAAGAAACAGATGGCTATTCTCAATGTCTTGGCGTTGTTAGCCCAGCCCAGATCAACCCGATACTGCAGAGCCAGAACTACATCGACTCAGATCCTCCGGCAACAAGCGCCAACTCAAGCGTGTAGTCCAAAGGTCTCGCCGTATTGACAGTCAAGCCCCCTGATAAGAGGGTACTTACGTTTCGCGCGACGTCAAACTCGAGATACAAGAACAATCGTCATCTAGTATTTCCCCGTTCCTTTCTCGACAGCAACTGATCCTCAAGGAGCCAGATATCTACAATGTCTGCTACGTGATCGGTTACAGGCTTTCCAAACCTGGGCGCTGGTTCATTCCCGTCCTCGTTGTAAGCATGTTTTGCCGTCGTTCTCTGTATTTCTATTACGCCGAGAACAGGCAAAGTAGGTGCGCTCAACCGATGGCCTCCCTCTACATGGAGCTAAGGTCCTTCAGGAAGGCAACCTCTGCGGCTAGCCGATATCTGCCCCTCATGCCACAACTCACCAACAAAACGAAAACGCCAGAACGCACATGCGCCCCGGCGTCTACATACCGTCATTGGCTAACCTCTACCAGATCACCAATTACGTCTCTGAACGATTCCCGAGTTTGCATTGCCTGTAGTTTAAACGTTTAGCTGCTCAGTCAGGCTGAGATACTTTTTGTCGGTCGCTTGCAGGGCAAGGCTAACCAGCGAGCAGTCGATCAAACACTCCGCTCGCCTACTATCTCCTTAACCTTCATCAGCCTGGTAATGTTGGCCCGTTCCGCCTCGTCGAGCTTCATTGTTATATATTTGATCGAAGCCTCCTGCTGCGGGATGACAACGTGTTCAAGAGCGTTGACTCTTCTCCGGGTCTTCTCAATCTCCCCCGCCAGGAGCTCTACTGACTTCTCCACTTCAGCCAACTCCACCAGGCTCGGCATGGCCTCGGAAAGAAGCCTAATAGCCGTATCGAGCTCTGGAGAGGTGTAGGCGAACCCATAGGGATAGATGTTCGTCCTGTCCTCTTGTCCCTCGAAACTCCACTCGAACTCGGGAACCTCGATATTCATGATATGCCTCCGAGAAGCCTTCAGAGATATCTGCTCCTTTGGATACATCAAGGCCGCATCCACTGCGCTGGATGACATCGCGCCCCGCGCTATAAGAAAGCCCCTGAAAGCCTCGCCAAGCTTCTCATCTACTTCCTCTCTCAGTTCCCTGTCCCGCTTGACCAGTTCGAGGAATTGCTTCATCAGCTCATCCAGCTTATCTTTGAGCAATTTGTGCCCACGAACAGCCATGGCATGGCTCTTTTTGAGCTGGAGCAGCTGCATCCTTGTTGGGCTGACTCTGATCTCCATAGCCCCGATCACTCCCTCGCGGGCTCTGCGTCTTTTTCGGCTTCTTTCGGCAGATACTTCTCGATGAACTCCATCCTGATGCGGCTCAGCTCATCCACTGGCAACATCGCCAGCAGATCCCAGCCTATATCGAGCGTCTCCTCAATGCTCCGGTTTTCATCGACACCCTGCCTCACATACTCCTGCTCGAAGCGATCAGCAAACTTCGAGAAAATCTTGTCAGAGGGAGACAAAGCTGCTTCGCCCAGGATGACTGCTAGCTCCTTGGCCTCCTTGCCCCTGGCATACGCCGCATAAAGCTGGTTCATGGTGTCGGCGTGATCCTCTCTTGTCTTGCCCTCTCCGATTCCTTTGTCCTTCAACCTCGATAGTGAAGGCAATACGTCAATCGGCGGATAGATCCCCTTCCTATGGAGCTCCCTGCTGACTATTATCTGACCTTCGGTGATGTAGCCTGTCAGGTCCGGAATGGGGTGAGTCTTGTCATCTTCAGGCATGGTTAAAATCGGGATCTGCGTAATCGATCCCTTCTTCCCTTTTATCCTGCCTGCACGCTCATAAAGGGTGGCTAGGTCTGTGTAAAGATACCCAGGATACCCACGCCTCCCGGGGACCTCCTTGCGGGCTGCCGACACTTCCCGCAATGCCTCACAGTAGTTGGTCATGTCAGTCAGGATGACCAACACGTGCATGTCAAGCTCGTACGCGAGATATTCAGCAGCTGTCAGCGCCATCTTGGGCGTCGAAATCCGTTCGATTGCAGGATCGTCTGCTAGGTTTATGAAAAGAACGGCACGCTCAATGGCACCCGTACGCCTGAAGTCAGAGATGAAGAAATCGGCCTCTTCAAAGGTGATGCCCATGGCCCCGAAAACGACGGCGAACTGTTCCCCTGTCCCTAACACTCTAGCTTGCCTTGCAATCTGCGCAGCCAGCTGCGAGTGGGGCAAGCCCGCGCCGGAGAATATGGGCAGCTTCTGCCCGCGCACGAGCGTGTTCAAGCCGTCGATGGCAGATATTCCTGTCTGGATGAACTCAGATGGATAATCCCTGGCATAGGGGTTTATAGGGCTGCCGTTCGTGTCGAGCCTGGCCTCTGGTATGATCTTGGGCCCATCATCCATTGGCCGTCCCAATCCATCGAAGACGCGTCCCAGCATCTCAGGGGACACGCCTAGTTCGAGACCTCGCCCCAGAAATCGGACCCGGGCCGACGTAAGCTCCAGACCGGCTGAACCCTCAAAAAGCTGCACAAGAGCGTTGGTTCCTTCAACCTCGAGCACGCGTCCGCGCCTGATCTCGCCGCCCCCAACTACTATCTCAACCAGCTCGCCGTATTTAGCTTCATCAACCTTTTCAACGAGCATAAGAGGCCCGGCGACTTCTCTGACAGTAAGGTATTCCTTAAGCAACGTCCTCACCTCCGCCGGCGGTCAAAGCAGCTACGTCTCGTCTGACTTCGAGAGCCAACTCGTCAATTTCCGAGATCTTAGCTTCCTCAATGTACTTCATTCTCGCGATCTTTCCATGCACTGCCAGCTCCGCCAATTGGCCAAACGAAGCGCCCTTTTCGACCGCATCACGGCACGCGTGATCCATCTCCAGTATCACCCTTAGCATCGCCGCCTGTTTCTTCAGGGACGTGTAGGTGTCCACATCGTGGAAAGCGTTCTGGTGCAGGAAGTCCTCGCGGATGCTTCGCGCGGTCTCCATGGTTATGCGTTCTCCGGGCGACAACGCGTCCATGCCCACCAGCCTCACGATCTCCGAAAGACTCGCCTCTTCCTGAAGTATCTTCATGGCCTCCTGGCGCATCTCGACAAACTCGCTGCCCACCATCTTCCTAAGGCTCTCATCAATCCTGTCCAGATAGAGCGAGTAGCTTGTGAGCCAGTTGATCGCCGGAAAGTGGCGGCTATAGGCCAGGTTCGCATCGAGGGCCCAGAAAACCTTCACAACCCTCAAAGTCGTCTGGGTTACCGGTTCCGACAGGTCTCCTCCTGGAGGTGATACTGCGCCAACCACTGTGAGGGCACCCTCTCTGCCATCTGAGCCAAGGCACGTTGTTCTGCCCGCCCTTTCGTAGAACTCCGATACCCTGGAGCCTAGGTATGCCGGATATCCCTCTTCACCTGGCATTTCTTCAAGACGCCCAGACATCTCGCGGAGCGCCTCAGCCCATCTTGATGTAGAGTCGGCCATTAGGGCGACTGAGTACCCCATGTCACGGAAGTACTCGGCAATAGTTATCCCGGTGTACACTGACGATTCGCGAGCAGCCACCGGCATGTCTGACGTATTTGCAATCAGGACCGTCCTCTTCATGAGGGGCTCGCCACTCTGTGGATCGAGCAGCTCCGGAAATTCCATCAAAACGTCTGTCATCTCGTTACCGCGCTCACCACACCCAACATAAACCACTATCTCCGCATCAGCCCACTTGGCGAGCTGGTGCTGGACAACTGTTTTCCCCGATCCGAACGGCCCGGGAATACACGCCGTGCCGCCCTTGGCGACAGGGAAGAAGGTGTCAAGAACCCTCTGTCCACTCACAAGAGGTTCGCTCGGTGTCAGTTTGTGTGCGATCGGGCGGCCATGTCTCACAGGCCATCTCTGCATCATTTGGATCTCGCGAACTCCATCGGACGTTTCGATCTTGGCGATTACGTCAGTTACTTTGGCAACGCCCTTGTGAATCCATATTACCTTGCCCGAAATTCCGGGAGGAACCATAACCCTGTGCTCCACAACAGGCGTCTCCTGCACTGTGCCGAGAATGTCCCCGGGAACCACCTTTGAGCCAACGCCTGCTCTCGGAACAAAGTCCCATTCTCTCTCCCGATCGAGTCCCGGAGCTTCCAGTCCGCGGGATATGCGATCTCCCGCCATATCCCTGATACGGTCGAGCGGTCTCTGAATGCCGTCGTATATGGACCCTATCAGTCCCGGGCCCAGTTCCACTGAGAGAGGTTCTCCGGTAATATAGACTGGTTCCCCGGGCCCAAGCCCAGCGGTCTCTTCATACACCTGTATCGAAGCGCGGTCCTCTCTCATCTCAATGATCTCGCCTATCAGTCGCTGCTCGGAGACGCGCACGACATCGTACATCTTGGCCCCCGCCATCCCTGAAGCGACAACCAGAGGCCCCGATACTTTTACAATAGTTCCTACGCTCGTTCCACGGTTCATATCAGGCATTCCCCTCTCTCCCGAACAAGATGTCGGCGCCGAGCGCTTTCTCCACCGTCCGTCTTATCTTTTCCATGGCCGCTCCCTGTCCCCCTCGGGTATCAGGTATGGTGAGCACTACAGGCAGCGGCGCCTGGCTGTACTCTGTAATTACGTCGATGATCTCGCTCGCGTGGGTTTCAGTAATATATATAACAGCATAATCACGGCGCGCCGCCGCGCGGAGCGCCTCCTCTGCTTCCTTGCCATTCTTCGCGGGGAAGACCGATACACCAAGAGCCCTGAAGCCCAAGATGGAGTCTTCGTCCCCGATAACCGCAATCTTATGCATACGCACCACTCAGCCTCTCACGGATCACATTCGGCGGGATCTTGTTCATCTTGCCAACAAAAATCCGGCGCAGCTTATCAGCCTCGAGCTCTCTTGCGCCAAGGTAGGCAAGGGCAGTCTCGTAACCCACTACAGCTTCTCGCTCAGGCGCTATCTTCCTAAAAAGATAGCCTTCGGCCAGGTTCTCCAGCGCGACAAGAGACCCATTGGCAAGCCAAGCGTTCATGGCATCCTCGACCAGCCGGGCATAGGGCGTATCCCTGAAATAGGCCACAAACTCGCTATCAGGCTTTTCATATACTCCGAGCAACGCCCCGGCGTCCAAGGTCCCGTGGGGGACTAAAACGTCACTGGCGAAACAGGCGTCCTTGCCTATGGCGCGCAGCCTCATACAGATCTGAATGTTAGTGAGATCCGCCATGGTCGCCACGATCTCCTCCAAGCGCACAGCCCGTCTAGAGACAGCTACATGGTGGAAGTAGTCGTAAGATGCGCGGTCAATGACGAAATCAATGTACTGAGGATCTCTGCCATGCCGCATGTATGCTTCTACCGCCTTGTGGCCAGCATCAATTATCGCATCCTCAAGCGGCGTCGTCGCTAAGATCTCATCTGACCCGTCGAAAGCCACGAAATCGTCGCGCTCGCCCGGATCATCTTCCTCTTCCTCATCAACAGGATAATACTCGAGCATTATGGCATCAGCATATTCTCCGAGCCGATCAGGGTCGATCCATCCGACTTGCGACAACCCAAGCCCCTCCCGGACGATCATGTCCCGATCCCGTTTGACCAGCCGAGACTTGAGATGGACTTTCATGTTGTGAAAATCGTGTTTAGCTCTGAATACCCCAGTCAACTCTGGATCAGGCGAAAGCTCGGCAATAAGCTGGTGCACGCGCACAAGCTCCGCATCGATGATCTCCTCATAACGTTCAGGAACGATCTCACGGCCCTGTCCATACTCAGTTTCGCTGAGAATTCGAACAAGCTCCTCAGGGCTGCCTGCGTCTATCAGGCGGTTGAACTTGGCTCTGTCCACCATCCGGTCCTCAAGAGCCCAGATCCTTCCCGATACGTATGCAAACCTGTCATCGAAACCCAAAGCTACGACCTCCCGAATAGAGCCTCTGCAACAAGGGGCGCAAGCTCGTCTTCGCACAACGCCAACAACGAATCTAAGGAACAATCCACCTCAACGGTGGATGCTCGAAGAATGAACCCGCCTGTGAGATCCGCTGTTTCCGTCGAAAGTTTAAGTTTGGTCTGCTTTCCTGCCGCCGCCAACTCGGAAGCTGCTTCTTTCACGAAGTCAGAGCCGATCCGCCCACGGTCAGGAAGCGCAACAACCAGTTCTACCTGGCCTGCCGGGGCCGCATTGATCAACATCCTCTTCATGATCCCCAAATACTCTTCATCCGGCAACGCACGTATCGTAGCAGGAATCTCCGCCATGAGCTTGTCAACGGCATCGCCCTTGGCACGAAGCATAGCATTGCGCACATCGAGAGAACGCATGATCTCGGCGCGTCTCTCCTCCTCGCGCGCATTTGCGCGGGCTCTTTCGACAGCACGCTTCCTTATTTCATCCGATTTTGCTTCGGCTTCCCGTTGAATCTCAGCGCACCTTTCATCAGCGGCGTCCAGAATCCTATCTGCTTTTTCGCGTGCTTCATCCAGAATTCGGCCCTTCAGTCTTTCGAGGTTTTCCATAATATACACTCCCGGCTGATCAGACGTTGATCGACAGTACCATCAATAGGCTCGCGAGGAGCGCTAAAACTGCGTACGTCTCCACCATGGCAGCTAGGATTACCGCTTTTCCCATTTCCTCCGGTCTCTTTGCAACAATGCTAACGCCGGACGCGGCGACCTGCCCTTGGAATATAGCGGAAAGCCAACCCAGAGCCGCTACGGGGACAGCAGCAAGGATGAACATGATCCCCTGATTAACAGTGAGCGCCTGGATTGATCCACCCAATACTCCTATCTTGACCATGATCGACAGGCCCGTAAGGAAACCGTAGACTCCCTGAGTGCCGGGAAGGGCCTGGAGGATCAGGATCGAACCGAACTTGTCAGGATCTTCGGTAATGACTCCTGCGCCGGCTCGTCCCACCATTCCGACGGCCTTGGAAGATGCGTAACCGCCAGGAATTACGGCGAGTCCAATCGCCATGAACCCGAGAAGTGTGCCTAGTGTGAAATCCATGTGTGCTATGCCTCCTTAGAGTTTTCCACCGTTACGTACTTTGTCGACATGCCAAATGGCATGAATCTTCGCCCTCCAGCCTCAAAGAACTCGCCGAAGAACTCCACGTACTGGAGGCGGCTGGAGTGGACGTAAGAGCCAATGATATTGATGAGGATATTGAAGAGGTGGCCGAATGCCAACCCCACTACCGCAATGACCGGACCAACTACGGGAATACCCGCGGGCCTCAGAAAGAGATCGTTCATGACAGAGGCCAAGACAGTGCTTGTAAAGCCCAAGCCAAATAGCCTGGCGTATGATATGACATTGCTCATGAACCCAGTCGTGTTGTAGAGCGATATCAGCCCTGCACCTATTCTCTTAATGGGATTCTTGTGCTGGCGGCCCTGAGTGGCAATGAGCCCTATGGCTGAGGCAATCAGAAACCATTTTGACACAGCCGCTATCGCAGGGCCGTTCGGGCCGAGGGCTTTAGCGCCAAGGGTCAGCATCAGGCTCGTCAGCCAAACAAGCCAGAATCCCTGGTCATATATGGCGGATAGCCATTCGCCCTTCTTCACATTGTCAATACCCTTGATGATAATCCCCCAATACAGATGGATGATGCCCATCACGAAAGAGAGAATGAGAAATGTGGTCGGGCTCTCCATCGGATCAAAGAGGATTGCGGTATCCCAACCAAAAAGACGCTTCGGCAGATCACCCAGCCAACCGCCGAGCAGCGCGCCTACGAATATGGTGGCAAATCCGCACATGGCAATGAGGTCAAGAAACCCACCTTCACCAGGTCGGGTATGGGTCTTCTTCATGAGTTGGAAGGCGACCAAGGCAATAAAGATGCCATAGACGGCATCTGTCATGCACAGTCCGAAGAAAACAAGAAAGAATGGGCCCAAGTATGGGCTGGGGTCGATAGTGCCCTGCTTGGGGTATCCCATGGTCTTGGTTATCACTTCAAAAGGAGCCACAAGCGGCTTATTGGAAAGCTCTACCGGAGCCTCTTCATCCTCAAACCGCGGCCTGTCCAATACCACGATATCATCGGCGATCCCTTCAATCTTGGCTCGCAACTCCTCGAGGTCCTTAGTCTGAACCCAACCTTCGACCATGAATGTATGTTCAGTGCCGCCAAACCTGTTTGTAATGGCGTATTTCTCACGTTCAAGGTAAAAATGGTCGTGAAGCACGAATACGCGGGGACGGTCCTCCACGAGGTCATCGATCTCCTGTTCGATCTGATCGCGTCTTCGATAAATGCTGTCTAATTCCTTTCGCAGGCTTGCAATGATATCCCTCGGGACACCAGAATACTGATCGAGCCTTACCTCGGCAAAACCCGCCTGCGACAACGCGCGAGCCGCCTCTTCAGCCTCGGAAAGGGGGTATGCCGTCAGTAAGTAAGCTCGCTCACCGTCGACGCCCACTAGCTCCCAGGCGAGTCCTTCCACAATCTCGGAGGCTTCAGCGAGGGATGCCTCGAGTTTCCGCGCATCGGCAGTCCCCAACACGAGCTCTACATGGCGTCCGGTGCGGATCTCCTCGATCGGCGCATCCAGACCCTGCCACGGCGCAAGTATCTCAATCGATGTCAGGATGGAAGCTTCATTAGTTGCCAGTTGAGCGAGGGTGTCTTCAATAGCTTTGGCCCGGCTGTAAATATCGCGAGCCGCTTCCGCCCCGCCTTCAGCATAAGCATTCCATTCGTCCTCAGTCATGTACAGACGGAAACCTGAAAAGTTCTGAACAATGTCCCGTTTTATGTGTCGATGCTTACCCATCATGTCGATGGTGTATGAGAGCTCCGCCAGAATGCTATCGAGCTCGGCGATTCTTTCAGAAGCGTCGTAGGGGCATGCAAGATCCAGGAGTTCTTCGTCAGCAAGATCCTCGCCAAACTGGCTCACCTCTGCAGTGCCCAGTTGTTGCAGGACGTCTATGACATCTCCGATCCGTGACTCATGCCCTAGCACGGTCACTCTGCTCATCTCAGAGATCGCCAATAGAACTCAACACCTTCCCAGCGGCCAACTTCAGAGCCTTGTCCCAGTTTGATCTCGCTATACCGTCTAATTCCTTCACCTTGGACTCAACTTGCTTCTTCGCCTTGTCAGCCTCGGCCGCCCTACGAGCGCGCGATTCGTCCTCTACCCTGGCTGCCTCAGCGATGGCCGAACGTTCGGCCTCTACAACAGACTCTCTGGCTCTCTCCTCCGCTGCGGCCACTCGAGCCCTAGCTTCCTCAATCGCAGCGCGCACGATCTCGTCTGCCTGGCTTTCAACATCACGGATCTCATCTATCGCCTCGATGCTCAATGCCAACAACACCCCCACATCGAGCAGAAAGGACCCATGCACTACACATTGTTGCATGGACTCATCCGGGATTATACTACAAATACATGGTCTGGTGCAACGATAGAAGAAGTCACAATGTTACGCGTCTGAGATAATGTCACCCATGAACAAGGGGGACATCATCTTGACGGAAAAATTACGGAAGAGGGTCTTCGTAATGGATCAGCTTGCCGCCGGGCAAATCACAAACGCGCAGGCTGCCAAGATGCTTGGATTAAGTGTCCGCCAGATCAAACGGATCAAAAAGGAGATGCAGAGTAACGGAATCCAGGCCCTAGGGCATGGCAATGCCGGACGCAAGCCCAAGCATGCTTTAGACCCATCAATCGCGGCACGCATCATCGAGCTAGCTCAGACCGACCTGAAAGACGCAAATTGCACCCATATGTCCGAGCTCATGGCAGAGGGCTATCAGATCTCGGTGAGTCCACGCACTGTACAACGATTGCTTAAGAGGGCCGGGATAGTGTGCTCCACCAAAAGAGCCCCGCGCCACAGACGCATGCGAGAGCGAAAACCCCAATCGGGGATCTTGCTCCAATGCGATGCCAGTCCCTATGACTGGCTCGAAGGAAGAGGCCCAGCTATGTCGCTTCATGGGATCATCGATGATGCCACCGGAGCCATCCTGGGCCTGTATTTCAGGCCTCAGGAAGACATCATAGGATACCTCCATGTGTTCCGTCAGGTGCTCGAGAACAACGGCATACCGCTGTGCTTGTATTCTGACCGCCATACCATGTTTTTCTCGCCCAAGATGGACAAGCTCACCATCGAAGAACAACTCCAGGGAAAGCGGGTTAATCTTACCCAGATAGGCCGCATTCTCGATGAACTACAGATCACTCACATACCAGCGCATTCGCCTCAAGCAAAGGGCCGTATTGAGCGCGCATGGGAGACGCTTCAGGGAAGGCTGCCTATTGAGATGCGCCTTGCCGGAATCAATACAATCGAACAGGCAAATCAGTTCCTTCCCGGATATATTCCTAGGTACAACGCCCGTTTTGCCGTTCCCGCAGCTGATGAGACACCCGCCCCCCGACATGGATCTCGACATGATTCTTTCGATCAGGGAATCTCGTCAAGGGCTGGGAGGATCACTCATATCCTACCATGGCACCAAGTTCCGTCTTCTGGATGCATACGGCCACGTTGTCGGATTGGCCAGGAAGGATCCCGTTTTCGTGCTTACGCACATGGACGGGTCAATCAACGCACTCTACAAGGGAAAATGCTACAGCCTAGCCGAGTTCAACTCCACACCGGCAATCGAAGACTCAACCTCGGCTGCAGCCCAAGAGCCTAAAGCCCCGAGGATGCCATGGAAGCCCCCGGATGATCATCCATGGAAACGTGCGAGCTACGAGCGTCAACAACACATTCAGCAAGCACGCGAGGCGACCCAGACCAAAAACAGACAAAACAACAGTTTCCCGCTGGCGGCACCCTAATCTCAATCAGGCGCAGAGGCCGAGTCAAGGAGCAAAGCAGGCCGCAGGCCGATCCTTGACTCGGCCGCGAGCCTGAGCATAATGCGCGGGTCGCCAGCGGAACACAACCACAGGGGTGACATTTTCTCAGTCGGATTAACCCCCAAAAGGGGTGACATTTTCACAGTCGGTTGACACACGCCATAGATTTCCTCAGTAAGGTCTGATCTTATCCACTCCGAGAGCGCTTGCCAAAGGTTGTCAATGGCCATTTGAGAATCTCTTTTTGAGCCATGAAGATTCCTCACAGAAAAAGCAACGGGTCTACGAGCAAGGGCCATATGTCACCAGCCACTAGCACATGAAGATCTGTGCGTCTAAGAACCTCCATTCGATCGGCGTCCGTGCTATGCACATCATGAAAATGCCGGCTAGGGTAAGTGTCTACCCCAACCGGCATCTTTCCCCTTCTTGCCTGATCTTTACTACTTAACGTAGAAATGCAACGGATAACTTATGTACCGTGCCGGCGGCATTTTGTCGGTCGTATAGTATCCCGGAGGAGCTTGCAATAGCTGTGGTATACGGTTCACAACAGTTGCGCATGTCAGTTCCACAGTGGCCGGACGGGCGATTTTGACTACTGTATTTGGTTCTCCAATGATAGACCAATCGTTCCTATCAAATTCGCCTTCCGCATAGACTTTCCCGATGCACTCAGAGATTATGATAGGCCCTTGGTTCGTTACCGTAGTCACAATCGCAGACATGCCTGTGGCATGGCCTGCAGGAATTACCTTGCCTAGCGTCTCTGACTTGATATCCTTGTCGTGGGTTGTTGGCACCAGCTTCTGCTCAGTCGATTTGATGGACCATCCGAACTGCGAGCACAGCCACTCATTTGCATTCCACATAAAGGACGGCAAGGAGTCGCTTTGAGCAATCTGCTTATCGAATTCCTCAAGGCTAAGTCCGGCTCCATGGACTTCCGCCAAGGCGATTCCGTAATCTTCCACGTTATAGCTGGAGACGCCCTCTATTCTTTCAATTCTGTGGCTAGAGCCTGCCAGTGTCGTGATCAGGTTGCCCCAGAACACATCCTGATACCCTGATCCCGCCAGAGTGCAGTTGTTGTCCTTAGCCAATCGATCCAAACGATTGGTCAACGCTGGTGAAGTATTCCACGGATAGAAGGCCTCTTCGCAGGTGCTAATTGCGTTAACCCCGTGCTTTGCAGCAAGAGCAAAGGCATCATACACATCAGGCATCAGGCTTCTAGTTGCGATTACGCACACATCCGCATCACATTCACCGAAAACCTTCTCAGCATTCGAACTGATCGGCACGTTGATCTTGAACCCGAGTCCCGCAACTTCGCCAACATCTTTGCCTTCAAGTGCAGGGTCGAGATCGATTGCGCCAACTATTTCTGCGCCCTTCTCATACAGATACCGTAGAAAATACTTGCCCATCTTACCGCAACCGTACTGGATGACTCTAATCTTCTCTCTCACTACACCATCCCCCTTGCGCTTTTTGATAGGACGTTCGTGCGTTGTCCCTTCCCTGTTGTTGGTCTTCGACTCAAGTGTAATCTCTATTGTACGAATAGAGTCAACCATCTCTTGGGGCTTGTATCGGTATTTGCAGCTTAACAAACATATTTCGTTCGTTATTGTCAAAGATCGGTAGTTCCGCGAC
>Ga0208693_1002105_pt1 | contig 13475 bp, 14 predicted proteins | sample AD_UKC071_MetaG_FD_184438 | JGI IMG/M metagenome (GOLD analysis project Ga0208693, IMG submission 184438) | Active sludge microbial communities of municipal wastewater-treating anaerobic digesters from USA - AD_UKC071_MetaG (SPAdes) (version 2) | ecosystem: Engineered > Bioreactor > Anaerobic >... | reverse complement strand
CGCTCAGATTCGGACGGGCGTGTTCCAGAACGCCACCCGTTTGCGCGACGCCACGCGCTTCGCGCATCAGGACGGCTCCGCTAGCTGCCGCGCCGGTCGGCTCGCCCTCTGGCAGAACGCCCGACCGCTGACGCAGCGCCAGGGTTCGGACTTCCAGAGCGCAAGCCGCCAACCGGTGGGCTGGCGCGGGCGGTACCAGGACGCGATGCGGCCACCGCCCGGCATCAGCGCGTGGGTGATCCCCGAGCCGCCCGAGCCGCCGCGCTGCTACACGCCCAGTGGGCATCTGCTATTCGCTGCGCTGGCTCCGGCCAGTGCCCACCTGCTGTTCTTCTGCGAAAGCCACATCGAGCCGCCCGATGGCGAGCCGGTGGTCGTTCCCGTTCGGAGGGTCTACTTCGTGATCAACAACGTGACCCTGCACCGGCTGCCCGATGGCTTGCCCGTGCCGGTGTTCAACCTCTCGCTGTCGCTCGACGCCGCGTCCTGGACGTGGGGCTTCGAGGCACTGCTCCCCGCCGCCGCAGAAAACCTCGTCGCGCCCGGCAGCAACGGCGGCCCCGTCGAACTGGTGGCGAGCATCAACGGCACGCAGTTCCGCGTGCTGGCCGAGAGCATCAATCGCGAGCGGGTGTTTGGCGATGCCAGCATCCGCATCTCGGGCCGGGGGCGCAACGCCGTGTTGGCCGTCCCCTACGCGCCGGTGATGAACTTCCAGCAGCCGCAGGCGCGCACGGCGCGGCAGTTGATGGACGACGTGCTCACGCTCAACGGCATCCCGCTGGGCTGGGACATCGATTGGGAGCTGACCGACTGGAACGTCCCGGCAGGAGTGTTCGCCCAGCAGGGCACATGGATGGAAGCGCTGATCGCCATTGCCAGCGCCGCCGGGGGCTACCTGATCCCGCATCCGTCCGACCAGAGCATCCGTGTGCGCCATCGCTATCCGGCCGCGCCGTGGGACTGGGGCGCGGTCACGCCAGATTTCGTGCTACCCGTCGATGCCGTGGCCCGCGAGTCGCTGCGCTGGGTGGAGAAGCCTGCCTACAACCGTGTGTTCGTGTCCGGGCAGGACGTCGGCGTGCTCGGGCAGGTCACACGCACAGGTACGGCGGGCGACGTACTGGCCCCGATGGTGGTCGATGCGCTCATCACCGAAGCCGCTGCGGCGCGTCAGCGGGGCATCGCCGTGCTGGCCGACGCCGGGCAGCAGATCGAGGTGAGCCTGCGTCTGCCGGTGCTGGCCGAAACGGGAATCATCGAACCGGGTGCCTTCGTTGAGTACCAAGACGGCAGCGTGACCTGCCTGGGCCTCGTGCGCTCGACGCAGATCGAGGCCGGGATGCCGGAGGTTTGGCAGACGCTGGGAGTGCAGAGCCATGCATAACCTCTACGAACAGTTCCGCCAGCTCATCCCCGACCCGCCGTTGCAGGCGGGCACGGTGGTGGGTGTCGGCGCAGGCAGCGTGACCGTTGCCTTGCCCGGTGGTGGCCTGATCCGCGCACGCGGCAACGCCGCCGTCGGCCAGAAGGTGTTCGTGCGCGATGACGTCATCGAAGGCATCGCGCCCAGCCTGACGCTGGAGATCATCGAAATCTGAATTCCATCCCTTTGTTCAACCCTGAACCCGCCTTGGTGCCTCGCGCATCGGGCGGGTTTTGCATTTCTGGAGACTGCAATGACCGAAGAAGCCCAACCCGCCACCCTTGTCGAGAACATTCTCCTGCTGCGCCGAGAGGAGTTTGACGACTTGCTCGACCGCGCCGCCGAGCGTGGAGCCGAGCGCGCACTCGCCCATCTCGGCTTAGAGAATAGCCACGCCGCCAAGGACATCCGCGAACTGCGCGATCTGCTGCAAGCGTGGCGCGATGCCCGTCGCACGGCGTGGCAGACCACCGTGAAGGTCGTCACCACCGGCATCTTGGCCGCACTGCTGGTCGGTGCCGCCATCAAACTGAAGCTGATGGGAGGTGCGCAATGAAGCCCCGCATCTGCCTGCTCGACAACTGGCGGTGCGTGCTGCGCCGTGCCTGGAGCATCCGCTTCTCGCTGCTGGCCGCAGCTTTCACGGCAGCGGAAGTGGTGGTTCCGATCTTCGGCGACGTGTTGCCGCGCGGGCTGTTCGTGCTGCTGGCCTTCGCCGCCAGCATCGGCGCGACCGTGGCGCGCATCGTGGCCCAGCCGGAGATGCACCGATGATCCGGCCACCGCAGCGACGCACCGTGGCGGCGCTGACCCTGTCCGCCGCTGCGCTGGTGGGCATCGTGCTGCACGAGGGCTACACCGACCGCGCAGTGATTCCGGTCAAGGGTGACGTGCCGACCATTGGCTTCGGCACCACGAGGGACGTGAAGCTGGGCGACACCATCACGCCGCCGAAGGCGCTGGCGCGGGCGCTCACGGATGTGCAGCAGTTCGAGGGTGCCCTGAAAAGCTGCGTGACCGTGCCGCTGGCCCAGCACGAGTACGACGCGCTGGTGAGCTTCTCCTACAACGTCGGCAGCCGCGCGTTCTGCCAGTCCACGCTGGTGCGGAAACTCAACACCGAGGACTACACCGGGGCGTGCGCCGAACTGCTGCGCTGGCGCTTCTTCCAAGGCAAGGACTGCGCGCTGCCTGCCAATGCACGACTGTGCGGCGGGCTGGTGACGCGTCGGCAGGCCGAATACCGGCAATGCCTCGGGGAAACGCCATGAGCCTGATCCCGTGGCTATACCGCTGGCTGGCCCTCATCCTGCTCGCCGCCCTGATCGGCTTCGGCTGGATCAAAGGCGCCGGCCACGTTCAGGCGCAGTGGGACGCCGCCGTCCAGCAACAAGCCCTGCAAGCCGCAGCCGTCGGCGAGCGGCAGGCGCAGGCCACCGTCAAGGTTGTCACCCAGTACGTCGACCGCGTCCGCGTCGTCCGCGAGAAGGGCGACACCATCATCAAGGAGGTTCCCATCTATGTGCCCGTTCAAGCCGATGCTGCTTGCACTATCAACCGTGGCTTTGTGCGCCTGCACGACGCTGCCGCCGCCGGTGAGCTGCCCGAGCCCGCCCGAGATGCTGATGCGGCCGCCGCAGGAATTGCGCTCTCTGCCGTCGCCGGAACCGTCACCGCCAACTACCAGACCTGCCACGAGAACGCCGAGCAGTTGAGGGCGTTGCAGACGTGGATCGGGGAGATGGCAGGGGACGCCAAAGCCAGCGGCAGGTAATCGCCAGTCCGGCCGGAATCAGTCTGAATCCTATAGAAACCCGATCAAATCAGGCTCGATCCTATTCCGGAAGGCTTGGTTTCATGCGATGATGTCAAGTCGCCAGAAGTTCGACTTTTTGATGGAAGCCGAGACATGACTGATCGATGGTTGTCGGTCGAAGAGATCGCCGAATACCTCGGCGTGAGCAAGGACACCGTTTATGCGTGGATCAGCAAACGAAACATGCCAGCCCATCGAATCGGTCGACTCTGGAAATTCAAATCCGAAGAGGTCGATGAGTGGGTGCGTTCGGGTGGCGCGGCTGAAAACGATGGGCGGGATAAGGAATGAAGGACTTGGCTTCTGCTGGTTTGGATCGCCTCATGCGGCGGTCGAAACGAGAACAGGAGAATTGACGTGAAGAAGAAAATTGCTTGTGTCGATCTATTCTGCGGCGCGGGCGGGCTGACCCATGGCTTCATCTTGGAGGGCCTTCCCGTCGTCGCGGGCATCGATCTCGATCCCGCTTGCCGCTTCCCCTACGAACAGAACAACGGCAAGGCCCGATTCCTCGAGCGTGACATCAGCACGGTCACAACCGATGAACTCAAGGGGCTGTTCGGCGACGCCGATGTGACGATCTTGGCGGGCTGCGCGCCGTGCCAACCCTTCTCTACCTACGCCCAGCGTTACGAACTCGATGGCAAGGATGGCAAGTGGGGCCTGCTCTACCAGTTTGCGCGGCTCGCGGAAGGCACGATGCCCGACGTCATCACGATGGAGAACGTGCCAACCGTCGCCAAGCACGAGGTCTTCCACGATTTCGTCGATACGCTGAAACGGCTCGGCTACGAGGTCTGGCACGACGTCGTCGATAGTTCCCTCTATGGCGTCCCGCAGATGCGACGTCGGATGGTGTTGTTGGCCTCCAAGCACGGCAAGATCGAGATGATCGAGCCGACGCGCAAGAAACCCAAGACGGTGAAGCAAGCCATCGGTCGCCTGCGTCATCTCAGCGCCGGTGAATCCGCTCCCAAGGACAAACTGCACGTCACCTCGACGCTGTCCGAAACGAATCTCAAGCGGATCAAGGCGTCCAAACCCGGCGGCACTTGGCGCGATTGGCCGAAGAACCTCGTCGCCGATTGCCACCGCGCAGACAGCGGGCGCACCTATCCGGGCGTCTATGGACGCATGGAGTGGGACAAGCCCGCGCCGACGATGACGACCCAGTGCTATGGATTCGGCAATGGCCGCTTTGGCCACCCCGAGCAAGATCGGGCCATCTCGCTGCGTGAAGCGGCGATCTTGCAGAGCTTTCCGCGTGACTACAAATTCATCCCGAAGCGTGGTGAGGTCAGCTTCAAGGTGCTCGGACGGCTCATCGGCAACGCGGTGCCCGTCGATCTCGGTCGCGCCATCGCCCGCAGCATCGATCGGCACCTCGCCCCGGTCGCATGGTGATGGACTGACGTGGACCGCCCGATGCCCAGCCCCCTACCTTCGCCATCCGATGCCAGTCACCGCATGGCGAAGGTCAGGCAGACGGGTACGGACGCAGAGCTGGCGCTACGGCGGGAGATGTATCGCATCGGCCTGCGCTACCGGGTCGGCTACGAGGTGCTGAAGAAACCGCGCCGCGTCGCGGACGTGGCGTTCCCCGGTTGCAAGATCGCCGTCTTCGTCGATGGCTGCTTCTGGCACGGTTGCCCAGAACATGCCACGTGGCCGAAGCGAAACGCGGAGTTCTGGCGGCAGAAGATCGAGGCCAACCGCCAGCGGGACGCGGACACGAACGCGCGGCTTGAGGCCGCCGGTTGGACGGCGCTGCGCTTCTGGTCGCACGAGTCGCCAGCCAAGGCCGCCGCGACGGTCGCCAGCGTGGTCGCCAAGGCCGACGCGAAGAACTGAAAAGGAAGATGGCCACCACATGGGCACCCCAAACGAACGGCAACCTCAGACATATCGCGCTCGCCCCGAGCCAGGGCAGCTCGTCGAGGTGCGCCGTCGTCAGTGGGTGGTGGCCGATGTCGATGCCGCTGGACTGGAAACCACCGCGCCTCAACATTGCGTGACGCTCTCGTCCATCGACGAGGACGGTCTCGGCGAGGAACTGGAAGTCGTTTGGGAGATCGAGCCGGGTGCTCAGGTCATCGAACGCGCGGGCCTGCCCTCGGCCACGGGGCAGGACGATTCGGGCACGCTCGATGCTTTCCTCGATGCGGTGCGCTGGGGCGCGGCCACCAATGCCGACCGGGGATTCCTCCAAGCGCCGTTCCGTAGCGGCGTCAGCATCGAGGACTTCCAGCTCGACCCGCTGGTGCGCGCCATCGACATGGCGCGCGTCAACCTGCTCATCGCCGACGACGTCGGCCTCGGCAAGACCATCGAAGCCGGTCTGGTCATACAGGAACTGTTGCTGCGGCATCGCGCGCGCACCGTCCTGATCGTCTGCCCCGCGTCGCTTCAAGAGAAGTGGCGCGTCGAGATGCTGGAGAAGTTCGGCCTCGACTTCCGCGTGGTGGACACCGACTACATCAAACGACTGCGGCGCGAGCGCGGCATCCACGCCAACCCGTGGACGTCACATCCACGTCTCATCACGTCGATGGATTGGGCCAAGGGCGGCGAGGGCTTGCGCGCCATGCGCGACGTGATCCCGCCGCACGTCGGCCATCCGCGCAAATTCGATCTGCTGGTCGTGGACGAAGCCCACAACGTCGCACCTGCCGCAGGCACACATTACGCACTGGAGAGCCAACGCACGCGCTTCGTCCGTGCCATCGGCCCGCATTTCCAGCACCGCCTGTTCCTGACCGCGACGCCGCACAACGGCTATACCGAGTCGTTCACGTCGCTGCTGGAATTGCTCGACGACCAACGCTTCGCGCGCAACATCCTCCCCGACGAAAAGCGCTTGAGTCAGGTGATGATCCGTCGCCTGAAGAGCGATCTGGTCGATGCGCAGGGCAACCCTTTGTATGCCCGCCGTACCTTGCAGGCGCTCGAAGTTCCGTACACGGCGGAAGAACGCGAGATTCATCGCAAGCTGGACGACTACTGCGCCAGCCGCGAAAAGGACGCCGAGAAAGCGGGCAACGGCTTCGGCACGGCCTTCGTCAACCGCCTCCTCAAGAAGCGTCTGCTCTCGTCGCCAGCGGCGTTCGCGTCCACGCTCGAAAAGCACGTCGCATCGTTGTCCGAAGCGCGGCCTGCGAAGCCGGACGCGATGGCCGAGCGCATCCTGCACAAGGCCATCCTGAAGGCCGACGAGGACTACGCCGACGACAGCGAGGTCGAGAACGCCCAAGCCGAAGCCATTGAGGAAGCCACGCGCCGCTCGATGCCGCTGACGCCGGAGCAGCGAGCGACACTGGACGATTTGCGCGCGTGGGCGCAACGCGCGCGGAATCAGGCCGACTCCAAGGCCCAAGCCATTCTCGAATGGCTCACCACCCATCTCAGGCCCAGCGGCGAGTGGAACGACCGCCGGGTGATCCTGTTCACCGAATACCGCACCACGCATCAGTGGATGCATCAAATCCTCGCCAGCCACGGTTTCGGCAGTGAACGCCTGGCCCAGCTCCACGGCGGCCTCTCCCAAGAAGAGCGCGAACCCATCAAGGCGGCGTTCCAAGCCTCGCCGCAGGATTCGCCCGTGCGCATCCTGCTCGCCACCGATGCGGCGTCCGAAGGCATCGACTTGCAGAACCACTGCAATCGGCTCATCCACTTGGAGATTCCCTACAACCCCAACGTGATGGAGCAGCGCAACGGGCGTATCGACCGCCACGGCCAGCGCGAGAAGGAAGTGCTAATCTGGCACCCGGTCGATGGCGGCGGCGCGAACGGCGCGTCGGTCGGTGGCCACGGTGAAGACATCCTGCGCGCCCTGCGGAAGCTGGATTCGATGCGTGCCGACATGGGCAGCGTCAACCCGGTCATCGCGCCGCAGATGTCCGGCCTCATCGAAGGCTCGCTGAAGGACTTGGACACCCGCATGGCCGAGGCGCGGATCGCCCGGGCCAAGAACTTCGTGCGCGCCGAGCGTGAATTGAAGGATCGCGTCGCCAAGCTGCACGAGCGTCTGCTCACCACCAAGCAGGACTTCCACCTCACGCCCGGCCACGTCCTGATGGCCGTAAAGATCGGCCTCGCGCTGGCGGGCCGTCCGCCGCTGGAACCCGTCGAGCTGGCGGGCGCACCTCCGGGCAGCGTCTTCCGCATGCCCGCGCTGTCAGGCTCGTGGGCACGCTGTCTGGAAGGGCTGCGTCACCCGCACACTCAGAAGATGCGGCCCATCACCTTCGACCACGCCATCGCCAGTGGCCGCGATGACGTCGTGCTCGTCCATCTGATACTAATTTGCATTCAATGATATAGAAACAATCCAATCAAACCCCGTCATCGACTGGGTTCTGATTGGATCTGCCTCCAGGGCAGCCAGGCCGCCACTAAGCACATGTTCGACGGCATCGAGATCACGAAACACGTGATTGGCAAAGCAGTCCTCGCGCAATGCCTTCCACAGGTGCTCGGCCGGGTTGAGCTCGGGGCTGTAGGGTGGCAGGAACACCAGACGCATGTTCTCGGGCACCACCAGCTCGCCGGCGAGGTGCCAGCCGGCTTGATCCATCACCATCAGCACGAACTCATCGCGGTGGCGCTGCGCCACTTCGGCCAGGAACAGCGTCATCGTGTGCGCGTTCACCCAAGGCAGCACCAGGCTGTCCATCACCCCATCGTGGGGGCTGACAGCAGCAAAGGCGTAGAGGTACTGGCGCTCAAGGCGTGCGCCCACGATCGGGCGCATGGCGTGCGGCGCCCAGCAGCGCCGCGGCGAGCCCAGCAGGCCAAAGCGGCCTTCGTCCTGGAACATGAGCCGTACCGGCCGGCCGCGCCTGGCCTGGCGGGCTACCTCACGGCGCAGCGTGGTGCGCAGTTTTTTTAAAGGCGGCCTGCGCCGCCGGATCGGCCTTGGGGTGGCGCGGGCGCGGGCTGACCTTGCGCCAGCCGTGGCGCGCCAGCAATCGATAGACCGTGGAGGCGGCCACCGGCTTGCCGATGCAGTCCTCACAGGCGCGCCCAATCTCCGCGGCGCTGAGCATGCCGCCGGCTGCGGCCTGCTGGACGAAGGGGGCCAGCAAGGCGCTTTCCTGCTCGACTGTCATGTGCTGGCGGCGCCGCCCGCCACGCTGGCGCACATCGAAGATGGCATCGCCTTCCTTGGCCCAGCGCGAGTGCATCACGTGCACCGTGGCAGTGGCCCAGCCGAGCACCTGGGCGATCTGTGCGGCCGTTGAACCCAGGGTGGCGCGCAGCAAGACACATTGGATGCGCTGGTACTCCGAGTGCGATTGCGCGCGCTTCAAACGCTCGGCCAGCCGTTCGATGGTGGGCTTGTCGCCGACGACGATCAGACTCTTCATCCACGCCTCCTGGAGTTGCGTGGAATCGGATGATATCTAATTTATTGAATGCAATTTGGTATCAATCACTGCCGCCCCCGCGCTGTTCTCGGCTATCCGGAAATATTGCGTCGGATCCTTGCCCAGCACGTACGGTGTCGAGATGAGCTTGGTGACATAGCGCTGCGTGACGTCATTGAACGCCACCGACACTCCCGTCTTGCCGGGGCAAAGCATCACTTCGGTATAGACGTCGCCGATCAGCGATGCCTGGTAATGCCCATCAAGATACACATTGATGGGTTGCCTGGCCTTGGCACTGTCACCCGCCTCGCGATACAGCACCGCACGCACGGGCTGGACCACGGCGCCGGCAACGGCAGACGGTGCGCTGGGCTCGCGCGACTCCGTCAGGTGCCACTTTTCGACCGCGGAACCCGAACCCGCACAGCCCGCAAGCCCCAGCGCCACCAGTGCCGCGACCAAACCACAACGCCCTGCAAGCAACCCGGTGCCTCGCCTGAATCCCGAATTAAACATTATCATTACCCAAAAAAAGTGTTAGGAAAAAGTGTGCGTTAATGCTCACTTCTATGTTCACTTCTGTATCATTCATGACATTTTTACCGACCTGAGTATAAGAAGAGGGATGGCCTCCCCCCCCCGTCAACGGTAAATCCGGCGGGAAATTTCAATCCATGATCGTGAATTTGGTCACCGATGGAGCCAAATTGCAACGAAAAGCTTCCGCTGCAATGGGTCCTCGGCGACCGACGCCAAGGCAGCCGCCTCAGCCGCAACTGCCCACGTAGCCGCACTGCGTGCAGTAGTCGCAGCCATCCTTGCGGATCATGGCGTGGGCGCCGCACTCGGGGCACTTCTTGCCGGCCATGACGCCCGGCACGGTTGCCGATGTCGCCGCCTCGGGCGCGGCCGGCAGCAACTCGTCCGGCTCGAACAGCGAGGCCTGGGCGGCCAGGGCGCGGCGTGCGATCAGGCTTTCGATGGCGTAACCGATGGCCGCCACCTCGCTGTCGTGCCAGCGCGGCACGTGGGTGCCGTCGGCCTTCTCATAGGTACCCAGGCGCACCGGGCCGCGGTCCCAGGTGACCTTGCGCATATCGGACAGCGCCCGGTCCAGAAAGCCGCCGCGCGCGGCCAGACTGAGCATGCGCATGGTGGCGGTGATCCACTGTTGCGACTCGCCGCTCTGCCCCACCGGCATGAAGAACTCGATGGCCCGCTCGATGGTGCCCTTGCCATCCGCGCTGGGCACGGGCAGGAAGGTGACGATCAGGTACAGGCGTTGCTGGCCTTCGGTGGTCCAGTATTCGATTTTTTCGGCCACCGCCGGCAGGCCGCCGGCCGGGCGCTTTTCGATCACCGTGCGCAGTGGGTCATACACCGTGGCCGGCGTGGGGGTGGGCGCCTGGGCGGCAGGCTCTTCCTTCTTGGCCGGCGTGGCCTCCAGCACGGCACCCAGGATGCTGTTGGGGCGGTAGGTGGCCAGGCCCTTCAGCCCGGCCTGCCAGGCCTGGCGGTACAGGTCCTTGAAGTCCTCGAACGGGTAGTCCGCGGGGATGTTGACGGTCTTGCTGATGCTGGTGTCCACGTAGGGCTGCACGGCCTGCATCATGGCCACGTGCTCGTGGGCGGTCATTTCGAGCGCGTTGACGAAGTACTCGGGCAGCTTTTCGGGCTGCTCGGGAGTCACGCTGGCGTCGATCAGGCTGCGATACAGGCGGAAGGCGTGGTCTTCCACCATGTAGCTGCTGGTGCCGCCGTCGTGCTCGCGCTTGTTGCGCTTGTAGCCCCAGCTGAAGGCCGGCTCGATGCCGTTGCTGGCGTTGTCGGCAAAGGCCAGGCTGACCGTGCCGGTGGGCGCGATGGACAGCAGATGGCTGTTGCGGATGCCGTGCTGGCGGATGTCGGCCTGGATGTCGGCCGGCAGGCGGCTGGCGAAGGTGCCTTCGGCCAGATAGCCCTGGGCGTTGAACTTGGGGAAGGCGCCCTTTTCCTTGGCCAGCTCTACCGAGGCGCGGTAGGCCGCGTCGCGCATGCGGCGGCCGATCTCGGCCGCCATCTGGCGCCCGTCCTCGCGGTCGTAGCGCAGCTTGAGCATGGTCAGCGCATTGCCCAGGCCGGTGAAGCCGACGCCGATGCGGCGCTTGGAGGCGCTTTCGGCGCGCTGCTGCTCCAGCGGCCAGAAGGTGACGTCGAGCACGTTGTCGAGCGCACGCACCTGAACGGCCACGACCTGCTCGAAGGCGTCGAAGTCGAAGCGCGGCTCGCCCCCGGCGCCAAACGGGTGGCGCACGAAGTGGGTCAGGATGATGGGACCCAGGTCGCAGCAGCCGTAGGGCGGCAGCGGCTGCTCGCCGCAGGGGTTGGTGGCCTCGATCTGCTCGGTGTAGTTGAGGTTGTTGTCGCGCCCGATCTGGTCGAGAAACAGGATGCCCGGCTCGGCGAAGTCGTAGGCCGAGGTCATGATGGTGTCCCACAGCTCGCGCGCGGCCACCTTGCGGTACACCCACAGGCCGTCGGCGCGCTGGTAGGCGCCCTTGGCCTTGACCTTTTCGCCCGGCTCGGCCTTGTGCACCAGCTCCCAGTCGGTGCCGCCCGCGACGGCCTGCATGAAGGCGTCGGACACGCCGACCGAGACGTTGAAATTGTTCCAGCGTCCCGGCGTGCGCTTGGCGGTGATGAATTCCAGCACGTCCGGATGGTCGATGCGCAGCACGCCCATCTGCGCGCCGCGGCGGCTGCCGGCGCTCTCGACCGTCGAGCAGCTCTGATCGAACACGTTCATGTAGCTGCACGGCCCGCTGGCGAACGAATGCGTGCCCTTGACGAAGGCGCCCTTGGGGCGGATGCGCGAGAAGTCGTAGCCCACGCCACCGCCGCGGCGCATGGTCTCGGCGGCCTCGCGCAGGGCTTCGTAGATGCCCGGGTAGCCGTCGGCGTCGCGACCCTGGATGGCGTCGCCCACGGGCTGCACGAAGCAGTTGATCAGCGTCGCCTGAATGTCGGTGCCGGCGGCGCTCATGATGCGTCCGGCGCCAATGGCGCCGGCGTGCAGGTTGGCGAGGAATTTCTCTTCCCATTCGGCGCGCAGTTCGGGCTTTTCGACGCTGGCCAGCGCGCGCGCCACGCGGCCGTAGAGCTGGTCGAGCCCGGTTTCGCCCGGCTTGAAGTACTTTTCGGCCAGCACATCACGGCTGATGGGCTGCGCGGCCAGGGCGTGCTGCGCGCCCGGCAGGGAATCTCTTTTCATGCACTCAACTCCTCGGATCGACAGGGCCGGCTCGGACGCGCCCGGCAGGGTATCCGCCATTTTTGCATCACGCGACCCACCATCCCCGACGAAACTGTGCCACCTGCGCCACAGTCGTGGCAAATCACTATGAATGCAATAGCTGCTCGCGCTGATCAGGCGGGCGGTAGCGCCAGATTTCACCCTGAATCAGGTGGTCGCCTCAGACTTCGCGCAGATGCACCGGAACCAGGGGCGCGGGGGACGGTGGCGCCAGCGCGGCGGCGGTGAACAGCACGTCGGTGGAGGAGTTGAGCGCCGTCTCGCACGAATCCTGCACCACGCCGATCACGAAGCCGATGGCCACCACCTGCATGCCGACGTCCGCCGGCAGCCCCAGCAGGCCGGTGGCCATGGGAATCAGCAGCAGCGACCCTCCGGCCACGCCGGAGGCGCCGCAGGCCGCCAGCGTGGACACCACCGACAGCAGCAGCGCGGTGCCGAAGTCAACCCGCACGCCCAGCGTGTGCGCGGCCGCCAGGCTCATCACCGCGATGGTGATGGCCGCCCCCGCCATGTTGATGGTGGCGCCCAGCGGAATCGACACCGAGTAGGTGTCCTCGTCCAGCCCCAGGCGCTCGCACAGCGCCAGGTTGACCGGGATGTTGGCCGCCGAGCTGCGGGTGAAGAACGCCGTCACCCCACTTTCGCGCAGACAGGTGAAGACCAGCCCGAACGGGTTGCGCCGCGTCTTCAGCCAGACGATCAGCGGGTTCAGCAGCAGCGCCACCGCCAGCATGCTGCCAACGATGACGCCCAGCAGCCGCGCGTAGCCCAGCAGCGCGCCCAGGCCGGAGCTGGCCAGCGTGCCCGCCACCAGGCCGAAGATGCCCAGCGGCGCCAGCCGGATCACCCAGTGCACCAGCGCCGTGATGGCATCGGCGGCGTCCAGCAGTACCTGCTGCGTGCTGTCCTGCGCCCGGCGCAGCGCCACGCCCAGGGCCACGCCCCAGGTCAGCAGGCCGATGTAGTTGGCCTCCAGCAGCGCCTTGACCGGGTTGGTGATGGCCGACAGCAGCAGGTTCTTCAGCACCTCGCCCAGCGCCTGCGGCGGCGTGCCCTGGGCCGCCGGCGCACTCAGCACCAGGGTGGTGGGCAGCAGGAAGCTGGCCGTCACACCCACCAGCGCGGCGCCGAACGTGCCCAGCAGGTACAACACCAGCACCGGGCGGATGCTCGAATCGTGCCCGCGCTTGTGCGAGGCGATGGACGCCGCCACCAGCACCAGCACCAGCACCGGCGCCACCGACTTCAGGGCCGCCACGAAGACATCGCCCAGCAGCGCCACGCCGCGCGCGCCGGCCGGCCAGGCCAGCGCGAGCGCGATGCCCAGCAGCATGCCGACGGCAATCTGCCCCACCAGCGGGACGCGGTGGATGCGGACCCAGTAACGGCTGGCGGCTTGGGCAAGCGGTGTCATGCGGGCTCTCCTCCGCGCGTGGCGCGCAAGCACGCGCTTGGCGCGCCACGCTGCGGGCATCGTAAGCCGCGCTCAGACCGGCGTCAAACCTGCCTCGGGGAGCGGGCCCATCCCCTGCGGGGCGGCCTGGCAGCGGCTGCTCAGTCAGTGCG
>Ga0208693_1002104_pt1 | contig 13475 bp, 14 predicted proteins | sample AD_UKC071_MetaG_FD_184438 | JGI IMG/M metagenome (GOLD analysis project Ga0208693, IMG submission 184438) | Active sludge microbial communities of municipal wastewater-treating anaerobic digesters from USA - AD_UKC071_MetaG (SPAdes) (version 2) | ecosystem: Engineered > Bioreactor > Anaerobic >... | reverse complement strand
CAGAAAGGAGCGACCATTTCCCGGTATTCGGAGAACGATATGGCGGTTGTTGGTGAGCATCCCGACCAGGATGAAGAGTAGAAAAGTAGCAAAAGTAGCATTAGTAGCAATAATATACAAAGTATACGTAAAAAGGTTTAAATAGGGGAAGAATGAATTAATGCTACTAATGCTACTAATTATACTAATTATACTAATTATACTAATTATATTCTTAACATATTTAATATATATATGAGAATATAAAAATAATAAGAGTATTTAAAGTATTTGAAGACTTTATAAAGTTTATCCCGCGGGTTGAAGGGGGGGGGGCGGAGCGGGAAGTCCCCGGTCTTTAGGGCGGGGTAGTTCACAGAGGTGTCCACGTATCCCACTCCCTTTTAGAGCCACGCCAAGGGGTCTAAAACCCACGATCTTACAGTCGGTGGTATGTTTTTACGTTTGCCATATCACGTGCCGTTAAAACGACGATACGGGCCTCTCACCAATAGGCGAGGGTGACCATGCTCATATGAGGTAGTAACCTTCTCGAACGGGCGAACGTCCGTATCGTGAAAACGTCTATTTGCAGCGATTTTATCGTTATAAACCCATTTTGCCAAGTTTTTGCCCTACGTTGTAAAAGCAAAAACTATATATAGTAACAATACATACAGTATATTGTAGGTTTGTGCCTACAGGTGTCAAGCAATGTCCGAAGAAGCATTCCGCGAAATTGTGGTCGGAGATTATGTTCTCCTCCCGCGTTACGGCAAAAACGCCGTTGGAAAGGTTGTCGCCCTCTATGCGGTCGAGTTCGATGATTTCGACCACATGTGTGGCAAACAGGACTACACCCGTGCAATTGTCCGGGTCTACCGGTATGGCGGGGCGTTCAACTGGACGGGTAATGTAAAGCAACTCATCAAGTTGGTTCCGAAGAACCCGGCAGAATACAAGAAGATGTTCGGTAGTAATGTTGGGGGGGTTTTCTGATGAAGATCCCTTCCGACCAATACAATTTCAACGATGGTACGTGCAATCTCTCCGGCCTCAAATGTCACGACCGGGCGAGAGATTGCCGGTCGTGTGCCACGTTCCAACTAGAGGTCACCGGGAAGCAGTGTGACGAATGCCGGGAAGAAGGCACGGTCAGCATTTACAAGTTGTGGGGAGATGGTGAGCCGGTGCGGTATGTCAAACTCTGTTCCGAGCGTGATTACGCGAACTTCGCTAAATGGGTGTGTGACAACCCCAAGGCGCACAGAGAAGTCGTGTTACAAGGGTTTCCACGGGCGCACCTCCCGATGCTCATAGCAGCATTGGAGAGGGGTAAACTCAACATCGATATGTGGAGGTGAGATAAATGGACGAAGAAACAAGGAAGAAGATGGAAAAGGCTATGCGTGAACGTGCATGGGAACGTGAGCAGACTGAAGAGGCGCGGAAGATTGCAAACAGCCTCACCAATGTGATCTCCGGGTTGAATGGGATCATGATGGAGCGGGTTGCAAAGGAAATTGCAAAGGAGCATCCCACTCATCAACAGACGGTGATGCGGTTTTGCAACTTCTACATCGAGGCAATGGCAGAGCAGCGAGCGGTTGACTTCCGCAATGAGGCGGCGGTCGAGTTCGCACGGGAGGTTGTCGAGAACGTGCCGATGCGGGCGTTCCCCTACATCTGAGGTGAGATAAATGGCATCTCCCTCTTTTCAGAAGTCTGAAACTGAGTGGCGCAAAGAACTGGAAGGCGCGGGTGCGAAGAGTTCTAACACGTATTACGCTTACGATTACCTCCGCGTGAACGAGGTTATAGATGTGCAGTGGGTGACAACGAGTGATGACCCTGCATCATACGAGTTGGAGGAAACCCGGCGAAAGGTGCGGGACCGTTATGCCCGTGCTATGAGAAAGGATGGGTGGGAAGTGTTGACGGAAACTGTCGGGGTGTTCGATGCCGTGGTGCATGAACTGATTGCAGTTCGGCCCCGGAGCATCCGCTCCATTGAAGAGGTGCTTAGTTTCATCCGCTCCTATCGGGGTTACGTTTCGCCGTTCGATCGGTTTGACGTTATTCCGGGGTATTGGTATATCCGGGCGCATTGGGTGATTCCCGATTCAGTATCCCCGGAAGATGCCGAAATGTTACTGGAACGGCATAACGCTGATCGTTTTGCCGTGCAGAATGCCCTTCAATTGGAGGGGTGGGATGTGCGGCTCGGGGTTACCCCGGTCAAGGGTGGGAGAAGCCTCTACATCGACCTGAAAAAGGCTGTCGCAAAGAAGTCCGATGATCGTTTCACGTTCGGGTGAGACCCTGAATGGCTAACTATATATACTTACAAAACTAGTAGTATATTGCAACTTTAAGGGTGAAATCATGCAGGAACAAATACTGGAGAACCCACTTGAACAGGTGTTTCTCTACGATGAACAGATCGCGAGCATTTCGGAGAAGATTGCCGCACTCAAGGCCGAGTTGAAGCATCTTGAAAAAATGCGGGGTGAATGCCTCGATTATGCACTGCACAACCAGATCGTTCGGCGCGGCGGCTATCGTTTAAATATCATCGAGACGGTCGGGCGACGCACAGTCAACATGGACAAGGTGCGGAGACGCCTCACACCCGAAGAACTTTCCACTATTGCCCGAGTGTCAGTCACAATCGGGGATCTGGAACGGATTCTCGGAAAAGATGAGGTCGATGAACTATGCGACCCCGGTAACGTCTCCGTCGAGTATCGCGTGACGAAGGAGTGACACATGACCGTTCCGAAGAACCGAAAGTATCCGTGGGTGCCTCGTCGCCCGGAGATGATGCCGTATGTGTTGCGGGCAATCCCGTCCGACGAGTGGTGGGGAATAGAACGTATCCGCTCACGCCACATCGAAATTCTCAAGAGCGATCCGGTTACGTGCACCATCTCGCCGTTGAACCGGGCGACGGTCGCGGCATACGTCGAACACTTCGTTAAGAAAGGCGAGGTCAAGCGGATCGTCACATTGGGTGGACACCGGAAGTATCAGCGTGTGAGGAAGTAATTCCATCGTGCCGATGAACGGGGGAGGGCACATTACCCTGCGAGGCGTTTTGGGTGTGTCAACAGTGGAAGAAGAAAAATTGGGAGAATGTAGTATGTCTACAGAAATTGAGACTCGGATTGCAACCATCGTAGAGCAGTTGAAAGATTCGACTGAGTGGAAAACCGTTGAGAAGTTCGGCGGCGACCCCATCGCCCTGATTACCGAGGATGTTGAACGTCTGATGAAGTATCGGACGGATAAGACGGCGGTATCGTTTGCACGGGCGAAGTTCATCAGGTTCGTCAATCAGCAGAACATGGAGTCCGTTATCGGTGTTGTTGTCGGTGGCGTTGACCGCTACGGGAGCAAGGCGCCGATCACATATCCCGTCATCAAGAAAGACGGCACCATGACCAAGGTGTGCACATGGGACACGGAACTGATCCCAATCCCGAGTATTATCGAGGTCAAGGGCAAATACAACGGTGAATATCAGAACTACCTCATTGACGAGGAAATGGGGCTGCTCGATTGTAAGGATGCCCCGGACGTTCTGAAACTCCTGACCAAAGTCAGTATGCCGGTCACGACAGACTTCTCGAATGTCGGGAAGTATGACACGGTGGTTATCCGTGGGTTCATCAAATCCGTTTTCCCCTCCCCAATATGGGAGAACGGACAAAAGGTGAGTTCTTACAATGTGCTGGAGTTCAACGAGGCTGAACCGCCCCGGAAGACTCCGTGTATGGACATCCGGCTTGAGTCTGGTAGTGGAAACAACGTTGTCACCTTCCAACTCACCCGGCAGAGGCGCGGGATGCCCGTGATCGCCATCGATGACTTCATCGAGATATGCAAGGATGCCGTGGAACTCTGCGAAGATGATCCGGTCGAGCAGTGCAAGTTTGTCCGGGATGGGATCTTCGGTAGGGAAGTGGTCGCCATAGGCGAGGTGTCAAGCATCACCGAGAAGGTATCGGAGAGCACTATGGAACCCGTTCTCTACATCAACGTCCGTATCGCGGCCATTTACGAGATACCCTTCGACCCGGTTCCCATCACCAACACGAAGGTTGAGAAGCCGTCCAAACCGGCACCCTCACCAACCAAATCCGATGATTCGGATGAGGAAGTCGAGGAAGCCCCGGTGAAGGTGGTTGATGCAAAGGCTCAGGCGACTTTGGAAAAACTCGACAATATGGTGAGTGACATCATCACCGTTTGCCGGGTTACGAAAAAGAGCCCTGTAAGCCTGACCGTCGAACAGGTGCGTGATGCATTGGACATTCCCGATACGACGAGTAACATGCTCATCAAGATCGCCATTGAGAAAGCCAGTGAAAAATGGCTCGCCATGAAGAAGGCCGCGAAGCAGGAGTGAGGGTTGATGGGTGAACGGTTTACCATCAGACGTGCTCAACGGAAACAGGCACGTTTCCAGTGCGGCATCGCGGGGCCGAGTGGGTCTGGAAAGACCTACTCCGCGATCCTTCTCGCGATGGGCCTTGCAACTGACCATTCCAAGATTGTGGTTATCGACACCGAGCACAACTCGGCAGAACTGTATGACTATCTATGCGAATGGTCACACCTCGGCCTTGATGCCCCGTATACCGCTGAGCGGTATATAGACGCTCTCAAACAGTGCGAAGACGAAGGGTTTGAGGTTGTTATCATCGACAGCATTTCACACCTCTGGTCGGGCACAGGAGGCCTCCTACAGCAAAAGGAACTTGCAGAGCGGCGGGGCAAAAACGCATATACCGCATGGGGCGACGTCACCCCGAAGTTCGATCAGTTTGTGGAGGCGATCCTATCATCCAAGTGTCATGTCATCTGCACGATGCGTTCCAAAACGCATTACGCATTGATCACGGACGACAAGACCGGGCGCACGACGGTTACGAAACTCGGACTGAAACCCATCCAGCGTGAAGGCATCGATTACGAGTTCACGATGATGCTTGAGATGAACGGGGAAGATCACTCCGCAGTTGTCACAAAGAACCGAACGGGATTGTTTGAGGATGGGCCGTTTGTCCCGACCCCGGAAGCGGGGCGGATAATCCGCGAATGGCTTGAATCGGGTGCTGCCGAGACTCCGTTGAAAGAGGAACCTCGCCGGGCACCGCCGACTGAAATTCATGTCGGGAGTGATGAACCTGATTTCGATGTCGTTGCAAATGACCCGGAGGATGAAGGGGGTGACCTCTTCTAATGGCCTCTCCCAGTTTCAAATTTTCGCCGGATGAAGTTGCGTCCCTGCTCGATGGGAAAGTCTGTGCACGGGTAGAATCCAAACGGATCTTCCGAGAAGGTGAAACGTTTGATGTTGAAGGGGCGACGTTCCGGGTTCTCGACGTTCAATGTATGACTGGCAGGGAATCCGTGGCGCGGGTGTTCCGTCTTGAGGGGTGCCGTTCTCCTAGTGCGTTCATCAAGCGTTTACGCCTCCGTTTAGGAGAGGATGCCGTGTCTATCGGCTCTATCGTGTATGTCCATTATTTCGCCCGCGTGACGGAACTGCAAAACGTGAGTAAATCTACAGAGATTGATTTGGATGGGAAGAGTATCATCAAAGCAATCCGAGCGATTGCCGACACGTATCGCCGTCAGATTGACCGTGAAGTCACACATGCCGACAAATCCACGTTACCATGTTAGAGATACATCGGTCGCCGCGAACCGGGTTGTGTTTCATGCGGGGTTACTTGCCCGCGACAATTTTTCACAAACTTGATGACCTGTGTTCGGGCTACGTTGAAAACTACGAGCGCACCGAGAAGTATCAAACCGGGGAATGGGATGGTAAGTTCCACCTGTTCGTGCGAACGAGCACCGGGAGTTATCGGTTCCCAGTCGGACTCATGCCAACCGTCATGACCGCGCTCCGGGCATACGAAGTCGGTTTTGAGGTTCATGAACCAGACGTGACCTATCCCACGGAAGGGTTCAAATGGGTCAGTGACATTTCCCTCCGCAAGTATCAGTTGGATGCTTTGATGAGGTTGATTCGGTCATATAATGGAAGTGGCGTAATTTCCCTTCCCACGGGTGCCGGTAAGACGGTCATCGCTCTGCAATATGCCGTCGCCCGTGATCTTCGGTTTCTGGTTGTGGTGCATCGTAAGGAACTGCTCTATCAATGGCAGGAAGAGATTCGGGCCATGCTCGGGATCGAAGCAACGCTTGTCGGGGATGGTAATGTTGACTTCAGTGGTCGGGCGGTCGTTGCAATGGTGCAAACCCTGTATTCGTTGCTCCGAAACAAGGAGTTAAACAGCATCGACTTTCCGTTGGTATTCTTCGACGAATGTCACACGCTCCCGGCTCACACCGCGTATCAGGTTGCCTTGAAGTGTTCAGCAAAATACCGGGTCGGGTTATCGGCAACTCCGACGCGAGAGGACAAACAGGAGTTGAAGATTTTTGCATCCGTTGGAGAGTTGACGTCCAGCGTCAGCGTGTCCGACCTCGTTGATGCAGGTTATCTAGCGAAGCCCCGGTTCCAGTTCTTGAAACCTGCTCCGGTATCCATCAAGAAGAACGCACCGTGGGCGAGGGTTTACAAAGAAGGGATCGTCGCAAACCCCTACCGGAACGCCGCGATTGTCGAGAAAGCGTTTGAACTCCTGAATGACGGGAGGCAGGTTTACATCCACGTCATCCAGATCGCGCATGGAAAGTATCTGATGAACCAGATTCCCGGCTCTGTGTTTGTTTCCGGTTCATCGAAAGACCGGCGGGAGCAGATTGCCCGGTTCAAGAACGGAGAACTCCGGTGCATGATTTCGACCCTTCTCAAAGAAGGGGTAAACATCCCCGGTATTGATGCGCTCATTTATGCAGCGGGTTACAAGTCCGGCGTCATGACGATCCAGACAATCGGGCGGTGCCTCCGAGTTGCACCGGGCAAAGAAGATGCAATCATCGTGGATTTCGTTGACAGCGGGCACCGTCACTTATCCGACCACACGACCGAACGGAAACGGACTTACGCGCATGTCTTTGGAAAGTATTTCAAGAACGAATTGCGAGGGAAATGATGATTGAAACGTATGTCACAATGCGGCAATGCTTACCAGACGACGACCCGTTCATCGAAGAACTAAAGGAGGGTTTTTCACCGCCCTCTGATATAATTAGAGGCATGGCAAAGCCTGAACGAACAGACGAAGATAGGATTCGGATACCGAGCGTAACCCGCGTTATCCAAGAAATGAGCGGCCCGAATCCCAGTTTGGAGCGGTGGAAAGCGCAAATGGGGTCGATGGCAGAGGTAGAGGCCGACCGTGCCGCGAAACTCGGGACGTTGGTGCACCTCCGCATCTTACAGCAACTTTCCGACGAGGATCTTGAACTTCCCCCGTTCCCAGTATCCGAATATCCGGAAGATGCTCTCGAAATTTGCGACCTTGCCGAAGCGATGTTCGAAGATGCCGACCTGGATATTGAGGCAGTATACGGCTGTGAAGTGTTCTGCACCGATGAACGGGAGATGTATTGCGGCACTTACGATTGCGCGGGTTACGTAACCGGCGTTGTGAAGGATCGCACCGGGCGGAAGAAGGTTCGCCTCGACAATGCTCTGTGCGTATGTGACCTGAAAACCTCTCCAAAGGCATACGACAGTCACTTCGAGCAGTTGGGGGCATACTCTCGGTTTGTGCCGGAACGACCGGAGAACGGACTTGTCATCTCGGTATGTCCATATCCTCACAAGAACCCGACGCTCGCGGTGCGGGTGTATGCTTTGAATTCTAAGGAACTCCGCATGTATGAGAAGTCCTTTCTCGAAAAAGTCCGTGCTTGGCATAGAAAGCATAACCTTAATAGCCTTGTAGGGTAATTTCTATATATAGTTTGATGGAGGTGATAATCGTTAAATCTGATGGCGTTCAACAAGACGTTCCTACTGTCCATCCGCGACCTCGGTGTGACTGTGGGAAAGTGCTCAAGCGAGTGTACACTTACACCGCGATTACGAAGGATAAGAAGGCGCATTGGACTTCCGTTGGTTGGCATTGTGGTAATTGCGACCGACTGTATACCAATGCCGAGCGGTGACACATTTACTCAAAAAACAACGGGATGAGGTAATATAAGCATGGATATATTGACTGGTGATGATATTAGTCTTGCGGCGGGAGAGAAAATCCCTCCACAACTGAGAAACGGCAATTTCCGATTCATTCGGGTAAAGGCAAAAGGAAAGGCCGCGATTGATGCGGGGTGGAACAAAGATCGCAACTACGATCACACTGACGTCACGTTACTCAAGCATCTGGTGAATGGGGGCAACTACGGAGTCATTCCGTGGGACAACGGCATGTGCATCCTCGACGCCGACGAATACACCCGGCTGGAACAACTCGGTGCACTGGAACCGTTCAGCGGCACGTTCACCGTCCGTACTGGTTCAGACGTTGAACGGTATCACTACTTCTTCCGATGTGAAGGGCTTGATACCAAGAAGAAGATCCCGTTCTTCGATCTGACCGATCCTCAATGGCATTTAGGCGAGGTGTATCCTGCCGGATGCTCGGCATATGTGGTCGGCGCAAACTGTGTCCATCCGTCCGGGCGAATTTATCAAGTGGTTAACAACGCCCCGATTAAGACCATTCACATTGATGACCTCGATGAAATTTTCTTCTCGAAGGTCAAATCATCGCGGGGTGTTCGGCGACGGGACGAACAACTGTCGTCCAAGATTCCCGAAACGTTTGTTGCGGAACGAAACGCTTTGACCGAGCAGATCGGCCTCCGCATTGATGAAATTGCCATGCCGGTCAAACCAGTGCGACACGGTGACGAATTGCAGGGTGCTCACCCCGTCCACGGTTCAACAACCGGCATGAACTTCTCCATCAACCTTACGAAGAACGTATGGCACTGTTTCCGATGCAATAGTGGTGGTGACCCGTTGACATGGGTTGCGGTGAAGGAAGGGTTTATCCGGTGCGAGGATGCCGGGCAAATCCCAATTGACGGCGATCTGTTTGCCAGAGTCAAAGAAGCCCTCCGCACCAAATACGGGTATCGAGAAATCATCGACATGCTCGATGATGAATATCATCGAGAAGTGCGAGCGGGCAAGATCCAGAAGGTTAACCCGTCCGAAGTTGCCAAGATTCGGCTTGGTGAGTCCATCAAATACACCTGCAATCTGCCTAGCACGAACTTCATGCAGGTCTACGCAAACTACGTCGGCTCCACAACCGATGCATACCCGGAATATCATTATGCGGCGGCACTTGCCATAATCTCAGCAATCACGGCGCGTCGTGCCGTGATGAAGATGCAACAAGGCACGGTCTACTCGAACATGTGGATCTTCTGTCTCGGCTCCTCGACAATATCGCGGAAGTCAACTGCGTTGAACCGGGGAATCGAGTTTATCACCAACATCAATGCGTCGGGGCAACTGCCATCATCGTTCACCCCCGAGGCACTTGTCGAGGTGCTATGTGACACGCCGCGAGCGTGGTTGTTCAAGGATGAAGCCGGGTCGTTGTTGGCGTCCATGCAGAAAACATACATGGCAGACATCCGAGATCTGTTCTGCGAACTTTACGAGTGCAAGGATTACCGTAGGAAACTACGGAGTGGTCAGCGCAAGGAGAAGACCGAGTTCCATATCGAGAAACCGTATGTGACCATGTTGTTTGCAACCACACCTGACAACTTCCGGTCGTATACAACTACCCTTGACCTTACATCGGGGTGGTTGCTTCGGTTCCTCTACTTCGCGCCTCGGTATTGGAAACCGTCGATGCCGTTTACCCCATTCGATTACCAGACGGAGAAGCACTTTGGAGAACTCCGTCGGTGGATTGAAGGGCTCTATGAAATCTTCCACAGTTCCGACAACGAACTGGAATTTGTGTTGGACGATGACGCCCTCGCCTATTTCCAAGAATGGCAGTGTCACCGGGAGACAGAGTTGTATGAACGTGGTGACGCGCTTGAACAGTCCATGTTTGGGCGGTTGGTGACATATGCCCTGAAACTTGCGATGATCTTCAAGATCGGAGAAAAGTCTTTCCGCTCGTTGATGGCAACGAGGGAGAACAAAATTCAGAAGGGGCAATACATCGAGTTGGAAAAACCGCTTGTCGAGGAAGCCTGTCGGCAGATTGACGAATATTTCCTGCCTATGGCGGTCAGCATGGCGCGGGAAGTCGAGCGCAACGAATCAACAAACTTGCAGAACAAGATCCTCGGGGTGGTAACCCGTGCGGGTGGACGGTGTCCACGAACCAAAGTCCTCCGGGCGCTGCACGTTAAGATCCGTGATGCGGAAGAGGCTTTTGAAGCCCTCGTGGAATCCGGGGAAATAAAGCAGGTTGAGGTGGTGAACGAAGAGACGAACCGTTCGACCATATGGATCATGCTCGCGGACGGTGAATAAGGGCGAACTGCGTCTTAATTGCCAAACTGACTCTTTTTTACAGCCCATTGTAATTTGCAAAACTATATATAGTTTCCATACCTATAGTATATTGTAACATATGTGGTGTCCCTCAATGTCACAAGGGGCGGTATCGCAAGTAGAACAACCCATTGTGGAGGTAACCCATCCGTGCATGTGGTAAGTGCATGTATAAGCAACGTATCGTCTGTGTAATACCCTGTCGCGGGTAACCCGGCACAAAACCCTATGGAGTGGTAAACTCATGGCAAAAAACGCAACAAACCCCGTCGAAGAAACCCCTGTCGAGAAGAAGGCAAAGCCCGTCGAGAAGGCAAAGCCCGTCGAGAAGGCAAAGCCCGTCGAGAAGGCAAAGCCCGTCGAGAAGGCAAAGCCCGTCGAGAAGGCAAAGCCCGTCGAGAAGGCAAAACCCACCAAGGCTGACGGCACTGTTCCGAAAATCGTCTCGACCAATGAAGATGGTGAACCCGTCACGGAGATGCCTCTTCCCACAGTCGAAGAAACCCGTGAAGTGGAGCCCGTCGAGGTAAAGATGGCAGCGCCGGATGGATTTCTGAAAACGCTCGCCGCCTCCATCGAAAAGGAGAAGGCTGCGTACGAAAAGGAGAAGGCTGCGTACGGGGTCAAGAAGTCGGAAGGTGTGAGCGGTGCACATACCTCCACCGGCGCGGGTAAGATGACCACCAAGAAATACGTCGAGTCCACCGTTCGCCCGGCGTTCGAAGCACTGGTTCTCGGCGTAAAGCAGAACCTCATTGCCGAGGGGAAAATCGATGCGGAGGACAACACCTTCGACTACGAGGTGTGGGTATACAAGGACTATGACCGGAGACAGCAATGCGTCGAAATTCACATGACAGGTGAGGATGCCATACATTACCTCTACGATGACAAGGACACTGTTAACGCACTCAAAGCGTCGGTCAAGTTGAACCTGGAGGGCGTAATGGGTAAGGTTCCCGAACCCATTACTCTGATTGATGAGGGTGAAAAATATTTCATCCTCTACTAATTCACAGATTTCGGGGAACCTGTAACGTCACACCCTTCACGGGTGTGTGGATTGAAATAATGAAACTGGAGAGACATTAGATGGCACGAATTGATATCTGTCCACACTGCAACTCACAGTTCAGTGAATCGCAAAGCATCCATAACCGTTGTCCGAATTGCGGGATGATTCCCGCGATAGGGCGGTTCGTCGGGGATAATGTATACCTGCTCGACGGCCATTTCCATGCGGAGTGTAAACCGCATTCGTGGGCACCAGAGGGAACAAGCGTCGGGTTCTCGTTTGTCAAGAACGAGCACATCGAGATCGCCATCCCCGATCCGGAACATCTGAACGTTGTGTCGGGGATCATGTTCGGTGAACACCCTCCACAGAGTGCAGAGGAACTTATCAGAAGGCTTATTGAGAATGGCGTCATGTATCGAGTGGGGTATTATCGTGCTCCAAGCATACGCTGACGCGGGGCTGATGCAATGAGCAGTGAAAATGGCATTGTCGAGGCGATCCTGAAATCCCGCATCCTCCGTGAAGGAGAAGAGACGTGGGATGACGTGTGCGTTCGCGTGGCGCGGGCGATTGGGAATACCGAAGACGAACGGCGCGACTTCTACGCGCTCATGGAGTCCGGTCAGTTTATCCCGAACTCCCCGACCCTGATGAACGCTGGAACAAACATCGGGCAACTGTCGGCATGTTTCGTGTTGCCGATAGGAGATAGCCTCCGCGAGATCCATCAATGTTACATGAATGCCGCGCTCGTCCATCAGTCCGGGGGCGGCACCGGGTTCAACTTCTCAAGCATACGAGCACGGGGTTCCCCGGTCAAGAGCACTGATGGAGTAGCATCCGGCCCGGTATCATTCATGTGGGTGCTCAACGCTTGCACCGAAGTCATCAAACAAGGTGGTCGGCGGCGAGGTGCCAACATGGGGATTCTGAACGTTACCCATCCAGACATCCTCCAGTTCGTCACCTGCAAGCGGGTTGAAGGTGAATTTGCAAACTTCAACATCAGCGTCATGATACCCGATTGGTTCATGGAAAAGGTGAAGTCTGGATGCCGCGACCACCCTGTCGCCGTGAACGATTGCGGCTACGTGGAGGTTGACGGGGAACCCGTGCTCCGCGATCTGGACAATCCTGACCACAATGGGTTGGAACCCATGCACCGGGTGATCACTGTCGGAGAGGTGTGGGACGCGATTGTTGAAGGTATGTGGCAGAACGGAGAACCGGGTGTGCTCTTTTTTGACCGCATCAACCGCGACAATGAGATTTGCGGCGAGTGTGGGTTCATTGAAGCGACAAACCCTTGCGGTGAACAGCCGTTACTTCCCTACGAATCGTGCAACCTCGGCAGCATCAACCTCAGTAAATTCGTCACCGTGTGCGACGACGAGAATCGAAAACCAACGTTCGACTGGTCGGCGTATCGGCAAGCCATCAACACCGCCGTCAGATTCCTCGATAACGTGGTGGATAAGAACGTCTACCCGTTGCCGGAAATCCACGAACAGACACACAAGACCAGGAAGATTGGCCTCGGCGTCATGGGGTTGCATGATGCACTTCTCATCATGGGGATACCCTATGATTCTGAGGAAGCCCGGAACTTCGCGAGAAGGGTTGCGAAAACCCTCTACGGAAGGGCACGGATCGCATCCGTCAATCTGGCAAAGGAACGTGGAGTGTGCCCGGTGTTTGCCGAAACGGAAAATGTGGATACACCTCGGAATGCTGCATTGACCTGCATCGCACCGACCGGCACAATCGCATTCCTCGCCAACTGCTCTCATTCAATCGAGCCGGTGTTCTCATGGGTATATTACCGCGAGAACTCCATCGTCGGCGAACGGGTGCGCGTGGTGCATCCCATCTTCGAGAAGGACTTGAAAGCGACCATCGCCTCGTTGCCCCTCGACTCGGAACAGTTGCGAGTGGGAGTTGACACGCTCTTCAACGAGGTGTGCGAAACTGCTCTCCGCACCGGGTCGATCCAATCGGTGCCGTGGTTACCGG
>Ga0208693_1002098_pt1 | contig 13519 bp, 14 predicted proteins | sample AD_UKC071_MetaG_FD_184438 | JGI IMG/M metagenome (GOLD analysis project Ga0208693, IMG submission 184438) | Active sludge microbial communities of municipal wastewater-treating anaerobic digesters from USA - AD_UKC071_MetaG (SPAdes) (version 2) | ecosystem: Engineered > Bioreactor > Anaerobic >... | reverse complement strand
CAACTACTTCGCGAAGGCCTACGGATTCGAGATCGCGGGCGTCGTGATCCCGGGTGGGGCCACGGACGCCGAGCCGTCGTCCGCCGACATCGCCCAGCTGGTCGCCACGGTCAAGGCCGAGAAGGTTCCCGCCGTGTTCTCGAACGTCGCGGTCAGCCCCAAGATGGTCCAGGCCGTCGCCCAGGAGGCCGGGACGGACGTGAGGGTCGTCCCCCTGTTCGTCGACAGCGTCGGTGCACCCGGCTCGGGCGCCGAGACGTACAGTTCGATGATGCTCGCCAACGCAGACGCCATCGCCGGCGCACTCACGTGACGCCGCTCGACTGGCTCGCCGAGCCCTTCGCGCTGGGGTTTCAGCAGCGCGCCCTGATCGGCGGCGTCATCGCCGCGGTGATGAGCTCGACCGTCGGCGTCTGGCTGGTCCTGCGCGGCATGAGCTTCTTCGGGGACGCCTTCGTGCACGCCGTCCTGCCCGGCATCGCCGCTGCGATGCTGTTCGACTTCTCCCCCTACCTGGGCGCGGCCATCGCGGCCGTCGTCATGGTGGGCGGCATCGAGTTCATCCACCGGCAGACCGCGCTCAAAGAGGACACCGCCATCGGCCTGCTGTTCGTCGGGATGATGGCCCTCGGCGTGGCGATCATCAGCAAGTCGCCGTCGTTCACGGGCAGCCTGACCAGCATCCTGTTCGGCGACACCTTCGGCGTGACCTGGGCGGCCATCCAGGGCGAGGCCGTCATGGCCGCCATCGTCGTCGTGGGCTCCCTGGTGCTCTACCGCCCGCTGCTGGGGCTCTCGTTCTCGGCGACCAAAGCGTCCACGCTGGGCCTCAAGCCGCGCCTCACGCACGCGCTGCTGCTCGCGATGATCGCCCTCGCCGTGATCGGCAGCTTCCAGGCCGTCGGCACCCTGCTCGTGTTCGGGCTCCTGGTCGGCCCGCCGGCCACCGCGGCCCTGCTCAGCCGGACGGTCCCCCGGATGATCGCCACGTCCATCCTGCTGGCCCTCGCTGCGGTCGTCGTGGGCCTCACCCTCAGCTACCGCCTCGGCACCGCGGGCGCCGCCACCATCGCGCTCGTCGCGGTCGGCACCTTCTTCGTCGTCATGCACGCCACCTGGCTGCGCCGGATCCTCGCCCGCCGTAGAGCCGCCCGCGCCGAGACCCGCGCGCAGGAGGTGACCGCATGACGGCGTCCGCGATCGACACCCCGCTGGCCGAGGCGTCCGGCCTGGTGCTGGCCTACGGCAACCACGTGGCGATGACGCCGTCGGACTTCACGATTCCGGCGCACGGGGTGACGGCGATCATCGGGCCCAACGGGTCCGGGAAGTCGACGCTGCTGAACTCGCTCGCCGGGGTCCTGCAGCCGCGATCCGGCAGCCTCAAGGTGCTGGGCAAGCCGGCCAGCGAGGCCTACCGCCAGGTGGCCTACGTGATGCAGTCCATGGCGCTGCCCGAGGGGACGCCGATCACGGTCAAGGAAGTCGTCGCGATGGGCCGCTACCCCACGCGCGGCTGGTTCCGGCCGCTGACCAAGTCCGATCGCCGCCGCATCGCCTGGGCCATGGACCTCCTCGACGTCGCCGACCTCGCCCGCCGCCACTTGGGCGAGCTCTCCGGGGGGCAGCGCCAGCGCGTCTACGTGGCGCAGGGGCTGGCTCAGGATCACGTCGCCGTCCTGCTGGACGAGCCCCTGACCGGCCTCGACCTCGTCTCGGCCAAGACGATCGACGACATCATCCACTCCGAGCGCGAGCGCGGGCACAGCGTCGTGTTGACCACCCACGACCTCGACGAGGCCCGCGCGGCCGACCACGTCATCTTGATGAACGGGCACGTGCTCGCGTCCGGGCCTCCCGAGCAGGTCCTGAGTCGACGCAACCTCGAACTCGCCTACGGACTCGGCTCGCTGCACGACTCGGACCTGGTCTTCATCGACGACCCCGAGCACGGCGACGGACCCGCGGTCGACGCCCTCAACCCGCCGAACCCGAGCCGCCACAACCATCGCCACCACCACTGAGATCGGACGCCGTCGCCGCGAGTCTGCCTCGGGTCGCGTCCAGGGCCGCCCAGAACAAGGGGGCGAGCGTGCCGGACGGTGCGTCCAGGTCGACCCAGCGGGACTCGGCGATCTCGGCCGCGATGCGCTCGCCCGCCACGGGCTCGGGCCAGTAGTAGACGTCCGACTTCAGCCAGTGCCCCGGCTCGTTGGCCGCCGGCGTCAGGTACGAGCCGAGAAGTTCGAGGCCGGCGGCGTCCAGGATGAGACCGAGCTCTTCACGGACCTCGCGCGCGGCCGTGGCGTCCGAGGACTCCCCCGGCTCGATCTTGCCGCCCGGGTGCATGAAGTGCTCGGTGCCACGCTTCCGCACGGTGAGCACCCGGCCGGCGCCGTCCGTCAGCACCACGGCCGCGACCGTGAAACCGGGCCCGGAGGGCAGGGGGCTGGCCACGGCGTCCGACATCACAGGCCGGGCGGCTCGGCCGCGGGGACGGCGTCCGGACGGTCGACGGCGGCGCGGCCGCCGCGGGCGAGCCAGCGGCGTCCGACACCCAGGGCGATGAGGACCCCGACGACCGTGACCGCTCCGCCCAGGAGGCCCAGCGGGGTTGGCCGCTCGCCGTTGTAGGCGAAGGCCGCGATCGCCCCGATGACCGGGACGAACATCGACCAGGGCGCCACGGTCGCGGCCGCATGCCGCGACAGCAGCAGGTTCCAGAGGCCGTAGCCGATCATGGACGCCCCGTACGCGACGAAGGCGAGGCCGCCGACCGAGCGCAGGGTGACGTGCGCGAGGGCGTCCGCATCGCGCGACCAGCCCTCGAGGAAAAACGACAAGATCAGCAGCGGAACCGGCGGCACCAAAGCCGACCAGACCACGAGCGAGAAGCCGGTCCGGGGCGGGCTGTGCCGCGTGACCACGTTGCCCGCGGCCCAGCCAGCCGCGGCAGCGATCGTCATGGCGAACGGCAGCAGCGGCGCGTGCGCGAGGAACTGCCAGCCGACGATCGTCATGCCGACCAGCCCGATGACGATGCCGATCACCTGCGTGCGGTTCGGACGCTCGCCCAGCAGGGCGGCGGCGATCATGACCGTCAGGATCGGCTGGACCTGCAGCACCAAGGACGCCAGCCCCGCGGGCATCCCGAGCATCATGGCGGAGTAGAGCAGGCCGAACTGCAGAGTGCCCATGAAGAGTCCCGACAGCACGACGGCCCGGACGCCGTTGCCGGGCGGACGGACGAAGAACACCGCGGGCAGGGCGACGAGCGTGAACCGGAGGGCGGCCATCAGCAGCGGCGGCAGCGACTCCATCGCGATGTTCGCCGCGACGAAGTTGACCCCCCAGATCGCGATGACGAGGGCGGCGAGCGCGACGTCCCTACGCGGCACGGCTGATCCCGGACATGCGGCTCCCTGGTGGTGGCGGACGCGGCAGTCTACGCCTCCGACGAGCGTCGCGATCCGGCGGGGCGGCCCCTGGAACAGGGCGCACGGGTAGGCTGACCTGGCTGAGTTTCCGATGTAAGGACGAGTCGTCATGCCCCCGGTACCCCCGGTCACGCTGCTCCTCACGCGCCTGGCGGCGCTGTTCACCCTCATCACCGTAGGAATGGGCGGCGTCGTCTGCGCCACGAAGTCCGGCTTCGACTGTCACGCCTGGCCGGGCTGTTACCCGGACCGGTTCGCGCCGGGGGCGTCCGACATCCCGGCGGTGCTGGCGGCGAATCCCGCGCTGGAGATGATCCATCGGGTGACGGCGATGACGACCGGCGGCCTGCTGATCGCGGCCGCCATCGCGGTCTTCCTGCTGCCGCGGCAGAACAACTGCCTGCGCATTCTCAGCGGGGTGGCCTGCCTCGCTGCGGGCGGGTCGGCGCTGTTCGGACGCGCGTCCGTGCTGGGGCTCGGGGTGGACGCCGTCGGCGCCGCCATCGACCTGCTCTGCGCGCTGCTGGCCATGGCCCTCTCGACCGCCGCGGCGGTGCTGCTGGGCCGAGGCGGACACCTGCGCCTCGGTCGGGCCAGCTCGCCGGCTTTGCTGGCTGCGTCGCTGCTGGTCGTGCTGCACGTGAGCGCCCACCTGGCCGCCGGGAACCGCTCGTTCACCCGCTGCCTGTCGTGGCCGATCTTGTGGCTCGCGTCCGACGACGTCGTCGGGATGCAGGTCTTCCGGACGATCCTCGCCGTCGTCGCAGCGGTGGTCATCATCGTGGCCGTCCGGGCTGCCGCTGGGGTGGCCGAGTTGCGTCCCCTCGGGCTGGTGGTCGGCATCTTGCTGGCGATCGTGGTGGCGCTGGCCGTGGCCTACCGGGCTGCCGGGGTCGACGGGGGCGTCCTCGGCGTCACGTTCTCGCTCGCGAGCGTCGGACTGCTCTGGACGACCATGCTGCTGGCCGCGCGGGCGGCCGTCAGGACGCCGTCGGCGTCCTGACCGGGCATCCGCACGAGAGGAGGATCACGGCCCCTGCATCCCCCGCGTCGCCCTAACCGGCCGCGGGGCGGCAGAATAGCCCCGTGATCATCGCTGCCGCCGACGGGTCGTCGCTGTCGAACCCGGGTCCGGCCGGCTGGGCGTGGTACGTCGACGACGACCGCTGGGCGGCCGGCGGCTGGGCGCGCGGCACGAACAACATGGGCGAGCTGATGGCCGTCCTCGACCTGCTCGAGCAGACGGCCGATGACCCACAGGAGCTCACCGTCCTGTGCGACAGCCAGTACGTGATCAACTCGCTGACCAAGTGGCTGCCCGGTTGGAAGCGCAAGGGCTGGCGCAAGGCGGACGGTTCGCCGGTGCTGAACGTCGACCTGCTGAAGGATCTCGACCGCGCGCTGCACGGCCGCAAGGTGACGTTCGAGTGGGTCAAGGGCCACGCCGGGCACACCATGAACGAGGCCGCAGACGTGCGCGCCCGGGCCGCCGCGACGGCGTACAAGGACGGGACGCCCGTCGACCGCGGTCCGGGCTACCGTCCCGGACGCGCCCCCCAGAAGCCGCCGTCGAAGACGTACGCCCCACCCAAGCCCGCCGAGGATCTGTTCACCGAGCCCGACCCCGAGGAGCATCCCGCCGTCGCGCTGCAGCGGTCGTTGTGGGACGCCGACGTCCGGGGCTCGCAGGTCCGCATGGACGCCCTCCTGCACCCCAAATTCGCCCTCCACGACGCCAAGGGGCGCGTCGCCGGCAAGGGCCGCACCATCGCCGGCTCGAGCCATCCGCTGCCCCACGTTCCCGAGCTCGAGGTCATCGCCGTCGAGGAGCTGGCTCCCTGGGTCGTCCTGGTCCGGTGGCGCGAACGGACGCCGACGCAGGTGACGCTGAAGGCGTCCGTCTGGATCAAGAACGGCGACGACTGGCGGCTGCGGTTCGAGCAGGCGACGCCGATCATCTAGCTCCGAGCACGGGGGCCAGCGTCTGTGACTCGGGAAAGCCCCGCGAACTGACCCCTTTGTGGTCTAACTTTGGGTGTAGTTAGCTTTACCTCGCATGAAGGAGAAGCCATGTCCGACGGCATGACCCGTGGCCGCGTCACCGGCTATCGCTGCGCCACCTGCGGCGCCGAGGTGCCGATCGAGACGCTGTACCCCTTCAAGTGCCCGGACGCCCCCGCCGGCGACAGCCACCACGTGCTCCATCCGGTCACCGGAGGCCCCGCTCCCCAACTCATCGACGACCCGAACCCCTTCGTGCGGTTCGGCCCGTCCCTGGCCTGGTGGGCGTTTGCCCAAGCCAACGGCATGTCGGACGCCGACTGCATCGCCTTGACCCGCGAGGTCGCGGACGGCTTTGTCATCACCCCCACCGCCCAGAACGAGCTGCTCTCCGAACAACTCGACGCCGAGGTCTGGGTGAAGACCGAGGTCGACCAGCTCGGCGGCAGCCACAAGGCCCGCCACCTCGTGACGATCCTGCTGCACCTCCGCGCGGCCGAGGAACTGGGCCTGACGGCGCGCGACGAGCGGCGTCCGTTGGCCATCGCGTCCTGCGGCAACGCCGCGATCGCGGCGTCCACGCTGGCGAAGACGGCCGGGTGGCCGATCCAGGTCTACGTGCCCATGATCGACGGCGGCCCCGTGATCGAGACGCTGACGGCACTCGGCGCCGAGATCAACCGCTGCGGACGCGTCGAGGGCGAGGCCGGCGACCCGGCCGTGCTCCGCTTCCGCGAGGCCGTGGCCGCGGGAGCCATCCCCTTCAGCGTCCAGGGACCCGAGAACGGGCTCTGCCTCGACGGCGGACGCACCATCGGCTGGGAGCTGCGCGAAGCACTGCCCGCCCCTGCCCGCGTCCTGATCCAGGTCGGGGGCGGCGCCTTCGCCGCGTGCATGGGCTGGGGTCTCGGCCCGATCTACCAGCTGGACACGGTCCAGACCGAGGGCGGCGCCCCGCTGAACCGAGCCTGGCGGCTGGCCGAGGGCGTGCCCGCGTCCGATCTGGGACGCCGTTGGTCCGACTTCATGACCCCATGGCAGAGCCCGAACTCGCTCGCGGACGGCATCCTGGACGACGAGACCTACGACTGGCAGGCCGACTTCGACGTGATGCGGGCCTCCGCCGGCACGACGATTGTGGTCTCCGAGGACGCCGTCGAGCGCGCTTGGGCGCTGGCCAAGCAGACCGGCGTGAACGTGAGCCCCACGGGCTCGGCGGGCCTAGCGGGGCTGCTGCCCACGGCGTCCGGCCCCTCGGTGAAGCCGGGCGAGCGGGTCGCCATCGTCTTCTCGGGGGTCTTCCGCGGCTGACCGCGACCATGCACGGAGCGACGAAACGCTCAGCGCCCTCTCAGTCACGACCGCGCCGGGATCGCTAGCCTGATGCCATCGACGCCATGCACACCTACCCCACCCCGCTGACCCGCCGCGGACTCCTCGCGTGCGCCTGCTCGGCCCTCGTCGTCGGCTGCGCGCAGAAACTCAGCCAGCCCCAAGGCAGCGCTGCGAGCCCGACCGGCCCGTCCGCGTCGAGCCCGACGTCGGCCGCGCCTAGCGGCGCGTCCCCGACCAGTCCCCCGGCAAACAGCCCCTCGCCGTCCGGCAGCGCGACGACCCCCGACCCGGCCCGCGACGCCGTCATCGCCACCTACTCCTCCCGGACGCCGATGCAGTGGGGTACCACCGTCACCGGCGTGGTGACCCACAGCGCCGGACCAGCCGTCGCCCTCACCCTCGACGCGTGCGGCGGCCCGAATCCCGGACGCGGCGGCAACGGCGTCGACACCGAACTGATCGACCTGCTCATCAACGAGAGGTACCCGGCGACCCTGTTCCTCAACCAGAAGTGGATCCGCAACAACCGGCCCGTCCTCGACAGGCTCGCGGCCAACCAGGACCTCTTCACCCTCGGCAACCACGGCACCCGCCACGCGCCCCTGTCGGTGTCGGGGAAGATGGCCTACACCGAGCATGGGACCGCCAGCGTCGGCGAGGTCTACGACGAGGTCATGGGCAACCAGCAGTTCATGACCGAGCTGCTCGGCCACGCGCCCCGCTTCTTCCGCACCGGCACGGCCTGGTACGACGAGGTCGCCGTCGAGATCGTCCGGACGCTCGGCCTGCTGCCCATCGGCTTCGACATTAACGCCGACTTCGGCGCGACGGCGTCCGCCAAGGTCGTGGCGGCGAACGCGCAGAAGGCGAGGCCCGGATCGATCCTCATCGGCCACTTCAACCGTCCCGAGGGCTCCACGTTCGAGGGCCTGAAGGTCGCGCTTCCGGCGCTGCGCGCCAAGGGCGTCCGGTTTGCCCGCATCGAGGACGTCTCGATCGCATGATCGGCGGGCACGAGGGTGCCGCGGGTCGGCGTCCGGCACAATCTGGGGCGACAGGAGGGCCATGACGAACTTCGTTTACATCTCGCCGGCGTTTCCAGCCACCAACGTGAACTTCTGCGAGCACCTCGCCGCCTCAGGCGTGCGCGTGCTGGGCGTCGGCGACCTGCCCTACGAGCAGTTGCCCGAGCGCCTGCGCTCCGCCCTCGCCGAGTACTACCGGGTCGACTCCCTCGAGGACTACGGCCAGGCCTTTCGCGCGGTGGCGTTCCTGTCGTTCCGCCACGGCAAGATCGACTGGATCGAGTCGAACAACGAGTACTGGCTGGGCTTGGACGCCCGCCTGCGGGACGACTTCAACGTGCGCACCGGGCACGGCACGGCGATCATCGAGTCGATCAAGAGCAAGTCCGCCATGAAGCCCGTGTACGCCGCGGCCGGCGTCCCCACCGCGCGCCAGGCGCGGGTCACGGACGCCGACGGCGTCCTCGCGTTCGCCGCGCAGGTCGGCTATCCGCTGGTCGCCAAGCCCGAGTACGGGATCGGCGCCCACGGCGCCTTCCTGCTCACGTCGGACGCCGACGTCGCGGGCGCCTTCGCCACGGGCCTCGACGTGCCCTACGTGGTCGAGGAGTTCGTGGTCGGCGAGCTGGTCAGCTACGACGCGATCCTGGACGGCGAGGGGGGTCCGGTCTTCGAGGCCGCGACCCTGTGGCCGCCGTCGATCATGGACATCGTCACCGACCGTCTGGACCTTTGCTACCGCATCGCCGACGAGCTGCCCCCCGGCCTGGCCGAGGTCGGACTGCGCACCGCCCACGCCTTCGGGATGCGGAACCGGTTCGTGCACGAGGAGTTCTTCCGGCTGACGTCCGATCGGCCCGGGCTCGGACGCCGCGGCGACTACGTCGGCCTCGAGGTGAACATGCGTCCGGCCGGGGGCAACACCGTCGACATGTACAACTACGCCCGGGACGCGGACGTCTACCAGATTTACGCCGATGTGGTCACCGGACGCGACACCGGCGCGGCCGCCAAGGCCCGCCTCGACCCGCAGATCGCCGTCTATGCCGGACGCCGTGACGAGTTCACCTACCGCGTCCCGTGGGCCGACGTCCTGGCCCGCTACTCGGCCGAGATCGCCCAAGCCGGACGCAACCCCGCCCTGTTCGTGCCGCAGATGGGCAACGACTACGCCATCATCCGCACCGCGGACGCCGCGCGCGCCGACCAGTTCGCCGCCGACGTCACCGACCGAGTCTGAGGAGACCCGTGGAAACCCACCACCGCTCGGAGTGGAGCCCCGCCCTGGGCCGCTCGATGGAGTTCATCACCCACGGGCACGCCGGCCTGCCGGCGGTCGTCTTCCCGTGCATGGGCGGACGCCCCTGGGACTACGCCGATTTCGGCATGATCGACGTCCTGCGGCCCTGGCTGGACGCCGGACGCCTCCGCCTGTTCTGCGTCGACTCGATCGACAACGAGACGTTCAACAGCGACGGCTGGGACAAGCGCGCCCGGGCAGCCCTGCAGGACCGCTACCACCACTACATCGCCGACGACCTCGTGCCGCGCATCCACGACGAGACGGGCTGGGGCGATCGACTGCTGACCACGGGCAATTCCCTCGGCGGGCTCCACGCGGCGATCTCGCTGTTCCGGCGTCCGGACCTGTTCGGCACCATGATCGCCCTCTCCGGCGTCTACGACGCCGGCCACTTCTTCGGCGACTACTCAGACGAGTTCGTCTACAACAACTCCCCCGCCGACTTCGTCGCGGGCATGCCGGACGACCACCCCTGGTTGGACGCCTACCGCTCGTGCCTGATCATCTCGGGCATCGGCCAGGGCGCCTGGGAAGAGGAACTGCTGCCGTCTAACCACCGCATGGACGACGTGCTCCGCGCCAAGGGCGTCCCCGCGTGGTTCGACTTCTGGGGCACCGACATGCCGCACGACTGGCCCACCTGGCACCAGATGGCCCCGTACTTCATGGGGCGCGTCCTGCCCTGGTGAGGCGACTACGACCTTCGTCGGGTACCGGGCCCGCCGAGGGTGGCCCTAGGATGCCCCCAGGGGTATTCCTGCCCGAACGAAAGAGGTCAGTCATGGTCAAGAACGAGAGCAACCTGGACCGCATCATCCGCGGTGTCGTGGGCGTTGCGCTGGTGCTGTTCGCGCTGTTCGGATCGGCGGGCAACATGGTGCTGTGGGTCGTCGCCCTGGTCATCGGGGCCGTCCTGATCCTCACCGCCGCCATCGGCTTCTGCCCCATCTACAAGGTGCTGGGCATCAAGACCAACAAGTAGCTCGAACCCCTGGGCCGCAGCCGGCAACGGCACACCTCAAAGCCGACCGGACGCCTTAAAGCCGACCGTAGGACTCAACGCCGACGGTACGCCTCAACGCCGAGGAAGCATGGTCGGCAGGAGCGCGGAAGCTCGGCAGGAGCGCGGAACCTCGGCGCGAGCCGCCGAGCTCGGCCGTTGCTCACGGAGCACCGGAGCCTTGAGCCCGTTGACTGAGCTGGTCGACGCCCATCACGCGGGCGACCGCGACATGCCTCGTACGCATGCGGCTTCGGCGAGCTCTGCCAGCGAAACCCAGTGCTGCCTCAGGTCAACGCGTCCAAGACAGCGATCAACCGACGCCTGAGGAGCGCCGCGGCGTCCGCGATGGAGCGCTGCTCGGCGACGTGCTCGGCCTTGCCGTCCGCCGTCTCGATCGCGATGTTGGTCAGCCGGAACGGACGCACGTCGTAGGGGGAGCTCCGCATGTCCAGCACCCGCGCGCGCCGGGCCAGCTCGAAGGCGTCGAGCAGCAGGTCGCCTGGCACCCCGGGGTCGAGCTTGAAGGCCCAGCGGTAGAGGTCCATGGCGCCGCCGTGCAGGCAGCCCGGCTGCTCGAAGGACGCCTGCGCCTCAGCATCCGGTTGGAGGACGTTGCGCGGGCGGGCGTCCGGGGTGAAGAACCGAAACGCGTCCCAGTGGCTGCACCGGATCTCGTGGCCCTCGACGACGCGCGCGATCTCCTCGGGCGTGGCGCGCAGGCCAATGACCTGATGGCGCGCCTGGTCGGGTGACTGCCGATAGACCATCGCCCACTCGTGGAGGCCGAAACAGGCGAACTGCGGCTCGGCGGCGTCCGTCGCGGTCAGGATGCGCAGCGCCCAGTCCAGCGCGCGTCCGCGGGCCGCGCGGAAGGCGTCCAGATCGAGCGAGGTGACACCGTCGACGGTGGCGTAGAAGCGGCGTCCGGCAAGGTCGGACGCCTCGCGCAGCCCGATGCCTGGTCCGGGCTGCCAGCGGGCCAGTTGCGCCGGACGGAAGCCGTAGTAGTCGAAGAGGAAGTCCTCCAGCGGGTGCTTGATGCCGCGCCGACGGCGCTCGAGATGGGCGGCGGTCAGGCGGCGCGCCCTGGTGGCGTGGTCCTCAGCGAGCGGATGCCACTGCTCGGAGTCCAGGATGCGCACGGCGTCCAGCCTATTGACTCCCGCGGCGGCCCGATCCCAGCAGCGCTGCCCGCGCCAGATCAGCGCGGGCCCGAACGCCTGAGCGACGCGGTCGTGTCGTGGTCGGAGGCCGACCAGCGGCGTCCCGGACTACTGACTGGCGCATGAGCCGCCTCGAAGACCTGCCGAGCATCGGCCCGAAGCTGGCGGCCGCGCTGCGCGAGGCGGGCATCGCGGACGCCGACCAGCTCGCCGAGGCAGGTCCGGTCGAGGCCTGGCGGCGGGTGCATCCGACGTTCGACTGCCTGCCCTCTCTGACCGCGCTCGCCGGGGCCGCCCGCGGCGTCCGAAAGTCAGAGTTGGCCGCCGAGACGCGGGCCGAGCTGCTCGCTGCTTGGCGCGCCGAGCAGGGCTGAGCAAACCTGTCGGAGGGTCGTGCGAGACTGCACGGCATGGCGTACGACGAGGCTTTGGCCGCCCGCATCCGGGCGCTGCCGACGGGCGAGCAGGCGGTCGAGAAGAAGGGCTTCGGCGGCTTGATGTTCCTGATCGGGGGCAACATGGCGGTCGCCGCCGCAAGCATGGGCGACCTCATGGTTCGCTGTGCTCCCGACGACCAAGACCGGCTCGCGGCCCTCGGCGCCCAGCCGATGGAGATGGGGTCGCGTCCGATGCGAGGCTGGCTGCGCGTGCCGGCCGAGCTCACGGCGTCCGACCACGATCTCAGCGCCTGGGTCAGGGCGGGCGTCGACTTCGCTCGGACCCTTCCGCCCAAGTAGCCCGACGCCGCAGGCCCGATCGAGAGGAAAGGAACCGTGAGCACGACCCGTCCCAGTTCGGACGGTTCCGTCGTGCCCGCGGGTCGCCGACGTGACGTTCAGGGCCTGCGTGCCGTTGCCGTCGTCGTGGTCATCGCCTTCCACCTGCTCGGCTGGCCGACCGGCGGCTACCTCGGCGTGGACGTGTTCTTCGTCATCTCGGGCTTCGTGATCACGGGGGTGCTCCTGCGCCGCAGCCCGTCAGGCCGCGTCGACCTGCGCGACTTCTACCTGCGCCGCGCCCGCCGCATCCTCCCGCTGGCCTTCTTGGTCCTAGTGGCGACGGTCCTCGCCTCGTACTGGACGTGGTCGTCGGAGAAGGCGAACGACATCGGCCTGGACGCCGTCGCCGCGGCCCTGTTCGTGGGCAACTGGCGCTTCGCGGTCACGGCGTCAGACTACTTCAACATGGGCGCCGAGCCGTCGCCGCTGCAGCACTACTGGTCGTTGGGTGTCGAGGAGCAGTTCTACCTGGTCTGGCCCGGCCTCCTGCTCGTCGCGGCGATCGTCGCCGCCCGTCGCTCGCCCACCTCACTGCGTCGGCTCGTGCCGCCGCTCGCCGTGGCGATCGGCGCGGCCAGTGGTGTGTACGCGGCCTGGCTGGCCTCGACGGACCCGAACGTCGCCTACTTCTCGTCGCTCACCCGGGGCTGGGAGCTCGCCCTAGGCTGCCTGCTGGCCGTCCTCCCGGCGCCACGCGGCAGCGAGCGACTGCGAACCGCCTTGTCCTGGCTGGGTCTGGCCGGCATCGCCGCCAGCGTCATCGTGGTGGACGCCGACGCGCCGTTCATGGGCGCCCTCGCCGCCTCGACGGCCACCGGGCTGGCGATCGTCGCCGGCATCGGTCGTGAGCCACGCAACCTCCTGCTGCGCAACCGGGTCAGCGACTACCTGGGCGAGCTGTCCTACGGCCTGTACCTGTGGCACTTCCCGGTGATCGTCATCGGAGCCGCGTGGCTCACCCGAGGTTCGCCCGCGCATGTCGGCGTGTCGGTCGTCCTCACCTTGGTGTTGGCGGCCGCCGCCCATCAGTGGGTGGAGCGGCCCTTCATGGAGGGACGCCTCCGCCCCGCCAAGATGCGCGGCTCGGCGGTAGCTGTGGGCGTGGTCACGATGTCGCTCGCCCTGGCCGCCGGCGTCGCCCCCGGGTGGTGGCAGGACACCAAGCCGCTGACCGCCACGCCGTCGCTCACGCCCTCCCCGACGCCGCGGCCGCTACTGACCGCCTCCCCCACGCCATCGCCTTCGGCCAGCGACAGCCCGAGCCCGACCGAGCTGCCCCCCACCCCGACGCCGCCGCCCACCCCGACGCCGGCGCCCACGATCCCGCCGGGTCAGCCCGTTCCCCTGGGCGAGACGGGCCTCGCCTTGCAGGAGGGGTTGCGCGGTGGGCTCGCACTCACGGCCTGGCCGGCCGACCTCACGCCCGGGACGACCCCCGAGGCCGCCAACCCGTGGCCCGGAGCGAGCGCCTGT
>Ga0208693_1002084_pt1 | contig 13572 bp, 9 predicted proteins | sample AD_UKC071_MetaG_FD_184438 | JGI IMG/M metagenome (GOLD analysis project Ga0208693, IMG submission 184438) | Active sludge microbial communities of municipal wastewater-treating anaerobic digesters from USA - AD_UKC071_MetaG (SPAdes) (version 2) | ecosystem: Engineered > Bioreactor > Anaerobic >... | reverse complement strand
TCTTCTCACCCTTTGAAAGGAGCTCGAAGAACTATTACCATAGTTCTTCTCGCTCTTTGAGAGGAGATCGAAGAATTACTACCGTAATTCTTCTCGCGTCAAAGCCAGTTCGAAGAACTATTACCATAGTTTCTCTCGCCCTGCGGGAGCTCTAGGAGCTATTACCATAATTTAGAATGTAGAATGTAGAATGTAGAATTAAAAGTATTGAAAGTTATTTTTTGTTATGTTAAAATAATTTTTAATTTAATTCTAAATTTTAGTTTTTTACTTCTTAATGTTTAAAAATTAGAAATTAGAAATTTGTAATTTTTTATGCCAAAACAAGTTAAACCAGAAATTGAATCATTTGCCAAAATAAAGGTTATTGGAGCAGGAGGAAGCGGATGTAATGCTGTTTCTCGAATGGTTTCCTCAAAAATAAAGGGTGTTGATTTTATTGGTGTAAACACTGATGCTCAAGCTCTTCATTATTGCAAAGCGCCAGAGAAAATTTTAATTGGTAAAAATGTTACTCATGGTCTTGGAGCTGGAATGAATGTGGATTTGGGCAGAAAAGCTGTTGAAGAGAGCAAAGAAGAGATAGAAGAAGCTTTAAAGGGGGCTGATATGGTATTTGTCACTTGTGGCTTGGGTGGAGGCACTGGTACTTCTTCAATACCAGTTATTGCAGAGATTGCTAGAAATTTAGGCGCTTTAACGATAGGTGTAGTGACAAAACCATTTTCTTTTGAAGGTGCAAATAGACAAGCAATTGCTGAACAAGGACTAGCAGAGCTTGAAGATAAGGTTGACAGTTTAATTGTGATTCCCAATGATAAAGTATTGATGATGATTGATGATAAAACCAGTTTATTATCTGCTTTTGCAATTGTAGATAACGTACTTTCAAATGCTGTTCAGGCAATTTCTGATTTAATTGTTAAACCAGGCCTTATTAATCTTGATTTTGCTGATATCAGAACAATAATGAAAGATTCGGGATTTGCCTTAATAGGAATAGGAAAAGCGAAAGGGGAAGGAAGAATAATTGAAGCCGCTAAAATGGCTATTTCTTCGCCTTTGCTTGAAGTATCAATTGATGGTGCAAAGGGGCTTTTATTAAATATCTCTGGCAAAGAGGACTTAACAATGAAAGAAGTAGATGAAGGTGCAAAAATTATCACTAAAGCTGTTGACCCTGAGGCAAAGATAATTTTTGGTACAGTGCTTGATGAGTCATTAACAAAAGGAGAAGTAAGAATTACAGTAATTGCTACTAATTTTAATCATATACCAAACATAAGAAAAGAGAACAATAGCAGCAAAGACATCGATAAAAACAGAAGAAATGAATTTAATAACAATAATTTTTCAGAAGAACAAGATTTAAACGATGATAAATGGGACGTTCCTGCTTTTTTAAGAAAAAAAGATAATTAATATACTATCAATATACATTTACATTATATAGTTAGTTATGGTAAAAATAACCCAAGTTAAAAAACGAGACGGAAGAATTGTTGATTTTAAACCTGAAAAAATTGAAAAAGCAATAAAAAAAGCATTAATTGCTTCAAAACAAGGCAATGGTGAAATTTCTAAAGAATTGACAAAAGAAGTAATAGACCTTCTCCAAAAAAGATTTGAAAATAAAATTCCTTCAGTTGAAGATATTCAAGATATTGTGGAGGAGGTTTTAATTTTGGCTGATTATCCTAAAGCCGCTAAGGCCTATATTTTATACAGAGAACAGCATCGTCGAATTAGAGAAATAAAAAAATCTAATGAAGAGGCTGTTGAAATGGTTGACCAGTATCTTCAAGAATCAGATTGGGAAGTAAGAGAAAATAGTAATATGGCTTATTCTCTTCAAGGTCTTAATAATTATGTAACATCAGCTGTTATTAAAAGATATTGGTTAAATAAAATTTATCCTCCAGAGATTAGAAAATCTAATGAAAGTGGGGATTTTCATATTCATGATCTTCAAGTATTAGGTCCTTATTGTGTGGGGTGGGACCTGTATGATCTTTTATTAAGGGGCTTTGGGGGTGTATTTGGTAAAATTGAATCAAAGCCGCCCAAACATCTCTCAGCGGCCCTTGGTCAAATAGTAAATTTTTTTTATACCCTTCAAGGTGAGGCAGCGGGCGCTGTTGCCTTGTCTTCTTTTGATACGTTGCTTTCTCCTTTTATTTATTATGATCAGTTATCTTATCCTCAGGTAAAACAAGAGATTCAAGAATTTTTATTTAATTGCAATGTTCCAACACGGGTGGGGTTTCAGTGCGTGTCTGAAGATACAGAAATTTTGACTCCTGAGGGATGGAAAAATTATGAAGAAATTCAAATAGGAGATACTATTAAAACTTTTAACCTTAAAAGCAATCAAATCGAAAATCAAAAAGTAACTTCTGTCTTTAAAAAACACTATAAAGGCACAATGTATCGATTGCAAAATCGTATTCAAGATCAGCTAATTTCTCCAAAACATAGAGTTGTAAGAAAAAAATTTCAGCAAGGTGGTTATATTTTGGAACCCATTGAAGAAGTTTGTAAATTGAAATCTCCTTTTATTATTCCAATTGTCGGTAAAAATAATAACAAAGAAGCGGATATAAGCGATGAACAAATAAAATTAATGGCATGGATTATTAGCGAAGGAACAATTGAAAAACCAACAAAAAATAGATGTTGTTATCGAGTAAGTATTTATCAATCAAAAGAAAAAAATAGAGAAAACTATAATGAAATTATTAAGCTTTTAAGGCATTTCAATTTAAACTATTCAGAATACCAAACCTCAGCATTGGGAGACAATGTTTGTCGAATACGTTTGGATGCCGAAAGTTCAAAGAAAATTCATCAATGGTTCGGAACAAAAGAAAATGTTCATTTTATTCCTGCGAGTTTATTAAACTTAAACGAAAAGCAATCTAAATTATTCTTGGAAACTTATTTAAAAGCAGATGGTTTTGAAGGTTGTAAAATTTCTACTACTGACCTTGAATTATTAGATGGATTACAAATAATAATTGTAAATTGTGGCTACGGATTTACTGTTTTAAAAAGAAAACCAACGATTGGCAAAAAAGATATTTATGTTTTAAGGATAATAAAGCATCAAGAAACCTATATTCAAAAAGTAGAAAAAGTAAATTACAAAGGAATAATTTGGTGCCCTCATACTAAAAATGAAACCATTGTTGCTCGTCGAAAAGGGAAAGTTTTTATTACTGGTAATACTCCTTTTACTAATTTAACATTAGATCTTAAAGTACCAGAACACTATAAAAGTCAACCTGTTCTTGTTGGAGGAAAATTTCAAGATAAAACTTATGGTGAATTTCAAGAAGAAGTAAATATGATAAATAGGGCTTTGGCTGAAGTAATGATAGAAGGCGACGCCAAAGGAAGGCCCTTTACCTTTCCTATTCCTACTTATAATATTACCCGCGATTTTGATTGGAAAAATTCAGCATATGAGCCAATTTGGAAAATGACTGCTAAATATGGTATTCCTTATTTTGCGAATTTTATTAATTCAGATATGAAGCCTGAAGATGTAAGAAGCATGTGTTGCAGACTTCGCTTGTCAAATAAAGAGCTTTACAAAAGGGGCGGTGGTCTTTTTGGCTCAAATCCTCTAACTGGTAGTTTAGGGGTAGTGACTATTAATTTACCTCGTGTTGCTTATCTATCAAAAACTCAAAAAGAATTTTTTGAAAAACTAAGCGAGGTGATGGACCTGGCTAAAGACAGTTTGGAAATTAAGAGGAAAACCCTAGAGAATCTTACTGAAAAAGGGCTTTATCCTTATTCGCGACATTATTTGGACAGCATTAAAAAAATGCGAGGAAAATATTGGGCAAATCATTTTTCTACAATAGGATTGGTTGGAATGAATGAGGCATTATTAAATTTTAAACAAACAAAAACTAATATTGGTACAAAAACTGGTCAAGAGTTTGCTCAGAAAGTATTAGATTTTATGCGTGATAGAATAGTAATGTATCAAGAAGAAGATGGTGGACTTTATAATTTAGAGGCAACGCCGGCTGAAGGAAGTTTAGATCCAAAAGAAAAAATTTTAATTTCTCAGAGCGACCCCAAACTTACAGAAATTGGACCCTTAATTGATAAATATTTAGAAAAAAATAAAAAAAATATTCAATTTATTGGCAATAGCGAAGTTTTAAAAATTCCTGAAGGAGAAATGTTTACCTATGGATTTAATCGAAAAAATCAAAAGATTAAAAAATATCCAGTAACTGCCTTGGTAAGACACTTAGCGCATTCAATGTACGAAATAAACACTATTTCCGGTAGAAAGGTGAAGGTTACCGGTCAACATAGCGTTTTTACTTTAAACTCGAAAGGAGAAACAGAAGAAGTTTTAGTTAGAAACCTAAAAGAAAAAGATTTAATTGCTATTCCCAAGAAGATAGAAATGGAAGAAGTGAATCAAGAACTTAATTTGATTGATATTTTTAAAAAAGCATCTTTTAAAGATAAATTATATCTTGTTTTTCCTTTAAATTTTATAGAAAAATTAATTTTAAATCCAGCAGTAAAAGAATGGGTTCTTGAATATTATAATCTTCAATGGAAAGATGTTAAATATTTCTGGAAGAAAAATAGGGTTGTGCCTTTAAGCCTTATTTATGACTTGGGTTTCAATATTAAAAGAGAAGTTTTAGAATCTTCAAAAATATTTTATCGCGATACAAAAAATACAAAACCAATCAATGTTTTAATTTCTCTTAATAGGGCTTTTGGTTTTGTCCTTGGCTGTCTTTTGGCAGAAGGATGGGTAAGCGAGAGAAGCGAATTTATCAATACTGATAAAAATTTAGTTCAAAGATTTATTTTAGGAGCGGAAGAAGTTTTTGGCAAAGGAAGTGTTTGCTTTTCTTCTTTTAAAAGAGAAAAAGATAAAAGGAAAACCCGTTATACCGCGGTTTTGAGTAAAATTATCGGTTGTTTGTTTGAAGCAATAGATTTTCAAGGAAAAAGCAATACAAAAAAAATTCCTGCTTTCATTTTCTTTTCTTCAAAAGATTGCGTAGCTGGAGTTTTAGAAGGGTTTCATCTTGGTGATGGGTATATTTATCAAAATAGAAAGAAAAATGATTATTCAGTGAGATTATATACAAACTCTAAAGAACTTATCGAGGGATTAAATCTCTGTCTTTTGAAATTAGGAATTTTAGCCAAAATTCGCCAAGATAAAAAATCAAAATATAATTCTTCTTGGAAAGATAATTATATCTTATCAATTACTGGTGCTGATAATTTGAAAAAATACCTTGATTTGGTTTTAAGAAAAAAATTAACATTAGAAAACCTTCATTCTTCAAGAGAAACTATTTTCGAAGCACCAAAACTAATCAAATCAGTAATGGAAAAACATTCTTTAAATCCTTCTCAGGTAGGGTTTTCAAAAGACAGTTTTAATCGAAACCTAAGAAACAACAAAATAAGTTTGCAATACCTTAAAAAAATCGCTGATAAATTATCAGCCTTAGTAAATGATAAGGTGGTTAGTCAACTTCAAGTATTAATAAATTCTAACTTATACTGGGATAAAATAGTAAAGATTAGAAAAATAGACACACCTCAATATGTTTATGATTTGGAAGTTGATGTTCCTGGCGATCAAGTAAATAATTTTTTGGGCGGAGAAGGGTTAGTTTGCCTACATAATACTTCCTATCGTTTAGCTTTAAAAGACAAACAAAGATATCCTGATATTATTACTGCTGGCACTGAAGAAAAGCCATATTATACTAACTCTTCTCAATTGCCGGTTAATTTTACTGATGACTTGTTTGAAGCATTGAAATTACAAGATAATCTTCAAACAAAATACACAGGAGGAACGAGCTTCCATGCATTTTTAGGCGAACAGATTTCTGATTTTGATCAAGTTCCACGAATGATTAAAAGGGTTTTTGAAAATTTTAGATTGCCTTATTTTACGCTTACTCCTACTTTTTCAATTTGTCCGGTACACGGTTATATTTCTGGTGAACATTTTATTTGTCCTAAGTGTGTAATTGAACAGCCCTGCGAGGTTTATTCTCGAATCGTGGGTTATTTAAGACCGGTTCAACAATGGAACGAGGGCAAAAAACAGGAATTTAAAGAGAGAAAAGAATTTAAAATGTAATTTTATTATAAAAACTTAATTTTCTACAATTAGGTTAGTTTTTATGTGGTTTATTACAGTTTTAGTTTTTATTTTAATCTTAAGTGTACTGATTTTTGTACATGAGTTTTTTCATTTTATTACAGCTAAAAGAAATGGTATTAGAGTAGAAGAGTTTGGAATGGGTCTTCCTCCACGCATTTTTGGTTTTTACAGAGAAAATGGTAAAACGCATTTTTTTTGGGGGAATAAAAAAATAGAAACCAAATCTACTGTTTATTCTTTAAATTGGATTCCGTTTGGTGGTTTTAACAATATTTATGGAATGGATTCAAGGATTAAAGAGCCCGGTTCTTTTTGGATAAAAAATATTGGTACCAGAGCAAAGGTGATTTTTGCTGGAGTGATGGGAAATTTTCTTTTAGCTTGTGTTTTATTTTCAATAGTTTTTGCTTCTGGGGCGCCTCAAGCGATTGAGGAAGAGGTGCCAGAGGGAGCATTTGATGTTGGTATTCAAATAGTTCAAGTATTAGCTAACTCTCCGGCTGAATCGGCAGGGATAAGGGCAGGGGATAAGATTATTAAAATGGAAAGTAGTGGGGAAAATATTATTATTGAAGAAGTGGAGGATGTTCAAAATTTTACCAATCAACACTTAGATGAAACCATTGTTTTAACAATTCAAAGGGGAAATGAATCTTTGGAAATATCAGTAGTTCCAAGAAGTGATTTTCCAGAGGGAGAGGGGCCAATGGGTATTGCCTTGACAAAAACAGCAAGAATACCTTATCCTTTACATATGGCTGTTTTGAAGGGATGTGAATATTCTTTTTGGTTGGTAGGAGCGACAGTGAATGCTTTTTTTGAAATGATAAAAGGAGCAATAATAGGACAACCACTTACAGGTGTTGAATTAGCTGGTCCTATTGGGATTGGTAATCTTGTTTCTCAAATGGTTACTCTTGGACCAATGTACGTTGTTCAGTTTACAGCGATTCTTTCAATTAATTTATTCATTTTAAATCTTTTACCATTTCCTGCTTTAGATGGGGGATATCTTTTATTTCTTTTAATTGAAAAAATTAAGAAAACACCTGTAAAACAAGAAGTGGAAATATTACTTAATCAAATTGGTTTTGCACTTTTAATGCTGTTGATGATTATTATAACATTTAAAGATCTTCAAAAATTATTTTAGTAATTCCCCTTTGGACTTGCTTTGATAAAAAAGATTTGGTAGGATTAATTTAAATTTGTGAAAATCTGTTATTAGCCAGAGTAGTTCAGTGGCAGAACGCCATCTTGGTAAGATGGAAGTCGGGGGTTCGATTCTCCCCTCTGGCTTTATAATTTTTAATTTATAATTTATAATTTTTGTCATCGCGACCCCTCACCTTCACAAAGGTGAGAGGGGGGGGTGGCGATCCCGTTGCACGTCCATTGTCATCGCGAGCGAGGTCAAAGACCGAGCGTGGCGATCCCGTAGCAAAGACAATGAATAAATTCCAAATCACAAATTCCAAATTCCAATCAAATTCCAAGATTAGCGAAGCCAAACGAAGGGCGAAAAGAACGAAGTTCTTTAAGCTCTAAATCCTAATGTTCAATGGTGTTGTACACTTTTGTTTAGAATTTTGAACATTAGAATTTGTTTGGAATTTGGAGTTTGGAGTTTGGAATGCTCAACACCAACGTTTACCGTAAGACGCATTCTATTTCACGAATACGGATTTAAGGGTATGTTTAGAAATTAGAAATTAGAAATTAGAAATTAATTAAATGTGTTGTGTTAAATTTTTGAGCCCAACTTATATAATATAAATTTAAAAAATATGGCAAAAAAAAAGAGAAAATTAATAAAAATGCAATGTCAAGAATGTAAAGAGGTTAATTATTATACTTACAAAAACCCAAAATCAGTGGAGCGGAAATTAGAATTTAAAAAACATTGCAAACAGTGTAAAAAGCATACACCGCACAAAGAAGCAAAAAAATAGTTTTTATACGAAAAAAATGATAGAAAGGAAATCAGATTTGCTTATTTTGGTTCTGCCCAGCTAGAACTTTTTTGAGTTTTCCCTGAAAATTATTTAAATTAAGATAGAAAAAAATCATTTGGGGGCGTGGTGAAATGGCTATCATGGGAATCTCCAAAATTCTCGTTCTAGGTTCGAGTCCTAGCGCCCCTGCCACAACAAAATTATAAAGAATTTTTGTATGACTGTGGCGTTTAAGATTACAAAGCAAATTTTATTACGCTACGCCAGTTTTTAGTTTTTAAATTTAACAAAACAACTTGACAAATCACAATAAAAAAAATTAAAATAGTACTTATTATTAAATAATTTGTTTTTTTATGGAGAATGATATTCCACAACACATAGCATTAATTCCTGACGGTAATCGTCGTTGGGCAAGAAAACGAGGTTTTAAACCCTGGATAGGTCATAGAGCAGGTGTTAAATCTCTTGAAAATGTTTTAGAAAAAGCTTTGGATCTTAAAATTCCCTATTTTACTTTTTGGGGAGCGTCTTTTGATAATTTAACCAAACGTCCAGAGATAGAAATTTCTTTTTTAAATGAAATATATACAGAACAGTTTAAACGAGTTTTAAAAGATAAAAGGATTCATCAAAACGAGGTCAAGGTAAATGTCTTTGGACGCTGGAAAGAAGTTTTACCATCAGAAACTCAAAAAGCAATAGAAAAAGCTGTTGAAGCGACAAAAAATTATAGTAAGAATTTTTTAACATTTCTTTTAGCTTACAATGGCACTGATGAAATAAAAATAGCCATTCAAAAAATTATTGATAAGGCGCAAAAAGAACTTTTAAATTTTCAATCTCCGAAAAAGAAAAACGAATTAAAAGTAACAGATGAATTGATAAAAGAAAATCTTTGGACTAAAGACTTGCCCTCTGTTGATATTGTGATCAGAACCGGTTGTGAAGGAGATCCTCATATGTCAGCCGGTTTTATGATGTGGGACACTGCTTATTCCCAATATTATTTTACAGAAACCCTTTTTCCAGATTTTGATTCAGAAGAATTTGAAAAAGTAATTAAAGATTTTTCTCAAAGAGAAAGAAGAATGGGAAAATAAAAAAAATAAAATAGAGTTAATTAGGCAATAAATAAAATTGATCTAATTAACAAAAGAGAGAATTTTAAAAGTACCCTCTCTTTTTGTTTTTGTTTTCAAAATTAAAATAAAGATAAAAGGAGAGGGTATTTTATATCTTTATAAAATGCCCTTTCTCTTTCTTTAAAAGAAAGAGTTTTGCAACTTAAAAATTAGGTGATTGGGATGAAAAACATTTTAATTGCCGATTTGGACGGAACTTTGGTCTTCAAGGACCAAAAGATTTCTCAAGAGGTAGGGAGATATCTCTTGGAGATTATGAAGGAAAGCTGGCTGATCATCATTGCTGCGGCAAGCGCAGAGAGAGTAACCAATCTTTTCTTAGAACCTCTTTGGAATTTGGGTGCAAAAGAAGAGATTGAAAACCACCTGCTTTTGTTTTCAGAAATGGGATTACTTGAAATAGATCCCAAAAAAGCTATTGATAACCTTGAAGATTCTTTTATTGTTCATCTACCCGATGGCCATCTTCGCCGTCTGAAAACCCTCAGGGAGGAGATTTCAAAGATGATTTGGGTTTCTCCTTCTTTATGGCACCCGTTACTTCCCCAAAACGGTGGTAGTCTTTTTAAAGACTACAAGGGAAGAACCATTTTACTTTCCAAAGAGAGTAACTCTCCGTTATTTCCTTACTGGATTCTTAACGAAGAGAAAAGGGTACTTACCACCCTTGAAAAGATTAGGTCTTTAGAGGGAAAGATAATAGAAGCACCCAAAGAAGTAAAAACAAGCATTCTTTCTTTTTTGCAAAATGGTGAAGTAGACGCCATAGAGTTTCCTACTTCCTTTGAGGTGAAGCCCAAAGGGTGGGATAAAAGTATTCCTGCCGCTATGGCTTTGGAGAGGATCGGTGCCCAAAAGAAATGTGGTTTAAACACGGTTGTTCTCGGCGATACCGAGCATGATCGAGCAATGGCTTGTCCCAAAGGTTTAGGGGTGAATCTTCCCTTTATTGAGATAAAGGGTGAGGAGCATCTCTTGGAGGTACTTCGAGCCATTCACAGGGGAACTATTATTTAATTATTAGTTCCCTTTATTTTATTGGCCAAAAGACAGCAGCTGCTGCTCCTAATAAAGTAATTTCCTTTCCCAGTCGAGTGATTTTTATTTTTGGAACTTTTAAATAATGGTCAACGTATTTTTTAATACCTTTCAAAATAATTTCTTGATTACTCAAAACTACTGATCCTCCGATCGTAATTAACGCTGGATCATAAGCAACAATAATATTTGAAACAGCTGCAGCGTTAATTTTAGAAACCTCGTCAAGAAACATAAGGGCTGTTTTGTTTCTTCTTTTAGCTGCCTCAAAAATATCTTTACTTTCCTTTACTTTAAAATTAACTGCCCTCTTTTCTTTCTTTGCCCAAAGTTTTAAAAATCGTGGCAGGTTTCTTCCAGAGCAATATCCTTCCCAATGCCCCTTTCCTTTTCCACAAGTACACAGTAAATCATATTTTGTATCCACAATAAAATGACCAACTTCTGCTGCATTGCCACTTTTTCCTAAAAGCAATTTTTCATTTATAATAGCTCCGCCGCCAATCCCAGTGGAAATAGTGATGTAGATTAAATTTTCAATATTTTTACCATCACCAAAATATTTTTCTCCCAAAACCGCTGCATTGCAGTCATTGAGTAAAAAAACTGGCAAAGAAAAATAATTTTTAAGCGGTGTTGTCAGGGGAATAAATTTAAATGGAACATTTGGAGCGTTAAGCGGTCCTCCTTTTTGATAATCTAATGGTCCAATAGATGAAATTCCGATTCCAAAAAAATCATTCTTACTTGATTTTTCTTCATTGATTAAAAAATTAATCAAATTTATTATTTGTTGAGTTACAATTTTTCCTGATTTTCCTTTTTTAATTGTCTTCTCCTCTCTTTTGTTTAGGATTTTTCCCTCTTTTGAAATCAAGGCGGCTCTTAGATTGGTAGCGCCAAAATCAATAGCAATAGCAAGTTGATTTTTAAGTTGATTTTTCATAAATTGAATTTGTTATATTGTTTATTTTAATAAATTTTATTATAATAATCAATATATTAATTTCTATTTATTTTTTGATAAAAAATAGTTATAATCTAATTGAGGTTTAATTTATGAGTAGGGTTTCGATTATTATAATAAGTTGTTTATTGTTTATTGTTCTTTGTTTGGGCGGTTTTTATTTTTATTTAGAAAGCGAGGTTCAAAAACCGTTTCAAGCAGATAACAAAGAAAATATTACTAAGACATTTAAAATAGAGGAGAAAAGCGGTTTAAGGGAAATTGCTAAAAACCTTAAAAATGAAGGATTAATAAAATCTGATATTGCTTTTGTTTATTATGTATTAAAAAATAACAAGGACCATTTAAAAGATGGTTATTATTGTTTATCACCAGTAATGACTATTTCTGAAATTGTAGAAACAATGGAGGAAGAGCAATTAAAAGAAGAAATAAAAATTACTTTTCCTGAAGGATTTCGTTTATCTCAAATAGAAGAAAGATTAGAAAATTACTTTCAACAATTTTCTACTTCAAATCTTCAGCTTTCTGATTTCAAAACAAAGAACTTTAAAAATCAATATGGATTTTTGAGCGATGCGCCTGACGAAGCTAACTTGGAAGGATATCTTTTTCCTGACACTTATTTGTTTTATTGTTTTGAACCAGAAGTTTCTTGTGAGAGTGGAAAGCCAGTGATATCAAAATGTGGCAAAGGTGATTTGAATGCAATTGTTCAAAAATTTCTTACTAATTTTGATAAAAAATTAACTTCTGAATTAAGAGAAGAAATTCAAATTCAAGGAAAAAGTGTTTTTGAAATTATAACAATGGCTAGTATTTTAGAAAAAGAAGTTCAAACACCTGATGATAAAAAAATTGTTTCAGGAATTTTTTGGAAAAGAATAAAAGATGGTATTCCTCTTCAAAGTTGCGCTACTATTGCTTATGTGCTAAATGAAGGCGAGTGGACTTTTTCTGAGATGCAAACTGCTATTGCAAAAAATAAAGATATTGAATCCGCGTATAATACTTATAAATATAAAGGTTTACCGATTGGTCCGATTTCAAATCCTGGAATTGATGCCATTAAAGCAGCGATTTTTCCCGAATTTACAGATTATAATTATTTTTTAACAGATCCTGTAAGTGGTAAAACCATTTTTTCCAAAACACTTGAAGAACACAACCAAAATATAGTAAAATACTTTTAACAAAGGTCGAAAAATTTTACCCTTTTAAAATATAAATAAGGGCTAAAAATTATTTAAAATAAAAGACATCATATGGAAACAAAGTTTATTATACTTATAGCGCTTTTTGTGATTTTGTTGGGCAGTGTTACTTATTTATTAGTAGCACAACCACAACAATTACAATCACAAGAGGAGACAAACGAAATTGAGTCTTTATTGGGCAAATTTAATCCTGATACTCCCCAAGTAACATTACCATTGAATGATGTGCCCTTGGGAGTAGTTGAACTTAAGGTTTCTCGCGACAAAGGATTTGAACCCAATGAGTTTAGTGTAAAGGCAGGAGACGTTGTATCAGTTGCTTTAACCTCAATGGATGGAACTCATTCTTTCTATTTTGAGGATTCCTCTTTGGAAAAGGTAAGGATTGATGTATCAATGAATGAAACTCGCGGTATTTCTTTTGTTGCTCCTGAAAAACCAGGTGAGTATATTTTTTACTGTGATCTTCCTGGCCACAGAGAAGCAAATGGTGAAGAAGGAAAAATGATTGTAAAATAAGCACTTCGTTAGAAGAAATAATAATATAGCCCTTCGGCAAGTTCAGAAACTGTCCATATTTTTGACTTAGTTTAAAGGATGGATATCTTTACTCCCTGAACCTGTCGAAGGGTCTTATTAAAAATATTGTCATTGCGAGGAGTCCCTCACCTTAGTAAAAGGTGAGTGGACGACGAAGCAATCCCGAGGAATGTTTATGGACGCGCCACGGGATCGCCACGCCCGCTTTCAGCGGGCTCGCGATGACAACCCCCACTGTCATTGCGAGGAGCGTTCAAAGAAGATTTTATCTTTTTTTCAACGCTTCGCCCTGTGCGAAATCAAAGATTTCTTACGAGGCTCGCGTGAGCGACGAAGCAATCCCGGGCGAAGCCCGCAACAATACCTCGAGATCGCCCCCCCCTCACTACTGTGAAGGTGAGAGCTCGCGATGACAAGGAAACATTAAATTTGACAATAATGATTTATTTTTCTAAAATAGATATAAATACTTTATAGTAAAACCTGGATATTCACTTTTTAAACAAACCCTATCTAAGTTTTACTAATAGTA
>Ga0208693_1002080_pt1 | contig 13583 bp, 10 predicted proteins | sample AD_UKC071_MetaG_FD_184438 | JGI IMG/M metagenome (GOLD analysis project Ga0208693, IMG submission 184438) | Active sludge microbial communities of municipal wastewater-treating anaerobic digesters from USA - AD_UKC071_MetaG (SPAdes) (version 2) | ecosystem: Engineered > Bioreactor > Anaerobic >... | reverse complement strand
CCAGTAGCCCTCGTGCACCGAGGCGGCCAGCGCGGCCAACTCGGGGAACGGGCCCACCACCTCGATCGCCTTCTGGCCGCGGGCGAACACCTCGCGGCAGGGCAGGTCCAGGGTGGGGTTCTGCTCGTCGGCGCCGGTGAGGGTGAGCAGCTCCTTCTCGGACAGCGCATAGACGACGCGTCCGACGCCGCCCCAGTAGATCGAGCCTGCGCACATCACGCACGGCTCGGCGGACGTGTACAGGGTGGTCTGCGCCAGTTCGGCCTTCGTGAACAGCCCGGACGCCCGCGCCATCAGCGTCGTCTCGGCGTGGCCGGTGCAGGTGCGCTCGGTGATCTCGATGTTGCCCTGTTCGAGCAGCACCTCCCCGTCCGGCGAGGCCAGCAACGCCCCGAACGGGGTGTTACCGGACGCCCGCGCCTCGGCCGACACCCCGATCGCCCGGCGCAGCAGCGCGACGTCCTCGGCGCGTCCCATCAGCCGCGGACCAGCTTCACGCGGCACTCGCCGGGGGCGTCCGAGAGGTAGGTCCACGTGAGGTCCGGCGTCCGCAGCTTGAGGTTGCCCAGCAGGCCGGCCGGATCGTGCGGGGCGACCAGGATCAGCTCGGCCCCGACCGGCAGCGAGCCGATCGCGCCGAAGATCGCGCCCGGACGCACCACCGGCGGCACCAGCCGCACGTCGAAGACGTCGCCGTCCGCGTTAGGCTCGCCGCAGTTGCACCCGTGTTCGTGGTCGCTCATCGTTCTCCTTGGTCTGGACGCCGCGGCGTCCATTCTGTCATCGGACGCCGTGGGCGGCGGTCCGCGCGGCCCGGCAGTCTGGCCGGGGGCTGGTGGACCTCGGTAGATTGAACGCTGTTGTCGGCCCACCCTTGGCGCAGACGCGCCCGGCCGAAGCAGACCATCTCGAAAGGCATCCCATGACGAACCCCGACGCCGTCGCCGCGGCTCCCGAGCCGGCCCCGCTCGCACCCCCCGCCGGCATGGCGGTCCTGACCCTGGACGCCCCCGCGGCGCCGCAGGCCGTCCCGACCACGGCGGCGCCGAAGATGGCACCGCCCGTGACGGCGCAGCAGCGTCCGGTGCTGGACGCCAAGGTCGACCAGTTCCTCAACGCGGTGACGGCCGAGCAGGCCAAGAGCCCCGAGTTCGAGGCGCAGGCGGCGGCCGTCCGCAGCATGGGCGACGTCGACATCCAGAAGGCAGCCGAGCAGAGCAACCGCATGCTGGCGACGCCGGTGAAGGAGATCGACCGCGGGGGCCTGTCCGACACGAGCAAGGTCGGCAAGACGCTGCTCGAGCTTCGGCGCACCGTCGAGGACCTCGACCCGAGCCAGGCGCAGAAGGCGACCCAGAAGATCCTCGGCATCTTCCCGTTCGGCAAGAGCCTGGAGGACTACTTCCGCAAGTACCAGAGCAGCCAGCAGCACCTCAACGCGATCCTGCACGCGCTGCGCCAGGGCCAGGACGAGCTGACCAAGGACAACGTCGCGCTCAACATGGAGAAGCAGCAGCTGTGGACGACCATGTCGCGGCTGAACCAGTACATCTACATCTCCGAGCAGCTCGACACGAAGCTGTCGGCGCACATCGCCGAACTGCAGGCCAACGATCCCGAGAAGGCGAAGATCCTCAGCGAGGACGTGCTGTTCTACGTCCGCCAGAAGCACCAGGACTTGCTCACCCAGCTGGCCGTCTCGATCCAGGGCTACCTGGCGATCGACGTGATCATCAAGAACAACCTGGAGCTGATCAAGGGCGTCGACCGGGCGTCCACGACGACCATCTCGGCCCTCCGGACGGCGGTCATCGTCGCCCAGGCCCTGGGCAACCAGAAGCTCGTCCTCGACCAGATCACCGCGCTCAACGAGACCACGTCCGGCCTGATCGAGCGCACGTCCGAGATGCTCAAGACGAACAGCGCGAAGATCCAGGAGCAGGCGGCGTCCTCGACGATCCAGCTGGAGAGCCTGCAGAAGGCGTTCGCCAACGTCTACGAGACGATGGACACCATCGACGCCTTCAAGGCCACCGCGCTGAACACGATGAGCCAGACGATCGGCGTCCTCGAGTCCGAGGTCGAGAAGTCGAAGTCGTACCTGGCGCGCGTCGGGCAGTCGGAGGCCGCGGCGAAGCAGGTCGCCTCGCTGGACATCACCGAGTTCAAGAGCTGACGCGCGAGCGTCCGCGGAAGGCTGCCCATGGGACTGTTCGACTGGCTGCTCGGCCCCGAGCCGACCGAGCAGGTGGCGGACGCCGTCGCGCCGGCCCCGCCGACCGCGAACGACATCGAGGCGGCCCTGGCGTCCGCCGAGAAGATGGCCGTCGACGGACGCGCTCCGGCGCCCGTGATCTCGCGGGTGCGGCGGGTCGCCACCATCGTGCGGGCGCTGCTGCCGCGGCTGGCCAACCTCGGGCTGCAGTCGTCCGACTCGTACAACGTGGTCGCGACGGCCACCGACTATCTGCCCGAGTCGCTGGCCGCCTACCTGGCCTTGCCCCGCGACTGGGCGGACACGCGTCCGGTGGCGGGTGGCAAGAGCTCGCTGCTGCTGCTGATCGACCAGCTCGACCTGCTGGCCACGACGATGAACCGGATGTACGACGCGGCCAACCGCTCGGACGCGAATGCCCTTGTCGCGCAAGGTAAATTCCTGGACGAGAAGTTCGGCGGGCACCGTGCCGCGGTGACCGTCGATGAGCCCCGGCCGGTCAGTACCAACCCCCTCGACCTGGAGAGCTGATGCCCAACGAGTCCCTCGCCTCCGCCCTGGACGCCCTCGCAGCCGCCGCGGACCGCGCGGGGCTCGATCCCGAGCAGGCCCGCTCCGAGGGGGCCGCGTTGGCCGCCGCCGTCGCCGAGCCGGCGACGGGCGCGTTCGGCGCGTGGGCGTCCGAACTCGGCCGGACGCCGGACGCCACGGCCTTCTTCGCCGCCGCGAGTCGTGGACGCCGTTGGCGCGTGACGCCGACCCCGCTGCTGAGCGCGCTGGTCGCGTCCGGCTCGACGCTGGCGAACGACTACGGGGTGGCGCTGTCGGCGGTGTGCTCGGCGGCCACCACGCTGGGGGAGCCGAACGCGCAGGTGCTGTCGGCGGCCATGGCGGCGTCCGCGGTGCAGTTGGGCGGGGTGCCCGGCACGGCGACCGGGTCCCGGGGCCCGACGACGCAGCCCGGGGCGCTCTCGGACGCGTCCGCGGTCGGCCCGACGGGGTCGGCGAGCGACCCCTCCGGGTCGGACGCCCAGCTTCGGGACCTCATCGAGCGGGCCCGGGCCTTGAGCGGTGCCACGACCACGCCCGGACTGGACCCCGAACTGGCGAAGAGGCTGCAGGAGTCCGAGCAGCGAGCGAAGGCCATGCAGGACTTCGCGTCCGCGGGCCCCGGGATTCTCGGTGGCGTCCTCGACCAGCTCAAGGCCAACGCCGACCGCATCAAGGCGCTGCGCGAGGGCAACGTGGTGAACCTGCCCGACTCGTCCGGGCATCGTGGATCAACCGGGTTCGGCGTTCCGGGTGTGCCGATGCCGCCGGAAGCGGGTGCGCCCGTCGATCCGGCCACCGGTTCCCCTTCGACAAGCTCAGGGACCGGGAACGGGACCGGCGAGCCGGCCCCGACGCAGACCACGGGCGAGGCGCCCAAGCCAGCCGAGGAGAAGAAGCCCGAGGAGCCCGCAAAGTCGCTGGACGAGCTGCTCGCCGAGCTGGACGGGCTGGTGGGCCTCGCGACGGTGAAGGCCGAGATTCATCGCCAGACGGCGATCCTGAAGGTTGGGGCCGCCCGCGAGAAGGCCGGGCTGAAGAACGCCACCCTCACGCGCCACCTCGTCTTCGTCGGCAATCCGGGCACGGGCAAGACGACGGTCGCGCGCCTGGTCGGCGGCATCTACCGGGCGCTCGGACTGTTGAGCAAGGGCCAGCTGATCGAGGTTGACCGGTCCGAGTTGGTGGCGGGCTATCTTGGGCAGACGGCCCTCAAGACGGCCGAGGTGTGCAAGTCGGCTCTCGGCGGCGTCCTGTTCATCGACGAGGCGTACTCGCTGTCGGGCGATCAGTACGGCGAGGAGGCGATCAACACCCTCGTCAAGGAGATGGAGGACAACCGCGGCGACCTCGTGGTGATCGTCGCCGGCTACCCCGTGCCGATGGCGAAGTTCATCGACGAGAACCCGGGGCTGGCGTCGCGGTTTCGGACGACGATCCAGTTCGACGACTACACCGACGACGAGCTGATGGGCATCTTCAAGGGCATGGTCGCCAAGGCCGACTACGACCTCGGCGAGGGCGCCGAGGACGCCTTCAAGGCGCTCCTGGCCCAGCAGATCCGCGACATGACCTTCGGTAACGGACGCTTCGCCCGCAACACCATGGAGGCAGCCATCGGCCACCAGGCCTGGCGGCTGCGCGACCTCGTCGACCCAACGGTCGAGCAACTACGCACCCTGACCGCCGAGGACGTCCAAGGCGACGCCAAGCCCGAGACCGTCGACTGGCTCGCCGAAGACGCCGCGCTCGCCACGTCCGAGGAGGGTGCTCCGATCCCCGAGCCGGTCGACGTGGCGGTCCCTGAGCCCGTCGAAGGGTCGACAAGCCCAGCCAACGGTGGTCCGGTCGCTGAGACGGTCGAGGGGGCTTCGACAAGCTCAGCCAACGGTGGTCCGGTCCCTGAGCCTGTCGAAGGGGTCGACGAGCCCACTGCGAAGGAGCGTCCATGACCACGCAGAACTTTCCGCCGCCCACCGGGACGCCGCAGCGGACGGCGTCCGGTTCGACCACCGGACAGACCGTGGACGCGACCTCCGCGCGCGACGTCGGACGCCGCTTCCTGATCCCCTCGGCCACCGGGCTGCGCCTGTCGCGGACGCTGGCCGCGCTGGCGTGCCTGATCGCGGGCGCGGTGGGTGCGTGGGTGCTGACGACGACGTCGGCGTCCCTGGAGTCCATCAACCGGGGCACGCAGCAGATGCTGCGGCTCCAGCAGATCAAGGGCGACGTCCTGCGGGCGGACGGGCTCGCCACCAATGGCCTGGCTCAGGGCACCGCGGCGACCGCGATGACCGACTACACGGACGCGCTCAAGGAGGCGTCCAGGCTGACCGTCGAGGCGTCCCTGGCGATGCCGACCGACCAGAACGACCTGATGGCCGTCAACGCCGGCCTGCTGAACTACGCCCTGACCATGGAGCGGGCCCGGACGGCCTACCCCAAGGACAACACCGCCGGCCTGGGCTACACCGCGGACGCCGGCACGGCGCTGGTGGGCGACACGGTCCCGGCGCTGGACAAACTCATCTCCGACAACGGCAAACGGGTGGACGCCGCCCGCGCGAGCGACCGCCTGTGGGCCGCCGGCCTGGCGCTGGTGCCCGTCGTGCTGTTGCTGCTGCTCAGCTTGTGGCTGGCACGGCGGACGAAGCGGGCGGTGAACCTCGGCGTCCTCATCGCGCTGGCGGCGTCCGTGGTGCTGTGGCGGCTCGTGGACGTGAACCTGGTCCAGTCGGCGGCGGTCGTCGACAGCGCCCGCGCGGGGACCCTGCAGTCGGCGACGGCGGCCGCGACGGCGTACAGCAAGCTGGCGGAGGCCAAGTCCATCGAGGGGCGCTCGCTGCTGCAGCCGACCGACATCGTCGCGAACGAGACGACCTGGCTCACGGCGATGAACGAGGTCAACGCGTCGGTGAAGAAGATCGGTGACGCGCAGGCGTCCACCGCCGGGCTGGTGTCTGCGTACTCGTCGGCGCACGCCTCGCTGGCGAACCTGCTCAAGGAGAACAAGGTCACGGCGGCGAAGCAGGCGGCGGCGTCCACGACGTCGGGGGTGAATCCTAGCTACGAGGCCGCCTCGGACGCGCTGTCGAAGACGTTCTCCGAGGCCAAGACCGCCACGGCGACGGGCATGACCCAGCAGCAGGACGGCCTGCGGATCGCGTCCGGCATCGCGGTGCTGCTCGGCGTGCTCGGCGCTGCGGCGTCCTGGATCGGGATCAGCCAGCGCATCCGGGAGTACCGATGATCGCTGTCGCGCCCGCCGCGCCCGGCAAGCTGGGTGACCAGCCGGACCCGCAGCGTCTGCTGACTTACCTCACCGACCTCGGCCTGTGGCTCACGTCGCGTCGGGCCGAGCTCGACGAGTTGGACGCCGCCGTGCAGGCGTCCGATCACGCGGGCGAGCTGACGGGGGACGTCCGGCTGGGGCTGACGTTGTGGCAGGCCATCAAGACCCGCAACGAGCAGCTGCTGGCGACCTGGGATTCCGGACGCGTCGGCGCCGTCGAGCGCGAGAAGATCGCGCAGCTGATCTGGTCGCGGCTGGACACGCCCGGCGCGGCGGCCGGGCTCACCGGCATGTCGGTGCCGGAGGCGAGCCGCACCTCGGATGCCCTCACCGCGCAGCTGCGGCAACGGCTGCAACTCGACCCGAGCGGCAGCGCGGTGTTGGTGCGGCTGCGCGATCTTCGCGCCCAGCTGGAACGCCTGCGTGATCAGATCGCGCTAGAGCCGCGCGAGGGCGTCGAGGCCGCTCGACTCAAGCTGCAGGGGCTGGCGGCCCGACTCGAAGTTGCGTCCGACAAGGCCGGACGCGGCGGCGACGTCGGCGGGTTGCTGGGACCCCTCGAATTGGATGCCGCCACCTTCGAACGCGACCTGATCGTCGGCGGCGCGATGCGCCGGCAGAACGCGGCGCGAATCGTGAAGATCGACGCCATCCGCCGCCACCTCGCCGAGCGCGAGCCGGGATTGCGCGCGCTGGTCGAGCGCACGGTCGCGGCCGTCACGCCGGCGCCCAAGTACGCGGTGCCCGACATCGAGAACCTCGGCCCGGTGCCCACGACCACCCCCGAGCTGGACGCCTACGAGGCGCGTCTGGCGTCCGTCGGCAAGGCGATGGACGTGGTTGAGGAGTCCTACTCGGCGGCGCTCGAGTCGGTCGAGGCGCTGCGATCCGAGCTCGCTGGGATTGAGGCCAAGGGCCTGGACGCCACGGGCGCGTCGTTGTTGGCCGCCGCCCGAGGCGTCCTGGGTCAGACGCCGGTCCAACTGGACGCTGCCCGCTCGCTCGTCGCGGGCTGCCGCGCGTACGCGTCCACGTCAGGAGGTCGCTCATGAAGTGCACGCAGCCGGGCTGCACCGGACGCATCGTCGACGGGTACTGCGACGTCTGCGGGATGCCGCCGGCGGCGTCCGGCTACCGGCCGCCGTTCGCGGTGGACGCCGCCGGCACGGTGTCCGCGGGCGGACCCGACGTGGTCGCCCAGGCCGCGGCCGCGGCGTCCGCTGGGCCCTCGCGCGGGGTCAAGGGTGCGGCGCCGTCGCACACGTCGTCCGGACCGTGCCCGCAGCCGGGCTGTCCGGGGCAGATAGTCGACGGCTACTGCGACTACTGCGGTAACCCGCCCACGGCCGCCCCGCCGCCGCCCCCGACCCTCGGAGGGGCCGCGCCCGCGGCGTCCCAGACCCTCGCCTCGGCCGCGATCGGGTCGGCGCTGCTGCCCGGCGGCCAGACGGCGAAGCGGCCCGCGGCGTCCGCGCTGCACCGTCCGGTGACGCGGATCGGCGCCGGCATCACGACCGTGCCGCCCGCGCCGCTGGCTGATCCGACCAAGCAGCTGATGACGGACCCGGTCGTCCCCGAGGACAAGCGCTTCTGCCCCAACTGCGGCGAGCCGATCGGGCGGTCGATCGACGGCCAGCCCGGACGCCTGTCGGGCTTCTGCCCGAAGTGCCAGACGGCCTACAACTTCTCCCCGACGATCAAGGCCGGCGAGCTCGTCGCCGGGCAGTACGAGGTGGCCGGCGCGCTCGCCTACGGCGGCATGGGCTGGATCTACCTGGCCCGCGACAAGAACGTCTCCGGCCGCTGGGTGGTCCTGAAGGGGCTGCTCAACGCCGGCGACACCGACGCCAAAATGGCCGCGCTCAGCGAGCAGGAGTTCATGGCGCAGGTCGAGCACCCGCTGATCGTCGAGATCTACAACTTCGTATCGGACGCCAACGGCGCGCGTTACATCGTCATGGAGTACGTGCCGGGCGTCTCGCTGAAGGACGTCTTGAAGCAGCGGATGGTCGAGAACGGCGGCGTGATGAACCCGCTGCCGGTGGACTGGGCGCTCGCGTACATCATCGAGATCATCCCGGCGTTCACCTACCTCCACGATCGCGGGCTGCTCTACTGCGACTTCAAGCCCGACAACGTCATGCAGGTCGGTGACTCGGAGAAGCTGATCGACCTGGGTGGCGTCCGGCATGTGCACGACGAGACGTCCCCGATGTACGGAACGGTCGGCTTCCAGGCGCCCGAGCTCGCGGCCAAGGGCGCGTCCGTGCCGTCGGACGTCTACACGATCGGCCGGACGCTGCTCGTGCTCTGCACCGAGTTCCGCGGCTACCAGGGCGAGTTCGCCACGTCGCTGCCGCCGCTGGCGGACCTGCCGCAGATCACCGGCCAGGACTCCCTCTACCGCCTCGTGCTGCGCGCCTGCGCGCCCAACCCGGACGACCGGTTCCAGTCGGCCGAGGAGTTTCGGCAGCAGGCGCTCGGCGTCCTGCGGGAGGTCGTGGGCGTCCGGACGCCGGGTGCCGCGTTCGCGTCCGCGCCGTCGCCGCTGTTCGAGCCGCCGACGCAGACCGGCGACGCCTTCACCTGGACGCAGCTGCCGAAGCTGCGTCCGGACACGGCCGATTCCGGCTGGGACTGGCTCAACCGTCTCACCATCAACAGCCCCGCCGAGCGGCTGGCGGCGTTGCGGTCGGCACCCGAGCAGACCGCCGAGATCCTGCTTGAGCAGGTCCGCATCGTGCTGTCGGCCGGTGATCGGGTGGCGTCCAAGCGGCTGACGCAGGCGATCCTGGCGCAGAACCCGTGGGACTGGCGCGCCATCTGGATGGACGGCGTCGCCGCCCTGATGGCCGGCGACTACGTCGGCGCGCAGCCGGCGTTCAACGCGGTCTACGGCCAGGTCCCGGGTGAGCTGGCGCCGAAGTTTGCCCTCGCCATCGCGTGTGAGCGCGGTGGCCAGGCGGCCACGGCCGAGCAGCTCTACGGGGTCTGCGCCGGCACGGACGCCAACTACGTCACGCCCGCCGCCTTCGGGCTGGCGCGCATCCGGGCCGCCAGATCGGACCTCAAGGGCGCCCTCGACGCCCTGAACCTCATCCCCAGCACCTCGCGCGGCTACACCGAATCGCGGCGGCTCCGCGCCCAGCACCTGATGGCGCTCGGCACCTCGCTCGCCGACCTCGGGGCCGCCCTGGACGCCGTCGCCGCGGCCAAGCTGGACGCCCCCACGTACGCCCGCTACTCGGTGGAGATCTTGTCGCGCGCGCTCGAGGCCGTGCGCGGCAGCAAGGGCGCCTCGGGCGTGATCATCGGCGGCCAACCGGCCTCTGACAAGGCCCTTCGCCCGCAGCTTGAGCGCGCCTATCGTGACCTCGCCGCGTACACGAACGACGCGGCCGAACGCGCCCGGCTCATCGAACAAGCCAACGCCACCCGCCGATGGAGCATCCTGTGACCGATTCCCACGAGCCCGCCTGGCCGCAGTTCTCTCAAGGACGCCCCGTACCGGGCACCGGCTGGAAGCAGCCGCCGGGCCAGCCCGGAGCCGCGGTGCCGCGTCCGGACGACCCCACCGTCGTGGACGCCTCGCTCATCCCGGCGCCGGACCCGACCCCGGTCGCGGCCGAGCCCGCGGCGTCCAAACTCTGCCTGCAGTGCGGGGGAGAGGTGGACACCGACGGCTACTGCACCCAGTGCGGAGCCAAGGCGCCGACCGAGCGCGAGCACTTCGAGGAGTCGCCCGCGGCGTGGGTCGGCGCGGTCTGCGATCGCGGCGTGAAGCATGCCCGCAACGAGGACGCCCTCGCGACGGACGCCGACGAGGCGATGGGCTCGCGCGCGGTGTTGGTGGTCTGCGACGGCGTGACGACGTCGACGGACTCCGACGTTGCCGCCCTGGCCGCCGCGCGTGCCGCCCGGGATGTGCTGGTCGAGGGGCGTCCGGAGGACATGGGGACGCCGGCGTCGAGGTCGGCGGCGGTGTCGGGGCTGTTCGCCCGCGCTGCCGCGGTGGCGAACGACGCCGTCGCGCACCACACGGCGGCGGGCGAGAAGAACCCCGCAGCCTGCACGTTCGTGGCCGCGCTGGTGCTCGACAACGTGGTTTACGCAGGCAACGTCGGCGACTCGCGGGCCTACTGGCTGCCGGACTCCGGCGACGGGGCAATTCTCACCCGCGACGACTCGATGGCCGAGGACAGCATCGCGTCCGGGGTCCCTCGCAAGCAGGCCGAGACCGCGGCGGACGCCCACACCATCACGCGTTGGCTCGGGGTCGATGCTGCGGACGTCGTACCGCAGGTCGCGTCCATGCACGTGCCGGGTCCGGGCTGGGTGCTGGTGTGCTCGGACGGCCTGTGGAACTACGCGTCCGAGCCGTCCGAGATCGGCAAGGTCGTGTCGGACGCCGTCGGTACGGCGAACTCCTGGCGGGAAAAGTCTCGCCAGGCGATAGCTCAGCCGCCAGCAACCGAGTCGACAGTCCCGGCACCCGTCGAGATCGCCCGCGCGATGGTCAACTGGGCGATCGCCCAGGGCGGGCACGACAACATCTCGGCCTGCCTCGCCCGCGTGGGCGACAAGCCCGTCCTGGCCGCGCCGGTGGTGGTGGACGGCGAGATCGCCACGTCCAAGATCATGCCTAGTGGGGCGTCTCAGACCGACCAACCCTCGGCCTCGGCCAACGGCGTCCGAGAGCCCGTCGCGGCGACGACGGCCTACGATCCGATCACGCACGAGCCGATCCCCGCTACCACCCCCCTGGAAGGATGAAGCCCATGGCGACATTCACCTCGACGGTCTACCAGAACGAGTTCCTGCCCGACGGCGGCACGGACGTCAACGCGATCGTGCGGCTCGGCGTCTCGGGCGCGGGCAGGGCGGGGGCGTCCGGCAAGGCGCCGGGCGAGATCATCATCGTCGACACTTCGGGCTCGATGGGGCAGGTCAACATGGCCGCCGCCAAGAACGCGGCCATGACGGCGGTCGACACCATCGCGGACGGCACCTTCTTCGCGATCGTCGCGGGCACGCACGAGGCGTACCTGGCGTACCCGATGGTCCGCACCGGACGCGGCATGGTCGAGATGAATCCGCGCACGCGCGCCGAGGCCAAGCAGGCCATCAGCTGGTTCAACGCCGACGGCGGCACGGCGATCGGTGCGTGGCTCAACCTGGCTCGAGCCCTGTTCGCCTCGATGGGCGACGCGCTCGGCAACAAGCACGCGCTGCTGCTCACCGACGGCGAGGACCGCGACGAGTCCCAGGCCGACCTCGACATGGCGATCCGGGCGTCGATGGGTGTCTTCCAGTGCGACTGCCGCGGCGTCGGCACCGACTGGATCGTCTCGGAGATCCGCAAGGTGTCCTCGGCGCTGCTCGGCACCGTCGACATCATCCCGGACCCGTCCCGCATGGCCGCCGAGTTCGCCTCGATCATGCAGGCGTCCGCGTCGCGCGGGGTGACGGACGCCGAGCTGCGGGTCTGGGTGCCGCAGGGCGCACAGGTGCTGTTCGTCCGCCAGGTGTCGCCGACGGTGGACGACCTGACGGCGCGGGGCGTCCCGGTGAATCCGCTGACCTCCGGCTACCCGACCGGATCGTGGTCGGACGAGGAGCGCGACTACCACGTCGGCGTCCGGCTGCCGGCCAAGGCGCTGGGGCAGGAGCAGTTGGCGGCGCGCGTCCAGTTGGTGGTGGACGGCCAGCCCGTCACGCAGGGGCTCGTGAAGGCCACGTGGTCGAACGATGCGGCCCTGACAACGCGAATCTCGCCCGAGGTCGCCCATTACACGGGCCAGACCGAGCTCGCGGCCGCGATTCAGGAGGGCCTGGCCGCCAAGGCGTCCGGCGACGAGGCGGGGGCGACGACCAAGCTCGGACGCGCCATCCAGCTCGCCGTGGCGTCCGGCAACGAGGAGGCGACCAGCAAGCTGAAGAAGGTCGTCGACGTGGTCGACGCGGGCACCGGGACGGTCCGGCTCAAGCGCGCCGTCGACAAGGCTGATGAAATGGCGCTGGACACGGCGTCCACCAAAACGACACGGATCAAGGGGTAGCTCATGGCCATCTGCACCGAAGGTCACGAATCGACGGCCACCGACTATTGCGACGTGTGCGGCGCGCCCATGCCCGTCCAGCCTGAGCCTTCGACGCCCGCCGCCGCGGGGCCGACGTCGGACGCCGCGGCGAAGTCCTGCCCGGTCTGCCACGGAGCCAACCCGGCGGACGCCCTCTTCTGCGAGGCCTGCGGCTACGACTTCACCACCGGCAGCCTGCCCCGGATGTCGGCCCTGCGACCGCAGGTCAGCCCGGACGCCGTGCCGGTCGTGCCCCCAAGCGGGCCGGTCGTGCAGTCCCACCCTCTCGACCTGGACGCCCCAGCGCCGGTCGTGCCCAAGGTCAGTGGACTCGATCTGGACGCCCCGGCGCCCCCGAATCAGGCTCCCGTCTCCTCGGAGCGGGTCGAGGTGCGTCCGGCGTCGGCTGGTCCGGCCGAGATGGCGGCCGAGCCAGTGGAGGCTGGTGGGGACGTTCCTGCCGCTGAGGTGGCCGAGGTCGGCGAGCCGGTCGAGGCAGCCGTCCCCGTCGACGCTGAGACGGACGACGACATCGTCGACGCTGACGTGATCGACGAGACGCCGCCCTCGCCTGTTGCCCCGGTCGCCGTTCCGTCGCTCGCGCACGCGGTGCCGGCCGGATCACCCGCTGTGACAGAGGCCGAGCCCGTCAACGACCTCCCGGACGCACCGCTTGTCGATCACGCGGCGGTCACGCCGTCAGAGTCCGTCGCCGAGGCGTCGGACGGCGCGGCCTCGCAATCGGTCGCAGCGGCCAGGCCCCCCGCCCCTCCGGTGGCTGAGGCCCTGGACGCGTCGCAGGGTGACGCGCCCGTCACGCCGTTGCCCGTCGCAGCCCATGCGGCGGTCACGCCGGCCGAGCCCGTCGCTGCGGCGGTGGACGGCGCGGCCTCGCAGCCGGCCGCGGCACCAGCCTGGGCTCCGGTCGCCGCCGCGGGCGCGGCGCCAGCCCCGATGGAGCCGGTCGCCGGACCCGCGTCCCCGATCCCGTCGCCGACCGTGGCGCCGGCGCCCGCGGCGTCCGATGTCGTCTCTGACAAGGCGGACTGGGTGGCGGAGGTCTGGATCGACCCCGACTGGTACGCGGGCCAGGACAGCCCTGACCAGCTGCCGTCGCCCGGACTGCCCCGAGTGGTCGGGCTGCGTAAGCGCACGCTGCTGATCGGGCGCCCGAGCCGCAGCCGCGGCATCACGCCGGACGTCGACTGCGAGCCCGACACCGGCGTTTCGCGCCGGCACGCCGAACTGACCACCGACGGCACCCGGTGGTGGGTCGACGACGTGGGCTCGTCCAACGGCACGTACGTCGGGCAGGCCGGAGCGCCGCTCCCGCTCGATCCGATCAAGGGACGCACCGAGCTCGGCGAGGACGCCCGCGTGTACGTGGGTTCCTGGACGCGTGTCGTCGTTCGCCGCGCGAACCCCGACGAGGTTGACCTGTAGCAAA
>Ga0208693_1002075_pt1 | contig 13589 bp, 17 predicted proteins | sample AD_UKC071_MetaG_FD_184438 | JGI IMG/M metagenome (GOLD analysis project Ga0208693, IMG submission 184438) | Active sludge microbial communities of municipal wastewater-treating anaerobic digesters from USA - AD_UKC071_MetaG (SPAdes) (version 2) | ecosystem: Engineered > Bioreactor > Anaerobic >... | reverse complement strand
GCTCCTCGGTTCCGTAGCGGTCCATGAACTCCGGCAACGACAGCCCCTTCTGGAACTGGACTCGATTCATCGGCATGGCGCATCTCCTGGTGGGATGCGCCCATCTTCGGCGCTCAGTGGCTCACAGCGTGAGCCTGCTGAGCTTCATCGCTAATCAGGAGTGTTCAAGACCCTGAGCTGTTCAATAAGCCGATTGGCGGTCGATGTTCTGAACCGCCAGAGAGCAACAAGGCGGTCTACCGCCAGTACCCGCTCATGGCCGTGTCCGGGTGTACGTTGAGCCCGCAGTAAGCTGACCTTGCTTGACGATGACTCTGAACTGGCAGTCAGTTTCCTGGCGCGTCCGCGAAGGGGAAGTCCCGGCCAGGAGCTGTAGTAGCAGCCGGCGCCGCAGAGCAGTCACCGATCAGCTTAGTCAACGCCTGTCCCCCTCGAGGTGGCGCGGTGCGGAAGAACTCATTCCGAACTCCCTGGGGGCCTTGGGCCTCGTAAGTTCACAAGACTCGTGCAACGCCAGGCAACACACGCAAGGCTCGGGCGGCCAGGAATGACAACGCCGTGCTTGCAAGCGAAACCAGGCAGAACTTCAGCAGAGGTGGTGCTGGCCAAGGCGCAAGCAGGACGCTGAGCGCAACAACGACCGGCGCGTGAACGAAGAACGCGCCGTACGCCTCCTCGCCCCAGCGCTTCCAGCGCGGGTTCGGCACATTGAATCGCTGGCGGAACCTCACGAGCAGGACTGCGATGATGCCCCAGGCCACGAAGGGCTCCCAGAACGCATAGAGGACCGATGCAGCGCTCAACCCGCCGTTGAAATTGACGGACTTGCCTGCCATCGCACCCGATAGCGCAGCCCCCAGCGGGAGCAGCGGAATCGTCACCAGCGAAACGACACCCCAAGTTCGTGCCTGCTCGGGCGCCACCCGTTCCAGCCAGCGACCCGCCGAGGCGCGACAGCCCAGGAAGAACAGGAAGACGTAGGAGGCAAAGTAACCCAGCTGCAGCCCCAGCACGTTGTGCCCGACCGGGACCCACTGCCGAATGGTCAATGCGGCACAGCCCACAAGCAGCGCACTGAGAATCCAGGCGCGGCTGCTCGGCATGGCTGAGTCGACGGCAGTACTGCGTGTGGCTTCCGCTGGCACCACTCGGACGCAGACGACCCAGGAGAGTGCAAAGAGAAGCAGAGCCCAGGCAAACCACAACGGACCCATCACGAAGGTGCCGGAACGAAGCAAGGCTGTCCAAGTGTCGAGGACCATTTGGCCTTTGGGGGCGCTGCCAAGCGCGACCGCCAGCGGGCCAAGGACGAAGCCGAAAGCGAGCAACGGCACGCCGAGCCTGAGGCCGCGGTCCATCAGGAAGCGCGCAGGTCCCTTTCGCTGCAGAGAGCCTGGCGTGAAGTAGCCAGCCAGCAGGAAGAACATGCCCATGAAGAAGGACTGGTTCACCGCGCAGAACAGCGTCAGAAACAGGCTGCTGGGCTGCCCGCCATCGGTGACCTCGCGATAGAACCAGGAGCCCGAGCCGCCGTAAGTGATGGCGGTGTGGTGGGTGATGACCAACGCCGTGAGCACCACGCGAAGGCGGTCGATGAAATCGGTTCTGCCGCCTGGGCCGTATGTCTCCACCGTCGACACCTAGACCGACCCCTTCTTCTCCACGACCAGTATCCGCGCCGCTCCTTGGGGAAGCGCCACGTGTTCGCAGCCAATGCCCGCAAAGAACACGTCACCGACCTCCAGAGTCACGACTTCAACCTCATCGGCTCCGCGTACGTGCATGTCGACGCGCCCGTCAAGCACCGCAAACACTTCGTCTCCGTCGTTCACGTGCCATTTGTACGGAGCGTCGGCCCAATGAAGGCGCACCGTGATGCCGGTCATCTCCGCGATTTCAGTTGCTCCCCAGGCCCGCTCAGCCGCGAAGTTACCGGCCCGCGTGACACGGTAGGTCTTGGACTTTGTTGCTTCCATCTCAAGGACTTCCTTGGTTCATCTACCTCGTCTAGGCAGCTGTGTTCATCAGTGCAGGCTGATAGTATGAAAGCCGTTCATGTGCGGGAACGCGCCCTATGGCCAGAACGGACCTCAACGCCCTTAGCGTATTTGCTGCACTGTTTACAGAGTTGCACGTGACCAGGGCGGCTGCCAAGCTGGGAGTGACCCAGTCTGCGGTCAGTCACGCTCTGCGCAGCCTGCGTGACCGCTTCGAAGACGAGCTCTTCGAACGCACCGCCAAGGGCCTCAAGCCGACCAAGCGGGCGATGCAGTTGGCCCCTCGTGTCATCGAGGCCGTGCAGGCCGCGGAGGACGTGTTTCGTCTGCGACCTGGTGCCATCTCGCCCGTGCCGAGAGCGCTTCACGTCTCGATGTCGGACTATGGGGTCGCGGTCTTCCTGCGAGGGCTCTCTCACTGGCTGTCCTCCGAGCACCAGAACGTGAACCTGCGCGTGAGCAACCAGCCTCGTTTGGAGGCCATGGCTCAGGTCGAAGAGCGAAAGCTGGATGTGGCGGTCGGCGTATTCCCTGCGCTGGACCACGACAGGCTGCGACAAGCCTTGCTGCTGCAGGACCCGTTCGTCACCGTCGCCTGGAATGAGAACCCGCGCGTGGCCAAAGGCCTGACGCTCAGCACGTTCGTGGAGCTGCCCCACGTGCTGGTCAGTGTCGGAGGAGACGCCAGGGGTACGGTGGACGAGAGCCTGGAGCGCCGCGGGCTGCGCCGCCGAGTGGCGCTGGCCGTGCCGAGCTTCATCCTGGCGCCCGAGCTCGTCATCGGCACCGAGAGGCTCTTGACCATCACCAGCACGGCCCTGGCACTTCGGCCCGAACTGGCCGACCAGCTCGCTGTGTTCAAGCCACCTGTGGACCTGCCGCTGATGGACATCGTCGCGGTGACGCATGCCCGCTCAGACGCTGACACTCTGGTGCAGGACTGCTGCCGGACGCTCGCCCTGATGGGCAAGCAGGCGGTGGCCGAGGGTCGCTCGCTGGGACGGCGGCTCCGCCCGGCCGGAAAGTCACGTTGAAGGAGCGCTATGCCTCGCCGGTCATGCAAGGCGCGCACTCGAGCACGACGCGGTATCCGTCCGGGTCTTCGAACGTCTTGCCCCTGGCTTCCCAGTACGGATTGGTGGACGGCACCGGGGCGAAGCCCATCGCCATCATTCGGTCGACGATAGCCTGCCACTCGGCCGCATCGGCGACGTAAAAGACCAGCAGATTCTCCTGGGTGGGCGCCCGGCCGGCAGGATGCCCTCGGTGGGTGGTGAAGGCGAGGTGGTACGGCCATCCTCGGCGCCCGAGGAAGACGCCATCGAAGCCGGCGTGGTCCTGAAAGCCGCCAATGACCTCGAGTCCGAGCCCGTCCCGATAGAAGCGCAGGAGCGCCCGCGGGTCGTCGGTCGGTCGTGCAATGCGAAGTCTTGGCGCGGCGTTCATGGCTGCTTCTCAGCATAGCGGACCTCCGATTCGAAATGGGTCAAGCCGCGTCTTGCCAGGGTGCTCGCTGGAAGACCACGCGATAGCCGTCGGCGTCCTCGAAAGTGGCGCCCATGATGTCCCAGTACGGGTTGTAGGACGGCACGGGCTCGAAGCCTGCACTGCGCATGCGCGACACGGCGGCCTCCCAGTCTTCTCGCTCAGGTAGGTAGAAGACGACCAGGTTGTCCTGTGTCGGGGCGCGGCCGACTTCGTGCCCACGCTGATGGGTGAACTCGAAGTGGTAAGGCGCGCCGGGTCTGCCGAGCATCACCCCATCGAAACCGGCGTGGTCCTCGAAGCGACCTAGCACTGAGAGGCCTAGCCCATCTCGGTAGAACGGTAGCAGTGCGGCGATGTTGTCCGTGGCGCGTGCGACGCGAAGGGTTGGATTGGGCATGTCGTGTGCCTCAGTGAGTTAGAAAGCTAGCGAGCTCGAACGACCAGGAGGGCGCCGACGAAGACGAGCGCGACGCCAAGGAGCACCGTGGGGCTCGCAGTCTTGGTCGTCCCGGTGAACCAACCGAAGTGGTCGATGAGAAGTGAAGCCACAAGTTGACCGGAGAGCACCAGCAGGAACGTGGCGGCCAGGCCAAGCTTCGGCGTGACAACGGCGTTCATGGTGATGAAGGCAGCACCCAGGAGGCCTGCGAACCAGTAAAAGGGCGGCACCGAGCGGAGAGAGTCGCCCCCTGGGAGCCGGGCGCCCGTCAACAGCAGAGTCAAGCCAAGCCCGACGAGGCCGACCGCGTTGTTTGCGAGAGCAGCCCAGAGCGGACCTCCAAGGGCACTTCGGGTCTGGCCGTTCATGACCAGCTGGATGGCCACGGCGACACCGCCAAGCAGAGCGGACATGGCATACAGCATTACTCGCCTCGCCAGATGTCCCCGGCCGGAGCGTGCTCGAACGCGGCGACCTCGTGGCGGAGATTGCAAGCCAACCTCAGCTCGTAGTGTTCTTCGTCGAGGTAGACACCTTCGACCTTGGCGGCCTGTCGAGCAACACCCCAGCGCTTGAAACCCGCGCCTTGGAAGAGTTGCCGTGCTGCCGCTGAGTCCGCGTAGGCGGACGCGGTGACTTGCTCGAGGCCTGGTCCCCGCGAGGCATTTCGACGGACTTCGTAGGAAGGGGAACTGGCGTGCTCGACCGCACGCTCCTCGCCGGCGTCCGCGTCTCGGCACGAGATGTGCCTCGGGAAGTTGATGGTTTCGACCATGAGGCTTTCCTGTCGTTGATAGGACAGTAGACGAGTTCATGACGTGCGCCAACAAATATGAACAAGGTTCACTGTTGTGGTGAATCGTTTGCACAGTCATATCCATTGCTCCGGAGGCTGCCTAACGTGGTGCCTACTGAAGGAGTCAGCGATGCAAGTGAAGCTTGAGACTGCGATTGAGATCGATGCGCCCGCAGCGTTGGTTTGGTCGGTCCTTCTGGACTTCGACGCCTACTTCGAATGGAACCCATTCGTGCTTGGAGTCCAGGGGCTGACCATCCCCGGGGAGCGCCTGCGTGTCTCTATTCGTCCCCCAGGCTCCCGTAGCATGAGCTTCAGGCCGCGAGTGCTCACAGTGACCGGCGGGCGCGAACTGCGTTGGTTGGGTCGGTTCGTCGTTCCTGGGCTCTTTGATGGAGAGCACTACTTCAGGCTTGAGCCCATCGGCACTACCCGCGTGAGATTCGTTCACGGGGAGGACTTTTCGGGGCTACTGGTCGGGCTCTTCAAGGACTCGCTGCTCAGCTCAACCCGTGATGGCTTTGAAGAGTTGAATCGCGCCCTGAAGAGGCGCGCAGAGTCTCTGCGAGCAAGCGTTTGCAGGGGCAACTCGAAGAGCGTGGAAGCAGCATGTTCAGTGCAACATCTGGTGGTAGCCTAGGCACACGATGCCCCACCTGACACTCGAATACACGGGCAACCTCGCAGAGCTCGACGTGCGAAGAACACTCGTGTCGCTCAACACCGCATTGATGGAGAGCGGGCACTTCGAGGGCCGGGACATCAAGAGCCGAGCGTTCCGGCTATCCGACTACCTTGTTGGTGACAGTTTTGGGGCGGGGGCGTTCGCCCACGTGACGTTGCGACTTCTTTCTGGACGGAGTACCGAAGTGAAGGCGGACCTTGCACGGCGTTTGCTCGGCGCGTTGACTGACTCGGCACGACGCAACGGTGCCACCGCTGTGCAACTCACGGTGGAGGTGTATGACCTCGAGCGGCTGAGCTATGCGAAGGCTATCGCTTGACCCCACCTTGCGCTGGCTTCCCCCGTCGCGCTTCATCGGCATCCAGCGACTTGCGCGCCATCTCCTGCGGGCGAAGACGCGGGCAACCCGACTAGCAGCGCGGGCACCCAAGCCGGTGTGCTGGCCAGGACCTGAACGATCAAGGTGCTCGCCCGCCTCGTTTCAGTCCAGGTGGTGCACCCCCGTCATGTGCCTCAGCGGGGCCCGAGGCGCCGCTGCCGATTCTCCAGTGCGCCGGCCGCAGCGGCCTTCAGCAGCCGCTGGAACGAAGGACAGGCTGCATGACTCGGCGCGGGGCAGGCAGCGGCGTGCCGTAAACCTTCGATCATCGCCTTCAGGCGCTTGACCATGCGCTCCAGTTCGTCGGCCTTCGCAGACAGCATGGCCCGGTCGATGTCGGGCTCCCCGTCCGGGGTGAACATCACCCGAATCTCGTCCAGCGAGAAGCCGGCCGCCTGCCCCAGCGCGATCAGCGCCAGCTGATCCAGCACCGCCGGCGCGAACTTGCGCCGGGCGCCCTCCGACTGAAGCGAGCGAATGAGCCCCTTGCGCTCGTAATAGCGCAGCGCCGAGGCAGCCACGCCCGACTTGCGGGCGACTTCCGAGATGTCCATCAAGAAACCGCTTGACTTGAAGTTGACTTCAACTTCTATGATGCCCTTCACCGATCCATCAGTCAATGCAGCCAAGGAGTTCAACATGCCCTCGAATCCGCTCATCGCCCATATCGCCCTGGTCGGCATCGGCGCCACGGCGCTGATGGACCTGTGGCTGTGGCTGCTGTCCCGCCTTGGGGTGCCTTCGACCGGCTTTGCGATGGTCGGGCGCTGGGTCGGTCACTTCCGCCGCGGGGAGTTTGCCCATGCCGCAATCTCGAAGGCGGCACCAGTGCGCTTCGAACTCGGCCTGGGCTGGGCGACCCACTACCTCATCGGCGTTGGCTATGCGGCGCTGCTGGTTGGCTTGCAGGGCGTCGCGTGGCTCGAACAGCCGACGCTGCTGCCGGCCCTGGTGTTCGGCGCCCTGACTGTGCTTGCACCGTGGTTCGTGATGCAGCCGGCCATGGGCGCCGGTTTCCTGGCCCTGAAGACACCGACGCCGCTGCGCAACAGCCTGCGCAACCTGGCCAACCACTCGGTCTTCGGCGTGGGCTTGTACCTCGCGGCGGCCGCGCTGGCGCAAGGTGGCGCGTGACACACCTGCACTTGTTGAACTTCATCAACTCTTTCGGAGCACCTTTCATGAGCAAGCTCGCCATCATCTATCACAGTGCCCACGGGCACACCGAATTCATCGCGCGCCAGGTGCAGGTTGGCGCCTTGGATGTCGATGGCATCGATGCCGACCTGGTCAAGGCCGAAGACATCGCCCGTACGCCCGACAGGCTCGTCGACTACGACGGCTTCATCTTCGGCTCGCCCACCTACCTGGGCGGCGTCAGCGCATCGTTCAAGGGCTTCATGGACGCCACCGGACGCCTGTGGCGTACCCAACAGCTCAAGGGCAAGCTGGCCGCCGGCTTCACCGTGTCGTCGCTGCCTTCGGGAGACAAGCAATCGACCCTGATGTCAATGTTCGTCTTCAGCATGCAGCACGGCATGCTGTGGGTCGGCAACCCCATCCTGCCCGAGCAGCACAGCGGCGTGCCCTACGACGAGGCAGCCAATCGACTGGGCTCGTGGTCGGGGTTGATGGCCCAGGCCGGGCACTCCGCACCCGCGGATTCGTTTGTTGCGGGGGATGTCAAGAGCGCGCACCTGTTCGGCCGGCACTTCGCGCGCAGCCTGGACCGCTTGATGGTTCCGGCTTGAACGCATCGCACTCAAGGAGAACCTTCATGCTTCCAAAGAAGTCTGCCCCCGCGCTGTTCGGTCTGATTCTGTCGGGCCTGATGTCGCTGCTGGTGTCCGGCATCTCGACCTACCGCGCCGTCGGCTTCGTCGACAGCTATGCCGGCCTATGGCTCGGCGCCTGGCTGGCTGCCTGGCTCGTGGCCTTCCCCGTGGTGCTGGTCGTCGCCCCGCTGGCGCGCCGGACGGTCGCTCTGCTGGTCGAGGAGCGGCCATGACGCGCAGCGTCGCTGGCACGGAGGGCGCAAGCCGCAGGCAGGGGACCTCAATTTGCGCCGCGCATCGGCACTTCGTCGCAGCGCTCTGGCAGAACTGCTGCGGCGGGCGCAGAGTTCTCCCATGTCATCGCCTCGCCAATTCCGAAAGCAAGCCATGAACCTGTTTCGTACCCACCTGCGGCCTCTTGTGCTGATCGGCGCCGCCCTGATGGCCTTGGCGGGGCCTGCACGCGCGCAGCACGCGGGCTATCGCACCCTTGCGATCGCTGGCGACCCGCCCACGACCGTGGCCCTGTTCTATCCCACGGCCGCGCCCGACCGCGTCGTGCCGATGGGGCCCTGGCTGCCCGCGGTGGCCCCGGGTGCACCGGCCTCTGACGCGCAGCCCAAGGGGTTGATCTTGATTTCGCACGGCACGGGCGGCACGGAGTTGAACCACCACAACCTGGCCACGCGGCTGGCCCGTGAGGGCTATCTGGTGGCCGCCGTGCGCCACGCCGGCGACAACTGGCAGGACCGGTCGCTGATCAGTTCGGGCCGTTACTTCAGCGAGCGCCCGCTCCAACTCAGTCGGGTGCTGGATGCACTGCTGGCGAGTCCTGAATGGGGCGCGCGCATCCCGACCGAGCGCATCGGGGCCGTCGGCCACTCCGCGGGGGGCTACAGTGTCCTGGCGCTGGCCGGGGCACAGGCCGAGGCGCAGCGCTCGACGCAACATTGCGCTGCGGTGCAGGACGACCCCGGCTACTGCTCACTGGCCAAGGGCGCGGCCGTTACTCAGGCCCCCGGCACGCCGGCAGCGCCGGCAGCCAGCGCCGATGCGCCGGCAACACAGCCCGTCTCGGAGCCTGACCGCCGCATTCGTGCCGTGGTGGTGCTGGCGCCCATGGCCGTGGTCTTCACGCCGCAGAGCCTTGCAGCCATCTCCGTGCCTGTGCTCGTCATCATGGCCGAGAAAGATGCGGTGCTCAATCGCAAGTACCACGGTGGCTACGTTGCCGGCAACCTGCCCAGGGCCCAGGTCAGTACCGTTGGCGGTGCCGGACACTTTGCGTTCATGGCACAACCGACCTTCCCGCTGCCATCGGCAGCAGGGGACGCTGCGGCCAATCCGCCCGGTTTCGACCGCATGGCCATCCTGCCAGCATTGGAGAGCCAGGTTGCCGAGTTCTTCGCGGTCCAATGGCGCTGAAGCGGGCCGACAAACTCAACGCAATTGCATGACGAAGAGCGGCGGCGGCCACGTCGAGTCCCACTTCACGAGCAACTGAGGAACTGCAGGAGAGCTGCCTCTCACCAATGTCGGCACTTGGCCGTAGCCGGCCGGTTGAGACCTCGCCTGAGAGCTGACCTTCGATCTGAGCGACCGAGATCTCGTGAGTGGCAATCGGTGGATGACGCGAACGGCGGCTCCCGGCCATGAGCGGAAGTACGCCGGCGGCCGCTTCAAGGCCTGTGCTTCCCTAGCGAGGTACTGCCGAGCAATTGCCAACGACATCTGGATGCGGAGCCCAGATCGCTGGCCGATCGTGGGTTTCAGACGGCTGGAACCGGCTGAAGCACGCCGCGCACAGCAGCGCGCCCCCCGTTCTCAGCAACGAACTAGACTTGCCTCTTGAGGAGATTGCGACAGTGCACGCTACCGTAGATGCGGATGTTCAGGGCCTCGCGCAAGCAGCCGAATCGAGTTCGGGCCATCAGCAGATCCATGCCGCAGCGACAGCAGGGGCGGCTCCGCGGCTGGGCGTGTGTCACCCGGTGCTCAAGGACTTCTTGACATCTCGTAAGCCGGAAAGCCTGGCAATACTGGGCATCGTGGACCAGTACCTGTCCCGATCGGTCGGCAAGTCGACGCAGGTCGGTCCGAATGCCGAAGTCAGCCTGGTGAGACCGCCTCAGCATGGCCGCTTCTACATCACGCCAGCAGACGTCGTGGGTGGCTGGCCTGGTCACTGGTACCTCGGTGAGCCTGACTACGCTGGAAAAGACCAGTTCACGGTTCGAGTCAAGGTGGGCCAGCAAATGGTCGACGTCACGATTTTCACCAGCGTCGTCGTCGATGACAGTGCCGCCGTGTCTTGGTGTGTCAAATCCTACGGATCCCAGGTGTGGCGGATGGCGAACAACGTGCAGTTCCGGTTCGCCTCGGCCTTGGCTCTCGGCGCGCAGATGGACGATCGACCAGACCGGGATGGCCTGCCACCAAGCGTGACCGCACTGCGCGACTTCCGCGGTGCTCCGCCAATCGCTGGAATCGGCACGAACGGTACTGCCGGCCACTATCATCATGTCCATCGACTCTTGGTGAAGGCTACTCTGCTGAGCTTCCACTGCGTCAACTGCCGGATGGCGCTGTGACCGACGCAGTTGCATCGACGCCTGGGATGGTGCTGACCGCTGACACCACATCGACCTATCGCGCGGTGATCTCGCGCTGCCAGGAGATGGACAACCCTGTGCTGGTGCCGACGTCAGCCTTGTACGCTTTGGACGCCATCGGCCTGGTGAAGAACTACATGGCCAAACGCGCTCAATCCCCGGGCGCACGTGACATCGTTTCAGCGGCGGTTGTCACTGCGCCGCTCGGAGGCCGAATCATCGCAGGCGGCTCGGGCCTGGATACAGCCTTTACCTACCGGCCGTCCGCTGGTTTCCGGGGTGACGACAAGGCGGCCATTGCCGTGACCGTCAATAACGAGCGCTATCTCGTGCGCTTCACGCTGCGCGTGGTCGAAGCCACCCGCGATGGCGAATGCGGACCGCGTCGCGAGGCGGGCGCTGCGCCTGTCCACGTGGTTTGGGATTCAGCCAGCCCGAACTTCGGCCAGACCGACTTGGCCGCCTGGATGGCATCAGCGCACCGGTCGACATGGATTGCGCCACTGGCTGGCTTTCAGACCGACCCGATCAACGTGCCGGGCGCTGCATGCGGCACCCGAGGTGCAGGTGGGGGCTGATGCGGGAAACGAGCTCGCCACCCGGCAATCTGCTGAAACTGACCGATCTTTGCCGTGCACTGGTCTACGTCCTGATGGCTTCGTCTGCCATGGCGGCCGATCGCCGGCAAGTTGCCGTCGCCTCGCACTGCGAGCCCACCGAGCAAGTCATCTTCTCCTGCCGAATCGGCCCGAAGATCGCCTCACTCTGTGCGACCCGTCGACTTACGCCAACAGAGGGCTATGTGCAGTATCGATACGGCCCCCCGCGAAGGGTTGAGATCGCGGCCCCCGGCCGAACCCTGTCTGAACGGGCCCGAATCCAGGTCGTGCGCTCGCCGCCCAGCACCGCGAACGCGATCGCAGTGAGCGTCGACAGCGGCGGCTTCGCCTACCACATCTATTCCTCCGAGAGCGTGGGTAGCGTCAGCGATGGCTCGCGGTCATGGGTGTACGACAGCGGCGTCGAGGTTCACAAGGGGCCGACAACGGTGTTTTCGAAGGGCGGTCTCAAATCTGAAATGCAACACCCCACCTGGATTGCACTGTCAGTGGATTGTGGCCTGAGCCTGTCCGGCAAGGCCTTGCATGAGGTCGCGGAAGGCCTGAATGGGGCTGCGCCAGTTGAGGGTTTGGCGGGGTCGGTTGTTCAGCAGGTCGGCGATGGAATCCAGTGCCTGCTGGTCGTGGACCGACAGGTCCGTGCCCTTGGGCAGCAATTGGCGCAGCAGCCCATTGGTGTTCTCGCAGGTTCCGCGTTGCCAGGGGGTGTGGGGGTCGCAGAAGTACACCCGGATGTTGGTGGCTCGGGCCAGTTCACGGTGCCGCGCCATCTCCTTGCCTCGGTCGTAGGTCAGCGTCTGGCGCAGCGGCGCGGCAATCGAGTTGAGCTTGGCGGTGAAGGCCGCCAGCGCCGATTCAGCCGTGGCGTCGGGCATCCTGGCCAGCAGCACCAGGCGCGTGCTGCGCTCCACCAGCACGCCCACGCTGGATTTGTTGCCCGCCCCTTTGATCAGGTCGCCTTCCCAATGGCCGGGCATCAGCCTGTCGTTCACCTCGGGCGGGCGCACATGGATGCTCACCATCTCGGGGATCTGACCGCGCCTGTCCTCACCCGCAGAACGCGGCCTGCGCGTGCTCTTGCCTTGGCGCAGACAGGCGATGAGCTCCTTGCGCAACTCGCCCTTCGGGTACGCATAGATCGCGTGGTAGATCGTCTCGTGGGACACGTGCAGTTCGGGGTTCTCGGGCCACATGCTGCGAAGTGTCTGTGCGATCTGCTGCGGCGACCACAGCCAGCCCAGCATGTGCAAAACCAGCGGCCAGAGTTCGCCGTCCGGGTCCAGTTTGCGACTGGGCCGAGCATCCTGGCGTCGCCGCTCACACGCCTGCTGAGCTCCGCGCGAACCGTACTCGCCAGCCAGCGCGTTGCGCGCCAACTCACGGCTCAGACTGCCCGCGCTGCGGCCCAGCACCTCTGCAATTTGCCGCAGGCTCTTACCCTGAAGTCGCAACGCCGCCAACGTCACGCGCTCTTCGGCCTGCATCTGCCTGAAACTTCTCGTCATCTTCACACCTTACCGGGGCGGCAAGGTGTTGCATTTCAGATTTGAGACCGCCAAGCATTGCACCGGTCAGCCAGACGATGCTCGCTTCGTCGCGAGCTTGTTCCTCGACGCTGGATTCGCGGTGGAGACCAGCGCGAGGGCCTGGGACTTCGGCAGCCGCGAGGTGGACCGACCCGGCGACGCCAAGGGTACCAAGTGATAGGGATCCTGGTGCCACTGCCGTACCGCCCCAGTGGGGGCGTCGTCCTATCGGGTCGTCAGGGTCAGAAGGAATGCTGGGTGTCTGCCCTGACGAGCACCGGCGAGCGCGGTCGAGCTGCATTGAAGTCAATCTCGGCCGGGCCGAATTGATAGTCGGCGCCACGCTTGTTGCCGGAGAAGGGGGTCCGTTTGATTTCAGTGCAAGAAGTGACGGTTCACGCCCGCCCGCAGAGCGAGCACTGGCGCGGGGTTCGCTCTGCGCCCTCACGCAAGTGCTTGTCAGGCAATGAGTTTCTGTTGGTCCTCCAATCGGCCGTTGAGCGCCTGTTTGTGGGGTCAATCTCAGCCGGCGGCGCTTGTTTTCGCCGCGGTTTGTGACGGCAGGATCTGGCCCGCGTAGCGCTCCAGCGGGAAGCGGAAGACCCCGCGCAGGTTGATCCCTTCCAGGCGCGTCGGCGCCACCCGCCCGATGAGCTCTGGCGGCACCACCTGGCGGCGGTTGGCCCAGCGGTCCAGCACGGACTGCATCTGTCGGGTGTTCCACGCCATCACGATGTTGGCCAAGAGGCTCAGCGCGTCGGCCACCGCCTGCATCTCGTCGGCCCGCCTGGCCTGTGCTGGCCCGACGCGGCCGGTGTAGATCGCCCGCTTCAATGCATTGACCGCCTCGCCGCGGTTGAGCACGCGGCGCAGCTCGCGGCGGAAGGCCTCGTTGACGAAGTAGTCGGCCAGGAACGCCGTGCGCAGCAGCTTGGCCAGGTGGTCGTACAGGAACAGGCCGATGCGGACCATCCACACCGGGCGCATCGACGGATCGTGCGGCATCACGAAGCGCAGTGGCCACATGATGTGCGGCGCGCTCCTGAGCAGCAGCTCGCGCTCGGCCAGCGCCTTCCTCACCAGGCTGAACTCGTAGTACTCCAGGTAGCGCAGGCCGCCGTGGATCAGCTTGGTGGACGACGACGAGGTGTGGCGCGCCAGGTCGTCCTGCTCGCACAGCAGCACGGTCAGGCCACGGCCGGCCAGGTCGCGCGCGATGCCGGCACCGTTGATGCCGCCGCCCACCACCAGCACGTCGCACGAGACCGGGCC
>Ga0208693_1002072_pt1 | contig 13596 bp, 11 predicted proteins | sample AD_UKC071_MetaG_FD_184438 | JGI IMG/M metagenome (GOLD analysis project Ga0208693, IMG submission 184438) | Active sludge microbial communities of municipal wastewater-treating anaerobic digesters from USA - AD_UKC071_MetaG (SPAdes) (version 2) | ecosystem: Engineered > Bioreactor > Anaerobic >... | reverse complement strand
TTGAAGATCAGTCTGCCCTACGGCGCATCTGAAATAGATTACATCCTGAGCGCTGAAAAGCTCCCTGTATTTCCTCGGTTCGTAGGCTTCTCTCACGCAACTTTCCCCCAACCTATCTTTGCCCATCCCGCCCTCTCTATATGGGCGAGCTCATTGCCCCCACGGGGCATGTGCGGGCGCACAACCGGCAAAGATAGCATTTCTCTTTGTCAAATACGAGGCTCCAATCACAGTTATCCATAGTGAGCGCGTGCGAAGGGCATACAGCCGTGCATGCTCCACAATGCACGCACTTGTCCTCATCCCAAACGATGCTGCCATTTAGAATCTCGTAACCGATGCCCTCTTCGTCGAGGAACTCCAAGCCCCGATCCACATCTTCAGCGCTTCCCTGTATGTCCATGATGAGTTTGCCGGCTTTGTCCGCGGCGATTTCGGCGTGGAGAATATTGATCCACAGATCGAACTCGCGGATCAGGGAGTAAGTTATGGGCTTGCCTGCCGCGCCCGGAGGGTAGGTCAGCAACGCCTTAACTCTCTTTGCCGTCGTCGCATCAGTTATGCTATCGGCCCCAACAGTCCTCTCCACGGTCATCCTTACTCCCCCTCACAGTTATCTAGTGTAGTCGGCGAGCCTTCGCGCGGAAGAGCCGCCACAGGCTGTTGCAACAGGAACTCTCCTCGAGCAATCCAGCCTTTCAGCGTCTGGGCTATCTCCCGCGCCACCTTCAGGCTGGAAAGAGGCGCGGTAGGGATCGTGCGCGACCCAATCTGAACGCTCCCGCTCCGCAGTTCCTCGTAGGAGACTTCGGCCAATGCAGGTTTGGATCGACGACCGACGCTGTAATCAAAGACCTTCGTCTTTATGTCGCGGTTTTGCACCGCGACGAATCTGACCATCTCCTCGTCCAGCAGAGGAATGGCAGTGCCCACTCCGACAAACATGGTCACCCCATACTTTTCGAACCTGGCGGCCCTTATGTATCTCGGATCCATCTGTTTTAGGTCGCCTATAAGAGCGAGGCATGCCGCTCCGCCGATAGGAACCCCGTTTTCCGCCCGAGGCTGCGACGGGTTGTTCTGGGTTCCCTGCCACGCAACGTACCCTTGGGCGCCTCCGAGGAATATCCGTGAACCCAACCCGATCGTGCGGTAGAACGGGTCGTTTATCAAAGGGCTGAGCTCGCCTGCAGTGCAGTAGTTCACATTCCCAAAGTGGGGCAGGAGTGTTCCCATGTACGTATAAATAGTGCGGTCCGAGGAATTGGTCGCCGCCCCGTAATTCTGGTAGCAGTTGCGGGGGTTGAACATGTAGGCCTCGTTGATTGAATCCTTGGTAATCCATGCCTCGAGCGCGCGCCGAGGATAACAGTCTGTCCCGTAGGAAGTGGCCTTAAGCCTCACCTTCCTGCCTGCTATGAGGTCTTCGATGACGTGCGCTCCCCCGTATTCCATCCCCGCGGTCTCCGAGAGCTCCGTTGCACCGATATAGGCGTCTACAGCAGCAAGCCCAGCGCATGCCGGCACGTCATTTAGCCACACGCGGCTCATCCTTATGGGAGGATCAGAGTGGCCGAAGTTGAGAAAAGCCCCTGAGGAACACATCGGGCTGAAAGTGCCGCAAGTCACGACATCCACGTCGCGAAAGGCCCCCTCTACCCCCTTCTCGTCCACAATCTCTATTATCTCCTCAGCAGTCACAACAACCGCCTTTTTGCTGCGTATCTTCTCGTTTATCTCTTCAAAGCTCCTGTAGCCCATCTACTCTTTCCCTCCCACTTGATCGCTTTGCCGCCCAAAAGCACGCTTTTTTGCCAAAAGCCTTTCTACCTCGCAGACCGCTTCCACGGCATCACTGCCGTATCCGTCCGCTCCTATGCGTATGGCGTACTCCCGTGATGTAGCTGCGCCTCCAATGATGATTGGGCAATCGTACCCCTCGCTTGAAAAAAGCTCTATCGACTCGCGCATCTTCGGAGCCGTCGTTGTCATCAGCGCGCTCAGGCAGACCACGTCGGCCCCGGCCTTCTTGGCCCCTGCCAGAACATCCCTGGCCTTAACGTTCTTTCCCAGGTCTACTACGTTGTAGCCGTTGCTTTCGAGGAACATGGAGACGATGTTCTTGCCTATGTCGTGGATATCCCCTTCGACTGTGGCAATCACCACAGTCCCTCGGGATGCCGGCGCATCCTCTGCGCTGCCTACCCTGGACCTGATGACTTCAGTTGCAGCCTGCATCGCCCCTGCCGACAGCATCAGTTCAGGGAGGAAGTAAGCGCCTGAGGCGAAGTGCCGTCCGGTCTCTTCTATAGCCGGGATGAGCGCGTCGTTTAGGATAGAAGACGGATCCTCTCCCTCCGAAACCGCCTCCTCCACAAGCCTTACGGCGAGGTCCTTGTCGCCCCCGAGGACCGCATCATAGATCAAGGTCAACTTCTTCTTCCCGCCTGGATCGGCAGCAACGCCATGAGGTGCAGGCGACGCCGCGCCCGCCCACAAGATGTATCTTTCCGCATTAACATCCCGCCCGAGAAGGACCCTTGCCGCCCGCACCTGAGCCATCATCGCCTCATCAAGGGGGTTAGCTATAGCCATGTCTAACCCGGCAGCGATGGCCAGCATCAAGAATGCAGTATTCAACACGGGCTTGCTCGGAAGCCCGAACGATACATTGGAAATCCCCAGAGAAGTCTTGCAGCCCAGCTCTTTGCGGATCATCTCTATGGCCTTGAGAGTCTCCACAGCCTGTTCCTGCTTTGCCCCGCAAGGCATCGCCAAAGCGTCGATGATCACCGCATTTTGGGGGATTCCATGAGATTGTGCGCTCGAGACGAGCCGCTCAGCCAGTCTCAGCCGGTCCTCTGCCGTCGCCGGAATCCCGTTCTCGTCGATGGGCAAGCCTATCACCGCCGCGCCGTATCTGGCTGCAAGCCTCAGCACGTCCTCTTCCCTGCCACGCTCCAGCGAGAAGGAATTGACCAAGGCTCGGCCTGCATAAGCCCGAAGCCCTGCTTCGAGAGCCTCGGCAGATGAAGAGTCGAGGCAGAGCGGCAGACGAGTGGTCGCCTCAATCGCCTTCACTGCTTCATACATCGCCCACGGCTCGTTCGCAAGAGGCGTGCCCACATTCACATCGAGAGCTTGCGCTCCCGCCTTAGCCTGAGCAACCGCTTCCTTCCGAACTAGCTCGAAGCTGCCGTCGACAATGTCTTGGGCAAGTTTGCGCCTGCCAGTTGGGTTAATCCTCTCGCCCACAATCGCGGGCAGCTCCGCATCGGCGAAAAACAGAGGCTGAGTCCGGGAAGTTATACCAAGCTCAGGCTCGCGCCTTCGCACGATCGGCCGGAGCCCCTCCAGCGCACTGCGAAGCCTTGCGATGTGCTCCGGGGTAGTTCCGCAGCAGCCCCCTACGATAGAGGCTCCCGCCGACACCAGCTTAGGGCCGTAGGACGCGAATTCCTCAGGCCCCATTGGATACTCGCCCCGCCCCGATGGGCCCACATGCGGCAGTCCAGCATTGGGCTGGACCGATATTGGCTTTGATGTAACAGCCCCCATCCGAGCTACAACATCTGCGAGCAGGTCCGGGCCGACAGAGCAGTTGACGCCCACGACAGACGCCCCCATCGACTCCATGACGAGCGCGGCCGACTCCGGCGGAGTGCCGGTGAAGGTTCGGCCTGTAGAATCGAATGTCATCTGGGCGATTACCGGGATGTCTGGCGCACGATCACGGCACGCGAGGAGCGCTGCGCGCATCTCGTTGAGATCGGCAATGGTCTCGATGATGATAAGGTCTGGTCGCGCCAGGGCAAACGCCTCCGCCTGCTCCGCAAATTGCAGATAGGCTTCATCGAAACTGACTTCGCCCAAAGGCTCCACCAATGCCCCCAGGGGGCCCATGGAAGCCGCCACAAGCGTTCCGCGGTCGGCAGCAGCCCTCCGGGCAATCTCGACGGCAGCCAGGTTGATCTCCCGCGCCGCATGAGCTAGCCCAAAATGTCCGAGCCGCAAAGCTGTGCCCCCGAAAGTGCAAGTCTCGATCACCTGCGCGCCGGCATCAATATACTGGCGGTGAACCCGCTCCACTTCTTCCGGGCACTTTAGGCACCACACTTCAGGACAGGCTCCGGGAGGCAGACCGCGCGCCTGAAGCATCGTCCCAAATGCCCCGTCAAACACGAACACCTCGTCCCCACGGATCAGATCCTCCACACGCACACTCATCCGTTCGGAGCCACCTTCCGCAGGCCGTCGCATGCCGTTTGTACCGGGGGCACCGCAAACCCCTCCTCGGCCAAGGCGTCCAGCACGCCTACAACCCGCTTGGAACTGTTCATGGGGAAGATGTGTATCCCGGCGATATCCTTCCCTATCTCCGATAGCAACTCCGCCGCCAGCCTGTACCCTTCACCGTCTCCCCCGGAGCGCATCCGGTCGATAACCCAGTCGGGCACCTCCATGCCAGGAACATTCTCCTTTAGGTGCACAGCAAAGGCAGCATCTTTGATAGGGAGTATCCCGTAGAGGATAGGGATGCTCACCCGCCCGTCTATGGCATTAGCCCACCTTTCATAGGCGCGGACGTCGAAAATGGGCTGGGTCTGGACGAAGTGCGCTCCAGCTGCGATCTTCTCCTCCAGCCTCGATATCTCGGCCTCAAGATCTTCGGCGTTGGGATTTGCTACGCAACCGATGGCGAAATCGGTCCCTTCACCCAGCTCGCCGCCGCCTACCGTGTGTCCCGAGTTGAGCGCGGCGGCCAAGCTGATTAGCCCAACAGCATCTACCTCGAACACTCCATGGGCCTCCGGATGATCCCCCCTCGACGGCGGATCGCCCCTGAGGGCCAGTATGTTCCTGACTCCGAGCCCGGAGGCACCCAAAAGCTCCGCCTGAAGCCCTATGGTGTTGCGATCACGGCACGTAAGGTGGAAAATGGCCTCTACCCCTACATCGCGCTGGATAAGGTGGGCTAAGGTAATAGGGCTCATCCTCACATTTGCCATAGGGCAGTCCGCCACATTCACGGCGTCCACCCGGTCAGAAAACCGGCGAACCAGCGCAAGCGTCTTGGAAACATCCGCACCTTTCGGGGGGTTAACCTCCACCGTAACTGCAAAGCTGCCCTGCCTCAACCTGTTCAATAATCTTGCCACAAAAACTCCCTCCTGCGCGAGCTTTCTCTACTTATCTCTGCTGAAAAGTCTTTAGCCGCCCAAGCCAAGAAGGGCAAATGCAAAAAGCCCTCTCCCCCAGGCAAAATGCCTGGGACGAGAGGACTAATCCTTCGTGGTACCACCCAGGTTCACGCGGTTCTCACGATACCGCGCCTCGGCAGGTGCGGCGAATCCATCCGATTCGCTAGACCCCGGCGCTTTAACGTGCGCACACGTCCGCGCCTACTTTCCCTCCCTGCCCATCAAGGAGCAAAGCGGAGGAAGTTCGGACGGCCGCTCAGGGGCCATGTTCGTCGCATTTCCGCGGTTCCGGCTTTCAGCTCGAGGCCGGCTCTCTGTGCCCGGTACTGTGCGAGTACTCATCCCCGTCATTGCGTTTAGCTGCGATTTTAAACTTGGAGACAGTATATACCCCCGTTTAGCAGATGTCAAGGTTGGGTTTTCAATCCCAGGTGGCCGCGAGGAGCACCCCATTAGTTGACTGTGAGCCAAATCCGGTATTTCCCAATCAAAGCTAGAAATAAGTTGGGCCGCACATCCTCAGGCATCTGAAGGAGAATCAAAACCATCCCCGTCAACGCCTTGCAAGAGACAAGCGCCGGAAGGCAAAAGAAGGACCTGCAGTCGCTGTGTGCGCTAACGTAGGCAGGCCTCTCAGATAGCGCGGATACCAAGCTAATCGGTACAGACAATGTGGTTTATCACTGCTAAGATCGGCACCGAAGCCACCGCCGGGAGCAGACTTATTACACACTCAAGCCGGGCTCCAGAGGATAGGCTGGCTCTCTTCGAAATCGTAGTCATCTGCTCGCAGGATTCGGGCTACCCTTGCCTGAATAAGAGCGTCCTCCTCAGTCAACCCCCGGGACTCGAAGGCCGTCACAACCCGCGCCCACATGTCAGGGGCAGCATCCTCCAAAACCCGCCTGGCCCTGCATTCGCCAATGCCGGGACACCCCGCATACCCATCTGTAGAATCACCGGTGAGCACCTGAAAGTAGAACCAGTAATCAGCCCGGCGCTGATCGACTTCTGCAACCCTCTCCTTTTTCCAGTTGTAATGGAGCCCGGGAATCTGCTTCAAATCCTTGTCGGTGCTGGCCACTACATAGCGCCCAGGCCACCTAGTCGCCATAATCCCCATCACATCATCCGCCTCAAGGCAATCGACTGACTTGCAGTTCCATATATCCCACGCATGTTCAATAAGCGCATCCAGAAGCACCGGCCTGGGCTTGCCCCGCCGATTCGATTTGTATGTAGGCAGTATCGAGTACCTGAAGTTATCCCTGCCGGTAAAGCAAAGGATCGCATTTTCCGTTCCCGTCTCGTTCATCATCCGAACAACCGCCGAATCAAACCCAGAAATCGCCCAGCCTGCGTCATCCATATCAAAGTCATCGCCCGCGTCCCATCCACGGCTCGCTTCATACACGTACGCGTACTGGCACGCCAGAATGTCGGCATCAACAAGAAGATCCATACACGTCCCCCATCAAATATATACAATCGAAAGGCTGCATCAGTTCTGATAAGCGTTCGGGCAGCCTACTCCTTTCTCCTCCATCAACAATCGATTCCGCCGCCGTTCCCGAGCGGGAAAAATGAGCGCTACTCCAAGTCTCTCATCACCCGACAGGGATTCCCCGCTGCGAACACATTGGCCAAAACGTCCCTAGTCACCACGCTTCCCGCTCCGATCGTTGTGTTATCGCCAATGACAACCCCAGGGCATATTATGGCCCCTCCGCCTATCCAGACGTTGTTTCCTATTTTGACTGGCGCCGCAAGTTCAAGGCCTTGCACCCTCACTGCGGCATCAAGCGGGTGGTATGCAGTGTAGATATGAACCCCGGGACCGGCCATGACGTTGTCACCGATCTCAACCGCAGCGCAGTCAAGAATGACGCAGTTGAAATTCATGTAGAAGTTCTTGCCGACGCATATGTTACTTCCATAATCGCAGTAGAAAGGCGGCTCAATGAAGGCGCTGCCCACCGATGCAAACAGCTCCTTCAAAATTGTCGCACGCAAGTCGTGTTCCTCTTCCGTTGTGGCGTTAAACTCCCGGGTCAACCGGCGAGCTCTGAGACGCATACGGTACAACTCAGGGTCGCCGGCGTCGTAAAGCTCGCCCGAGAGCATTTTTTTCAATTCCCCATTCATATCGGAGCCCCCTTCGGCAAAGTAGACAATATGCTAGCTGAGACTAAAAGGCAGAACATCGGAGCATGGCTCCCGCCCCTAAAGATGCCGCTTGTCAACTGTCATTGTAATGGAAGAATCTCAACTCGGCCACGCCAACACGTTGGTGCGAACACCGAAGCTTTGGGCTTTCAAAGTCTTATACGGACAATCGAATAGCTCCGCTGTGGGAAACAAAAAGGCATACTACAGGCAGTAGAGTATCTATCCAAGCTCATAGAAGCATTCGGACTGGACATACCGATGCTATGCAGGGCAAATCTGACGATTCGCAGTATAGCCGGAAAAGGTCAGGAGGGAGAGCATTCGAATTGAGCGCAGCAGGCGTTGGCGAAACGGACCTAAACCCCTCTGTTAGCAGCGGATAGAGTTTGCAGCGTGTACGGGGACGCGAAATCCCCTCCCACGGAGCCCGCCCAGACGCTAAGAGCTTCATACTACTGATTCCCAGCCACATTCAACACATCCCTGTTGACCTCGCAGCCAAGACGCGCTACAATACATTACGTATATAGTTAGCATGCTACCTATTAGCATGGCAACGATTATGTGCTCGGGGCCTGGCCTACGATCGCTGAAAGGGGGTCTAACAGTGCATTCATCGACATATGATCCCACGCCCGTCACAGAGCTTTATGGAGTCGATCCTCTATCGTTGCGCGTCTTCCATTCCTTTTTCAAGGCAATGCGCTTGTATCGCCAGCTAATCTTCAAAGTGCTGTCTGAAAAGGAAATTTACCCCGGACAAGCCGGATGCCTCTGGGTCCTCAGCGGTCATGATGGCATTGCCCAACGGGACCTGGCCCGAAAGCTTCATGTGGCGTCATCCACGGTAACCGTGATGCTTCAGAAGATGGAGGCTGCAGGCACGATAGTCCGAAAAACGGATGAGGAGGACCAACGACTGTCCCGCATATACTTGACTGATGCAGGACGCAAAATACAGGAAGAGATGAACGAGGCGCTTGCGGACTTCGTCAACGCCACCTTCGGCAAAATGCCTTCCGGCGACCGCGAAGAATTCAACAGGCTCCTGAGCGCCCTGTGTTCCAACATATCACAGGAGCTTTGATTTGCTTACATGAGAGGTGTCAGTTTCTGAATGACAAGACTACTTCAATATCTCAAGCCCTACCAAAAGCAGCTGTTCCTCGTAATGGCACTCCTTCTGGTCCAGGCTATTGCCAATTTGTACCTGCCCGACCTCAATGCCGATATCATCAACAACGGCATCGCTAGGGGCGACACCGAATACATCCTGAAGACAGGCGGGTTCATGCTGCTCGTCACCTTACTGCTGGCGGCATGCTCCGTGGTCTCGGTATATTGGGGATCGAAAACAGCAATGTCCTTCGGCCGAGACCTCAGGAGCGACGTTTTCCGCAAGGTGCAGAGTTTTTCCCAGGCAGAGGTGGACCAATTCGGTACACCCTCACTCATAACCCGCACCACCAACGACGTGCAGCAGGTACAGATGGCAGTCCTCATAACCCTAAACGTCATGATCTCCGCCCCTGTAATGTGCATCGGCGGCATCATCATGGCTCTCCGCCAGGACGTGCCATTGTCCATATCCATCATCGTCATTGTGCCGGTAATGGCCGTGGTCATCGGTGTGATCATGCGACGCGCCCTGCCGCTATTCAAGTCGATGCAGGTAAAAATAGACAGGCTCAACCAGGTAGTCCGCGAGAAGCTTGCCGGAGTCCGGGTCATCAGAGCCTTTGTTAAAACCGACTACGAAGAGGCGCGATTCGATGAGGCCAACCTCGATCTCACAACCACAGCCTTGAAGATCAACAGGATGGTCGCCATCACCATGCCGCTGCTGATGCTCATAGTCAACATCTCCATGGCAGCCATTATGTGGTTCGGCGCACACAGAATCGACAGCGGGGCCATGCCCATAGGAAACCTTACAGCCTTCATCGCCTACACCATGCAAATCCTCATTGCGGTGATGATGGCCACAGTGATGTTCATCATGATCCCGCGGGCCAGTGCCTCGGCCGAACGAATCCTCGAAGTTCTCGAGACTGAGCCGTCTATCTCCGCCCCCAAGGCGCCGGTCGCGCTCAACCCAGGCACCGCCGACTCCGACGCGAGCGTCGAATTTAGGGATGTAGAGTTCACATACCCGGGCGCAGAGACTCCGGTCCTGCGCGGAATCTCCTTCATCGCCTATCCGGGCGAAACCACCGCCATCGTCGGCGGCACAGGATGCGGGAAGTCCACTCTGATCAACCTCATCCCCCGCTTCTACGATGTGACCGGCGGCAGCTTGCTCATAGATGGAGTAGACATACGGGAAATACCTGAGGAGGACCTGAGGAACAAGATAGGCTTTGTCCCACAGAAAGCCTTCCTTTTCAGCGGGACAATTGCCAGCAACTTGCGCTACGGAAAGCGCGATGCCACCGACGACGAACTCTGGCATGCCCTGCGCATAGCCCAGGCAGCCGACTTCGTCGCCGAGATGCCCGGACAGCTTGAAGCCCCGGTCTCCCAGGGAGGAACGAACTTCTCGGGAGGGCAGAAGCAGCGCCTAGCCATCGCGCGAGCCTTGGTGAAAAGGCCGAAGATATACGTCTTCGATGACAGCTTCTCCGCACTTGACTTCAAGACCGACGCCGCACTTCGCGCCGCGCTCAATGACGAAGTGGATGACGCCATAGTCTTCATCGTGGCGCAGCGTGTGAGCACTATCATGAATGCCGAACGCATAATCGTGCTCGACAAAGGCGAGATCGTGGGAATGGGCACACATGCGGAACTGATGAAGCTCTGTTCCGTATATCGTGAGATCGTCTTCTCACAGCTTTCGGAGGAGGAAGTCGCATGAGTGAAGAGAAAACAGCAGCACGACGCCAGCGAGGACATGGTCCCCGAGGCGCCATGATGCCCGGAGAAAAAGCGCGCGACTTCAAGGGGTCGTTGAAGAGGCTGTTCGGGTATCTCAAACCGCACAAGACGCAGCTCATCATCGTCATGGTTTTATCCATAGCCTGCGTCGTCCTGACCATTGCTGGGCCGAAGATCCTGGGCAAAGCCACGAACATCCTCTTTGAAGGAGTCATCGGGAAGCAGCTTCCTCCTGGACTTGGCAAGGAACAGATCATTGGCATGCTCAAGGCTGCCGGCAAGGACCAGATGGCCGATATGGTGGCGGGAATGAACATCGTCCCCGGCGCCGGCGTCGATTTCGAGGCCATCAAGCGAATACTGCTCATACTTGTCGGAATATACATCGCCAACGCCTTGTTCAGTTGGCTGCAGCACTACATCATGGCCGGAATCTCCCAGCGCACCGTGTACAGCCTGCGCAAAGAGGCGGATGCAAAACTTGGGAGGCTGCCTCTGAAATACTACGACAGCAACACGCGGGGCGAGATCCTGAGCCGGGTGACAAATGACATAGACAACATCGCCAGCACGCTTCAGCAAAGCCTGACGCAGCTGGTTACGGCGACGTTTACGGTAATCGGCGTGTTGATAATGATGTTTTCCATCAGCCCGCTGCTTGCCGCAATTGCTCTGGTAGTATTGCCCTTGAGCGTTATCGTCACGCTGTTCATCGCCAAACGCTCCCAAAAGCAGTTTGCGGAGCAATGGGACAGCACCGGCGCGCTCAACGGACATATAGAGGAAATGTACACCGGCCATCGGATAGTAAAGGCCTTCAACCGCCAGCAAGAGGCGATCGACGAGTTCGATAAGGAAAACGACCGCCTCTACCAGGCCAGCTTCAAGGCGCACTTTATCTCAAGTACTATCCAGCCGGCCATGCAGTTCATCAATAACCTAAACTACGTGGCAATCTGCGTGATAGGGGGTATGAAGGTCGCCAATGGCGTCCTCTCCCTCGGAGACGTCCAAGCCTTCATCCAGTATTCAAGGCAGTTTACTCAGCCGATAGTCCAGACAGCCAGCATCATGAATGTGCTTCAGTCAACAGTGGCCTCAGCTGAGCGCGTGTTCGAGCTCCTCGACGAGGAAGAGGAGACGCCTGACACCGAAAACCCTGTAGTCCTGGAAAAGGTAGAAGGCCATGTGGTCTTCAAGAACGTCTCGTTTAGATATAAGCCTGACGTGCCGCTGATTGAGGACATGAACCTCGAGGTTAAGCCAGGACAGACAGTAGCCATAGTCGGGCCCACTGGCGCTGGCAAAACCACCGTAGTCAACCTCTTGATGAGATTCTACGAGCTGGATGGGGGAAGCATCTCCATAGACGGCGTTGACATCCGCGACATGGCCCGAAACGACCTGAGGAGATTATTCGGGATGGTCCTTCAGGACACATGGCTCTTCAACGGGACCATACGCGACAACATCGCCTACGGGCGCGAGGATGCCACCGAAGAGGAGATACTGGCCGCGGCCCGCGCGGCCCATGTCGACCACTTCGTCAGGACTCTGCCTAAAGGGTACGATACCGAGCTGGGCGATGAGGCATCCAACATATCCCAAGGGCAGAAACAGCTGCTCACAATCGCCCGAGCTTTCCTCGCCGACCCCGATATCCTCATTCTCGACGAGGCTACAAGCTCGGTGGATACCCGTACCGAGGTACTGATACAAGAGGCCATGACAAAGCTGATGCGTGGCAGAACAAGCTTTGTTATAGCCCACCGCCTCTCGACAATACGCAATGCCGACACTATCCTGGTGATGGATAATGGACGCATCGTGGAGCAGGGCAACCATGAGGAGCTCATGGCAGCCCGCGGATTCTACTACGACCTCTACAACAGCCAATTTGCCGGGGCGTACGATGAAGCGGTGTAAGCTTTAAGGTAAAGCATAAAAGGAACACCTTCGGGGCAGTGCGCCCCGGAGGTGTTCCTTTTCTTTGCGGCACTGACTAAGCAAGCTTCAAGAAGTGCTTGGGGGCACTTTGGCGGCTGAAGCGGACAGCTCGGATGACCCGAAAACGGCACTATACTAGTTTTTTCGGCATGTTTTCTTGATGTGCCCGAATTGGCGACATATTGCGAGCACGAGAATTTATGACACAGCCGCCCATGACGCAGGCCCTGGTAAGTGCCGGAGCGATCACCGACACTCAAGCCTTCAGCGGAAAGCCACCTGGAAATCATGTTGAGGCAGGCTGAGGTCTGAGGAAGGGGAAACTTGAGGAATTCCAAAATCCCGTGGTAGGAAGTGGCAGCTGGAACCATAATCGACTAACCAGGTAGCTCCAAGGCAACCTGTGACGTTGGCTCCGCCGCTTTAAGACCCATACCTACTGCCTCTATACTTCGGACAAAATCTTGGACTCTAAAAGAGACGGGAGGGTGTCCGTTATGTGTTCAAGAGAGGAACCCATGAAAGCGATTGAGCTATACATCAACTATGACAAATGTTCAGCGGACGTGGCCCGCGAGCTTGGCTACCCAGACCGCAAATCACTGGTGAGCTGGTATAAAGCAGATCTTGAAGAACAAGAGACTGGGGTGTTGTGGGAAGGGTGTTCGCGATACTCGAAATACTCATTAGAAGAGAAGACAACTGCTGTGGAGCATTATCTTGAACATGGTTGCAATCTGTCAAGGACGGTTAGAGCACTGGGGTACCCCTCAAGGGATACGCTTAGAGCCTGGTGCGATGAATTGGCGCCAGGGACTCGCAGAAAACGGGCGGTATACAGTACACTCAAGAGCAGAAAAGAGAGGCTGTGATTGCGCTGTGTACCCGAACCGGCAGTGCGAAAGATATAGCCAAAGAATATTGTTGATGCTCACGCTCTTTGTCCGCGTAAATCCCGAATTAATTGGCCGCAGGAAAGAGCACGAAGGCTTCCGCTGCAGCCAGTCAGTTGCTACCTGTATTCGTTTTCGAGGACGAGCTTGACTGAATGATCATCAACGCGTTTTTCGTTGGCGCTCATCTCATGCAGCAGGCAGCTGCATGAGAGCCCGCCTATGGCGCGAGCCGCGCCCTGTGTAGCTTCATGAATAACCTTGATGGCCTCATCAGTGAAGAGAGGCGTAGTTACCCCTGCAATCTTCAAGCTGTGCTCTATGTACTGAGTTGTTTTCGACAGGTCGAAATACGGCAAGTGCCATCTGATGCTGACCCTCTGCAAGGCGGCAGTCACGTCCGATATAATGCTGTAAAAAGGCCTTCGCCCTGTTGTGGTGGGTGGGGATGGGTATGGAAAGGCCACTGGTTCTCTAGCAGAATTGGAGCATGGAAAAACCAATTATCT
>Ga0208693_1002069_pt1 | contig 13607 bp, 11 predicted proteins | sample AD_UKC071_MetaG_FD_184438 | JGI IMG/M metagenome (GOLD analysis project Ga0208693, IMG submission 184438) | Active sludge microbial communities of municipal wastewater-treating anaerobic digesters from USA - AD_UKC071_MetaG (SPAdes) (version 2) | ecosystem: Engineered > Bioreactor > Anaerobic >... | reverse complement strand
CCTGCGGTTCTATCCATCTTCTACCAAAGGATTTTAGCCCTCAACTCCGTCCCACCCAATGAATCATGCTCCAGAAGCGGATCATCCATCGCCCACTGCAACGACTGTTTTGTTTCAACTTTCTCATCAACAAGACTGGAGCACTGGAGACGGTTGGGCGAATGTTAAGTGCCGATCCGCAAAAGGGTCAGAAAACAAAGAATAAAGCAGGAAAAGGAAATATCAGTAGAGAAATGAACCACAACTCTGCGAAAGGTTGGGGGTGCATGGCGGGATGAAATACATTGCTCACGTGCGTCAGGATGAGAACGGCAATTGGCTGCCCCCTCACTGCTTGGAAGAACATCTGATGAGTACAGCCGCGCTGGCCAGCGGCTTTGCGTTGAAGTTCGGCTGTGAAATGTGGGGAAAACTGGCTGGTCTGTCCCACGATGCCGGCAAAGGGAGGGCTGTCTGGCAACAGTATCTGAGGCAGAAAAGCGGCTATTTTGACGAGGAAGCGCATTTGGAGGGAAAGCCCGGAAAGATGGCCCATGCCATCTATGGTGCTAGACTTGTTGAGGAAATCCACGGCAAGCAGATTGGCCGGGTGATATCCTACTGCGTAGCTGGGCACCATGGAGGCCTGCAGGACTGGTCGGGAGCTGAAGGGGCCGGGAGAGCAGCTCTTGAGTATCAGTTGGCACAGATGGGTGGAGTGGAAGACATCCTTTCCTCGATACGGGAAGCCGTGAGGAGCGCAAGGCCAGAAGCGCTACCTTGGTCGTTCAGCGATGGACTGGATGTCTCGCTGTGGATCAGAATGCTGTTCTCATGTTTGGTTGATGCGGATTTTCTTGATACTGAAAGCTACATGGATCAAGAGAGAGCGAGTCTGCGGCAGGGTTACTGTTCCATACTTGAGCTGCTCGGGCGTTTGAACAGGTATTATGACCAGCTGACCAATGCTCCGAAGGCAAAAGACCTGCCGATCAACCGCATACGGCAGCGAATTAGGGAACGCTGCGTAGAAATGGCTAAGGAGCCCCAGGGAGTCTTTTCGCTTTCGGTGCCCACGGGTGGCGGCAAGACACTGTCAAGTCTTAGTTTTGCCCTTGAACATGCTGTGCAGCATGGGCTGGACCGAGTCATCTATGTCATCCCCTATACAAGCATCATCGAACAGAATGCTGAGGTTTTCCGGAAAGCCCTTGGTGCAGATCAAGTTGTTGAACATCATTCGAACCTCGTTGAGGAGGAACTGACACCCACACTGCGTCTGGCCGCGGAAAACTGGGACGCACCCGTGATAGTCACTACAAGCGTCCAGTTCTTCGAGTCACTGTTTGCAGCTAGTCCGAGCCGCTGCCGCAAGCTTCATAATATAGCGAAATCCGTTGTCATCCTCGATGAAGCACAGCTGTTGCCCGTTGAGTTCTTGAGCCCGATTCTTCAGACACTACAGTTGTTGGTGGAACGTTACCAAGTGACAGTGGTGATCTGTACTGCTACGCAGCCAGCTTTGGGCGAGCGCCGAGTTGGAGACCGCATCTTCCGAGGGTTGCGTAACATCCGTGAGATTATAGGCAGTCAAAGTGAGGTCAAAGAACTGTATGACTCGCTGAGAAGAGTTAAGGTTGTTTTCCCGGAGGACGTCCTTGAGCCAGCCGATTGGGAAGAAATCGCTGAACAGCTTATGCAGTACCAACAGGTCTTGTGTGTGGTTTCTGATAGACGGAGCTGCCGCGAACTCCATTCCGTAATGCCGAAGGGCACTTACCATTTGTCGGCATTGATGTGTGGACAGCATCGCAGCGAGATCATCCAAGAGATTAAAGAGAAACTGGAGCAGAATGAACCATGTAGAGTAATCAGTACCCAGCTGGTGGAAGCGGGTGTCGATCTCGATTTTCCCGTGGTCTATCGAGCTCTTGCAGGCCTAGATTCTATTGCACAGGCAGCGGGTAGGTGCAACCGGGAGGGTAGACTGCCCGGCATGGGTAAAGTGGTAGTATTTGTCCCCCCAAGACAACCTCCCTCAGGTATTCTGCGTAAAGCCTTTGAGACCACACGATCTTTATGTCAGATCCTGGACCGGGTCGACCCACTAGACCCCGATGTCTATGAACACTACTTCAGTCAGTTGTACTGGAAAGCCAATTCCCTCGATGTCCACCACATAACAACCCTTCTGAACCCAAGGCGTACTGATTTAGGAATCCATTTTCGAACGGCAGCTGAGAAGTTCAAGATCATCGACAACACTAACCAAAGAACGATACTTGTACGCTATGGTAAGGGCAGTGAGCTGATAGATGTGCTGAAATACAAGGGCCCGGATCGCAGCTTGTTGAGACGGCTCCAGAGATATGCTGTAAACGTCTATACTGACCAATTCTATACTCTGTTGGCGCGGGGGTCTATCGAAGAAGTGCAGCCAGGAATTTACGCCATGACATCAGAGGTTGAGTACGACGCAGAGGTTGGATTGATGATCGACGATATCCAGTTCAACCCTACTGATCTCATCATCTAAGAAAGGGGAGGGATGTGAGATGCGCGATTGGTGTTTGGAGGTGTGGGGAGATTTTGCCTGCTTTACTCGTCCCGAAATGAAGGTGGAGCGGGTCAGCTATGACGTGATAACTCCTTCAGCAGCGAGAGCCATTTTTGAGGCAATTCTTTGGAAACCGGATCTGCGTTGGAACATCACCAAGATCGAAGTGATGAATCCCATCAGGTGGATCTCGGTGAGGCGCAATGAAGTTGGGCGCGTTATCGCCCGCCCAACCGAGAGCCAGATCCGCGGTGAAAGTGAACCCCCTCAGGGCATCTTCATCGAAGATGAGCGTCAACAGCGTGCTGGTTTGCTCCTGAGGGACGTGCGCTATAAAGTCCATGGTTACTTCGAGGTCGTGGAAACAAGAGACAAAGCGGCCGTTGACCGACGGACCCTAGAAGCGAAATATGCAGCTATGTTCGAAAGAAGGGCGCGCACAGGGCAGTGCTTCCACCGACCTTATTTGGGATGCCGCGAATTTGCCTGCTATTTTCGCTTGGTGGATCCAGGGGAAAACTTGGACAAGCCCATCAACGAGACCCGAGATCTTGGGTATATGTTGTATGACCTTGATTTTGACCGTGATCCCCATAGTCCATCACCACTGTTCTTTCGAGCCTACATGGATAACGGAGTGATTATTACCGACCGGCGCCAAGTGGAGGTGAGGGGATGATTCTACAGGCGCTAAAGAGCTACTACGATAGGCTTGCCGCCGACCCGGAAAGCAGTATACCGCGAGTAGGATGGGAGTACAAGGAAATCCCTTTTATCATCGTACTCAACCCTGATGGTTCTTTAGTGTCGATTGAGGACACGCGTGAAGGCGAGGGAAGACAGCGAACAGCCAAGGCATTCCTTGTTCCCCAAGCTGAAAAGAAGACGGTGAACATCGCAGCAAATCTGCTGTGGGATACCGCATCCTACATATTCGGCATCGACACCAAGGGCAAACCCGAGAGAGCAAAACAGCAGCGAGATGCCTTTAGGGAGCGCCTGGTCCAACAGTTGGGGAACCTCAGCGCCGTCAAAACCGTCATCAGTTTCTTGGACAGTATCACCCAGGGGCGGCTATCGCGGGAGCCTTGTTGGGAAGAGATAGTTAGTCAAAACCCGTTTCTTTCTTTTCGACTGAACGGAGATAGGGAGTTGATCTGTCAGAAGCCTGAAGTGAAGCAGCGCATCAACGCGCTGATCGCAGCTGAAAGTGAGACGGAAATGCGCGGCACCTGCCTCGTAACGGGGCGAAATGCTCCCATAAAGAGACTGCACAGCCCGATCAAGGGGGTCTATGGCGCGCAGACTACTGGAGCCAACATCGTTTCTTTTAACCTTGATGCGTTCACGTCGTATGGAAAGGAACAGGGTTACAACGCCCCAGTTGGAACCGAAACAGAGTTTGCCTATACCACGGCGCTGAACCGACTCCTGAGCAAGGATTCGCGCCAACGGTTGAGAGTAGGCGATGCAACAACGGTATTCTGGTCGGAAAAACCGACCAAGTTCGAGTCAGACTTCGCCCTTTTCTTCGACAGCCCGGACAGGGATGACCCTGCCGCCCATACCGAAAAAGTCAGAGCGCTGTATGAATCGCTTAACACTGGGGCGTACGTGGAGTATGACGGCGACACCATGTTTTACATCTTGGGATTGTCGCCCAATGCTTCACGTCTGTCCATCCGTTTCTGGCACAGGGGTACCATCGCTGAGTTTGCTACCAGGATCAAACAGTATTTTGACGATTTCCGCATTGTAAAGCCGCCAAATGAACCAGAGTTCTATTCTGTTTGGCAGGTCTTGGTGAATATTGCCGTACAGAACAAGACAAGCAACATCCCCCCAAATCTGGCCGGCGATTTTATGCGTGCGATACTGGATGGCTTGCCGTATCCCAATACACTTCTGCAGGCAGCCATCCGACGGATAAAAAGCGATACCGAGTATCGCGTCAGGCCAGTACGTGCCGCTTTGGTCAAAGCGTATCTGAATCGGTACTACCGATTCTATCCAAGTCCACTATATAGGGAGGTTGGAGTAGCGTTGGATATCACTCTTCCGTCTGTAGGTTACCAGTTGGGTAGGTTGTTTGCCGTGTTGGAGAAAATCCAGGAGGAAGCTAATCCGGGGATCAACACGACCATTCGCGAGAGGTACTATGCAGCGGCTTGTTCGGCGCCGGTGACCGTGTTTGCCAACCTGATGCGCTTGAAGAACCATCACTTGGCTAAGTTGGACCGGAAGCCTCGGGTTATCGAGTTCGAACAGCTGCTAGGGGAGATTATCGAGAAGTTGGATGGGTTCCCCGCTCACCTGGATCTCCATGAGCAGGGCATGTTTGCCATTGGTTATTATCACCAGAGACAAGCTTTTTTCAGTAAGAAACAGAGTGAAGCGGCAGACCAATAAAACTTTCAGGAGAAAGGGAGTGTAACCATGAGCGAAGCTGTCAAGAACCGTTTCGATTTTGTGCTGTTGTTTGATGTTAAGGACGGTAATCCAAACGGCGATCCCGATGCCGGCAACCTGCCGCGGGTGGACGCTGAAACTGGCCACGGATTAGTGACAGACGTCTGCTTGAAACGCAAGGTACGGAATTACGTTCTGTTCAAGAAAGAGGATCGGCCGCCTCATCGGATTTTTATCAAGGAGAAGAGCATTCTCAACCAGACCATTCAACAAGCCTATGACAGTCTAGGCATCAACCTGGAAGAGCCGCCACAAGATGCAAAAGATGGGACTAAGCGTAACAAGAAGGGGCAGGGCCAAGGAAGTGAGATTCATCGGGCGCGGACGTTCTTGTGCCAAAACTACTATGACATCAGGACCTTTGGTGCCGTGTTGTCCACAGGCGCGAATGCCGGCCAAGTTAGGGGACCGGTCCAGTTGACCTTTGCCCGTTCCATAGATCCGGTTGTGGCACTTGAGCATACCATTACTCGCATGGCTGTAACGACTGAAGATGAGGCCAGAGAGCAGCGGGGAGACAACCGGACGATGGGGCGGAAGTTCACCATACCCTACGGCCTATACCGGGCCTTTGGATTTGTCTCAGCACCCTTGGCGCAGCAAACAGAATTCAGCGAAGATGACCTCGAGCTGTTCTGGGAAAGCCTCATCAACATGTTCGAACATGACCGTTCAGCGGCCCGCGGGTTGATGGGAACGCGGAAACTAATAATCTTCAGGCATGACTCTCATTTGGGCAACGCACCAGTACAGCAACTCTTCGAGGCTGTTATCGTAAAGAGAAAGGATGATACGAAACCTGCCCGAGATTTTAGTGACTATGAGATCACCATAGCTAAGGACAAGCTGCCTGAAGGTGTGACTTTAATCGAAAGGTTGTAGTGCAGTGACCTACAACGAAGAGGATTATCTTCAGCTTTCCGGCATTCAGCATTTCGCTTTCTGTCCGCGTCAGTGGGCTCTGATCTACATAGAGCAGCAATGGAAAGAAAACATATACACGTACATGGGACAAGAGCTGCATGAGAAAGCCCATGCGGCTGGAGCGGAGAAAAGGGGCGATGTGATTGTCACACGCGCCGTTCCTTTAGCGTCAAAGACGCTCGGATTGTACGGGGTAGCTGATGTGGTTGAGTTTCATCGAACAGATGGACCGGGAGTGAAGCTCGATAGAAGGGCTGGTCGGTGGCTCCCCTTACCGGTTGAGTATAAACTGGGGAGCCCCAAACCGACCAATTGCGACAAACTTCAGTTGTGTGCGCAGGCCATCTGCCTAGAGGAGCAGTTCAACGTGACCATCAATATCGGATACATCTATTATGGCCGGCCGAGGAGGCGCCTGGAGGTGGAGCTCGATCGAAGCTTGAGAAACGAGACATATGCCGTTGCTGAGGCCATGCATGCAGCCTTTGCGGTGGGCAAGACGCCGAAGGCGGAAGTTACCAAATCCTGTGCCAAATGCTCGCTTGTTGACGTGTGTGTACCCCATTTGTTTGAGCGGAGACCTGTCCAACGCTACTTGCGTTCTGCATTGACAAAAGGTAGCTGGGGTGATGGCATTGAGGAAGCTCCTTAACACGCTGTACATTACGGCGCCAGAAGCCTATCTCGGCCGCGAACGGGAAAACGTTATTGTTCGGATCGACGATGAGATCAGATTCCGTATCCCGATTCATAACCTGGAAAGCATAGTCACGTTCGGATATGTGGGAGCGAGTCCGGATCTGATGTATCTCTGTGCTGAACGCGGTGTATCGCTGGCATTTTTGTCCCCAAGTGGAAGGTTGAGGGCAAAACTGGCTACGCCTACGAAAGGAAATGTTCTGCTGCGCCGAAAGCAGTATCATATGGCCGATGATGTAGGAGAGACGCTTAACATGGCCAGGAATTTCGTTTTCGGAAAGCTTCACAACTGCCGGGCGGTATTGCGGAGGTATCTCCGCGACTACGCTGATTCAGAGGCAAGTGCAGCGGTGGAAAGAGCAACCCGGGATTTGTCGTTCCAGCTTGAGCGTGTGCTGGTTACCGAAGACATCGACGAACTGCGGGGAATAGAAGGAGAAGGAACACGAACCTACTACGGCGCTTTTGACCACTTGATCTTGGAAGCCAAAGACGTTTTTTGCTTCCGTAGACGCAGTCGCAGGCCGCCTCTAGACCCAGTCAACGCTCTGCTGTCTTTTCTCTACAGTCTGCTGGCTCACGATTGCAGCGCGGCTTTGGAAACGGTTGGTCTGGATCCACAAGTTGGTTTTCTTCATTCCATGAGGCCCGGACGCGACAGCTTGGCTTTGGATGTCATGGAAGAGCTCAGACCTTATCTAGTGGATCGTCTGTCGTTGTCAATGATAAACACTCGACAACTATCGATCAAAGACTTTGAGGTGCAAGAAGGAGGAGCCGTATTGCTGAACGATGAAGGACGCAAGAAGGTGATTCAGGCATGGCAGAGCCGCAAGAGAGAGCTCATCATCCATCCATACCTGCAAGAAAGGATTGAGATTGGACTTGTGGCGTATGCACAAGCACTACTTCTCGCTAGATGTGTCCGTGGAGATTTGGATGCATATCCGCCATTCCTTTGGAAGTGACGGTGGGGCTTATGATGGTGTTGATTACATATGACGTAAACACAGAAGATCCCGAGGGAAGGAAGAGACTAAGACTGGTAGCCAAGACCTGTGTAGACTTCGGCCAGCGTGTGCAGAAGTCGGTATTCGAATGCTTGGTAGATCCAGTCGAATTTAGGAAACTGAGAACGAGGCTCGAAAGAATCATAGATCCGGAAAAGGACAGCCTACGCTACTACTATCTTGGGAGCAACTGGAAACGAAGAGTCGAACATGTGGGAGCAAAACCGACGTACGACCCAGAAGGGACTCTGTTGGTGGATTAGTGCGAACCTGAAGTAAACATGAATTCCCTGGAGGGTTCGCACTTGGCTCAGGAAGGTTGTTTCGGGCGTTTTAGCCCATGCTTAGGAACCTCCACGGCTAAAACAAAACGAGGTTCGCACAAAGCGCGGTTTTTGTGCCGATGCAGACGGCACTAGAGATGCGTACTGTCGCACCCCGCAGGGGTGCGTGGATTGAAACGAATTTGAGCGCTGCGTGTAACATGCGATCCCAAGTCGCACCCCGCAGGGGTGCGTGGATTGAAACGACGTCTTGGTGTTATACTATAAATAACAAGACAAGTCGCACCCCGCAGGGGTGCGTGGATTGAAACCTCTTAGCCTCCAGGATCCTCTTAGCCTCCAGGTGTCGCACCCCGCAGGGGTGCGTGGATTGAAACCCTGCAGTAGAACATCCATCCTCCTACGTTAATCGTCGCACCCCGCAGGGGTGCGTGGATTGAAACTGTTATCGTTGGCGCTGCCGATCATGGTACTTGTTGTCGCACCCCGCAGGGGTGCGTGGATTGAAACTCTGATTCGTCTGTACTTCCCTATAGTGAGATCCGGTCGCACCCCGCAGGGGTGCGTGGATTGAAACGCTGATTGTTAGCGCATACCTCAGCGCTTTTTTTAGTCGCACCCCGCAGGGGTGCGTGGATTGAAACCTGACGTTCTGCATCAACCCGCTGGCCGACATGATGTCGCACCCCGCAGGGGTGCGTGGATTGAAACCGATCCTGCCGGCGTTGTCCAAAAAAACCATCTGTCGCACCCCGCAGGGGTGCGTGGATTGAAACTCTGTTATGTTCATGCCTCCACCTCCTGCCGAGTTGTCGCACCCCGCAGGGGTGCGTGGATTGAAACCTCCGTGAGTGGTTATTCGGAAGTGTAGAATTAGTCGCACCCCGCAGGGGTGCGTGGATTGAAACCCGGCTTCCAGCATCGAGATGTGAGCGCGACCATAGTCGCACCCCGCAGGGGTGCGTGGATTGAAACTCCACAAGTGCCTCTGCTTCAGCCTTGAGTTGCTCGTCGCACCCCGCAGGGGTGCGTGGATTGAAACAGAGCGTGAGCGCTGACAAAGAAGGGTCTCGCATACGTCGCACCCCGCAGGGGTGCGTGGATTGAAACTATCTATGGCTAACGTTTCAATTCTGCTCACCTCCGTCGCACCCCGCAGGGGTGCGTGGATTGAAACCCTGGAGGCGTTAGCCTCAAAACTAAGCGAAGGAGGTCGCACCCCGCAGGGGTGCGTGGATTGAAACTGCTGAGGCCTTTATTGAGTTTGCCAACGCGGTAGTCGCACCCCGCAGGGGTGCGTGGATTGAAACTCAATCTCACCGGTGAGCGGGCCCCATTTCGCCAAGTCGCACCCCGCAGGGGTGCGTGGATTGAAACCCATAATGTTACAAATTAATTATGGAGGGTGGTAGTCGCACCCCGCAGGGGTGCGTGGATTGAAACTTCCCCGCCTCCTGCATCTTCTGGTTAAACTCGTGGTCGCACCCCGCAGGGGTGCGTGGATTGAAACCTGACGTTCTGCATCAACCCGCTGGCCGACATGATCGTCGCACCCCGCAGGGGTGCGTGGATTGAAACGCGAACAATGGGGGTTAGAGTCCTGCCCGGTGTTCCAGTCGCACCCCGCAGGGGTGCGTGGATTGAAACACTAACGTCCGCACAATATCCAGCTTGGCCTGCTCGTCGCACCCCGCAGGGGTGCGTGGATTGAAACCTGGTGGGACGTGAGGACGTGCTCCAATTGCTTCGTCGCACCCCGCAGGGGTGCGTGGATTGAAACCTCCAATCTTGAACTTTTAGCTGAAATAGACGACTGTCGCACCCCGCAGGGGTGCGTGGATTGAAACCTACAGTGGACGACGTGCCGGACGCTGACACGGTGGTCGCACCCCGCAGGGGTGCGTGGATTGAAACGGGCAGGCCAAGTCGGCAGCCAGGCCCTGCATGTGGTCGCACCCCGCAGGGGTGCGTGGATTGAAACCTGTCTCCGGCCCAGCCCACTTCGCACTCGCCCAGGGTCGCACCCCGCAGGGGTGCGTGGATTGAAACTGATCTGTATCGGATCTTCGCTAATCAGTAGCGCGTCGCACCCCGCAGGGGTGCGTGGATTGAAACCCCGGGTCTATCCATACTGCATTCATAGGGTATACAGTCGCACCCCGCAGGGGTGCGTGGATTGAAACAAGGAGGTTTATAGAATGCGCGTTGTTAATTATGGTCGCACCCCGCAGGGGTGCGTGGATTGAAACCTGCAAAGCTCTTGCCATTAGTTCTTCGTCGCTCAGTCGCACCCCGCAGGGGTGCGTGGATTGAAACTTTGATCCGGTGTGGCAATCGGCGACCGGAACCAGTCGCACCCCGCAGGGGTGCGTGGATTGAAACGTTGCCCCCGATGAGCACGGCCATATACCAGTGCTGTCGCACCCCGCAGGGGTGCGTGGATTGAAACCGTCCGGTGCGGTAGTCAAGCCTAGCGCAGTAGCCGTCGCACCCCGCAGGGGTGCGTGGATTGAAACAAACGGGTGGTGCTTTGCTTGCCCAAAGGCGTGGGGTCGCACCCCGCAGGGGTGCGTGGATTGAAACTTGGCCTTGCTCCTGTCCCTGCGCTTGTCGATCTGTCGCACCCCGCAGGGGTGCGTGGATTGAAACATCTCCACCCGCACGTCGTGGTCTTTCAACGCAGGTCGCACCCCGCAGGGGTGCGTGGATTGAAACGCCTGCTCCCTCAAAAGTACCTCATACCACGTCAGGTCGCACCCCGCAGGGGTGCGTGGATTGAAACGTGTGCTGCTGAGATCTAAAAACTCTGCGAAAATGAGTCGCACCCCGCAGGGGTGCGTGGATTGAAACATCAGCTACCACCGCCACCGGCATCGCATCACAATGGTCGCACCCCGCAGGGGTGCGTGGATTGAAACTCAAGCCAGACCATGATGGGGCTTCTCCATCGATGTCGCACCCCGCAGGGGTGCGTGGATTGAAACCGGCGCACCCTCTTGCCTGTGCGCTTGGTGAACTCGTCGCACCCCGCAGGGGTGCGTGGATTGAAACTTGAATGACCTCATCTTTAACCTCGCCGATTACCGTGTCGCACCCCGCAGGGGTGCGTGGATTGAAACGATCAGCAAGCCGCTCCAATAGTCAAAACCTAATATGTCGCACCCCGCAGGGGTGCGTGGATTGAAACCCAATAGCCCGTGACGTTCCAGCCACCGCAGAAAGTCGCACCCCGCAGGGGTGCGTGGATTGAAACGTCTGCTCCAACACGGCGTACACTATGGCCGCCGCGGGTCGCACCCCGCAGGGGTGCGTGGATTGAAACATGTTAGTTCACTCCTTTCGTCTCTTGTTCTGTGTCGCACCCCGCAGGGGTGCGTGGATTGAAACCCATACACGCGCTTGCCTAAAGATTCAGCCTGAGTCGCACCCCGCAGGGGTGCGTGGATTGAAACATAGTGGCTCCGGCATAGCCGACAAGCTCGCAATTGTCGCACCCCGCAGGGGTGCGTGGATTGAAACGTTTAACCTTGGAAGGTTGGGTTCGGCGGGTTAAGTCGCACCCCGCAGGGGTGCGTGGATTGAAACGTCTAGATGATAGACTTCACCGCAATCTTCGCAGTCGCACCCCGCAGGGGTGCGTGGATTGAAACCCACGTATTCGGCTAAGTCCTCCTGGAAACCGTTTGTCGCACCCCGCAGGGGTGCGTGGATTGAAACTGGAGGGCCCTGGTTCTGGAGGGCCCTGGTTAAAAGTCGCACCTCGCAGGGGTGCGTGGATTGAAACTGAATCGGATTGTACTTGAAGAAGTTCGGGATGAAGTCGCACCCCGCAGGGGTGCGTGGATTGAAACAACCATCCGCACTTCGTCGGCAGCCTGCTTGTTGGTCGCACCCCGCAGGGGTGCGTGGATTGAAACGACTATATAATAACATGATGCGGTTTGCGTGTCAGTCGCACCCCGCAGGGGTGCGTGGATTGAAACATCTTGCTCTCCCTCCCGGGCTATGCCGCCTTCTTGTCGCACCCCGCAGGGGTGCGTGGATTGAAACCTCGGTGAGCGGACCACCTTGCCGGGGAAAGATAGTCGCACCCCGCAGGGGTGCGTGGATTGAAACGCTTCATACACGGCCATGAGGTTCTGGGTTTCAAGGTCGCACCCCGCAGGGGTGCGTGGATTGAAACCGGCCAGGGTAGATAGTGGCCACCACGGGCCACGTCGCACCCCGCAGGGGTGCGTGGATTGAAACTCCATGCCAAACCTCCGCGGGAAAACGATTCTTGGTCGCACCCCGCAGAGGTGCGTGGATTGAAACGTCCGTCCAAGGTATTTAGCGATTTCCGGGGCCGGTCGCACCCCGCAGGGGTGCGTGGATTGAAACTGATGTGCCTCTGCGCCAGGATCCACCCGCACCCGGTCGCACCCCGCAGGGGTGCGTGGATTGAAACGACTACTCTGTACCCGGTGATACCGGGGTCGGTCAGTCGCACCCCGCAGGGGTGCGTGGATTGAAACGTTATCGACGAAATACGTTGGGAGGAGGGAGAAAAGTCGCACCCCGCAGGGGTGCGTGGATTGAAACGGCAACAATGGTAGACAATTATTACAAAGCAAGGAGTCGCACCCCGCAGGGGTGCGTGGATTGAAACACGAATCCGATGGATCCTATTGCTTGTTCTACGAAGTCGCACCCCGCAGGGGTGCGTGGATTGAAACAAGTCATCGAGGACAACGCCGGCGGCTTGCACCTGTCGCACCCCGCAGGGGTGCGTGGATTGAAACCCGTTGTGGTCAATCGGCAGGATCGTGATATTCAGCGTGTCGCACCCCGCAGGGGTGCGTGGATTGAAACCGCTCCAATGTAATTCATGGTATAATGAAACCAAAGTCGCACCCCGCAGGGGTGCGTGGATTGAAACTTCGTAGCTGCGGAAACAAGTACCATAACCGGAAGTGTCGCACCCCGCAGGGGTGCGTGGATTGAAACCTCCTTCTTTCACAGCAAGCGCGCTACGATCATGCAGTCGCACCCCGCAGGGGTGCGTGGATTGAAACTCTGGAGGAAGCCCAACAGCTTGCCAGAGACGCAGTCGCACCCCGCAGGGGTGCGTGGATTGAAACGCAGGAGATGGCCAAGCAGTACGCTGCCGATGCAGTCGCACCCCGCAGGGGTGCGTGGATTGAAACCTCGCCCTCACCAACATTAATTAACCGCTTGGCGGGTCGCACCCCGCAGGGGTGCGTGGATTGAAACTGTTTCGCAGGAACGGATCTAGCACTGGCCCAGCAGGTCGCACCCCGCAGGGGTGCGTGGATTGAAACAGGTCTGGCACCTTGTTGAGAAAATGGGTATCCTGGTCGCACCCCGCAGGGGTGCGTGGATTGAAACGCTGGCGGCCACTGCCTCCATGGCGACCTCGCTGGCGTCGCACCCCGCAGGGGTGCGTGGATTGAAACGGCTACGGCCACGGTTACATCACTGATGGGTACGTCGTCGCACCCCGCAGGGGTGCGTGGATTGAAACTCAACTACAGCCTGGAAGTGGCTGGTCTTAATGTGTCGCACCCCGCAGGGGTGCGTGGATTGAAACGACATGATCCGTGTCCGTATCATGCACTACTACCGTCGCATCCCGCAGCGGTACGTGGACTATGACTGTGCGCGGGATAACAGACAAGAGTTGAA
>Ga0208693_1002068_pt1 | contig 13616 bp, 9 predicted proteins | sample AD_UKC071_MetaG_FD_184438 | JGI IMG/M metagenome (GOLD analysis project Ga0208693, IMG submission 184438) | Active sludge microbial communities of municipal wastewater-treating anaerobic digesters from USA - AD_UKC071_MetaG (SPAdes) (version 2) | ecosystem: Engineered > Bioreactor > Anaerobic >... | reverse complement strand
CTGCAAATTATGGCCGGTAAGGAGCTCAGCCCTGCGGAAAGAGATCTGGAAAGGCCGCTACGGCTAAAAAAGCTGTTGGAAGAATTTGATGGTCAGTGTAAATAGTTGTAAAAATATATTCTTAGGTGAGGTGAGTAAACGATGTTCATGTTTAGCCGGTTTACCGAACGGGCCCAACAGGTGTTAGTGTTGGCCCAGGAAGAGGCGAAAAGATTAAACCATAATTTTATTGGAACAGAGCATTTGCTTTTAGGCCTGGTCAGGGAGGGTTCCGGCATTGCCGCCCGTGCTCTGCAGAATATGAATGTTGATTTAAATCGGGTGCGCTCCGAAGTAGAGCGGATTGCACCCAAGGGAGATAAACTTTACTTCCAGGGGATCACGTATACCCCGCGTGCAAAGCGGGTGGTAGAACTTTCTATTGAAGAAAGCCAGAACTTGGGGCATAACTATGTCGGGACGGAGCATATCCTTCTGGGCCTGCTCCGCGAGGGTGAGGGTATCGCTGCCCAGGTTTTAACCAACCTGGGAGTTGATCTGGAACGTGCCCGTAAAGAGGTTATCCAGCTGCTGGGCGGCGCCGAAGGCGCTGCGCACCCGGGTGGCGAAGAGAAAAGCGGCCCCCAGACTCCGACAGTAGATGCGTTTGGACGGGATCTAACCAAGCTGGCCCGCGAAGGGAAGCTTGATCCGGTCATTGGCAGAGAAAAAGAGATCGAGCGAGTCATCCAGATACTCAGCCGTCGTACTAAAAACAACCCTTGCCTGATCGGTGAGCCTGGTGTGGGGAAAACAGCCATCGCTGAAGGCCTGGCCCAGCGTATTGTCGAGGGCAATGTTCCCGATATTCTACGTGGTAAGAGGCTGGTCACTCTCGAACTGGCAGCGGTGGTTGCCGGGACAAAATATCGCGGCGAGTTTGAAGAGAGGTTGCGCAAGCTGGTATCAGAGCTGCGCCAGGCCGGTAATGTCATGGTCTTTATCGACGAGCTGCATACGATTATCGGGGCGGGCGCTGCCGAAGGGGCTATTGATGCTTCCAACATTCTTAAGCCGGCCCTGGCTCGCGGTGAGTTGCAGTGTATCGGCGCGACTACGCTCGATGAGTATCGCAAGCATATCGAAAAAGATCCCGCTCTGGAGCGGCGCTTTCAGCCGATCATTGTCGGCGAGCCCAGTAAAGAGGAGAGCCTGGCCATCTTGAAGGGGCTGCGCGATCGTTACGAAGCGCATCACAAGGTTAAGATTACCGATGAGGCCCTCGAGGCGGCGGTGAAGCTAGCTGATCGCTATATTGCTGACCGTTTTCTTCCGGATAAGGCTATTGACCTGATTGACGAGGCTGCTTCGCGGGTGCGAATTCGCAATTATACCGCTCCGCCTGATTTAAAGCAGATCGAAGAGAAGCTGGCCAATCTGCGTGCCGAAAAGGAAGCGGCGGTTCGCAACCAGGAGTTCGAGCTGGCCGCAGAGCTGCGGGATCAGGAGCGGAAGATAAAAGAGGAGCTGGCGGAGCTGAAGAAAGAGTGGGAGCAGCAGATCGGTACCGCTGATCTCTCCATGGTTACCGCCGAGGATGTGGCCTATATTGTCTCTAGCTGGACCGGGGTTCCGGTGGAAAAACTAGCCGAAGAGGAATCGGCCCGCCTGCTGAACCTGGAGAAGATCCTTCACCAGCGAGTTGTCGGGCAGGATGAAGCGGTTAAATCGGTCTCGAAGGCTATCCGGCGTGCTCGGGCTGGCCTGAAGGACCCTAAGCGGCCGATCGGTTCGTTTATTTTTCTTGGGCCGACCGGGGTCGGGAAGACCGAGCTGGCCCGGGCCCTGGCCGAAGCCTTGTTCGGAGATGAGCGGGCCATGATCAGGCTGGATATGTCGGAATATATGGAGAAACACACGGCCGCCCGCCTCATTGGAGCTCCCCCGGGCTACGTCGGCTACGAAGAAGGAGGCCAGCTTACGGAACAGGTCCGCCGCAAGCCTTACTCGGTGGTTCTGTTTGATGAGATTGAGAAAGCGCATCCCGATGTCTTCAATGTGCTGCTGCAGATTCTCGAAGACGGCAGGCTTACCGACGGGAAAGGGCGTACGGTTGACTTCCGCAATGTGGTTGTGATCATGACCTCCAACGTGGGAGCGACCTCTATGCACCGGGCCACGCTTGGTTTCGGCGCAGACGATGAAGAGGATAGTTATGAAAAAATGAAAGAACGGATTTTGTCCGACCTGAAGCAGACTTTCCGCCCGGAATTTCTCAACCGGGTCGACGATATCATTGTCTTCCATCCCCTCAATGAAGAGCATATCAATAAGATTGTCGAGATTATGCTCGAAGAACTGAACCAGCGGCTTGCCGAGTATGATCTCAAGGTAGAGGTCTCTGAAGAGGCCCGGGCAGCCCTGGTGAAAGAAGGCTTTGATCCGGCCTTCGGAGCAAGACCGCTGCGGCGGGTGATTCAGAAGCGGCTGGAAGATAATATCTCCGAAGAGATGCTCCAGGGGAAGATTGCCCCCGGAGATACCATTACCGTGACCATAAAAGACGGTCAGTATCAATTTCAAGCCAAGGCAGCCAAGAAATAGCTTTTCTTGACAAGAAATTAGTGGAGCTCGGTGCCCGGCACCGAGCTCCACTAATTTATCTTTCTTCTGGAGCAGGCCTGGCGAGGTTTAAATTTTGTGAAATTACAAACTTTTTCGCAGGTAAAGGAATTTATCCCGGTCTTGTCGAATAGTAGTCTGTGCTTACCACTAAATTCAGTGGTAAGGCTATCTTATTTTTTATTTTAAGGAGGATTGGTTTGAAGATTGCCGTTTCCGGCAAGGGGGGAGCCGGGAAATCAACCATTGCTGCTAATCTGCTCTATTGCCTCAAATTCGACCGTATCCCCGCCTTTGCTGTTGATGCCGACCCCGATGCCAACCTGGGCCTGGTTTTAGGGCTCAACCCGGAAGAACTTGCCGCGCTGCCGCCATTGAGTGAGCTTCAGGAAATAATCGCTGATAAAAATGCCGGCGGGGGGGCCTTTGTAGATCTTAATCCTGCGGTTGAGGATATTCTGGAAGAGTACGTTCTACATATGGGAACAATACGTTTTCTTAAAATGGGGGGTATCAAGCAAGGCGGCTCCGCATGCTACTGCAAAGAAAGCGCTTTTTTAAACGCTGTTTTGACCAATGTGCTTCTGGATCGCCCGGAGTCGGTGGTGCTTGATATGAGTGCCGGGATTGAGCATCTTACTCGCGGCACTGCCCGCGGAATCGAGACGATGCTGGTGGTGGTCGAGCCGACCCGGGCTGCTGTCACTACTGCCCTGGCCGTGGATCGCCTGGCTTCCGACTTGAAGTTGCCGCGGGTGGCCTTTGTCGGGAACAAGATCCGCTCAGAGGCCGACCGGGATTACCTCCGCGCATCCTTACCGCAAGACCGTATTTTGTCGATGCTCCCCTTTTCCGAAGAGGTTTTGGAGAGAGCACGGCAAAACGATCGTCCAGAGTTGCTTAAAGAAGATCTATTACCCGGGATAGAAGTAATCTACGAGCAAATCGATGGAGGTGGTGATCAGGTTTAGGTTTAAAACAGATCCGGGGTAACCGCTGGACTTTTTTTTAAAATCAATCGATTGAATATTTAAAAGGAGGTTAGAAAAAAGATATGTCCAAAGAGAAAAAAAAGGTTGACAACAAGAGAACGGTAGATCCGGCAGCTTTGGAAGTCCTGGAGCGAAATGATGGGCAAATAGAGACCGCCTACGACCGCTATGTCCAGATGCAGCCGCAGTGCAATTTCGGCCGCACTGGGGTCTGTTGCCGCATCTGCCTGCAAGGCCCCTGCCGCATTACCAAAAAAGCTTCAAAGGGTATCTGCGGGGCGCACGATTATACTATTGTCGCCCGTAACCTCATCCGCGCTATTAACGGTGGAACCGGTGCTCACGCAGATCACGGTCGACATATCATCTATACCCTCATCGAGATGCTTGAGGGGAGGACGCTTGATTATAATATTGAAGATCCGGCTAAGCTGCGCCGCGTAGCCCAAAACATCGGTCTCACCGTGGAAGGTAAAGAGGAGCGCGAGCTGCTGAAAGAGGTTCTCGAAGTTGCGATGAGCGATTTTACGAAGATCTCCGATGAGCCGTGCCGCTGGCTGGAGGCCACTGTTACCGAGGGGCGGATGAAGAAATTCACCGACTGCAACATCCAGCCGCGTAGTGTCCATACCACCATCTCTGAAACGATGGGTCAGACGCATATGGGGGTTGACGCCGATCCGGTCAACCTGATCTTCCAGGGGCTGAAGACAGCCCTGGCCGACTATATCGGGATGCATATTGCTACCGATCTTTCCGATATTCTTTTTGGTACGCCTAAACCGGTTACCTCCGAGGCGAACTTCGGGGTGATCGATCCCGAGATGGTCAATATCGTTTTGCACGGCCATAACCCACTTCTTAGCGAGATGGTCGTCCGCGCTGCCCGCGAGATGAAAGCGGAGGCCGAGGCGGTTGGCGCAAAGGGGATCAAGTGCATGGGGATCTGCTGTACCGGTAACGAGGTCCTGATGCGCCAGGGAGTGCCCTTGCTGACCAACTTCCTCTCCCAGGAGCTGCCGATTATGACCGGGGCGATCGACGCTATGGTTGTCGATGTGCAGTGCATCATGCCTGGCATCAGGGCGGTGGCAGAATGCTATCATACCCGGATCATTACCACTCTGTCCCATTCGAAGATCCCCGGCTCTTATCATGTTGAATTCACCGAAGATCAGGCCATGGAGAAAGCTCGCGAGATTATCAATTTGGCTCTCGAAGCCTATAAAGAGCGGATTCCCGATCGCATTGATATTCCGCAGATGAAACATAAGGTCACCGCCGGCTTCAGCACCGAAGCGGTGCTTGATATCTTTGCCGCGGTTAATCCCGATAACCCGATCAAGGTGCTTACTGATGCTATCGATGCGGGGCAGCTGCGTGGCGTGGTCCTGCTGGCCGGCTGTAATAACCTGCGCGTTCTGCACGACCAAAGCCATGCCACGGTGATTAAAGGGCTGGCTGCAAATAACGTTTTCATGGTTGCTACGGGTTGTGTGGCCGGCACTGCGGCCAAGCTGGGTTTGATGAATGATGAAGCTGTAGAGAAATACGCCGGTGAAGGGCTGAAAGCATTTATCCACAAGCTGGACGAGGCCAATGCCGGCAAGTTGAACGACAAACTGCCGCTGGTTTTCCACATGGGCTCTTGTGTGGACAACTCGCGTGCTTACGATTTGAATACGCTTATGGCCAACGAGTGGGGTATCGATACGCCAAAGGTGCCTTATGCGGCCTCGGCCCCCGAAGCGATGAGCGAGAAAGCGGTCTCTATTGGCAGCTGGTGCGTGACCTTGGGGATGCCTACTCACGTGGGGGTTACTCCTGAGATTACCGGCAGCGCTCTTGTCGACGGCGTTGTCTTGCAGATTGCTCACGACGTTTATGGTGGCTACTTTATCTGGGAAGAAGATCCCGAGAAATCGGTTGATGTAATCCTTGCTGCCCTGGACGAGCGTACCTGGAAACTGCGGGTGCACCGCCAGGCGCAGGAGAGATACGAGACCGCAACTATTTCTGCAGGGTGGTAAGACCATCTAGCGTAAAAAGGAGGAATGAAGAAGATGACTGAAGAATCCAGCACCCTAGACGGTGTTCTGGCTCGAGAGTGGAAAGAATCATTTGAAGAGATCTATGAAGGCGCAGTTGACGAAGAGAATCCACCGGTTAAACTTTTTGAGAAAGCTTATGACGGCGCCGTCATTGCTACCAGTTATGCTGAAATTCTGCTCAACCAGGCCCTCCGTCGCTACGGCCCCGACCACCCGGTAGCTTATCCCGATACCGGTTACTACTTGCCGGTGATCCGGGCTTTAAGCGGTGAAGCGGTCACGAAATTAGGAGAACTGCCTCCGATCCTGAACCGGATGCGCAACCAGGTTCGGGAGGAGCTTACATTTTATAATGCCCGCCTCTGCGGTGAAGCAACTGCTTATGCCGCCGAAATTATCGAGGCGTTGCGCTATTTGGACGGGGTCAGGCCCCATGTAGAGCCCTGGACCGGCTTTCTCGGTGACCCGGTGGTCCGTCGTTACGGTATTTTGCTGGTTGACTGGACCATTCCTGGCCAGGCGGTTATCGTGGGCAAGGCCAAGTCAACTGAGGCCCTGGCCGAGCTGGTCACGAAGCTTCAGGGAATGGGCTTTATGATCTTTCTAACCTACGAGGTGGTCGAGCAGGCCATCGAAGCCGGCCTGAAGCTGGGGATCGACTTTATCGCTTTCCCGACCGGCAATTTTACCCAGGTGATCCACGCGGTCAATTATGCTCTCCGCGCCGGTATGGCCTTCGGCGGGATTCCGCCCGGAGAGCGGGAGAATACGCGTGATTACCAGCGCCGCCGGGTGCGTGCCTTTGTCCTGCAGCTCGGTGAATCTGACGAGGTCCAGGTGGCTGCTCATTTTGCGGCGATCTTCCTCGGCTTTCCGGTGATTCTTGATCACGAACTGCCGGAAGACGAGCAGATTCCTAATTGGTATGTCTCCCATCCCAACTATGACGATATGATCCAGGTGGCCATGGAGATCCGCGGGATCAAGCTGAAGATCGTCGATATCCCCGTCCCGATCACCGTCGGACCTGCTTTCGAGGGCGAGGTCATCCGCAGGGGAGATATGCAGATTGAGTTTGGCGGTGGCCGCACGCCTGCTTTCGAGCTGGTAGAGATGGTTGGAGAAGATGAGATCGAGGATGGCAAGATAGAAGTAATTGGCCCTGAGATTGACGATGTTGAAGAAGGCGGCGCTTTGCCGCTGGGTATTGTCTGCAAGATCTTCGGACGGAAGATGCAGCGCGACTTCGAAGGGGTCCTTGAGCGGCGGTTTCACTATCTGATAAACTACGGCGAGGGGATCTGGCATATGGCCCAGCGCGATACGATCTGGATGCGTATCAGCAAGGATGCTGCGGCGAAGGGCTTCAAAATTCATCACTTCGGGGAGCTACTTGTGGCCAAGCTTAAAGATGAGTTCCCCTCTATCGTCGACCGGGTTCAGGTGACCCTCTATACCGATGAGGAAAAAGTTAAAGAGCAGCTGGCCCGGGCGCGTGAATTTTACGCCGCCCGCGATGAGCGGCTGAAAGGGCTCACCGATGAGGCGGTCGATGTTTTCTACTCCTGCATCCTCTGCCAGTCCTTTGCCCCGAACCACTGTTGCGTGGTTACTCCGGAGAGATTAGGCCTCTGTGGTGCGGTCAGCTGGCTTGATTCAAAGGCCACTTATGAGATCGATCCCACCGGTCCCTGCCGCCCGATCGCCAAGGAAGGGCTAATTGACGAGGAGAAAGGAATTTGGGAGTCGATCAACGAGTATGTTTACCTGAATACGAACCGGACCATCGAAGAGTGCTCTATGTACAGCTTCATGGACCGGCCGATGACCTCGTGCGGTTGTTTCGAGTGCATCATGGCGATCTTGCCCGAGGCTAACGGGGTTATGATCACCACGCGTGAATATCCCGGTGATACTCCCTGCGGGATGACCTTCTCTACCCTTGCCGGTACAGTCGGCGGAGGGATCCAGACGCCTGGCTTCATGGGACACGGCCGCGCCTACGTGCTCAGCCGCAAGTTTATCCGGGCTGACGGAGGGCTAGCTCGCCTGGTCTGGATGCCCAAGGAGCTTAAAGAGTTCCTCGGGGATGAGCTGCGGCAGCGGGCTGAAGAAGAGGGCCTCGGAGCCGACTTCGTTGACAAGATTGCTGATGAAACTGTTGGCATCACCGCCGAAGAGATCCTTCCTTTCCTGGAAGAGAAAGGCCATCCGGCCCTGACGATGGATCCGCTGATGTAGGAGGTTTGTGGAAAAGCTCCGGTGGAGGAGACGATGAAACCGGAGCCTGTTCTTCCGTTAGATATTTCCTTAGAAAGGAGACGAGAAAATGGGTTTAACCGGTTTAGAGATTTATAAGCATTTACCTAAAACCAACTGTAAAGATTGCGGTGCGCCGACCTGTCTTGCCTTCGCCATGTCGCTGGCCAGCGGCAAGGCTTCGCTGGATGCCTGTCCCCATGTTACCGAGGAAGGCAAAGCGGCTTTGGAGTCTGCTTCTGCGCCGCCGATCAAGTTGGTCAAGATTGGGACAGGGGATTACGAACTTGAGCTCGGCGACGAGACGGAACTTTTCCGCCATGATAAGCGCTTTTTCCACCCGACCGGGGTAGCAGTGCTGATTAGCGATAACGAGGATGTGGCGGCAAAAGCGGCTGCATTTGAGGAGCTGGAATTTGATCGTGTCGGGCTGCATTACATCACTGACGTGGTGGCGGTAAAATGCGATTCCGGAGACGGGGCCAAGTACAAGTCGGCGGTGGAAACGGTTGCCGGGAAAACAGAAAAGGCAATGATTCTAATTTGCGAAGATCCGGCACTGCTGGAAGGAGCGGTTGAAGTTGTCGCTGCCCGTAAGCCGTTGCTTTATGCGGCCACGGCAGATAATTATGAAAAGATGGTTGAACTGGCCAAGGCCAAGAATTGTCCTCTGGCTGTCCGGGGGAAAGATCTGGAGGAAACTGCCGACCTGGTTGAAAAGATCACCGCCCTCGATTATAAAGAGCTGGTTCTGGACAGCGGGGCGCGCGACACCAGCAAAGTTCTTGCCGACCTAACCCAGATCCGCCGTTCCGCCATCCGCAAGAGGTTCCGTCCATTTGGTTATCCCACGATCGCTTTTACCTCTAAAGAGGATCCCCTCGAAGAGGTTATCCAGGCCGGGGTTTATCTAAGTAAGTATGCCTCGATCGTGGTTTTGAAGGCGTCGGCCAAAGAGCACCTGCTGCCGCTTCTTACCTGGCGTCAGAACCTTTACACTGATCCGCAGAAACCGATCGCTGTGGAGCCTGCTCTCTATGAGGTTGGCGAAGTTGATGAGAACTCCCCGGTTTACTGCACTACCAACTTCTCTTTGACCTACTTTATTGTTGAAGGTGAAGTGGAGAACTCCCGTATTCCCAGCTATATTCTCTCCGTTGATACCGGGGGAATCTCGGTGCTGACTGCTTATGCTGATAATAAATTTAGCGGTGAAATTATTGCTAAGGCGATGAAAGAAGCCGGTTTGGACGAGAAGGTCAATCATAAGAAAATTGTCATTCCCGGCCACGTGGCTGTTTTACAAGGGACTCTGGAAGAGGAATCCGGCTGGGAGGTGCTGGTTGGACCGCGGGAGGCTGCCGGTATTCCTAAGTTTGCCAAAGAGACTTTTGGATAGAAGGCCGGTGGCAAGCCCGGCGGCATGAGAGAAGGTAATCTGCTATCTCGTATCGGTATTCAGAATAGAGATTAATGGATAAGTGACTCCCGAATTCTATAAGAGAGGAGCGTTAATATGGCTGTAGAGATTCAAAAAGAAAAGTACAGAAGTAAAGTAGGCGAGGTCGTCCTGGGAGCAACGAAAGAACAGGGCGGAAGTCGCAGCCATACGATCACAGTTGGCGGCGAAACAACGCTGCCTTTCCTGCATTTCGAAGGCGAAATGCCCAATCGTCCGGTTGTCGCTCTGGAGATCGTGGACATGGTTCCCGAGTGGCATCCCTGTTTCGGGCAATACTATGATGATGTTTTTGCGGATACGGCAGCCTGGGCAAAGAAGTGCGTCGATGAGTACGGCGCCGACCTGGTGCAGCTCCGCCTGCAAAGCGCCGATCCTGATTTGAAAGACAGCTCTCCGGAAGATTGTGCCGCCACCGTCAAGAAGGTCCTCGAAGCGGTTGGCGTTCCCCTGATTGTGATTGGGTGCGGCAAGGGCGAAAAAGATAACCTGGTCTACCCGGTTGTAGCCGAGGCCGCTGCTGGAGAGAACCTTCTTCTCGGGGTTGCCGAAGTAGAAAACTACAAGGCGATTACCAGCGCCTGCATGGCTAACCAGCATAATATTATTGCGCAGTCTCCAATCGATATCAATATCTGCAAGCAGCTAAATATACTCATCGCCGAGATGAGCACGGCGATGATCAACCGGATTATCATTGACCCCACTATCGCTGCACTTGGTTACGGCATTGAATATACCTACTCGATCATGGAACGGGCCCGTATTGGTGCTCTCCAGGGCGACAAGATGCTGGCCATGCCGATGATCGGCAATATCGGCTTTGAGGCCTGGCGGACCAAGGAGGCGAATTCCTCCACCGAAGATGCTCCTAACTGGGGTGAGCAGGAGACACGGGCCATTCTCTGGGAGGCGACCACGGCGATGGCCTACCTGCAATCAGGGATGGATATCCTGGTGATGCGCCATCCGCGTGCGGCGGCCCTGGTTAAACAAAACATTGACGAATTAATGCAGGATAACAGTTACTAGCTGTCTAAATATGACCACGATAGGAGGTTGGTTCGATGATTATAATTGGCGAGCGGATTAATGGCATGTTTCAAGATATCGCCAAGGCTATCCGGGAGCGAGACGGCTCTGTCATCCAGGAATGGGCGCGTAAGCAGGAGCAGAATGGGGCCCGCTACCTCGATATCAACGTTGGTCCCGGTTCTACCGAACCGGTAGAGGCGATGAAGTGGTTGGTTGAAGAGACCCAGAAGGCAAGTGATCTCCCTCTCTGTCTCGATTCGACTAACTATGACGCTATCGAGGCGGGGTTGAAGATCTGTAAACGCCCGGCAATGATTAACTCTGTTCCAGCGGAGGCGGCCAAGATGGAGCGGGTCTTTAGCATGGCCGCCGAATACGGTTCCGAAGTGATCTGCCTGGCGATGAGCGAAGAGGGTATCCCCAAGGATTCCGAGAGCCGGGTAGCCCTGGCCATGGAGCTGGTGGCTACCGCAGATGCTTACGGAGTACCCATTGAGGATCTATACATCGATCCCCTCGTTCTTCCCTGTAACGTTGCCCAGGATCACGGTCCTGAGGTGCTGGAAACTTTGCGCCAGGTTAAATTGATTTCCGATCCTCCGCCAAAGACGGTAGTCGGTTTAAGCAATGCTTCCCAGGGGACCAAAGATCGGGAACTGGTTAACCGTGTCTTTGCAGTTATGGCTATGGCTTGCGGGCTGGACGCCGCCATTGCCGATGCCAATGATGATGAGCTGATGGCTGCGGTAGCCACGGCCCGGATCCTTCTAAATATTGATATCTACTGCGATTCTTACATCGACGTCTTTAAGCAGGGCTAATCGGCGAGTTTAGCTGAAAGGGGCCGCTGGATGCGGCTTCTTTCAGCTTAATTTCGAAGCAGCGCCAATATACCTAACCACATGATGAACTGCAAAAGTAGCAAATGAAGGGAAGGTGAGCCAAACTATGATTACCGCGGAAAGGAAACCCCTGGAGGAGATTTTTGAGATGCTGGTGCCTTACCGGCGGATTGCGGTCCTGGGTTGTGGCACCTGTGTCACTGTATGCATGGCCGGGGGGCAGAAAGAGGCGGAAGAGCTGGCGGCAGCCATCTCTATCCACCGTAAAAAAGAGAAGCAGGAAGCCAGTGTCGAGGCTTTCACCATTGAACGCCAGTGTGAGTTTGAAATGATCGACCAAGTGGCGGAACGGTTAAAGGGTTTCGATGTAATTCTCTCGCTGGCCTGCGGTGTGGGAGTGCAAACCCTGGTCGAACATCTACCGGAGCTGATTGTGCTGCCTGGATTGAATACCAAGTCGATGGGTTACCCCGTGGAGCAGGGGGTCTGGGTCGAGCGCTGCCTCGGCTGTGGCGATTGCGTTCTACACTTGACCCAGGGGATCTGCCCGATCACCCGCTGTGCAAAAAGTTTGTTAAATGGCCCTTGTGGCGGCTCTGCCGAAGGCAAGTGTGAGATCAGCAAGGATACTGAATGTGCCTGGCACCTGATCCATGACCGGCTGGCCAAGCTCGGCCTGCTCAAAGTACTGGACGAGATTCAGCCGCCGAAAGACTGGTCTTCCTCTCATCACGGAGGCCCAAGAACTATAGTAAGGGAGGATGTCAGACTTGAAAGCGGGAAGTAACCTTGAAAAAGTAATCAACAGCGGACAGTTTGCCGTTACCGGAGAGCTGGGACCTCCGAAAAGTGCAGATGTCAGCATGATCAAAGAGCATGCCGAAGCGATGCGCAACTACGTCGATGCATTTAATATTACAGACAACCAGACCGCAATTGTTCGTACCTCCAGCATCGGCGTGGCCGGGGTCTTGCTCCAGATGGGGTTGGAGCCGGTAGTGCAGATGACCGTGCGCGACCGCAACCGCATTGCCTTACAGGGTGATCTTCTCGGAGCGGTAGCCCTGGGAGTAAAAAACGTGCTCTGTCTCTCTGGCGACCACCAGAAATTTGGCAATGAACCAGGTGCCAAAGGGGTTTACGATATCGATTCCATGCAGCTGCTAAAAGGATTTAAAGATATGCGCGACGAAGGTAAGTTTATCGGTGGAGATGAGCTTGAGGCGCCGCTTTCGGTTTATCTCGGGGCGGTGGCCAATCCCTTTGCCGATCCGTTTGAGTACCGTGTTGACCGGCTCGAGAAGAAGGTCGAAGCCGGAGCCAGTTTTATTCAGACCCAGTGTATCTTTGATATTGACCGCTTTAAACGATGGATGGAGCTGGTTCGCGAGCGGGGCCTGCATAAGAAAGTGGCCATTCTCGGCGGGGTGACCCCGATTAAGTCTCTCGGTGCAGCCAGGTATATGAAAAACTATGTTTCCGGAATTACCGTTCCTGATGAGCTGATCGAGCGGCTTCAGGGCGCTGAAAAGAAGAAAGAAGAAGGGTTGAATATCTGTATCGAGACCATTCAGCAGCTTAAAGAGATTGAAGGCGTGGCTGGCGTGCATATCATGGCTATCGCCTGGGAAGAGGTTGTCCCCGAGATCGTCGAACGGGCTGGACTCTATCCTCGCCCGAAGCTCTAGTAGAAAAGGGATTAGCATGGTTATAGCATTAAGGCAGCTGAGCAATCAAAAGATTCGGCGTAGCCTGATTTGTCGGCTACAGGTCAATTAATTAATAAAATAACAGGCGTTCCCTGCCTGTTATTTTATTAAATAACAAGTGTGGGGAGGTGAGTTATGGTTCGCGAAGCTTTGCCGCCCAGTATCTGGCCTGCGAAAAATTACTGGGTTTAAACCGGGGTGCTGTCAACGTGAATGGAAGCGGTATTACCCCCGGCCATCCGGGTTGGCTGCACCGCTACCCGGATCTTGGCAACCCTGCTGCATGAGATGGCCCGGCATGGCTTAAAACTGGGCCTGGCCTCTCTCTCTGTTTGTTGGTGGCGGGAGGGGCCTGGTTATGGTTGTAGAGAGGTCTTGATGGAACAAGATATCAAAAAAGGAGGTTGATTTAATGAGTGATCTTGTCAAAGTGGTGAAAGAAGAGCGTCTGGCGATCGTCACAATCAATCATCCGCCGGTAAATGCCTTGAACAGCCAGGTTATGGAACTGCTCGAACAGAGTTTTGATGAGCTGGTCGCTGATGAGAGCATCGGAGCGGTGATTATTACCGGAGCAGGGGAGAAGGCCTTTGTGGCCGGTGCCGATATCAACGAGTTTACTTCTCTCTCCAGTACAAACGGGGAGCAGCTCAGCCGCAGGGGGCAGC
>Ga0208693_1002064_pt1 | contig 13630 bp, 8 predicted proteins | sample AD_UKC071_MetaG_FD_184438 | JGI IMG/M metagenome (GOLD analysis project Ga0208693, IMG submission 184438) | Active sludge microbial communities of municipal wastewater-treating anaerobic digesters from USA - AD_UKC071_MetaG (SPAdes) (version 2) | ecosystem: Engineered > Bioreactor > Anaerobic >... | reverse complement strand
CACCCCCACTCCCCGGCGGCCCATTGTCCCTTAGCGCTTTTGACCGCACGGCCATGGCGCGGGCGAAAAGCATTTGCTTGCACCACCAAGCCGACTGCGTGGCATTCCTGCTGTCAGAAGCTCCCAAAATCGGCCCCATCCGCCGCCCAACAGAGGCGTTCACCCTAATCATGTTTCGGCCCGCAATTCCAGGCTTTCCATCGCCCCGCCTTCCGTTACACTAGAGCACGGCTGGCAAGAGCCCGGCGGCGCACGGACAACGGCCGCCGGACCGCCTCTCAGGTGAGCAGAGAACCGCGGGCGACCAGGGGCGCAACACCCCCGGCCTGAATGCACGGAAGCAAAAGATAATGGTGGGGACTCCCTCCCGATCTTCGATCCGCATCCTGCGACTGTTGATCGTCGCAACGACCTCTCTCTTTGCCATTACCCTTTGGGCAGACGAGGACAACATGAAACTGGTTACCACGACCGCGCCGGCGCGCGTCCTGGCGCCGGTCGAAGTGGAAGGTGTTGCCACCAGCTTCGCCAACCCCATCTACGAGGGGGCGGACCCGTGGGTAATCAGAAAAGACGGCCGTTATTACCTCTGCCGCAGCGAGGGGGATCAGGGCATCTCCGTGTGGGTGTCCGACCGGCTCACCGACCCGGGCGTCAAGCGGATCGTCTGGGAGGCCCCCGAACACGGCTGGAACTCCAGCCAGGTCTGGGCCCCCGAGCTGCACTATCTGGACGGCAAGTGGTACATCTACTATGCCGCCAGCGATGGCAAGAACGAAAACCACCGGGCCGGCGTTCTGGAGGCCAGGACCGACGACCCCCAGGGCGAATACATCGACCGCGGCATGCTCTATACCGGCGATCACTTTGCCGACCAGGCGCACAATCGCTGGGCCATCGACGCCACTCCCCTGCAGCTTCACGGCAAGCTCTATCTGCTCTGGTCCGGATGGGAGGACGACCGGGACATTCAGTATCTGTACATCGCCCCCATGTCCAATCCCTACACGGTCGCCGGCAACCGCGTCCGCCTTTGCGACAATTGCGACTACCTGTGGGAACGGGTGGATGAAAGGCCGACCGGTCGGGGACTGCACGAAGGCCCGCAGGTGATTCATCGCCACGGCAAGATCTTCGTCGTCTACTCCTGCAGCGGATCCTGGCAGCGCAGTTACAAGCTGGGCATGATCTGGATGGATGAACACGCCAACCCGCTGGATCCCCGCAGTTGGAAGAAACACGACCGGCCCGTCTTCCAGGGCAACGACCGCGTCCTGGGCGTCGGGCATGCCAGCTTCGTACGCTCTCCCGACGACACTGAAGACTGGATCGTCTATCACACCAAAATCGCCCGCCGCGACGGTTGGGAGCGGGTCGTGCACGTTCAGAAATTCGGCTGGACCGAGGAGGGCTTCCCCGACTTCGGCACGCCTTCGCCGACCGGTATGGCCCTTCAGCCGCCCCGGGGCGAGCCGGCCAACCAGCGCGGCAGCGCCTTTGCCGACTCCTTCGACGATCAGAACTGGGACAACTGGGTCTACTACGGCTACAACCGCTACATCTGGGTGCAGGACAGCCGGCTCAGCCTGGGTGGACATCCCCGCTGGGGACTGGTTAACCATTTCCGCTCCGGAGAGAAGGCCCTCGTCCGTGGCCTGGAGTGGTCCAACCTGGTGGCGTCCGTCCGGCTGATGGTGCAACAAGGTCATCGCGGCGCGGGGCTCATGTTCCGCGTTCGCCGTCCGGCCGTCGGGTATGACGCCTGGCAGGGCTACTTCGCCGGCGTGTCCCCGGGAACCAACAGGGTCATCCTGGGCAAGTGCGACGGCACGCGCTTCCAGGAACTGGCCTCCGTCGAGCACACCATCACGCCGGACTGGTGGCACACCTTAAGGGTCGAGGCCATCGCCGACCGGATCCGCGTGTACCTGAACAACGAAAAACAGATCGAGATTCAGGACGACACCTACTCCCGGGGCATGGCCGGCGTCCGGGTGGTAGATACCCACGCCCTCTTCGACGAATTCGCCATCGCAACGCCCTGACGATGCACCCCCTCGGGGTGCGCATCCTGCCCGCCTGTTTCCATGGAGGGCGGGCATCTTGCCCGCCGTTCGCAACTCTGAGTGCAAGTGAGTGCCGGAGGGGATGCGGCGACACGGACGCAGCGACACGGAGACAAGGGGACAAGGAGACAAGGGGACAGGGAGCGATGACCCGCCGCGTGAAGAGATTAAGGCCTTGAGTGCCGGCGAGGGGCCGTCGCGTCACTGATTCCTGACGTTCGAGGGGGAGTGTCTCGCCGCGAGAATGGCTGCGCCCAGTGCACCGGTCATTCGCGGGTCGGGCGCGATTTCCACTGGCCGCCCCAGCGCCTCGGTCAAGGCGGCGGCCATCCCCGGCACCAGCGCCACCCCGCCGGTAAACACGATCGGCTCCTCCAGCCCCCGCCCGGCCATCGCCGCCACTCGCGTCGCAAACGATTGCAGCACGCCCGCCGCAATGTCCTCCGGCGAAGTTCCCGAAGCCAGCAGGCCGACAATCTCCGTCTCCGCGAACACTACGCAGGTACTGCTGATGAAGGCCGGCGACCGGCTCCGGCCGGCCCTCTCGCCCAGCTCATCGAGCCGAACTCCCAACCGCTGGGCCACGACCTCCAGAAACCGCCCCGTGCCGGCCGCACACCGGTCGTTCATCGCGAAATCACGAACGCCGCCGGCGGCATCCAGCCGCATGACCTTGCTGTCCTGCCCGCCGATGTCGATCACCGAGCGGGCCTCGGGCTTGACCCTGCGCACGCCCGCCGCATGGCAGGTGATTTCGGTGATGGTGGTATCCGCGAGGCTCACCAGGTTGCGTCCGTAGCCCGTGGCCACAATCCGGCACACGTCGCCCCGGCCCAGGCCGTTCTCACTGAGCAGCCGGTCGAACAGCTCCGTCGCGAGGGCATCCTGCTGCACACCCTGGTCTACCGCCTCGGCCGCCAGCACCCGGTCCTGCCGGGCATCCAGCAGCACCACCTTGATGGCTCGCGAACCGGCGTCAATCCCCGCGGTAATCATGCTCGTCTCCGTTCCCTGGCCGTCTCCACCAGCGCCTCCAGCCGGGTACGCAGCGTCGGCAACATGGCATCGCTCAGCGGCGGCACCTCGATCTCCACCACCGTCAGTCCCGCCTCGCGCCGGACCGTATCGGCGATGATCGCCCCTTCCAGCCCGCAGTGACTCGCCCCGGGGATACGCGACACCACCACCGCCTCGCAGCCTAAGGCCCGGGCCTCCCGGCTGATCCGCGCGGCCCGCTCGCGCGACGAGCCCACCATCGGATCGGCCAGGGCCATTCTCGCCAACGCTTCCAGGGGCGCGACATCCTCCGGGATCGGAACCAGCGCATGGCAGATCATGTGGTCCGTCCCGCCGATCCGCCCGCCGCACTCTTCCAGCAGGTTCATCACGCGCAGGTCGGCCACCGGATTCACCCAATACACACGAACGGCCTCCGGCGACAACACCCCAAGGCCCGCTTCCACCCGCCGGCGCACCTCATCGACCAGTTCCGCAAGGATCACCAGACACTCCGCGCGGTCCGAGCAGAAGTGGATGGCGAACATCTCCGCGATCAGCAACTCCATCGCGGGCAGCGGGCACGGGTTGGCCGTGAACACCAGCCGGCGCAGCTCCTCCAGCAAGCCGCGCACGCCATTGGCCTGACGAATGCCGTCCGACAGGGCCGCCTCATCCAGCCGGCGTCCGGCCAGTCCCTCCAGGGCCGCCTTCACCCGCTCCAACTCGTCGCGCACAAACGCCACCTGCGATCGTGCGGCCACAAACCCGTTGGGGAGCTGGACGGCCTCTTCTCCGGTAAACGCCTGACGATGAGGTATTTCCCACCAGAAAATGGGAAATCCCAGGCTCTCCAGCCGTCCGGCGATGGCCGAAAAATCGTCGCAGGTCGCCCCCGCGCTGCACACGATCAGGTCCGGGCGGGGAAACTGGCGCTCCTCGACAAACGCCCCCAGCATCGCCCGCACAGGGCAGAACGTATCCGGTATGCCCAGCGTGTCGGCCACCCGCAGCAGGCCGTCGCAATGCTCCATCACGCAGGGCGTCCACCACGTCCCGTCCGGATAGAAAGCGACCAGACCCTCCAACGCAAAGACAATCACCGGCACGGTGCCGAGATCCTTCATGGTCGCGACGAGCTTGCTGCCGGTACGGCGGGCCTGGCGCAGCCGCTCTTCCTCAGTCAGCAGGAAATTCCACAGGCGCAGGGCCGCCGGTGAGTTGTCGAAACGCAGCTTCCGAAGGCGCAGGTCGCCGTCGCGAACGTGCCGGCCCAGCGGTCCGCCATAGGAATACTCCGGCAGCACGCCCGCGGCGCGCAGGCACGCATACCGCGCCTCCCATTCGTCAAGCGTAATTTGCCGGGGCTGTTCGCTCATGTCATCGCCAACATTTCCACAAACGCCTCGATGCGGGCCGCCGACCGCGTCCGGCCACTGCCGCCCGTTCCAGCATCCAGATCCAGTACGGGAAGGCCAAGCGTCTCCTTCAACCGTTGCGTCTGGGCGTGCCAATTGTCGCACCAGACGTATCGATGCAGGATCACGCCGCGAACTCCACGTGACGCCGTCTCGCGCCGCAGCCATTCATGCAACAGGGTGTCCGGCCGGCGAAAGGGATCCGGGATGGTCTCGAAGTACGCCCGCACCAGCTCCGCGAACGGATCGGCGTCCAGGCGGCTGCGGTCAAAAGGCGCCGGCCGGGTCCGCTCGCCGGTCTCGGTCCCGTCCAGAACCACCCGCCCTCCGGCCCGCTCCACCAGCTCAAACAGGACGACATCCTCGCGCAGCAAGGGCCCGCCCACCAGGGCCAAGGGGATACCTTGCCCCTCTGCTGCCCGCGCAAGCCCCACGTTTTCAAGGATGGGGGAGCGATGGCCGGTTTGGAGAGCACATTCTCGCGCGCGGTCCGCCTCATGCTCCAGCATCACCCGAGCCAGTTCCCGCTCTGACGGAGGCCGCCCGCCGACGCTGATGAGAAATCGCCCCAGCCGCCGCAGTTCACTGGCATACAACTCCCGGGCGGCCGGTGTCTGCCACGTGGCGGGTACGTTCATGAGAAAGACCGGCCGCGGGCTGCGCTCCGCCAGCAGGTCGGCGATCCGCCGCATCTGATCACAGGCGGTGGTCACAACGATCGCCACGGCATCCCCGCGGGCCAGCGTGTTTTCCGGTCCAGGAGTCTCGCGCTTCGGCCCATGAGGCGGGTAGAATGCCCGCCCCCCGACAGCGCCGGCCGGCTGGTCTGGAGGGCGGGCATCTTGCCCGCCTCGCCTCGGAGGGTGGGCATCTTGCCCGCCTGATTCGCCGAGAAACTGGTGTTCTGAAAACAGCGCCAGCACAGACCCCGCAAAGGCCCGTGCGAAGGGGCAAATACCGGCATATACCTCTACCCCGCCGACCCGCTCTTCGGGAATTACCCGGCACGGCCGCAACCCGTGGGCCGCGATCCACTCGGCCGGAACGAACGGACAGCAGTAGACGATAGTGCTCATGGATCCTAACGTGAATTCCGGCGGGCGCGCGTGGTCTCGTAAAGCGCCTCGACGCGCATGGCAATACGGGCCGAGTCGGACGGCGAATAGTCCGTAACAATCTTGAGGTAGGGCAACCCCAGCTCTCCCTCCGCGAGCCGCTTCACCGCGTGCGATTCGATGTCATAGGTCAGGCACGCCTGCCAAACCAACTCGATGACGCACTCCGGCCGGTACGCCCTGGCCAGGGCCCGCAGCAGGTCCATTCGCCGGTCGTTGCGCGTCATCACCGAGCACGGCAGGTGGTAATACTTCTCCGCCAGGGTGCGCAGCGGGTCTGCCGCGGCGGCATCCACGTCTTCGAGAATAGGCTTGAGCCCCGTGCAGTTCTCCATGCACACCACTACCCCGCCGGCGGACTCGATGATATCCACGACGCGCTCCGCGCCATGCACCACCGGCACGCCGGTCATCAGCACGCGAACCGGCGCGCACGAATCCCCGCCGGCTGGTAACGGAGGGCGGGCATCTTGCCCGCCTAATCTTGAGGGGCAGCCATCTTGCCCGCCCGGTGTGGCACCGGCATCTGGCCGGCGCGCGACCGGTTTCTGATCCTGACCGATCCGCTCCTCCAGCCGCGCAATCGCCTGTTCGTACTGTTCCAAATCAGCGGGTATCCCCGAGATACTGCTCTTGAGTTCGAGAAGCTGACGGCCGGTGAGAGGCGGCGGCTCCAACCGCATGAATTCCGCCAACCGCCGGCGCAAGGCCCGCTCGCGGTTCATCGCCGCAATCGCCTCGCGCAGCCGGCAGTCGGTGATCCGTACCCCGAACCGCTCCTCCAGCGCCGCCTGGAGCCGGCGCAGTTCGCGCTCCCAGGCCTTCAACGACTCCTCGTCGTCGGCCTTTTGCGGCAACTCCAGCACGATCATCGGCCGCGACTCGGCCAACAGCTCGTACATCTTCTTCTTGCCGTCGCAGGTCGTCTCCGCAACCAGCAGGTCGGCCATTTCCAGAAACGGGTTGGACCGCTTGACGTGATAGCCGAAGGTGGACTTGATCAGCGGGCAGAGATTAGAGGGCAGGTATTCTTCTGCGGCCGGTATCGTCGCCGCCGAACCCGCGCACAGGCACACCGGCACGCCCCCGGCCGCGAGGATCAACTCGCGGGGCGTATACTCGCACAGAATCCCCACCACCGGCCGGCCTTCGCGCTTGGCGGCCTGCGCGTACTCAAGACAGTTCGCGATCATCCGCCCGAACCAGGCAAAGGGATCGCCCGGCCCCCGCCCCTTGGCGCAGGGCTGACTCTGCACTTGGCCGCAGCAGGATTTATCCAATCGCCTACCCCCGGTTTTCGGTCTTGTATCGGCTGGGTTCTCGACCGACCGTTCTAACGGTAAACGGCCGGTACGGAGCCCGGCCGCTACATTTTGGAAAAACGCCTTATAACTTGCGAGCCACAAACAGGCCCTGGGCGATTCGCCCCTCATGGGCCATCTGCTGAATGAAACGCATTTCCGAGCCGATTGCTTCCATGACAGCCGAATCGAACCCGATGATTCTCAGCGCATCGTAGGTAAGCTGCATCTCGACCATGTTGAGATACAGATCCACGCAGGGCGCGAACCGCCCGGTGTCCTCCGCCGTCTGCACCGCGCAACCATTGCGAACCAGCAGATCGGGATAGCCTTTAAGATCCTGAAGCGTGGGAAACTTCATGAAGCGCATGAACCGCTCCGCCTGGGCGTCGCTCAGTCCGGGGCCGGCCTCGACCCAGTCGGTAAACGCAATGATGCCGCCGGGCTTGACCAGCCGCACCGCCTCGGCGATGAGCGCGGCCTTGTCCTCGACATAGCACCAGGCGTCCTCGCCCCAGACGAAATCCGCGCACTCCGAAGGCAACCCCGTGCGGATGGCCTCGGCCAGCGTGAATTCGGTCCGTTGGGCCAATCCCGCGTTCCGGCAGCGCTGCCGGCCCAGTTCGATCATGGCCGGCGTCGCGTCCACTCCGTGCATGTGCTCAACCTCGCGGAAGCGAAGCAGGAACCGCATCCCCGCCCCCGTGCAGCAGCACAGATCTACCCCTCGCATCCCAGGCTGTATCCCGGCCTTGCCGGCCAGATCCATGGACGAGCGCAGACCGCCGATGTGGATCTGCTCGCCCATGAGCAATTCCCACAGCCGGCCTTCGGGCCCGCTGTAGACCGCCTGAACGTCCTGGAGGCCAACCCCATTCAATCGCTTCATGAACGTGCTCCTGATTGACCAGTTCCGCGTTGCCGCGGCCGGATGCCCCCGGCAGCGAGTATACCCGGAAGATCCCCGCCAACCCAACTGGCCGGAAGCGGCAAGGAGCGGCGAGGGATGAGGGTTCAGGGTTCGGGGTTCAGGGTTCAGGAAGAAGACGGATGGCCGGGTGGTATGCCCATACGTCGGTACTCCGGCGGATGGGCATGGCGTCGGCGACACTCTGGCAGCCCGCCCCCCGCGGGTCCATCTCGCCGGGCAAACGACGAGAGGAACTCCCTGAATAGCTGCCATGAGCGCCCCCGACAGCGGCAGCCAGGAGATCTCGGGGCATTGAAAATCATGGACTGACAAGGTACTATACGTCTGCGTGCATTTCCCAACCTCAGCGGAGAATAACAGCCCTGGGCGCGACGTGGACCCTCGGGCTGGCGGCAATCTTGAACACAGCACGTACGGAGGGCGAATCTGTGTCTCTGCGCCAAATGAAAACCGGTCCGGCAATCGGGGTCGCACTTCTGTGCTGTGCCTGGGCAATCCCTTTGAAGGGACAGGAACTAGTCGTCAACGGCGGCTTTGATGACGGCCCCTTTGGTTGGATGTCTTGGCAAGGTTCAGCCCTCCCTGTCTCTCTGGACTTCGCAAACAGCTCCTTCCCCGCAACCGGGTCGCCCCCAAGTCTGACAATCTTCAGACCCACTCCCTCTGATTCCGCAACCGTCGGGGGCTGCTGGCAGGTGTTGTATCTGCAACCAGGACAGACCTATCAACTCAGCATCGCCTCCGCACACGGGCTATTTCCCGGACCGGGCACGTTTGCCAAGGTACTGATCGGGGAATTTCCACCGACAAACAGGTCTCCCTACAACGAGTACACCCCCGGCGTCACCCCGCTGGTCCTATGGGAAGAGTATTGCGCGGGACCATGGAACGGCCCTGCGGAGTCGGGATGCTACGTGAACACTGTCTTCACCGCCACCAGCCCCTGCATGTTCCTGATGCTGCAGGCCGGCAGTTCTACGGGCCAGACCTTCCGCGTGCTGTTCGATTCGGTCAGCGTCACGCCGGAAGGGGGAAATATCTGCCGGGTGCCAGTGATAACAGAGCAGCCGACCAGCCAGGTCACCTGCGGGGGGGCGGCGGCGACATTTTCCGTCACTGTCAATTCTTCCTCGCCGTGGATCCGCTACATCTGGGAAAAAAGCCTGGACGCCGGTGCGTCCTGGAAAGATGTCCCGGGGGGAATTTATTGGACCGGCAGCTTCACCTCCTTCCAGCCAGTAGCCGGACCGAAAGACCATGGCGCAAAGTGGCGCGTCCGCATTTCTGCGGAGTGCTACGATCCTGAATGCACGGAGCCGGACCCGTACATGTGTCCAACGATCTACTCTGATGAAGTAATCTCAGACGAGATTACCTGGATTGTGGACACCGACTGCGATGGCCAGCACGATGGCATCGACGTCTGCACGGACTCCGACGGCGACGGGTACGGTGATCCCGGATTCAGCCTCAACACCTGTCCAGAGGACAACTGTCCCCGAACCCACAACTCCGATCAAGACGATGCGGACGGGGATGGGAACGGCGACGCTTGCGATCTATGTCCGGAAATAGCGGCCCCTGAAGCTGTGAAGTTGTTGGCCGCCGATGCCGCCACGTTTGACGAGTTTGGCCATTCCGTGGCCATCTCCGGAGACACGGCCGTGATAGGCGCTCGATACGACAGCCACAGCGGAGGGTACGGTGCCGGCTCGGCGTATGTGTTCGTGCGTGCGGATGGAATCTGGACGCAGCAGGCCAAACTGATCGCCTCCGACGCCGCCGCTTATGCTTATTTTGGGTACTCTGTCTCTATCTCTGGCGACACGGTCGTGATCGGGTCTCCTTACAGCGACCACGCGGGCGGGACCACTACCGGCTCGGCGTATGTATTCGTGCGTACGGCCGGCGTCTGGACGCAGCAGGCCAAGCTGACCGCCTCCGACGCCGCCGCTTATGATTATTTTGGGCACTCCGTCTCTGTCTCTGGCGACACGGTCGTGATCGGGTCTCCTTACAGCGACCACGCGGGCGGGACCACTACCGGCTCGGCGTATGTATTCGTGCGCACAGCCGGCGTCTGGACGCAGCAGGCCAAGCTGACAGCCCCTGACCCTGCTACAGGTGACTATTTCGGGAGTTCGGTTTCGATTGAAGGCGATACGGTAGGGGTCGGCTCGTATGCAGATAGCCATGCTGCAGGCGGGATGGAGGCGGGCTCCGCGTACGTATTTGTTCGATCCGAAGGTCTCTGGGTGCAGCAGAGGCAGCTAATCGCCCCAGATCCCGCGACGTACGCTTCCTTTGGGGTTTCCGTTGCGGTCTCCGGCAACGCTGCCGTGATCGGAGCTGGCTATGATGATCCTGCCGGTGCAGAGAATGCGGGTTCGGCCTATGTGTATGAGCTGGCCTGCATCGCGGACCTCGATGGCGACGGTAAGCCGGATGCCGAAGACAACTGTCCTTCGATCTATAACCCGCAGCAGACGGACACGGATGGCGACCGTGTCGGCGACGCGTGCGACGCCTGTCCGAATACGACGGAAGGCACGGAAGTGTCGCGCTTTGGCTGCCCCTTCGTATCTTTCGATGACGATCGCGACGGAGACGTGGATTCTGTTGACTTGGCGCGTTTCGATGATTGCGCCCATGGCCCGGCCGTCCCGTTTGGCCCTGGATGCGACGAAAAAGACCATGATAAGGATGATGACGTGGACATGGACGATTTCGGGGCATTTCAGCGATGTTTCAGCGGAATGGATATTTCCGCGGATCCCCAATGTGAGGGTGACGGCGCTTAACGAAGCTGCTACGGCATGTTTGCCGGGCGGGTCGAAGCGGGCACGGCATGGGCTGTGAATCTGGCAAACAACCCAACGGGGTGAGGATGTCGTCAGCGACCGGCTTACCTCGCTTGCGCTGCGGGCTCAGAGAGTGCTATGGCCGGGAACGGACGCCCGGCGACACCCTGGCAGCCCGTCCCCGCCGCGGGTAGCATGAAAAGCACCATGGATCCTTCTACGCAGGCCCTGTTGCGCGAGATTCCCTCGGTGGACGCTTGTCTGCAGGACGTCGTCCGCGAGCCGTGGGCGGCCGGCATGCCGCGCAAGATCCTGCTCGCCGCCATCCGCGCCTCGATCGACACGCTGCGGCAGCAGCTTACCTCCGGGGAGCCAGGTCCCAATGCAGCCGAGGCCATCCGCCCGGCCCTCCGGGCCCGGATCCGTGAACGCGCCGAGGCCCTGCACGGCCCTCATTACCAGAAAGTCATCAACGCCACCGGCATCATCCTGCACACCGCCCTGGGCCGGGCCGTGTTGCCACCTCAGGCCCTCCGGCAGATCCAACAGGAGCTGGCCGGCTACTCGCTGCTCCAAGCCGATCTGGAAACCGGCACGCGCTCCCGGCGAGACGCCATCATCGAGTGGCTCCTGCGCCAGCTCACCGGCTGCGAAGCCGCCACCGTGGTCAACAACAACGCCGCGGCCACGGCCATCGCCCTCAACACGATCGCGAAAGACAAAGAGGTCATCGTCTCGCGCGGCCAGCTCGTTGAGATCGGCGGCTCCTTCCGCCTGCCGGAGGTCATGGCCACGGCCGGTGTCAGGCTCGTCGAGGTCGGCACGACCAACAAGACCCACGCCCGCGATTACGAGAACGCCATCACCGAGAACACCGCCGCCATCCTTCGCGTCCACCCGAGTAACTACCGCGTGATCGGCTTCACCTCGGAGGTGCCGCTCGACGTCCTGGTGGAGATCGCCCACACCCGCGGCCTGCCGCTCATCGACGACATCGGCGCCGGGGCGCTGTTCGACCTGGCCCGGTTTGGCCTCCCGTCCGAGCCCACGCTGCCCGGCTCCATCGCCGCCGGGGCCGACCTCGTGCTGGCCAGCGCCGACAAGCTCATCGGCGGCCCCCAGGGCGGCCTGATTCTTGGCCGGGCCGACCTGGTCAACGCCGTGCGCAAAAATCCCTTTGCGCGGATCGTCCGCGTGGACAAGCTCACCCTCGCGGCACTCGAAGCCACGCTGCGGCTGTTCCTCGACGAAACCGCCCAGGCCGAGATACCGACGCTGCTAATGATGCTGCGCGACAAGGCCGACATCGAACGGGAAGCCAAGCAGATCGCCGCTGCCATCGCGGTCTCAGCAAGCGATGTGTCCGTTGAAGTCATCGAAGGCGCATCCGAGATGGGCAGCGGTTCGCTTCCGGGGCATGAGATACCGTCGATGCTCGTCAGCGTCCAGTCGTCACAAGTAGACGCCGGTGAACTGGCCCGCCGCCTGCGCCAGCACAAGCCGCCGATCTTCACCCGCGTCCACAAGGAGCGCGTCCTCATCGATCCGCGAACACTGTTACCCGGCGAGGCCCGGATCGTCACCGAGGCACTCATCGCCGCTCTGGGGCAAGACAACCAATCAGGACGGGAGCACAAGCCATGAGAATCCGCAAGCCGACTTTCGATATCTCAAAGTTCTCAGTTCTCAGTTTTCAGTTTTCAGTTCTCAGTTCTCGGTCCTGAACCCTGAACCCCGAACCCTGAACCCTGCTCATGCCCGCTGAACAGATCAATCTCACCCTCGGGACCGCCGGCCATATCGACCACGGCAAGACCGCCTTGGTCAAGTGCCTCACCGGCTGCGACACCGACCGGCTCAAGGAGGAGAAAGAGCGCGGCCTGTCCATCGAGCTGGGTTTCGCGCCCTGCGTGGTGGGCGACCTGCAGGTCGGCATCGTGGATGTTCCCGGCCATGAGAACTTTATCAAAACCATGGTGGCCGGCGCCGCCGGCGTGGATGCGGTCATGCTCGTGGTCGCCGCCGACGACGGCATCATGCCTCAGACCCGCGAGCACATGGACATCCTTACCCTGCTGGGCATCCGCCACGGCCTGATCGTCCTGACCAAGATCGACCGTGTAGGGCCCGAACGGGTCGAGCAGGTCAGGGCCGAACTCCGCGGATACCTGTCCGGTACGTTCCTGGCCGACGCCCCCATCCTCCCGGTCTCCAACGTGACCTTCGAGGGTTTGGGCGATCTGCACCAGGCCTTGGGCACGCTGGTCCGCTCCACCGCGCCCCGACGCACGGACGGCGTCTTTCGCCTGCCGGTGGAGCGCACGTTCACCGCCAAGGGTTACGGCACGGTCATCTGCGGCATCCCCGTCTCCGGCCAGGCCGCCGTCGGCGACGAGGTCGTTCTGTTGCCGCACAACGTCCGTGGCCGGATCAAGGCCATCCAGGTCTTCAAACGTCCGGGCAAGGTCGTGCTGGCCGGCCAGTGCACGGCCATCAACATCCCCCACCTGGAGCACTCCATCATCGAACGCGGCCACGTGATCGCCACACCCGGCTACTTCGAGGCCCGTCCCTGGTGCGTGGGCCTGCTCCGGCTATTGCCCCACGAGGGCGCGTCCATCAAGAGCGGCACACAGCTCAAGCTGCACACCGGCACATCGGAACTGCTGGCTCACGTATATCCGCTGGAGTCCACGCGCCTGGAGCCCGGCCAGGAGGCCCTCGTGCAGTTCCGGCTGGAGTCTCCGCTGACGGCCGGCCCCGGCGACCGCTTTATCGTCCGCAGCCTTTCCCCCGTCCGCACCATCGGCGGCGGCATGCTGATCGACACCCTTCCCCAGCGCCTGAAACTCGGAGGGCGGACATCCTGTCCGCCTAGTTCGGGGGAGCGGGCATCTTGCCCGCCTCATTCGGTTGAACGACCACCCTGCCCGCCTTCTGGTGCAAAAATTCCTCCTCGCCCCTCTCCAAGCCGGCATCCCACCGGGCGCATCACGCTTGAG
>Ga0208693_1002062_pt1 | contig 13631 bp, 13 predicted proteins | sample AD_UKC071_MetaG_FD_184438 | JGI IMG/M metagenome (GOLD analysis project Ga0208693, IMG submission 184438) | Active sludge microbial communities of municipal wastewater-treating anaerobic digesters from USA - AD_UKC071_MetaG (SPAdes) (version 2) | ecosystem: Engineered > Bioreactor > Anaerobic >... | reverse complement strand
ATGGCTTAAATCGATTCTTTGCGCAACTGAGTCGGCCCGGGATTCAACTGAGCTAACAAAAAAAGAAACCAAACTATTGGAGAGAGTTCCATAAAGTGGGAAAGGCCCACATTGACTTGACACAAACCATAGAATGCGGGTAAATTGACAACATAGTTGCGTGAAGTTATAATTAGTTGTAATTTGTCTATGGAGGGAGACGGTACATGGGGTCTATGTTCGGAACTGATGGGGTTAGAGGTGTGGCCAACCGGGACCTCACTCCCGACCTGGCTTTTAAGCTGGGCCGGGCAGCGGCCTATGTTCTGGCCAGGGACAACGCCAATACCAGGATGGTGATCGGCAGGGATACCAGAATATCCGGCGACATGCTTGAAGCCGCCCTGGTGGCGGGGATCTGTTCCGCCGGGGTGGACGTCTTAAAAGTAGGGATCATGCCCACGCCGGCTATTGCCTACCTCACCCGGGAACTCAAAGCAGCGGCCGGAGTTGTGATCTCGGCTTCCCACAACCCGGTGGAGGACAACGGGATCAAGTTTTTCGGCACCAGCGGCTACAAACTGTCCGATGAAACAGAGACTGAGATTGAAGCCCTGGTCCTGGACAACTGCACCGGTGTTCCCTGTCCCGTGGGAGCGGGTGTCGGCCGGGCCTACCAGGTACAGGACGCCGCCGAACGTTACATCAACTATGTCTGCAGTACTGTGAACACGGATTTCAAGGGCTTAAAAATCATGGTGGACTGCGCCAACGGCGCCGCCTATGACGTGGCGCCCCGGATTTACAGAAAGCTGGGCGCGGAAGTAATCCCCATCTTTAACTGTCCGGATGGTGTGAACATCAACAACTGCTGCGGCTCCACCCACCCGGAAGCATTGATGGAAGCCGTTACTGCCAATGGGGCCGATTTGGGCTTGGCCCACGACGGTGATTCCGACCGGGTCCTGGCGGTTGATGCCGCCGGCAGGCTGGTGGACGGCGACCAGATCATGGTGATTTGTGCCAAGCACCTGAAGGAAAAGGGCCAGCTGGAAAAGGACACTGTTGTGGTCACCGTGATGAGCAACCTGGGGCTGCACCTGTCCCTGCGCAAAGCACAAATCAAGGTAATTGAAACGAAAGTGGGAGACCGCTACGTGTTGGAGGAACTACTGAGGACAGGCGCCCGGTTGGGCGGTGAACAGTCCGGCCACATTATTTTTCTGGACCACAACACCACCGGTGACGGGATTATAACCGCACTGCAGCTGCTTTCCGTGATAAAGGAAAGCGGGCAATCCCTGGAAAGCCTGGCAAGCCAGATGGAGCGCCTGCCCCAGTTGCTGGATAATGTCCGGGTGGCTGACAAAAAAGCGGTTATGAACAGTCCCCTTCTGGCCAGCGCCATTGCAAGGGAAGAAAAACTGCTCGACGGTAACGGGCGCATCCTTGTCCGGCTCTCCGGCACGGAGCCTCTGGTGAGGGTAATGGCAGAGGGAAGAGATATGGAGCAGTTGAAGGCAATTATTGGAAGGCTGACAAATGTAATAAGGGAAATTGAGAATAATTAAAGGGGTGGAATAATCAGATAAAAGGAAGTAAAAGATAAAATTAAATAACCAAGCGCCAGAACCCGTCCCGGTGACAGGTTTGGAATCCGGGATTAAGGAAGGGATTTTTTTAAGGAACATTGTTTGGCAGTTGACCAGCAAAGTACTTAATCCCTTGTCTTTCAGGGTTGACGAGGAGGGGGTTAATCGAAATTTTTCGGCGGGTGCCCCCCGGTCAGGCCGGACCGTCAGCGGCAGAACAAAACCGCCGGGTAACCAGCGGGACAAATATGCCTGCGGCCATAAACGGGTATTAATTTGTCGGTGTGTTGATTCGGTGTATTAATATGTCGGTGGCTTAGTGTTGCCTTTTTTAGGTGACCCCGATTAATGTGCTATTTCTTGCCGGCGCCTGGTCAAGCCCGGCATTTTCTGCTTTTTTTGAGAAGAGATCAGGAGGTCATGTACAATGTGTGGCATTGTAGGATACATCGGCCCCCGGAAAGCTGTTCCTATTTTAATAGAGAGCATGGAGAAACTGGAGTACCGTGGTTACGACTCAGCGGGGTTGGCTATCCCCGGGCAGGATGAGCTGCTTGTCTTGAAGAAGGAGGGCAGGCTTGACGCCCTTAAGGAAAAATTGAACGGGCAGAGCTATGACGCCAGAGCGGGGATAGGCCACACCCGCTGGGCCACCCACGGCGAGCCCTCTGACATAAACGCCCATCCCCATACCGACTGCACCGGACAGTTTGCTGTGGTGCATAACGGGATTATTGAGAATTACATGAGCCTGAAAGAATGGCTCCAGTCCGAAGGAGGGCACACCTTTTGCTCCCAGACCGACACCGAGGTCCTGCCCCACCTGGTGGAACACTACTACGAAGGGGACCTGGTGGAGGCAGTCCTAAAGGCTGTGCCTAAGCTGGAAGGCTCCTTCGCCATGGCTGTAATTTCCGCCAGAGAGCCGGGGAAACTGGTGGCCGTCCGCCAGGACAGCCCCCTTGTGGTGGGACTGGGTGAAGGAGAATACTTCCTGGCCTCGGACATCCCTGCTGTTTTAAAGCACACCCGTTCTATCTATATCCTCGACGACGGGGAAGTGGCTGTGCTGGAAGCCGGCGGGGTTGAGGTCCTTGACCTGAAGGGCAGCAGGGTGGAGAAAAAAGTAACAGAGATTAAATGGAAGGCCGAGGAGGCTGAAAAGGGCGGCTATGAACATTTCATGCTGAAGGAGATCCACGAGCAGCCCAGAGCCCTCAGGGACACCCTGGGCGGCCGGATTTCTGCGGACGGTGTCAGCGTTGTCCTTGATGAAGTGAGCATCAGCCCCGAAGAAATCAGGGGACTTAAAAAAATCTTCGTGACCGCCTGCGGTACGGCCTACCACGCCGGCCTGGTGGGTAAATACGTTATTGAAAGGCTGGTGCGGCTACCGGTGGAAGTGGACATCGCCTCGGAGTTCCGCTACCGCCAGCCCATCATTGAGCCGGGCACCCTGGTGGTGGTCATCAGCCAGTCCGGCGAGACCGCCGACACCCTGGCCGCAATGCGGGAAGCCAGACGGCAGGGGGCCAGGGTTGTGGCTGTGACCAACGTGGTGGGCAGTTCCGTAGCCCGGGAGGCCGACGACGTTATCTACACCTGGGCCGGTCCGGAAATTGCTGTGGCCTCCACCAAGGCCTACACCACCCAGTTAATGTCCATGTACCTGCTGGCCCTTTACCTGGCTGCCCTGCGGGGGATACTGGAGCCCGGGAAAATTGGCGGGCTCCTGGCCGAGATGAAGAACCTGGCCGCCAAGGCCCAGAGAGTTCTGGACAACTCTCCGGTAATCAGGGAATTCGCCGGGGAAATCGCCGCCAGCAGAAGCATCTTCTACCTGGGCAGGGGACTGGACTACGCCGTGGCCATGGAAGGGGCCCTTAAACTTAAGGAGATTTCCTACATCCACGCCGAGGCTTATGCCGCAGGCGAGCTGAAGCACGGCACCCTGGCCCTGATCGAAGAGGACGTGCCGGTGGTGGCCCTGGCCACCCAGGAGGCCCTTATCGATAAAATGGTCAGCAACATCCAGGAGGTCAAGGCCCGGGGCGCCTCCGTGCTGGCTTTGGCCATGGAAGGCCTGGAGGAAGTGGAGAAGGTGGCCAATAGCGTCGTTTACATCCCCAGGACCCACCCGCTCCTGTCGCCGGTCCTGAGCGTAATCCCGCTGCAGCTGCTGGCCTATTACACGGCCGTAGCCAGGGGCTGTGACGTGGATAAGCCCAGAAACCTGGCCAAGTCGGTGACTGTGGAGTAGAGGGCGGGTTTAAAACCCGTGGAGTTGTATAATTCAAATAAAGTTCACTCCATGATAATAAACTTCGCTCTATAAAAATAAAGTCCGTTCCAAAATCCCGTAGCAGATGCAGGAGAAATCTTAATTTGCCGCGGGGTTTGTTTTCTGTAAGAAAGGGTTAAGGGGTAAGTAATAAGGCTAAAGGTATTGATTTTAAAGGAATTGAAAACGATATGTTGATTGAAATAACACTGAAATAAGACAATAGAAAATGCAACCTTATACCTTTTTCCTTTCACCTTATCCCTATTTGGAACCGACTTTATTTTAAAAATTACTACAAGAATTAAGGAATAAATGTTATTAAATGGAATGAAAATATGGAATTTTTGAACCGACTTTATTATCTGGAAGAGATTAGGAGAATAGGGTTAAGGCGAGAAGGGATAAGGGTTTGAGGGAAAGTGGTTTGGAGCGGAGTTTATTTTAAATATACATAGTTAGGGGTAAGGATTTTTAGGGAAAAGGAATAAGGAAAATGTTTTAGAAATAATAAAGTTGACTCTATGATAATAAAGTTGGTTCTAAAATAATAAAGTTATTCCCAAAATTAGATTTTCACATCGTAGGGGAGGTTTGGGGTATGTTATGGGAACGTATTCTTGAATTATGTGATAAATATAAAAAACATATTTTTTGATTTATAAGATAATGTATTTATTGTTGACAGAGAAATAAATCAATACTATTATATATATGAGTATAATTGAATATAATCATATGGTGGTGATAAATTGGATTTAATAGAAATCTTTAAAGCGTTGGGAGATGAAAACAGAATTAGAATACTCAATTTGCTAATAAGACAGGAACTCTGTGTGTGCGAGATAGAAACAGTGCTGGATATGACGCAGTCTAATGCTTCAAGACATCTAAATAAATTAAAAACTTCAGGTATTATAACCAGTGAAAAGAAATCTCAATGGGTCTATTACAGAGTAGATAACAAGTTTATTGAAGAAAATAACCTACTGTATGAATTTATTAAAAACAAGATGGCTGAAAATACACAATTGTTAAGAGATATAGAGACACTTAAAAAATATAAAAACAGTAACTTTACATGTGAGCAACTACGGGAAGATAAAAGTCAGGTTCTTAAGTATCTTCGAGAGCAGTGCAATAACAATTAATGAAAATTATTAATAATAGAAAACTGATTTTAGTTATTTTTCTGTAAAAACTTTAAATTAGTCACTATATGATTATAACTGAATATAATCATATAGTAAGAACAAGATAATTTAAATTGATAGGGGGCATAAAACTTGAGTGACAAAGAAACAATGCAAGAAAATAAAGGATTAGGTTTTTTTGAAAAGTACCTTACAGTATGGGTAGCAGTATGCATTATAGTAGGAGTTGCAATAGGACAATTAGTTCCTTCAATCCCTGAAACTTTAAGCAAATTTGAATATGCAAATGTATCAATTCCTGTTGCTATTCTCATATGGCTAATGATTTACCCAATGATGCTGAAAATTGATTTTTCAAGCATTGTCAGGGCAACAAAAAAACCGAAGGGACTAATAGTTACTTGTGTAACAAACTGGCTTATCAAGCCTTTTACAATGTATCTTATTGCAGCGTTTTTCTTGAAAGTAGTGTTCAGTAGGTGGATTGGTCCGGATTTAGCGACAGACTATCTTGCAGGTGCAGTATTATTAGGAGCCGCACCATGTACCGCTATGGTATTCGTATGGAGTTATCTGACAAAAGGCGACCCTGCTTATACATTAGTGCAGGTAGCAGTGAATGACCTGATAATATTGTTTGCATTTACACCAATTGTTGCATTCCTATTAGGGGTAAGTAATGTGACCGTTCCTTATGACACGCTGATATTATCAACAATCCTGTTTGTTGTTATTCCATTGGCAGGAGGGTACCTTACTAGAAGGAACATCATTAAACATAAGAGTATAGAGTATTTCGAGAACATTTTTCTCAAGAAATTTGATAATGTAACAATCGTAGGTTTGCTTCTCACTTTAGTAATTATTTTCTCGTTCCAGGGTGAAATAATTTTAAGTAATCCCTTGCATATTATATTAATTGCCATACCATTAATTATCCAGACATTCTTTATATTCTTCATTGCTTATGGATGGGCAAAGATATGGAAACTTCCCCATGATATTGCAGCACCTGCGGGAATGATTGGAGCAAGCAATTTCTTTGAACTTGCAGTTGCAGTGGCAATTTCACTCTTTGGACTGGAATCTGGAGCCGCTCTTGCAACAGTTGTAGGGGTATTGGTTGAAGTCCCGGTCATGCTTACATTGGTCAGGATTGCAAATAGTACAAGGCATTGGTTTCAATAACCTTGTAGAAAAAGGTGGTATCGAATGAAAAAGAAGGTTGCTTTTGTATGTGTCCACAACTCTTGCCGTTCTCAAATGGCAGAAGGTTGGGCAAAGAAGTTGGGAAGTGACGTATTAGAAGCATATTCGGCAGGGACGGAAAAATACCCTGAAGTGAAGCCACTAGCAGTACAGGTAATGGAAGAAGCAGGAGTGGATATGAGTGACCATCATCCGAAACTATTAAGCGATATTCCGGCGGAAGTAGATATATTAATAACGATGGGATGTAATGTAGAATGCCCTTATGTACCATGCCAGCATATAGAAGATTGGGGGCTTAGTGACCCGTCAGGCGGACCAATAGAGGATTACAGAAAAACAAGAGATATAATTAAGGAAAAAGTCGAGGATTTAATACAGAGAGTAAAGAACAATCAGATTTGATAAGCGGTATGTAATTAATCAAAATAAGAGAATTGCAGTGAAGTTGAAAAGTGCAAACATGTTGAAAAATAACTTGAAGTGTGTAAGGGGTAAAGGGGATGTTTTCATATGAACATATTAGCCATGATATTCGGTTGGTTAAATGACCAACTATTAAAAATGAGATGGCTTTCAGAATTGGTAAGACTTCTTGTGGAAAAAGTATTTGGTTTACCTGTTAGCGAAAGGATAGGCGGAAGTATTCACTTTTTTATATACGATACAATTAAAATATTTATATTATTATCACTATTAATATTTGTCATATCCTATATCCAGAGTTATTTTCCGCCAGAGAGGACAAAGAAGATTCTCGGAAAGATAAAAGGCATTAAAGGGAATATACTTGGGGCACTGCTTGGTACGATAACTCCCTTTTGCAGTTGCTCCAGTATACCAATTTTTATAGGTTTTACTTCGGCTGGATTGCCTTTAGGCATAACCTTTTCTTTCTTAATATCTTCGCCAATGGTAGATTTGGCGTCATTAATGTTGTTAATTTCATTTTTCGGTCTTAAAATTGCCATAGCCTATGTTGTAGTAGGCTTAATTTTGGCAGTTATTGGAGGAACTTTAATAGAAAAGTTTAGACTTGAAAAATATGTAGAAGGATATGTAAGGGAAATTGAAAATGTTGATGCGGAAGTGCCTGAAATGACTCGTAAGGAAAGAATATCATATTCAAAGGAACAGGTCAGAGATATTATCAAAAGGGTTTGGCTATATGTATTAATCGGTGTAGGCATAGGGGCGGCTATTCATAACTGGATTCCACAGTCATTCATAGAAAATGTGGTTGGAGGTAATAATCCATTTGCAGTGATGCTTGCTACTGTAGTGGGCATTCCAATGTATGCTGATATATTCGGTACTCTTCCAATAGCCGAAGCGTTATTTGCAAAAGGAGTGGACGTAGGGACTATAGTGTCATTTATGATGGCAGTAACAGCCCTGTCTCTGCCTTCCATAATTATGCTCAGAAAGGTGGTAAAGCCTAAACTTTTAGCAATCTTTGTATCTATCGTATCAGCAGGGATTATTATTATTGGATACTTATTTAATGCTTTTTCATATATTTTTGTGTAAAGCAGAGATTCATTCTGAAATGATGAGTCTTGTAAAATGCACAGGATGTGAAATCTGTGTAAAAGAAAATTGTGGAATGACGATAATAACGGAAAAAATATTGATTGATGAGGAGGATTTATTATGGTAATCAAAGTTTTAGGTTCAGGATGTTGTAATTGCAAAAAATTAGAGGCTAATGTCAGAGAGGCTGTAAAGGAACTGGGACTTGAAGCCACTATTGAAAAAGTAGAGGATTTTAAGGACATTATGGCATATGGTGTAATGAGAACACCTGCACTTGTAGTAGATGAACAGGTAAAGATTATGGGAAGAGTTCCGTCGGTAGAGGATATTAAAAGATATTTATAACGAGGCGGGAGCATATTTCCGCCTCATTGAAACGCCGCTAATGTAAGAAAATTTTACTACAACCGAAAAATTTTCTTATGAATCTAGGCGTTATAAAGAAGGAGGCTTTTATTATGGGATGTTGTGAAACTCAAAGAAATAATACATGCTGTAGTACGAGTTGCGGGTGTGAAGAGCAAAATTATGAAGAAGAAAAGAAAAAAATAATAATTGATTTTTTGTTTTTAGATTTAAGTATATGTACAAGATGCCAGGGCACGGAGAGCAGTCTTGAAGAAGCCATTAAGGACGTTGCTAAAGTGCTTGAATTAGCGGGCCTAGAAGTTGTTGTAAATAAAATTCATATTGATAGTAAGGAAAAGGCCATACAGTATAGATTTGAGAGTTCACCTACTATCCGTATTAATGGAAATGATATACAACTGGAAATGAGAGAATCACTTTGTGAATCATGTGGCGATTTGTGCGGGGATGAAGTGGACTGCCGTGTATGGGTGTACAAAGGTAAAGAATATAATGTTCCTCCAAAAGCAATGATAATTGATGCCATACTTCGTGAAGTATATAGTGACAAAAAAGCACAGTTAAATAATAGAGTTGGTAAGGAAGCATATCAATTACCGGAAAATTTACGTCGATTTTTTGAATCGATTGAGAAAAATAAGAATTGTGAATAAATGATAGGACTAATGTGCGATTTAATATAGAAGAAGATTAAAGCCTAAGCACATCAACATCTTGACCATATGAACCTTTCTATAAATAGGGCTATTATGATTTTTTAAATGCTTTGGAGATTTAGCAGTCTTTCCAAGGCATTTTTTATAACAGTCTGTAAAGTTCAAACTTATTCATTTGTAAAAATTTTTTCTAGGTGAATTTTAAGTCCACCAAAAGTATGTGATACTGCGCAATCATCGCCTTTGCAAATAGCAGGTGAAAATATTATGGAGTATGTAAAAATTTTAAAGTATTAGGTGTCAATTGTAACTGATTCATTATCTAAATTAGATTTTAGCATCTTTATATAGCCATACAACATTTTTATTACTTCAAGGAATTTCTCATCTAAAATTTTGTATTGTTCTTCACTTATATAGTTGTTCTGATATGCGGTAAGTAAATGGTTTCTCGTTTCGCCACAACTGCCAAGAGCAGCGTTGGCATGGAATAATTCCCGCTTTATAAATAGTTGGGTATTTCCTTCGGCTATGTTTGCGGAAATACTTCGACTGCTTCTAATGATTTGGTCAGTAAGCCGGTACTGCTCATGGCTTGGAAACCCTTTAACCAATGCTTCTATTTCTCGTTCAAGAGCGTTTGCCTTCTGCCAAACTTTAAGCGTCTTAAAATCCCTTATGACTAAACCATTGCTCATTTAGATTCATCCTTTCAAATATTAGATTTTTCCACATTTTACGGATTGTTAAGCGTAAGTCAAATTTTTATACTAGAATTTTTTATAAAATTATTTCAAATAGTTAAAAGGCTTAAGGAGTTTTATAATGCATAATTAGTCCTTAACATTTGCACTTAGGATTAATATCCTAACATGATTTTTGACGCTTAAAAGTATATTAAAGCATTGTTATATCAATGAATTGGGGGGATTTACTAAATACATATATAATTTAGAGAAGGGTAAAGTGATAAGGAGGAAGAGGATATAGGATATAAAGAAAAACAAAAATACTTGACTTTGTAATAGATGATTTACTATAAAGAATTGTCTTTTATAATAAGGTATTTTATATAAGTTGACATTATATACCTCCGTTAAGATAAATTCCTACGCTTACCTGGTTAACAGGTAAGCAATTTTTTTGCAGAAAGACTTGAAATCCTAATAAATGGTTTATTAGGATAGCAAAGGACATAAAGGAACCTGAAACTTTAAGAAGGACCTTTTCAAAATAAATTATAACTAGAAAAGGAGTGCTGCATATGGATAACAAAATAATTATTGGAGTTGACCATGGTAACAGATTTATAAAATCTTCAGAAGGTATTTATTCATCAGGATATGTTGAAAGTTCAACTGTTCCAGTTATTACAGAAAATCTATTGTACTATAACGGAAAATATTACTCAATCGGAGGAAAAAGGGTTAAATATCACTACGATAAAACAATAGATGAAACTTTCTTTATCCTCACGCTTCCAGCACTGGCTATCAGGCTAAATAAAGATGGAATAACAAGTGCAGATGTGATTTTAGGAGTAGGATTACCATTATCCCACTTTCAATTAAAACAAAAGTTCATAAACTATTTTAAAAGAGAGAATATTCGCTTTACCTATAATCAGAAAAAATACTATGTGAACATTAAAGAAGTTATGTGCTTCCCTCAGGCTATTTCAGGCTATATGCTCCACTTTGAAAAGTATAGAGGAATTGACTACTTGAATCTGCTTGATTTTGGGCAGGTAACGCTAGATGCGGTAAAAATACATCAGAGTAAGCCCATAATTGGTTCTGCAATTAGTCTCAACTGGGGAATGTTAAAATTAGTAAAAATAATACAAGAGCAGATAAGAAAGGAAACAGGCATTGAAATCTCAGAGGAGCAAATTGAGATGACGCTTCAAGGAAAGAAGGCATTATTTTTCGATGACAGAATAAATAAAATTATAGAAACAACGACTATTACTTTTGTCAATGACATGCTTGATGAACTGCGTGAAAACGGTTATGAACTACAGGCAACAATGAATTTGTTAATGGGCGGAGGAGCGTGTATCGTACAGAAAACAATAGATTTGGACAAGCATCAAAACCGAATCGGATATACTGAAATGGTGCCTGAAAGCCAGATTGCAAATGCTCTTGGGTATGAGAGACTTATAAGAGAAGCCTTAAGAAGAAGGTGAAGATTATGGGGGAAGTAAAGAGAATAAACCTTAGTTTTGATTTGAGAAATAAAAAATTCAGAGAAGCCTATGAAATCATAATATCCAAGCGTTCTGCAAAAACAGCATTTGTTACAGATGCAGTCCTTGCTTATATAGAGAACAATACACAAATAAATAAGCAATGTATAAAGGATGCTGTAAAAGAAGCGATTCAGGAAATGGGAGGTATAACAGTTAATGAAGCAAATAATGAAGAATCAGCAGGAGGCATCCCTGATGATGTTTTTGATATTATAAGCCAGATATGAGAAAAGGGGTAGGGATAAGGCATTTTGCCTTATTCTGCTCTTTTTATATGCCGTTTACTTAATTCCTGATGTTAAATTTTAGTACACAAAGGAACTGGAAGAATTAGTTAGGAACTAAAAGGAACTATAATTTGAAAAATTAAAGACAAACTTCTTTACAAATAATTCTAGGATATGCTATATTTAAAGTGCATTCTAGGGAATGTAGTTGGCAAACGGGCAAAATAGGGGAAGAGATTGCTTTGTTGCAGTTTCTTTCCCTATTTTGTTTTATACAAATCAATTTTCTCTTCAGGAGCATGAAGTATAAAATCCGATTTTAGAAACGGTTTCCTTATAAGAAAATTAGTAAGAAAAATTATTAGAAATCAACCATTTTATATCAGAAACAAAGCAAATGCATAGGTTTTAAACAGGTAAAAGGTTTAGAAACGATTTTAAAGATTTAACGGACAAAAAGTGATTCTAAAAACATAGTTTGACCTAAGTTTGAAACTTAAAAATTAGAAACTCAGTTATAACAAGGCTTTGAAGGCATTATTCAGAGACGTACCACTACACCCCTTCCGTTTCAGGAAAAAGCGTTAGGTTCGTATATTCCGGTTTATCTTTCTTTTTGACCGTTTTTCTTTTGTTTTCTATTCTCGCAATTTGAAGGGGCGGACGGATACCTAAAGCCTTAAAAGCCGAGGAAGCATTGCCAACTAACTCTGTACGACAAAGGTAACGGTCTTCCCCGATGGTGAGCTCAACTGCCTTTAATTGTTGCAAATCACGTAGTAAGTAAAGATATTCTACCTCAATCTCTTTCTCTGCCAACTTCCTTTGAAGGGCGGATTCCAGGACCAAAGCCAGGAAACAAACCATTATGTGGCCCCGCACCCGGCTGTCCTTCCAGTGGTAGACCGGCCTCAAATCCAGGCTGGACTTAATCTCCCGGAAGGCACGTTCCACCCGCCACAGGTCTTTGTAGGCAAGGGCTACCTCATCAGCATCCAATTGGGAATTGGTCCTAAGGACGTATTTACCGTCATAGGTAGCTTCTTTCTTAAGGACTTCCTGATCAATGCCAACCACGGCGTCTTTATTCATCAACAGGTAGCGCCGGTACCCGCTGTTACCAACCAGTGATTTGACACCGTTGTTTTTTAGCTGGTCTTTCAGTTTTTCTACTATTTCCTGCCGGGCCTTTTTATCATATTCAGCCTGAATGGGGTTATGGCAGACAATATAGCGGTCAGCATCGTACCAGACCTCTTTGACCTTGAGGTTATCCCGTACAACCTTGTAGCGGCCTCCGGTTCTCAAAACTTCACCAACGTCCCTGGCTTTTCTCATCCGCATGCCGACAATATACTCGATATGATTGCGGTCCAGCTCATCCAGGATTTTCTTACTGACCATACCCCGGTCGCCCACAAAGATCACCCGTTTGAGGTTAAACCGCTTACGCATATTATCAATGATCTGGATGAAGGTAATGGAATCGGCAGTATTACCGGGAAAGACCTCATGGGCAATGGGAATACCCAGTCGGGTCATCACCACCCCGATCATCACCTGTACCCGGTCAGGGCGGTGGTCCTTGGAATGACCATAACGGCCCAGTTCATCAGGACCTTTCCCTTCGAAATAGGTAGAGGTGGTGTCCCAAAAGAGCATGTCCACCTGCATATTAAAGTAGCTCTGGGTTCGGTTGAAAAGCTCGCGCTCAATGTCATCCTTGTGTTCAGCAAGCAGGTCAAGTGACCGGTAGAAGTGATGCAGTTCCAATTGAGCAAAGGAAGGCCTGTACACTTCATTGATCCACCGGTTTACCCCACGTTTGGAAAGCGGGTCGCTAATCCTGTTAAGTACCATGGCGTAAGCCGCCTCTGATAGCTGCTCTGAGGTATGGGCACTGGAAAAAGACTGCCGCAAAATATCTTCCAGGTAAAGTTTATCCCAGAGATGCCGGAAGATTAAATCCAGTCCCCACTCCTTGGCATGGTGGACCAGTAAATTCTCCGCTTCAGCCTTAATCCATTGCTTCTTGGAGAACTTGACCAGGCTGGCAATTAAGCGATCGAGGTTGCCTTCCTGCAAGTCCTCAATGCGTCCCATATTCAGAAGGACCTTTTGGCGAACCTTACCGTTTTCCCGAACAGACTCAACGATTTGAAGATAAGTTCTTTTAGAACCATCTTTGTTTGTGAAAGTTTTAGTTCTAGCATACATGGCATACATATTATACCATATATTCCCGCATAATACAATAACTTATTGCTGTAGACGTGGCACTACTTATTTTTATTTTTCAAGGCTCCAGCCTTGATTTTACTGGGTTTGCGGGTTTTTAGATGCTAAAAATGGATGGAAAGTTTCAAACTTAGGT
>Ga0208693_1002059_pt1 | contig 13650 bp, 9 predicted proteins | sample AD_UKC071_MetaG_FD_184438 | JGI IMG/M metagenome (GOLD analysis project Ga0208693, IMG submission 184438) | Active sludge microbial communities of municipal wastewater-treating anaerobic digesters from USA - AD_UKC071_MetaG (SPAdes) (version 2) | ecosystem: Engineered > Bioreactor > Anaerobic >... | reverse complement strand
GTGCCGGACTGAGTGATCCCAAACGACCCATTGGTTCGTTTATTTTTCTCGGAACGACCGGTGTTGGTAAAACGGAATTGGCAAAAGCGTTGGCTGAGTGCCTGTTTGACGATGAGCGCATGATGACGCGTATCGATATGAGTGAGTATCAAGAGAAATTCAGTGTTACCCGACTGATTGGTGCACCTCCGGGATATGTGGGTTACGAAGAAGGCGGTCAACTAACCGAAGCTATTCGGCGTAAACCTTATTCGGTGGTACTTTTCGATGAAATCGAAAAAGCTCATCCCGATGTGTTCAATGTGCTTTTGCAGGTGCTCGACGACGGGCGTTTGACCGACAACAAAGGAAGGGTTGTGAATTTCAAAAACACGATTATCATCATGACCTCTAACATGGGTTCGGATCTGATTCGGGCTAATTTTGAACGACTCAACGATTCCAATCGGGAACAAATTATTGAAGAAACCAAAAATGCGGTAATGGAGATGCTCAAAGTCAGAATTCGTCCCGAGTTCTTGAATCGTGTGGATGAAATCATTATGTTTATGCCATTGACAAAAGATGAAATCAAGCAAATTGTTCGTCTGCAGCTCGAAAATGTAAAGAAAATGCTTGCCGAAAACAATGGTGTGCAACTGGAATATACCGAAGCAGCGGTAGAAAGTCTCGCAGAAGAAGGGTACGATCCTCAATTTGGTGCGCGTCCTGTGAAGCGGGTTATTCAGCGTAAAATACTCAACCAGTTGGCGAAAGATATCATTGCCGGCACAGTGGATAAGACCAAACCCATTATTATTGATGCGGTCGACGATACGATATTTTTCAGGAATTAGAAAATCGGCGAATTAGTACGATATGTGATTTAATATAAAAACCCTGCGAAATTGGTTTCGCAGGGTTTTTATTTATGTTCCACTTCACATTAAGATGAAATCGTTTTTGTTCACATCAAAAAATGAATCAGTTAAATAGATTTTCGATATTTTTCAACGATTTGCTGAGAAAGAAAACCACAACTTGATCGTATGCTTCGATAAGGGTGTCGCCGTCTACTAAAATGGGTTCGCCATTCCGTATGAGAGCACCGAAAGTAATATCCGGAGGCAGATTGAGGTTTTTGATTAATTTTTTGGTCACTTTTGAGTTGGGCTTGGCCACAATCTCGCCCACGTTTGCGTTGGCAAAGGTAAGGCATTTAATATTTGAAACATCGGCTTTGAGCAGGAGTTCGTAAATTTTGCTCGCGGTAATCACTTTTTTATTGATAATTGTTCCGATATCGAAGCGCTCTGCCATGTTGATATAATCTAGATTCTCTACTTCGGCAACTGTTTTTTTTACGCCGTACTGTTTTGCTATTAGGCAAGACAGAATATTGGCTTCGGAATTCCCTGTAAGAGCCAGGAAAGCATCGGCTTCCATAATTCCTTCATTTTGCAACAATTCGACATCGCGTCCGTCACCCAAAAAGATACTTACATTTGAAGGTATGTTTTCAAGAAGCATTTCGGCTCGTTCCCTGTCTTGTTCGATAATCTTAATATTCATATACGATGGAAGATATTGCACGGTTCGCATGGTAATGCGACTTCCCCCCATAATCATTACATTTTTTACTTCGAACGATTTTTTCCCCAAAAGAGTGGGCATTTCGTCGAGATATTTTCGTAATGTGGTGAAATAGAGAATATCGTTGGGCAATATCTGATCATTTCCTCGGGGAATGATGGTTTGATTGTTTCGTTTAATGGCAACAATATGAAACTTTTTGTTTTCTTGGGCCAATTCATGCAGGTATTTGTTGACTATGGGTGCATTTTCCCTAATCTTGGCTCCGGCAAGAATGACCGATCCGTTTGAAAGTTCCCACCAGAAACGTGTCCACGGCGTTTTCAGTGCCTGCACAATTTCGCGGGCAGCCATCATTTCGGGATAGATCATGGAATTAATACCTCTTTCTTCAAAGAAAACCGAATTTTTGGGTAAAAGATATTCGTAATTATCGATGCGTGCAAGGGTTTTTTTTGTCCCCATGTTAGCTGCCAACATGCAGGCCAGGATATTGCGCGACTCTTCAGGGGTAACTCCGATAAACAAATCGGCATCTTTTACGCCGGCAGTATTTAAATCGTTGAACGAAGTGCATTTCCCCACCACAGGGGTCAATTCTGCGTCATCTTTAAAGGATTGAAGTCGCTCTTTATTTTCGTCCATCACGATAATATCGTGATTTTCTTCTCCCAATAATCGTGCAAGGTGAGTTCCTACTTCACCTGCACCTGCTATGACAATTTTCATTGATTTTTTGTATTAGGATAATTTTCGTTTTGCTCTTTCTAGTTGTTGCTGTGATTTATTTTGCTTTATGTTCAAAGGATTAAAAGTTTTTTGCTTGATTTTGACTTTGGTTTTGGTTGATTTTTTGACGGTTTCGTTTGCTTCCATAATAGCTTGAAGAATACCATCCTCATCGATTTCGCATAGATGTCTCAGTTCGTTTATGGTCCCGTGAGCTACAAATTCGTCTTTAATACCCAGTCGTCTAACATGGATATCGATATAATGATGATCAGCCAGAAATTCGAGTACAGCGCTTCCCATTCCCCCGGCAATTACTCCGTTTTCAACCGTAATGAGGTATGTGTAGTTTTCCGCTATTTCTTTTAGCAGTTCCTCGTCAATAGGTTTTAGAAAGAGTAAATCGTAATGAGCCGCAAAAACTCCTTTTTCGGCAGCTTTTTCAACAGCTTTTGCTACATTGTTTCCGATTGCACCGATAGACAGTACGGCAATTTCTTCCCCCTCTCTCAATTTTCTTCCTTTTCCGATGGGGATGGTCTGCATCGGGTTCTGCCAATCCACCTTTTCTCCTTGTCCTTTCGGATACCGAATAACAAATGGACCTTCGTTGCCGTATACGGCTGTATACATAAGGTTTCGCAGATCATGTTCGTTCAAAGGGGCCGCAATGGTAAGGTTGGGTATGGATCGCATGTATGCAAGATCGAATACGCCGTGATGTGTGGGTCCGTCTTCGCCTACGAGGCCGGCTCTGTCGAGACACAGAATGACTTTCAATTTTTGCAACGCAACATCGTGAATTACTTGGTCGTATGCCCGTTGCATGAAAGAAGAGTAGATATTGCAAAACGGGATAAACCCCTCTTTGGCCAGTCCGGCCGAGAATGTGACGGCGTGTGCTTCGGCAATACCGACATCAAACGTACGTTCGGGGAATTTTTCCATCATATAATTCATGGAACATCCTGTGGGCATTGCCGGTGTTATTCCGACTATTTTTTCGTTTTTTTCGGCCAGTTCCACAAGTGTATGCCCGAAAACATCCTGATAAAGTTGCGGTTGGTCTTTTCTCCTTTTAACAATACGTTCGCCGGTTTCTTTATCGAAAAGTCCCGGAGCATGCCAAATGGTTGCCGATTTTTCTGCCGGAGCATATCCTTTTCCTTTGATTGTTTTGATGTGCAACAGTTTGGGCCCCTTCATGTCTTTGATGTTGTTGAGCACCCGGATGAGCTCGGGCAGGTCGTGCCCATCGATAGGGCCAAAATAGCGGATATTGAAACCTTCGAAGAGGTTTTGTTGGCGACTGAGCAACGATTTGATGCTGTTATTGAAACGGAGAATAAAGTTTTTTTTGTTCTCGTCGATCAGGTTTTTTTGTTTAAATGCCTGATAAACTTGGTTTCTTATTTTGTTGTATTTCGACGACGTGGTTAACTTAATCAGATAATCCCGCAATCCCCCAACATTATGATCGATAGACATATCATTATCGTTGAGGATAATGAGCAGATTATTGGGTTGTGAACAAACGTTGTTTAACCCTTCATAGGCCAATCCGCCGGTCATGGCTCCGTCACCGATAATTGCAACCACATGGCGGTTGTCTTCGTGATTGAGATAAGCCGCTACAGCCATTCCCAGTGCGGCTGAAATGGAGATAGAGGCATGTCCCGACACAAAAGTATCGTATTCGCTTTCTTCGGGATTAGGGAAACCCGAGATGCCTCCCAGCTTACGGTTAGTAGGAAACTTATCGCGTCTTCCTGTCAGTATTTTGTGGCTATAGGCCTGATGTCCTACATCCCATACCAGTCGGTCGTAAGGAGTGTTGTAAAGATAATGTAGAGCCACAGTCAGTTCCACTGTTCCCAGGCTCGATGCAAAATGCCCCGGATTGTGAGATAACTGATCGATGATATATTCCCTTAATTCGGAACAAACTTGTTGTAGTTGTTCGATATTGAGTTTTTTTAAATCATCGGGGCTATTGATTTGAGTTAATAATTTCATTTTTTTGTTGGGAATCAGTTTGCCATATCCGAGAAAAATTTGATACGGACCAAACGGATTTCGGTTTCGGTATAATCGGGCAAATTCTCAACAGCCATTTCCAGATCATCGGTTTCGGCTTGTTTAAAATAACTGTATATCTCCTCGATAGTATCCGGATCCATGATCTCGTTCAAAAAATAATCGATATTGATTTTTGTTCCTGCATAAATGATTGCTTCTACTTCGGAGAGCAAGTCTTCAAAATCCATTCCTTTGGATTCTGCCAAATCGTCCAGCGCCACTTTTCTATCGATAGCTTGAACAATGGATACTTTGAGTTTCGATTTATTGGCAACCGTTTTAACGCGCAAGTCTTCGGGTCGCTCAATTTCGTTTTCTTCTACGTGTTTCTTGATGAGGTCGATAAACTCTTTACCGTATCGTTTGGCTTTCCCCGGACCCACACCCGGCATGTTTTGAAGTTCTTCGAGTGTGATGGGATAGGTGGTTGCCATCGCCTCGAGGGTAGCCGGTTGAAAGATAACGTAAGGAGGAACGTTCAGTTTTTTTGCCATCTTTTTTCTCAAATCTTTCATCATGGCATATAAAACCGGATCTACGGCACCCGAGCTTCCTCCGGCCGAAGCCATTATATCGGCGCTATCGGGATCCAATTCTTCTTCAATTTCTTCCTCTTCTTCTTTTGTGATTTTAAATGATACAGGGTTTTTCAGGAAATCTTTTCCTTTCTTTGTTATTTTGAGTATACCGTAGTTTTCGATATCCTTTTTTATATAATTATCGAGAAGCGCCTGACGAATAACACTTTGCCATGTACTTTCTTCTTCATCTGCTCCCGAACCAAATTCTTCGAGCTCGTTATGACCGTAGGTTTCTATCTCTGATGTTTCGTTGCCTATCAGAAAATTAATTATGTATTCGGCCTTTTGTTTTTCTTTCAGTGCTTCAATAGCTTCCAAAACCGTAATCAATAATTCTTTTGCTTCCACTTTAATTTTAGGATTTAAACAATTATCACAATTTCCGCAATTAGGTTCGTTATATTCTTCGCCGAAATAATGCAGCAGCATTTTTCTTCGGCATATGGATGTTTCTGCATAAGCTGCCGTTTCCAGCAGGAGTTGCTCCCCGATTTCCTGTTCGGCCACGGGTTTTCCCTGCATGAAACGTTTCAATTTTTGAAGGTCTTTCCTCGAATAGAAAGCGATGCAGTTGCCCTCGCCCCCGTCGCGTCCGGCTCGACCTGTTTCTTGATAATATCCCTCCAAACTTTTTGGGATATCGTAGTGAATAACGTAGCGTATATCGGGTTTGTCTATCCCCATCCCGAAAGCGATGGTTGCCACAATCACTTGTACTTCTTCCATCAAGAATGCATCCTGATGGGTACTGCGTGTGGCGGCGTCCAGTCCGGCATGATAGGGTAGGGCTTTAATTCCGTTAGCCTGCAAAATTTCGGCAAAATCGTCTACTTTTTTGCGACTCAGGCAATACACGATACCCGATTTGTTTTCCTGAGACAGGATGTATTTGATGATTTCGCTGTCTATTTTATCTGTTTTTGGCCGGATTTCGTAATATAGATTGGGCCGATTGAAAGACGACTTAAACACGGCAGCATTCATCATGCCCAGTGTTTTTTGAATGTCGTGTTGAACTTTGGGTGTGGCTGTTGCCGTAAGGGCAATTACAGGACGTTCGCCTATTTCGTTGATAATGGGGCGAATTCGTCGGTATTCGGGTCGGAAATCGTGTCCCCATTCCGAAATACAATGTGCCTCGTCAACAGCGTAGAACGATATTTTTACGCTTTGTAGAAAATCGATATTATCTTGTTTGGTGAGCGATTCGGGTGCAACGTACAACAGTTTTGTTTTGCCGTTTACGACGTCGTTTTTCACCTCTTCGATTTCTGTCTTTGTTAGCGATGAGTTAAGATAATGAGCTACGTTGTCTTCTTCGTGGTAATTACGAAGAAGGTCCACTTGGTTTTTCATCAGGGCAATGAGAGGTGAGATAACAATAGCAGTGCCTTCCGACAACAAAGCCGGTAATTGGTAGCAGAGCGATTTTCCGCCCCCTGTGGGCATCAACACAAAAGTATCTCTTCCGGATAAGATGCTTTTCATGATGGCTTCTTGATTGCCTTTGAACGTATCGAATCCGAAATATTTTTTAAGACCTTTGTAAAGAATATCTTCTTTTTTTACGTGTTTTGTACTCTTTGTACCGAAGCTTTGTAATGTGTCCATTTTTTCTGAAAATAGAAATGCAAAAATATAAAAAGTATTTTTTGTTCAATAATTAATCGATATCATACGACTAAAATAAGTGATAATATTTGAATTCAGAAAAAATATAATGTTAAAAATTGGTTTTTCTTCAAAATTACCCCATCAAAAAAATCCGTGAAATTTTTTCAGGGATTTTTTTTGATATTCTGAGAAAGAAGAGGATGAAGCATCCTCTTCTCAATTGTTTGTATCGAGCTCATTCTTCAATGAAATCAGGCAACTTTTAATTTTCCGAATTCCGATTTTTCAAGGTGCCTTTTTGCATAATCGAGTGTGATATGAAGTTTCTTTTTGTTGCTTTCGGAAGGAAGCACAAACATTGCATCCATCATGATTACTTCCATGATTGATCGCAGACCACGTGCCCCAACTTTGTATTCGATAGTTTTATCTACTACATATTCAAAAACGCTTTTTTCGAAAGTTAGCGTTATTCCGTCCATTTCAAACAGTTTTTCGTATTGTTTAATAATGGAGTTTTTAGGCTCTGTCAGAATACGCAGCAAGGCATTTCTATCTAGTGGGTCAAGATAGGTAAGTATCGGCAAACGTCCGATGAGTTCGGGTATGAGTCCGTAAGCTTTCAGATCCATCGGCGTGATGTATTTCAACAGATTGTTTCTATCAATTTGCATAGCGTTGTTGCTTGCCGTGTAGCCCACAACATGAGCGTTGAGTCGTTGAGCGATCTTTTTTTCGATTCCGTCGAAAGCACCCCCGCAAATGAATAAAATGTTTTTGGTGTTTACGGCAATCATGCGTTGTTCGGGGTGTTTTCTTCCCCCTTGAGGTGGAACGTTGACTACGGAACCTTCCAGCAGTTTCAATAATCCTTGTTGAACGCCTTCGCCGCTCACGTCGCGCGTTATTGAAGGATTATCGTTTTTGCGGGCAATTTTGTCGATCTCATCAATAAAAACAATTCCCCTTTCTGCTGCAGCAACATCGTAATCGGCCACTTGCAGTAGACGGGTAAGGATACTTTCCACATCTTCGCCCACGTATCCTGCTTCGGTAAACACGGTAGCATCCACAATGGTGAAAGGTACCTGCAGCATTTTTGCTATGGTTTGCGCAAGCAATGTTTTACCTGTTCCGGTGGGTCCCACCAAGATGATGTTCGATTTTTCTATTTCTACCTCTTCTTTGATGTTTTTTTGCAAGATGCGTTTATAGTGGTTATATACTGCTACCGACAAGAAACGTTTTGCCGTATCCTGCCCGATGACATATTGATCGAGAAATTCTTTTATCTGTTTTGGTTTGGGAAGATTGGCAAGCGCAAAATTGGTCGATTGCTTCTCTGAACCCTTGAATGTTTCGTTCACTATTACGTGTGCTTGTTCGGCACACATATCGCAGATATATCCTGAAATTCCCGCGATGAGAAGCGTTACTTCGTTTTCGCTTCTCCCGCAGAAACTGCAATGATTGCTGCTATTTGATTTTTTTGCCATTTTCTAATTTCTGTGTTTTATTTTTCCGATTGTTTTTTTGCTTTATTTTCCAACACTTCGTCAACCATGCCGTATTCTTTTGCTTCCGCGGCCGTCATCCAAAAATCGCGGTCCGAATCGCGTTCGATTACTTCATATGGCTGACCCGAATGTTGGGAGATGATGGTATAAAGTTCTTGTTTTACTCGTGCAATTTCTCGCGCGGTAATTTCGATATCCGAAGCGGGGCCTTGTGCACCTCCCAACGGTTGATGTATCATGACGCGCGAATGCGGCAGAGCGAAGCGTTTTTTTGGTGTTCCGGCTACCAGCAAAACGGCGGCCATTGATGCTGCGATGCCTGTGCATATGGTAGATACATCGCTCGAAATAAACTGCATGGTGTCGTAAATGCCGTATCCGGCATACACGGTTCCACCGGGTGAGTTGATGTATAGCGAGATGTCTTTTCCGGGATCGGAAGAATCCAAGTAAAGCAATTGGGCTTGTACAACATTGGCCGTATACTCGTTGATCTGGGTTCCCAGGAAAATAATGCGATCCATCATCAAACGCGAGAAAACGTCCATTTGCGCAACGTTCAGTTGACGTTCTTCTATAATGGTTGGCGAGATATAACCGTAATCGCTGGTTATATTCATGTAACTATCTAATCGTGAGCCGTTCATTCCTAAATGTTTAACGGCATATTTCCTAAAATCGTTTTCGTTTTTCATATTTTGTTTTTATTTCTCGGATACCTTCCGATATTGTTTTTTTACTTAAATTGCGTGTAGTGGCTTTATATGCAAATACGATGCCGAATATTCTAAAACAAGAAAGGTTTTTTGCCTTCCGTTCAAACGATAAACAAAGTTATAATGAATATTCGGAATATACTGTTAAACTTTGTGAAACGGTATGTTCGGTTGGTAAAAAACCTTCGGGATAGGGTAGGATTGAGTTTTATTTTTGATTTTTGTCGGTATTTTCCTGTTCCTCTTTTTCCGCTTTTGCTTCTTTCTCTTCTTTTGCTTCTTTTGCTTCTTTCTCTTCTTTCTCTTCTTTCGATTTCAGGTTCTCTGTTTCTTTTTCGCTTGTCCCCGTTTCTGTTTCCGTCTCTGTCTCTGTTTCTTTTTCGCTTGTCTCTGCCTTAATCTCAGTTTCTTTCTCGGCTTTCTTCTCTTTCTCTCCTTCCTTTTCGAGCATATCGGACAATTCTTTCGAGGTAATTTCTTTTTCTTCCACGTCGACGGCCTGTTTCACTTCTTCTATGATTTTCCTGTTGATTGTTTGCTGATAGAGTTCGTTGATTGTCTTCTCGTCGGAAAGCATGTTTTTTATGTAATCTCCCAGAAATTCATCTTGAACATTCAATATCCCGTATCGGATAAATTGAATTTTAGCCGTTTCGTTTGCCAATGCTTCCACATCTTCATTTTTAACTTCGATGCCTTGCTCTTTGATGATTTTGTCTTTTGCCAATGAAAATTTCAGGTCATCGAGAATTCGCGGAAAATCTTTTTCGATGCTTTCGGCAGTGGCATCTTTGTTTGATTCCAATAGCCAGCGCTTGAGAAATCTTTCGGGAAGTTGCACCTCCTTCATCTTTTCGAGGATCAGGTTGCGCAGGTCGCGCATAAACAGGTATTCGCTATATGAAATGAATTGGGTATTCATCAAGTCGTGGATTTTCGATTTGAATTCCTCCTCCGAAGAAACGGCTCCTTCGCCCAAGATTTTGTCAAAAAATGCTTGGTTCATTTCGGGTTTTTTGTAGCGTGTGATTTCTTTTATTTCGTAGCTGAAATCCGAATCGATTTCCCCGATCTTGTCTTTGGTCGTTTGCAGTAGTGAAGCGATTTCCGCTTCGTTGTTGTCGTAGGCTTTTTTGGGATTGATTACGATTTTGTCGCCCACTTTTGCTCCGATCAATTGCTTTCGGGTTTCTTCATCTTTCACATAGAGTGGCATGATGATGGCATTTTCGATTATCATGCCGTTTTCTTTGGGTTCGCCGTTTTCCAATTCGGTGAGTGTGCCTTTCAGCAAATCGTCTTCCAATGCCGGTTCGTCCACCGCTTCATATGTTCCGTAATTGCTCAGGTAAGCATTCATTTGATCCTGAAGCGTATCTTCGTCAAGCGTTATATGATAATAGGTAAGTTTGTCTTCGTGGGTGAATGATAGTTCGAACTCGGGTGAAAGGGCGATATCGAACGAGAAAGTGAAATTCTCATCCTTTTCGAAATCGATTTTGTTTTCCTCGTTTTCAACTGCCAAAGGTTCTCCCAATATGTGTAAATCGTTGTCGCGAATGTAATTGAACAGCTCGTCGTTCAGTATTTTCGACAATTCGTCGGCGAGAACGGTTTTTCCGTACATTTTTTCGACGATTCCTTTGGGTACTTTTCCCTGTCTGAAACCTGGGATGTTCACTTGATGACGCAGCCGGTTTAAGGCTTCATCTACTTTTTCTTGGTAATCTGCTTTTTCGATCTCAACGGTGATCACACCATTTACATTATCTGTTTTGTTTAGCGTTATGTTCATTACAGCTATTTTAGTTGTTCTTTTATGAAACTTTTTGCAGTATAGATCGTTTTGAAGATCAATTCTTTTTGCAATCGTTATTCTGATTTTAAAGCTGCAAAATTACGTTTATTCTTCTAATTGGCAAAATTATTGTAATCATTACGATGTTTGCCTTATCGGGAAACGATGATGTTCCTATGCCTTCCCCGCTTTTGCTGCGTTCCTTGTGTTCCCTGTGTTCCCTGTGTTCCCGGATTTCCCCGCGTTCTCGGCCTTTCCCGTGTTCCCTGTGTTCCCGCACAAAATTTGATGTTGGGAAAGAAGGAAAAAAATCTCTCCAGCAGGGAAAACAACGTCCGGAAAGGAAGGAGAAAATTGTTCCGATACTGAAATCGACATCGGAAAAGGGTCGCAGAAGAAAGCGCAACGTTGCTCCGGCGCCAACATTGCTTTCATGAGTAGAGTAGCCCTTTTTCCATTGACCTTGCAGCACATGTATCGAGGGTACAGGCGAATTTCTTGGATAACTTTTTATATCTTTGCACGATATCTATTTCATGCAGAAAATAAAACGGGATGAAACCAATTATTACTACTCCTTTGTCGGGAAAAGCAAGAATTTTTTATCTCTTTCTCTTCTCTTTTGTCGGATTGTTTGTATCTGTTGGTATAATGGAGTTTTTTTCCATTATTTTTACTTTTAACGATCCTTTGGATTCATGGTATATTCGTTTGAATATGTTTTTGCAGAGTTTGCTGATGTTTTTTTTCCCGGCGTATGTTGTTGCCGGCATGGGTGGAACTCGCCCTTCCTCTTTTTTGCGTTTGCAAAAGTCGGATAAGCTTTTCTTTGCAATCGGCTTTGCTGTTTTGATTTTTGTAATGTCCATGCCGATGGTTTCGTTCTTGACGCGGTTGAACGAGCAGATGCAACTCCCCGAATCGCTTAAATCCATAGAACAATGGATGCGACAAACAGAAGATCAGGCGGCCGCCGCTACCGAAATACTGTTGTCCGGAAAAAATGTAGGGGTTTTAATGGTAAATCTTTTGCTGATTGGGTTTTTTGCGGCAGTGGCCGAAGAGTGTTTCTTTCGGGGCGTGCTTCAGCAATCTTGCGTAGAAATAGTGAAAAACAAGCATGCAGCCATATGGATTACCGCATTTATTTTCAGTGTGATGCACCTTCAATTTTACGGTTTCTTGCCCCGATTGGTCTTAGGCGTTTTGCTGGGATATTTGTTTTTATATGGCCGTAGTTTATGGATACCCATTGCGGCTCATTTTTTTAATAATGCATTCACCTTGCTGGTAATTTTCTTTTTCGGAGAAACCGATTTTATGCGGCAGATTGAAAATCGACCGCTGACCCTTGGGTTTGGATGTTTTGCGGCAATCAGTTTGATAGTAACTTTATTTTTATTTCGATTTTACAAAAAGCGAATGGAGAACGTTTGATGATACAAATTAAGGTTGTTTTTTCGGGAAAAGGAGAGAAGTTTTAACAAGGGAGGATGTGTGATGATACAAATCAAGGATACGTTGATTTCGGAAGATGTTTTTGAAACCTGTTTTGTGTGCGATCTCGGCAAATGCAAAGGAATGTGCTGCGTAGAGGGCGATGCGGGCGCTCCGTTGACGCACGAAGAATACGAGGCAATAAAAAACGTGTTGCCCAAGATTTGGGACGACCTTTCGCCAAAAGCGCGTGAGCTGATCGAAAAACAGGGGATAGCCTATATCGACGATGACGGCGAATTGGTGACTTCCATTATCAAAGGCCGCGAGTGCGTGTTTACCTATTTCGATGCCGACGGCGTTTGCCGATGTGCCATCGATAATGCTTTCCGTGAGGGAAGGATTTCGGTGCAAAAACCCATTTCGTGCCACCTTTATCCCATTCGTTTGCATAAATACGACGAGTTCACGGCTTTGAACTACGACCGCTGGTCGGTATGTCAGCCGGCTTTGAGATTGGGTAAAAAAACCGGCATAAAATTATACCAATTTTTAAAAGAACCTTTAATCCGCAAATTTGGCGAAGAATGGTACCAAGAAGTGTGTCAAATAGCTGAACTGTTGCCCAAGACAAAATAATCCTCTATAAAAACCATAGACGGCTAAACTCGCGTTCGGCCGTCTATCCATCGTTTAAATATAAAAAAGAAAAAAGTTATTTGTTGCTGTTCTTTTATACTTGCTATTTGTTTATTTTTGATTTTTCTTCTTCATCGGGATTCTCGTCTGTCTTTGCTTCCTTGCTCAACGAATCCGATAATTTGGAAATCGCATGGAAATCTATTTTCCCAGTAATGTTAATAATGGTCAGCTTGTTGTCTTCGTCTAAGCCGATAAAAATAATGTCCTGATTTTTATCGGCTTTGCTTTTTGCCAGAACGTTTATTTTGGTGTTCCTTTCATTTACCGATACTACTTCCTGATAATCGGAAAACTCCCGGGCGGCCAGTTCGTTGGCTTTTTTGAAATAATAGTGTGCGTCTTTTTTGTCTTCGGTAGTGACAATGCGAATGCTGTTCAAATTTTGGAATATTTTCTTCAATTCTTCGTCGTTGGTGTTCGATGCCATTTTTTCGAGCATGGGTTTCCCGATATTCACGTTACTGACGGGCCTTTTTTCCTCGACGCATGTATTCAGGAATTCCGTAATGAAATCTGCCCCCGACAACGATACTGCCGAGAGTAAAAATAAAAATATGAGTGTGGTACCTTTCATTCCTTTTAATTTATCCAATCCGCTGAATTTTTATTTCGTTTCTGTCACTTTTTTCGTAAAGAGGACAATTGCCGGTAAAATTCCTTTATGACTCTCTTGGATGGGATTGTGGTAAGTGTCCGTTTCCCGTTGCTTCCACATCCACCGAATCCATCACATCCGTCGAATCCACCGAATCCGCCGAATCCAAAGTGGTCCAATCGATATTCCAGCCTTTCAGTTCATCCAATGTCTTTATCGAGACTTCTTCTCCTTTTCGGAATGCTTCGGAAAGTTTTTCCAAGGCATACGTAGCATCTTTGAATGCGGCATCGGGATCGTTGTAGGTTTC
>Ga0208693_1002057_pt1 | contig 13652 bp, 6 predicted proteins | sample AD_UKC071_MetaG_FD_184438 | JGI IMG/M metagenome (GOLD analysis project Ga0208693, IMG submission 184438) | Active sludge microbial communities of municipal wastewater-treating anaerobic digesters from USA - AD_UKC071_MetaG (SPAdes) (version 2) | ecosystem: Engineered > Bioreactor > Anaerobic >... | reverse complement strand
TCATTGTCAAACCATATCCTGGTCGGAACACCCCCGATGTGGTTGAAGATGTTTGTGAGCCCCTCTGTCAGGCACTGCAGGTTTTCCCCCTTAAACAGCTGCATGTAGCCGCCGTTGCTGTGGGGAATAAAAAGGCATTAATAAAATTCTTTAAAAACAAAGAAAATTGTCCGGCAAAGTACCCAATTACAGTTTATTATGGCTACTCAAATAGCACACAACCTTGTGATTTGAAGTCCTCCACTCTTGCAAGCAATTCTTCTGATGTAACTTCGAGATATTCAGCCAAACAACCCAAACAATAGAATTTTTTTATTCCACGTCCGAGCATTTTTTTGTTCAGACCGATAACATTTTTGGTAAGTTGCTTTTTGCCGCAGGCAAAGCAATCCACGCTATTCGTTCGCTTCATTGTTGTAGACCTCGCTAACCGAAAATTGTGGTATGTCCTTGCCACGATATTCCGAATCCAGAATCCCCAGCTGCAGTTTTATGGTAGCGCGCATTGCACAAGCGCGTCTTAGGCAATAGCGGTTGAAATTTCGAGCAGATATGTCTTCTGGTTTTCTCACGTTCGGGAATAGTAATTTTAAATAAGCGGTAGCAATACGCTTAACCGCTTCTGTGTCACGTGTATCCGCTGCTTCGGGAACACGTACCAACTTGTCGACCACGGCGCGGTAAGTAGTGTCGCTTCTCAATTCGTGGAGGATAGCACAAAAGTATTCCGAGTTCAATGCCCAACCTGATATTTTCAGATCATCATTCATGCGAGGGATATGCCACCCTTTAATGAAGCCGTGAAAACGCTCTATTAACGCAGATTCATGAAACACCGCAGGTAGTTCCTCAAACATATTTGTTGTACCGTCAAAGTCCATTGTTTCTTTTGATATGTTCCCGCATAGAATAACGCCCGCATCGGCAACACCCTCGTAATTACCAACTGTATATACGCCAAACTCAAGATATCCTTTTAAAGCAGCACGCATTTCATCTATGTCAGTAAAAGATATTGTTTGAACTTCGTCAAGAGTGATAAAGTCATTCCCGGAAACAAGCCCTTCTGTTCTTTTTGACATGTCATAAAACATCTTAGCGCGGCTCATAACGCCGCCGCTTGACAACCATCCGAAACGACTGACCCGCCCAAATAAATATGACTTCCCTGTCCCTTTCGGTGCTAGTTCGATGAGGTTCAAGCGTTTTTCCAAAAACGGTAAAAGTCTAGTCAACACAGTCAGTTTTTCCTCTTCACTTTTGTAGCCACTCGCGTTATAATCAACTGCACCAAGAAGAACATCAATCCATTCGGCGGTAGAAAATTCCCAGCGCACATCTTTATAATAATCAAGATCTATCGAGTAAGGGCAGAAGTTTTTAAAGCTAATTAGGCGTATTTTACCCGGCAACTTAGGCTTAGCACTATCATCTGGAGGACGATAGCCTAGCTCAAGCATACCCCAAGTTTCACGTCCCTTGACAAGTTCGTTTTTGCAAAAGTCCCAAACCATATCTTCAATAATAGTCTGTTTTGAGGTTAAGCCAAAGTCAGGTAACGCAAATGACACTTCACCGGTGCCGATATCGATATCAACAGAAATTTTTGCAAGTAATTTCACCCGCTCATTTTCCTTAATGATACGGTTTTTAATAGCAGTCCAGTCCTCTTTTCGAGGAATATACTTACGAACAAACTCTACTAGTTCATCCTCGTTGAACTCACCAGATTCATCCTCGAATCTGTGGAGAAGCCAATCACGCATAAAAGAGGGAAGACTTAATGCAGATAAGAAATTACTCGTCTTTAAGTCTTTATAGACAACCATATCGTCAAAACATTTCTTCAACTTTTCGATCATATTGAATTCCCTCCTCCATTAGAACCAGTCTGAGTCGTTTACCTTTCCACTTTCACGTTGGACGTCAAATTCTATTTGTCCTATTAAATTATCCCCTTCAAATACATCAGCAGTGTATTTTCCTGCTCTCTTAATATCTGGGAACGTTACCTTGTGTTTATTGTTGCCTACTGCTACAGCAGGGTAATTCCTTTCAAGCACCCGCACTGACACGTTTTTTAGAGGATTTATGCTGAACAGCACAATTTCAGCGTTCTTTTTATAACTTGCAGTTGTCACAGGTGTAGTATTGGTTACCTCAATTTTATCATCAAACAGTGCAATCTCAATAACTGGAATAACTACTTCCTCCAGGGTTGCACCTCCGTGCACTTCAACACTTGCCTTACGCCCACCCTTGAAGCGGTCGTAGTTTGCAAGAACCCAAAAACCATTCTCTTTGGTTGCATATTCGGATTTTACATCAGCTTCACTGCAAGGACAGCATCTTCCTGAATGCTCACCTTTTGACGCCATTTTCCATTTGCATTCTTCCTCGTTAATTACAGCCAGACGACTCGACCCGTGATCCGAAACAAGAATGACTTTTTGAGCGTTCCTTCCGGTAAGTTTTGTTTTAGCCCAGTCTAAAGCTTCGTCGACTATACGAAGTTCTTCTGCAAGATGAACCGGTGTTTTAATCGTTTGATAATTATAATCCTGTTCACCATCGTGCTTAATTTCATCCAGTTTTTTCGTCTGCGCTTTATCGCCACTCCAGGCATCATAAAAATCATTGTTAAAAGACGTGATGGAAGGAAGATTAGCCCGGACTATATGAACGGTTATCTTCAAGCCAAGCGCCTTAGCTCGGCTTTGAATATAACCGACATACTCTGCTCCAAGCGCATCAACCCAATACAATGCAGCGTTTGTTTTTTCAAGACTATCGAGAACCTCACCCCGTGTTTTTAAGCTGTTATATGGGCGGTTTCCATCAATAGCCATTTCCCGAACTTGCCTATGAAATTCCGAAGTAAGCCTGTTCGTTAACTTTAAACGCTTATATTCGGCAAAATAGTTAGTCAATAACTCACCTTTATCCCCAGTAAATGAATAATCATGAAGGTATTCATACAAGGTGGGATATATGTCTTTAAGGGAATTGGGGATATCCGTAAATCCATTTAAAGACTCTATGATGGCCTGTCGCTCTGCCAATGTGTTATCAGTTAAATAATATATACGGTTGCTATCTTTTACTTTTGTCTCCGCGATGTACTCAGCAATGTCGCTGTCTTTCATATCTTTTAATAGGATTTTCCTGGCAGCATACATTTGAGGGAACTGCTTGTCGCTCTTGGCAAAGTCTAACAATGCGTAAATTAACTGTTTCTTGTATGTACTGTAGCTATCAGATGTATCCGCCACATATTTGAGATAAACGTTTGTAGTAGATTCAAGTTTTAACTTGAGAAAGCTACGCCAATGGAATAGCCCATACCCCTCAAGATTCCTGTCCGCAAGGAATTCTGCCCAAAGGGGATCCGGTAGACAAGTCTGAGGGACAACAAAAGAGGGTTCGACCAATTGTATTGCTTCATAGGCTGAGCATACCTCTTTTATGTTATGAAGTGGCAGAGATGTTTTAACAAACAGAGTTTCATTTGCACCATTTTCTAAGTGGGAAAGAAGTGTCTTAAAGCCATCTATCCCAGATACACTCAATGAGATCGGAAACTTAATTATTTCGTACAAAGCTCCAGGCTTCAAAAAACACACCTTTCTGCTGTCAAATTTTTTGTCGTTTGCGCAAAGATCTTTCATGATTGCTCGTATGCCACGGCAGAGAACAACAACTTTCGCCGAAAGCGTTAAATCCTTAAGTTTGCCGACAAAGCTTTTGTTACCACCAAGTGAAATGCTTTCGCCTAATCCGAGTAATAGGGTGTTCTCTAAAATGGTAGTAAGTTTGTCAAACAGTGCATCAATGTCGGGAAAGGCGTCATTTTCAGTACAATAGTCACTAACACGCATTTGCCCAAGGGTAACAAGACTATTCAGTATGTCCGTGTATTCAGTAATGTCGTCGACAACAACAATAAACGGCGTAGCTACATCACTAACCAAGTATCTTTGTATGTTTGCTAGCGCCGAGCTTGCCGACTCGATTTTCATGGTTCCCCTCCATCCAACATGATTTCAATTCCAACGTTCATGTTATCCTTGATTAACCTCTTGAGATATTCCTTAGCTTTGCGATCATCCATCTTTTCAATTTTTTCAAGAACCTTTTTACACCCACCAAGATTGTATCTGGCCTCAGCAAATTTTTTTATTTCACGAATTATTACAGGGTTACAGTAATAGTCATAGTAACCGGAAGGAACAACCATTTCGAGATGAGAGCGCACCTCATTAATATCAGGAAGTACAGCGATAAAACGACCGACAATATCACGCGCAAATGCCGCATCAATTTTTTCTGAATCAGAAAGGTCCTCAAGAAATGCTGCTTTTGTTTTTAGAAAATCAAGGGCGAATTTGACGTCCGCATCTTCGGGGTTGTTCCTATTAATTGCATCAAAAACTCGACGGGCATCGCTTTGAAGTTTAGCGGGAACAAGAGCAAGTATGGGGGTCCTGTTTTTGTTTGACCACTCCTTCGGCGTTTTCGACGAAGTTTTTTCCTCCCACAACTGATGAAGTTTGTATTTTTCCTGTTCGCTTCTTATCTCCTTGGCAAACGCCGCTACGTTCCTTTCGTATTCCGATTTATCCGACGTAAAAGAAGTCATCGGTAACCTTGAATACAGCGCATTTACCTCGCTGTCGCTGAATCCAGTCAAATGGTAAGAGTACACACTTTTGAAAACATCAATTTTCGACCCAAAGAAATCAATAATTGTACTCGCATTGGCCTCAAGTTCCGAGAGGAATGCGCTCCTTTTTTCATAGGGAAGTTCGCCGTCTGCTACAATATCTCGAAGAGTTGGAAGAAATGCTTTAAGATGGGGAACTTCCATAACTAGCGCCGGATATGGTATTCTTATGGACCTTGCTTTTTCACGCCATTCTTCAAGGCATGCTGAAAAAGTGGAGGCCTTAGCGTTTATACGGTTGCTTGCCGCGATAATTTTGTAATCTATAATCAACTTTCGAATTTCATCCTCGCCAGTTTTTCGATCCCAAAGCCATAATGCTTCTCCGGAACTTAATTTGTTTTTTACGTCAAGCAACACATCCGGGGCATTAATTTCATCTGCCAATGCCAATAAATCACCATTTTCAAAGTACAACAGGAATTCCTTCATAGCTTTCAAGGCATTATCGCTAGTGAGTAGTGTTGCCAAGTTCCCTGCCGCAGTGGGATTCTGAAGTGACATATGCCCTATAGTTGATGCAATTTTAGCAACACTATCACCGCTATTATCGGGGTTAGCAAGCGCAGCTATTTTGTCGATGAAGTCATCTAGTCCGTAGATGTCTATTTCCTTGAAACACCAAATTGGATAACCAAATTCTTTTAACTTGGAACGAAGGCGAACTGCAGTTTGCTCCACAGATAAGTTATCAGGAAAACCAAAAACAACCTGAGCAAAATCAATAAAAGCTTTTTGCTCTTTGGTCATAACCTCTATATATTTTTCCCTGTAATGTAAAATAGGAGTATTTTTATGCTTGATGTATTCCCCGATAATCTCCGCTAATTTATCAACACTCATCTTATCACCGGTTTCGCCGTCGCTGTATCGATAAGTATCAGCGGCGTATTCCTTAAGCAGGAAACCTGTCAAGAAAGAATATAGGTTACATGGCATAAAACCTTCTTCCATCAGCTCATCAAAGACATCACCCACTGCGATACGGCCGTCACGATCAAAAGCTGCCCCTATCATAGCATCTACTTTTTGTTTCAGCTTTGAAAGTGGAAGTGTTGGTGTCTTCTCCCAATAGTTCGGTATATGCCATGTGCCCTGCATAAGTGGCACAATAAAAGATTGATGATATACGCCACCGCACTTTTGCGATATGCCATATTTTGCACCAGATGGTAAACCTGACACGGCGAACATTTGCTCGCTGACCCTAGCGTTATCAAAGGATAATGGATATCTTCTAATAACTACATTTGAGAGAGCTGTGAGAGCGGATGTTGCGCTTACATAAGGTTCACCCGTTTTTGCATACATCGAATATACGGTAAATGGACCGTTGTCAATATCTGTTTTCCAGTCTTCAAGTACTGTTTTTGCCTTACGGGACATCTCGTTTGCAAGTTTGCCGTCTTTGGCTCTCCAGTATTCCTCGTTAGCAACACACTCCACCCATTGGTTAAAACGTTCAGCGCCCAAAACCGAGGATGAGGCATCAACAAACACAAGCCTTTGATAGCGGTCATCTTTCATAGCATTTTTTAAGAGTACATGAATCCTATTTTGTTCTTCGTCGTTCCGGGCAAATGACATCACAGCATGGAACTTGTATGATGAAGGCTCGTTTGTGATTCTGTTAATAGTAGCGGTAAAGTTTTCACATGTCACTGGTGTAACATCATAGCGAAAACGGAGCGCAGGTGAAAGAGAAAGCGCAGATACAAGGTCCCCTTCTAACACTAGCGATATTGTTTTTGTGTCACCAACGATACGCTTTTTTATCTTATCAATCTGCGCCTGATCACCAGAAACTGCAGCGGCAGCATATTGAGATTTCCCACCGCCAATAGGTTTTGTGTACAGGATCCCGTCTCTAACTAATTTCTTAGCGATGTTTACAGCGCGATTATCTTCTAGATCTGTTCCCTCGAATGCATAGTTTATATTCTGATCTGTTGTTCGGAACAATTCCATACTATCACCAAGCTTCTGGCTGATGGCTTGCATCATCAACACAGTTTTTAGGACACGTTTTTCGTCATAAAGCAATTTATCCTCGTTCAATGGAAACGCATCGAGAATAGTTCTAATTATTGTATCAAGGATACTCTTGCCCGCACCAAAGACGTATTCATCAGTACCTTTTTCATAAAAAAAGTTCCACAGATAATCGATGGTCAGTATGTCGGCATTATCAGGACTGTGATTATTAATAAACCACTGGAATGCCTTCAAGTCCTCAGTATCGGCGTTTTTAATAAAGTTGAACATACTGCGCTGATTGGAAGCGAACGCGCTTGAAATATTCTTGAGGAGTAGCGCAGCAAGTGGGTGAATTGGCAACATTCCTTTCAGTACGTCCTCTGATACATTTACAGCTTTCGACACCGCCTTTCGGGAAAATGGCATACGGCTGTTTAGATCGTCCGCAAGAGAGTCCCATATCTCTTTCTGGGCATCCTTTACTTTTAAGGCATGTCTGATTAATTCAAAAGCAATTGAATCTGGCAGTTCAATTTCTTTACGGACAAAGCGGTCTCGAACAATTTTCCCAGTTTGGTCAGTTTCGCTAAAAATCGAACCTGACATATGCGTCACTATAATCAAGTAGAAAGGTTTGTGGTTGGAGAGTTCTGCAAGTTTCTGAAATTCATCAAGCGATGTGCGGTTTTTTTTGAAATACGCCGAAAATTCGTCCCACACAAGAATAATTGCCTTAAGATTGTTTTTGTCAATTACGTCGGTAAGCCAGGCAATCAAGTCGTCCATGCTTGTGGTGAGCGCTGTGATCCCTCTGCTGTCCGCAAGTGCGAAAATATCGCTCATCAACGCATCAACATTAGCGTTGGGGTTATTTAGTAAATAAATAATATCATCAACCGTTTTGCCTGCAAAGCTGCCCAATCCTCTATATTCCGGCAAAGAAATTAGTGTGTTAAAGAATGACTTGTTCACATCATCAGAGAGCCATGCAGCAACCCCTCCTCGTAGAGTGTTCTCACCCTTGTAAGCAACACCTGCATTACGAAGAGCCTTGGTCACACTCTCGTAAACCGCCATGATAAGTGCGCGGTCGCCATCAATGCCGCCGGATGCGTAACGGTATGCCGTTATGATTTTACCCTGCTTGTGACCAAGTAGTTTGTTACGAAGGTCTGGTTCCGATTGCAATGCAGGGTATTCAGCAAAATAGTCCTTAAGATCCTCGTCGGTGCAATCTAGTAAATTTTTGAGCGTCCATGCAACAAGGGATTTACCTGTACCATAAGCGCCTTCAATCCATATGCCTTTCTTGTCGCTGTTGTTAGCGCGGGCAAGCATCCGTTCAGTCGCCCTAAGAAGGTCGATAAACGTCTTATGCGGGTAAGTCTTCCGCCAGTCAACACCCGCCTTAATGGATGATTCGTTGATTTCGGGAAAATAATCTTGATTAATGTCGAAGTATTCGCTATATTTGTTCATGGTATTCTACCTCCTCAAAACAATTCCAGTACATCGGCAGACGTTTTATCTTCGCGGAGGGTGATTTTGTCAAGATCGTGCGTAAAAGTTGCATTGATAAAATCTGGATACTTCGCTGTGAGTCCCAGGAGGATCCGCTCCATATCATCACGGTCAAAGCCGAATATTAGCGTGGGGCTTATGCCAGAAGATTCCACCGTATGGTCGAGCAAGCGCGTGAGTGTAAACTGATAATACCCCTCACAGGCTTCGGCAAACTTATATAACGCATATAGGACAACACGGTTGTCTTCAAGCGTAGATTTGCTGCGGGTAAGTGTTTCAACCTGCCTACCTTTTAGGGTCACCGTGCCAAAGTTTATCTTTGTGCCTAGCGGAAGTTCGCAAAGGCGTTTATAAGCCAATATAATAGCCCTTGCCATTTTTTTGCTTTGCCCAAGGTTAATTAGCATTTTATGTATGCTGTTACGCGGATAGCTTATTCCGACAGAAAGGTGCTCTATATACCACCTAATCTGTGGGTTGTTATATGCAAGCTGAATAAGTATCAAACCCCAAGCTTGTTCAGTTTCCCAACCGATTTTAGTTATAAGCCTAGAAAAGTCTGTAACACTGTTCTTACTGATAAGCGAAGCGTCTGAAAGAAAACGCTTAAATTTTGTTTTTTGATTAGGACCTAACGGGTTGTCTCGTAAAAAAGCATTTTGTCTGCCAAAGAAATCACTAATCCATTCGGGTTTTGGTGCGTGTTCCTCAAATGTATTCAAACTTTTCATTCTCTTACCCCCTATCGGTTTTTTCAAGCAATCTGCAACATAGCATCCATACGGGATACTGTGACATTGACCACAATGAACACAATTTACGATATTCAAGTTCCCATTGAATGATATAGAACCATAGCGACAGCTTGCTTCACATACACGACATCCAACACAGTATGCCGCTTTACGAAAAACCTGTTTTAGCAACTTCGCTTGAGATGTTCTATCCATTTTTGCCGGTATCTCTACTACAATGCTGGTTCCTGAATTTTCAATTTTGTATGTAAATTGTGGCTCACATATTGTCTTTATCCACTCTCGCCAGTTAGAAGAAGGATTTGTTACTCTAATTTGCAAAAAACCATCTTTGGCTTCTTCTATATAGCGTAATTGGTTGTTTTTTAGGTCACGTCCACTTCCGCGTGATTCCCAACCACCATTTGTTATGTAGCTCCGATAACTCTTGATACAATTCTCATCTACCATATTACAAATCATATCCGTGTATTTTTTAATTTTAGTGGGATAACAATAATTACGAATATAGTCTGACTTTCCACTGCTCATGGGGCAAAATAGGCACCCCGCTCGCGGGTTGCCTTTCTTATATGCATCGTTTATCACAAGTTGATGTGTATATATATAAACCCACACTTCTGCCGAAGACCACTCAAGTATAGGGTTATATGAATACTGCCCCTTTTGCTTTTTACTGAAGTTTTCATAATCGTACTCCGCGCGTGTCACACTCTCGTTTGCCCGAACGCCTACAAAAGCCATCCCAGTATAATAGTCTTTGCCCAACACTTCACGTAGTTTAAGCGTTTGCGGCGCTGATTTGTGCACCGAACAGCACCAGCGAAGTACACGTGAGGGAGGTCCAAAAAGCCGCCAACTTTCCTCTGGCTTGAGATGTGATGCGGCACGATAAAACTCTATACCCTCAGCACGACATTGTTCTTCGACCTTGTCGATTACTTCATAAGTATCTGGGAATTCCATACCCGTATCACCAAACACCACCATGTAACTGCTTTTTGGCAACGCCTTCTTTACAAGTTCTAGCATAACTATACTGTCTTTACCGCCCGAAAAGGCTACGTGGAAGCAGTCCAAATTGCGGTAACGTCTGTATACATCAAATATCTTTTTAACAGTAATTTGTTCTATGACTGCTAACAGGTCACGGTTCTTATCCACCATAGCAGCAATATCAATCGGGATAAGCGTCTCACCATCCGGCAATACACGCTTTCCATCAGCATCCAGCACAAACTCCAGTTCAGGCGCGGTGTATAGTGTGCCTCCCTTAGTTTTTGCTACCATACGCCCTCGATACCAGTAACAATTTGCCTCAGCCCACATATAAGGCTGTTCATCTTGCTTAGCGTAATTCCAGTGATTTCCGAAGCCAAGAATATCTAGTTCCCGGTAATATACCGGTCGTGGTTCTTTCGAGAATGGCAGGGTACTATCATTTAAAAGTAAACCACCCGTTTGCATGTCGTGCGTGTACGCATACATTGCCCTAATTTCTCCTTTCCCTTAAGATACGTGCTTTTGCAATAACGTCTGCTATAATATCTGTACGCCGAGCGACATAGCCGCTTTCAAACAGGAAGTCACCTATTGTCCTTTCTTTCAAATCTACATCCGAATCAGCAACGGCGGTTGCAAGCACCTCTATATAGTCTGTAAAGCCAGATTCCTTTCGGTAAATCGCTCCGACATTTTTGCTGTTAACCGAAAGACATTGGAATCCAAACAGCTTACTGAAACGTCTGCAATAGCTTTCTAGTAAAAATAGGTTCCATTGATAGCCTTGTATGTACGGAAACGATATAAAACTCTTTACAGCCCGAAGTGGTATAACATTTTTATAGACATACGAAGAAAGGGCATTATCAATAGCATCAATGTCAAAACTGATTTTATCGTCACTAACAAAGGTTTCTTTGTCTATACGAACCATAGTGTCATAAGCGACAATTAGAGACTGGTTGTTGACACTTCCGCGAATTTCCTTTTCTAAATCTAAAAGCTCAGCCAATGTCAATCTATCATGCGTTAAGCAGTAGTCTTCAAACACAGTAACGAAATTCAATGTAGCACCTTTTGGTGTAATGATATTCCCGCGTTTTTCATAGCGGTCGGCTAGATATATTTGAAATAATCCATTCCGGATAGCTGTTTCCGAAAGGTCAGGGTTAAGTTCAAGGCTTTTCGAAACATCAACCCAATTAAGAGAAGCAAAGCCGCGTTGGGAAATATCATCCTTAACCTTATCTTCGGCATTCTTCCATTCACTCACATCCACCTTCACCTTGCTCACATGTGTATAAACACCTGCACATACCCGAATGTAGTCATTGTTTTGTGTCAAGACATGCTTTATTTTATTTATTGGAACATATGGTAATTTTGCTGCTAACTGCCCATATGTCAGACTACTATCTATATCAAAACAGCGGAACACTTCAGATTCTATGGAAACGCGGCCTTTTGTGAAATAGTTTCTCGCATAACGTAAAGACGGTAGAATGCGGGAAAGCACTATCCTTAACAACTCAGAAGAAAAAATGTTTATTCCCTGCAGAAAGTCTGCGTGTAGGTCGTAAAACTGATTATAAAAAAACATCTTGTTACCTTCGGAGATAAGGCATTCAACCAGTTTGGCAAGATCCTCCATGCCAACCTTTGGAATTACAAATACTTTTTCACCTAAACAAATGCCAACTTCCCTCAATAATAAATGAACAGCATTACCTTCTAATATCATTTCTTTACCCGTAGCTTCACGATAAAAATTCTTCAGCTTGTTAATGTCTATGACAGAATTCGGTCTTATGCCGTTCGGAAAACGTTCTTCTATGATGGCTGTTACAACATTTTTCATTTCGTTTTCAATTTGACTAGTGATTTTGCTACCAGTTAGAATGAACCCCTCTAATTTATCATTCCAGATTGCTTCTTTGCTCTTACATTGCTTTAAGCAATAAATAAAAACGTCAGACAAATCACCAAACTGACTCCTGATCGTGTCAAACGTTAACACTGTATTATTCTCTGTGCATGCCTGCAAAACATAGTATGGTTTATGGATATTACAGTAGCTGATAAATTTTAATAGTAATTTTCTTTCAATTTGCCGAACCCTTTCACGAGTTATGCCAAATTTTTGACCTGTAATATCAAGTGTTGCTCCTGTAGCCCTTGTTTTTAAAATAGATATATTTCTCTCGGTTTTAAGTATCATTTGAAATTTACGCCTAATGCTCTCTATCTTATCATCAGCCAACCACCTGACAAAGTCTACCAAAGGTAATTTAATGGTGTTTTCGATGGGTACTGTTGATAAACGTGAAAGTTCCTTGGCTAAAATAATATTATTATCTGTAAATAATTGCATAAGCTTGTCTCTTAATTCTTTTTTTATTTTAAATGCATGTAATAAAGGTTTGACCCTTTGAAGCAAAAGGTTTTTATGAACACCCTCTATTGCCATTCTAAGCTTATTATCATATTCCATCTCTTTAACTAAGTGGGAAAGTATCTTGAACAAGTACATTGCTTGGTCCGTGTTCTTCAGAAAATGTTCAAAAAGCTCTTCTCCCAAGTCTTCTTTCGCAAGTTTAAAATCATTTTTTGTTTTCTCTTCCCTGGACAATGGGCTTACCAATTTGTAATGTTCATTATATATATCTCGTACACTGTTTCTAACCGGAATAAAAGTATAGTAATCTAGTACTTTGTCCGCACAAAATAGTCGTTGAAGGTTAGACCTATTAAAAGCCAAGGTCTTGAAATTATCACGTAATTTATTATAAATATAATCTACCGAAAGTGCCTTATATTGATTTCTAATAAAGAGCTCCTCAGTTTCATCGATTATCCATTTAGTCAGGACCATACGTGTAGAGGAGCATTTAAAAAATAAAATGGGGTTTGCATTGATTATGTCAATTTCTTTTCGAAATAAATTTAAATCTTTCAAAGTAACATATCTTTGATTATTAGCATAACTATTTTCCATTAAATTAATTAAACGGCTAATTGTCTCGGTTTCATTTTTATGGAAAGGTAAACCATTAAACATTTTTATGTCCTTAATATTTTTGATTCACCATTAACTTCTTGCAGTAATTAATTTTACCTCACAAATGAAGAACCTTCAAGAGTTGTAGAATTATGTCGCTTGATTAATTTCTTCTACGATAAAAACAGCCATTCAGCGGAATATTTACCCGGTTCAATACCAAATAAATAGACTTAAGGAGTATTAATTTATGATATTTATGAACACCGCTTCGTTTCTGAAGCTTCTGCCCATATATCATGTATAAGGATAACAAACTGCGGTGACAACTTTGTGTCACTTATCAAAAAAGAACGCTTATTAATAAATAGGTTTAAAGTGGTATGGGTGCCGGTAAAGTCGAATAATCTGTGGAATCTTGCACCAATTGTTGCCACAGCTAAGCCGGTTCACATCGCACCACCCCTGCTCATCAGACTATGGACCAAAAGGGGCTCAGAATGTACAAAAGTAGATTTAATACTTTAACTATGCGTTTAAAGCAAGATCCAATACGGGACAAATCTCCGCTGGGTCGAGTCCCATAGGAACAGCAGTGAGAACAAGGTCTACCCGGCGAGTTCCGGCGCGAACGGAGGCTTTATGAAACGGACGGTTCCGCCGAAGTAAAGAG
>Ga0208693_1002049_pt1 | contig 13679 bp, 11 predicted proteins | sample AD_UKC071_MetaG_FD_184438 | JGI IMG/M metagenome (GOLD analysis project Ga0208693, IMG submission 184438) | Active sludge microbial communities of municipal wastewater-treating anaerobic digesters from USA - AD_UKC071_MetaG (SPAdes) (version 2) | ecosystem: Engineered > Bioreactor > Anaerobic >... | reverse complement strand
AACTGAGGGAATTTCAATCCACGCGCCCGTAAAGAGCGCGACCCTATAAAGAATTAAAAAAATTAATTTTAAAATAAATAATGTTAAGAATTAACTGATAATTATTTATAAATTGAAAAAATGCCTATTACTAAAATGGCATAAAATAGTATTTTTACATATTTCTAGGCGCGAACATATTGCAGTAATCATGTGAGCTTCCAGTTCGCAATTTCATAATTATACAATGAATAGATCATTAGTGGGATGATATATATCATGCTTACCAATATGTTCGACTCTACGAGTCCAATTTTTACCCAGTAAATAGAATCGAATACTGTCCTTTTGTTCATCTATGATTTTTGAAAGAGTATTTTTTAAATGAACATACTGCGCAGGATCAATAACACATTCAAATACTGAATATTGAACTCTTTGTCCATAGTCAACACATACCTTTGCTACTTTATGAAGTCTTTTTTTTCCTTCTGATGTTTCTGTATTGACATCATAGGTTATTAAAACCAACATAGTATCACCTAATTCATAAAAAACGGCGGATAATTATCAATATCACCACGCAAATGTCTTGAAAGTAACATCGCCTGGACATAAGGCAATAGTCCTATCTCAATTTGTTCCTTAATAAATGGGTGTATAATTTTTTCACGTTTTCTTTTTTGCCAACTTTCAAGAAATTTAGCGCGCGCATCATCAGTCAACACAATGCCGCCGCTTTCTTTTTTGACAAAGTCTGATTTTGTTAACTGGCGCCGATTGATTAAAGAAAGAACAAAACGATCAGCCATATAAGGCCTTAACTCTTCAATCATGTCCAATGACAAGCTAACCCTGCCTGGGCGATCAGTATGTAAAAATCCTACGTATGGATCTAGCCCCACTGTCTCTAATGCGCTAGTCATTTCATGGGTTAACAATGTGTATGAATAAGATAATAAGGCGTTAACATTATCTAGTGGAGGTCTTCTGCTTCTTCCAGCAAAAAAGAAGTCCTTTTTTTGATGAAGAATGAGGTCGTTAAATAGAGAGAAATAAAGCTTCGCAATATCTCCTTCTATCCCCCTTAATTCATCAAAACTATCAGTCCCTTGAATAGCGTTAATGGCTATGTTTTGTTTTTCGATTATTGCATCAAACAAATCATAATTAATTGAATAAGGGTGATCTCTCATTGTCCTTTTCAACACAGATCGACAATTTACTATTTTCCCTATAATGAAGTTTTTGGCTAATAGCAAAGACTTTTCTTTGTCATCGGCGTAGCGATATTGAGTTCTTCGAAGCAAAACGTTTCCGCGAGTGCTGCCTGTTAACTTCGCCATAAATCTTCCATTAGTATCAAGGAAAGATACCGCCACATTGTTTTCTGCGCAAAGCCCCATCAATTTGGGGCTTATTCCAACATAATTAAAGCAGACAATAGCCTCAAGAATGTGTATCGGTCGGCGCATTACAATTTTGTTTTCGATTCTAACAACAACATTTTCGCGCTCACGGCTGATATAAGCATCTGGATTTGTTACATATAAAGTATTTAATAAATGTCTCATTTACTCATCCCCGACAATATGTTTATTAATATAGTTTTCAATGTTTTGCTTCTTCTTAGTTAAACGGGGCATGCACAAAGAATACATTGAACATTTAGAGCAATTTTTACCCTTAATCGCCTCCGGGGTAAACCGCTTCGAAAATATCTCATGCATTTCTTTACTTGCCTTTTCCACTAAGTTTCTCAATTGTTCATTGATTATTATCTTAACTCTTCTTCTAATTTTGTAATAATAAAAATATGCTTCTTCTATCCTTATTTCATAATTCAACATCTCTTCAAGCGCCATGGCTTGAGCGGTAAGCTGCACTTCATCTCTTTCATCCGGCTTGGGTCCGCCTCGTTTATATTCGATAATATTTGGTAGCCATTTTCCTTCCCGATTATCTATGCTTGCGCCTTTTACGTTTCGAACGAATTCGATTACATCGGCAATCCCGTATAATCCAAGGCGATATGATATGAGGGGAACAGAACGACTAGCGAAAATATTCCTACGACTTTCGTAGAAGAAAGGATTATCAGCGTTTTCATGAACTATCTTTCCTTCCGCCGTCGCTCTGTTCTCCTGCCATAGTTGTTCAATATGAATTAAAGCCCATTGGCGTTTACAAAAGTAGAAATGCTGAATGCCGGATAGCATAAGCAAATCATCTTCTTTATATAGCATTATAGCTTTTCAATTACGTTAACGCCAGGAATGCCGATTGAATCGATGGTAACGCGATAATCAGAAAAACTGCGGGGAGGTTTATTGAGAGTTTCTACTTTAATTTTATCAAACAAAACATGTGCCGGGGCGTTACCAAGCGGGGTACTATGCTCAAAAACAATAAGTTTCCTGGTTGCCATTTTCCCGCGGGCGGCGGAACGATCATGCTCAAACATATTAATTAATGCTTCCCACAATAACTCAAGATCTGCTTTAGAAAATTTCGTAGTGCGCATTGCCAATTCAGCAGAAACATAGCCTTCAGCACGATATAAACCATAGGGAACTATATGTTTGCGACCGAACTCCGTTTCTTTATCGTCAGTTTCCTTTGTCACAGCTACTCTAGTAATCGTAACTTGCTGTTGAAAAATTGGATCGATACTCTTGGCAAAATTAAGTTGAATCGGTCCGCGTGCTGTCCCGCATGATACTTCGAAAGACATAACGGCACCGAACGCCCTGATGTCATAAAAATTTTCAAACATAAAACTCTGCAGTTTTTTCAAGGTTTCTTTGTCACGATCGGCTTCTTTTTTGCCCATCGGTTTGATGCCTAAATAATTATAAGCCTTTTCATTTTGTGAATGTAAAACAGCATCGCTTCTAACATAAATATCATACCCCGGTACATCTCTTTTTACAATGCTTACATAATCCCTGATTTTCCTTTTAATACAAACATCTGTTACAATACCTTGTCCGGTTTCCGGGTCGATCCTAGGCATATTATCAGCGTCAGGATCTCCATTTGGATTACCGTTCTCCACATCAAACAACACAACAAACTCATAACGGCGATCAATAATGTCACTCATTAGTTTTATCCTCCTTATTTTTTGTCTTTTTTTCAAAGAAATTTTGATATTGATGATAATAACCTAATACAAAATCACCTTGTTCAGCTAACGTCATTTGCTTCGGAAATTCCGGAATTTTATCCATGATTTTTCGCTTAAGATTTTCGTAATAACCGCCAAACTCACTATTAGAAGTATGGTGTATTGATAAGCGTAACAATGCCGGAAAAACCGAGGCTGGCGCAGACGAAGCGCTAGAATAATAACGATCTTTCAAAGTTGTATTCAACTTTCCCATGGCGTCTAGTTGAGCCTTTTCCAAAACGGCAAATAAGCGTCCCAAATTATAAGGAACACTGTTGCTATCCGGGTTTAGTCCCACAGTATATTTCTCCTTTCTATCATTTTTCCTGATTAAGCAGGCTTTAATAATGGCAGCTCGATGGGGATTTATAACTTTATCCGCCCTAATCCGAGTAATAATCGCGTTATACAGGGTCTCGGGATATTTTTTCCCGGTAAGAACAGATCTCGATAGCTCTTGAACTAGAATTGGCGATGGCTTTTTTTGCTTTGACTTTTTCGATATTGTCTCGTATATTATTCTCGACAGCGATAAACTATCGTGAAGATTGACAATTTCCAAGTCCTGATGATGCTTAACTAATCTCTCAACAAATAATGAGAAATTGTTTCTTTCGTAAAACGGAATGAAAAGCCTGGCATTATTAGCGCTGATACCCATAATATTAACGGTAGTATGAGGATCGAGATTATGCTCTTCATAATTTAATTTTTCACCTTTTGAATACTTTTCTATTATTCTTTTTGCCAGATAGCATGTTTCATAGTCAACATGGCTTTCATTTGCGTTCTTACCGGATAAGTCGGTTGGATTTATCAACTCAACCAATAATGATTCGTATTGGCCGATTTTTTTTGCCCAGAAAACAACGGAAATATCTCCAATGTCAATTTTGTGATTACGATTTGCGAGAAGATAGTTGATAGCGGTCGTGTATTTAAACATACTCTTTATACCGACTGGGGCGTTGTAACTGTCTACTTTGCCGTATGAATTAAAAGACTGGTCATTAAAAGAGATTAACTTGGCTCCGGCAGGTTGAGCGTTTTTTACTCCTTTAATGAAGTTATGAAGTCTACTAATATTGTCATATTCACCGGTAATTAAACACTGCATTTTTACCGTTTCTTTACTATTCAAATAATCCCACCACTTCAATATTAACGATTCATCTTCATGTATATATTTTGATTCACCTTCTACCCGGAATATGAAATTTACGTTTTTGATATCTTCATAATAATTTTTGATAACCGGATGATTAGCAAGTTCGTGAGGATTTAACTTATTTAAAAAGAGAACAATCGGGTGGTTATTATCCAATAGTTGATTATGTAGTTCTTTAAAACTTGTAAAATACTTCAAATCCGAGCTATCCCCAATTCCTAAGATGTATTTTTCGTTATCGGACAAAAAATACGGGGTTATACTATTTCCTCGCCCTCGTTGCTCGGGAACAAACATCTGCGTTGGTATTCTTCTATTTTTTGCTTGCGTTCGCATATCCATTATGTCTACTAACTCGCCTGTCTTAGACAAAATCAAACAATAAGAGATTTTTGCGAGCGACAATCCTTCCTTCGGCAAATCTCCTACATTATGCCGACGCAATAAATCGTAAAAGTCACATAATGCTTCCAAAAACATTATCGCGTCTCCAACATATCGGGAACCTCGATAATCCCATTTTCCATAACCGGGCGATAGAAAATTGAGTTATTATCATGAAAATAATCAATATCCCATAACATATAACCCAAATCCAATTTTGTTCCGTGATAATAACTTTCCGGCACCTCTTCGCTTTCTTCAATATACTTAAATCTTACCGGGAATTCACGACAACCAAAATAGGCTCGATGAAAACATTGTCCTTTTTTCATACGCCGGACGGCGATAGCATAATGTTTATCTTCGGTATCGCCAGGCCCCGCCTGATCTGTAAGAACAAAATGAGCTTCAATGTAGTAACAAACGTCCCGTAAAATCAAAGCTGCCTTTTGAACAATTTTACTCGTGCTTTGATATATTTCATTTTTTCTTCCGTACATGGCGCTTTCGATATCCCGTTTAGTAATCACTCCTAATAATTCGTTCCTACGAATACTTTCAAAAATTATTGGATTTATGACAATGATTTTGTCAATAACCCAGCGGATTGCAGGTTTCCAATAGATTGCTTCCAATATCCCTCGCGCCGCCGAGGGAGTCATGACATCATAACTTACGCGTTCAACTTTCATTTCAGGGCGGGTAAAACAAGCATAATCGCCCCACACCTTTAATTTGATTCCGAATCCCATTAAAATTCTCCTTTCTATACATGTAAAAATTCGTTGGCATCCATAATCAATCCAGTTTGCGGATTGTAATAGTCATCAAATTTATCGCTTATGTCAAGAACATAATACCTGTCGGATATGATTTTTACATATCCACGCATTAACAGATTTTTTAATTGATGTTGATGTATGCTTATCGTATAAGGCTGTAGTTTTCGAAGATAGGCACCGGGATGATCACAATATGGCAATAACTTAATTATGTTTTTCGCACTATCATCGTATGGAATAATAATGTTCTCACCGTTTTCAATAATTTTAAATTCCATACCGGTCGTCTTAAATTTATAGCCCAAAAACTCATGCCCTTCTTCGAAATTGTCGATTATTTTTTTCTTATCTAAATTTTCTCTTTCCGTTTGATACAGACTAGCAAAATAGTCGGCTATCGCATCAAGAGCAAGTGGATCATCGAAGTATTTTCTAAGCATTTCATTACCATGAACTGCGGCTCTATTCTGAAACATTACAGGTTTTCCGTGTTTTTCGGTTGATTTAAAAACATAAACTATGCCTTTTTTTAGTTTCCCCTCGCGGTTACAACGACCTGCAGCCTGGGCAATAGAGTCAAGCCCGGTCATTGCTCTGTAAACCACGGGAAAACTGATGTCGACGCCGCATTCGATTAGTTGTGTAGATACAACCCTGCATTTCTGATTTTCTTTTAGTAAATTTTTAATTTTATGCAAAACTTCGCTTCGATGTTTCGGGCACATTTTCGCGCTTAAATGAAATACATTTTCTTCATCTCTTATTTTTAAAAATAACTCCTCGCAATGCCTGCGCGTGTTAACTATTGTCAACACTTGTTTTTGGTTAATAATTAGCTCGGCTAAATCATCATCGCTAAGATCCCCGCAAGATTCGATTTTCACTCTTTTAAACAATTCATAATAAATATCGGGATTATTTATAATCTCTATTGGTTTCATCGTTAATAAAGTAGTAAATTCGGGTTTTGTGGCGGTGCAAAGAATAACGCTGACATGATAATGTTTAACTAACTCTTCTATTGCTAATAAAGACGGTGTTAGATAATTAATAGGCAACATTTGCGCTTCATCGATAATCACGACGCTGTTGGCGATATTATGAAGTTTACGACAGCGTGACGGTTTGTTTGAAAAGAGCGATTCAAAAAACTGCACTATCGTTGTGACTACAATTGGCACGTTCCAATTCTCGGCGGCCTTTTTCATCTTTTCAATAGTTGTTTCTAATTCGACTTTTTTTACTACATCAAAACTACTATGATGTTCCAAAACATTATCTTCTCCGAAGATTTTTTTATATAAAGCGGCGTTTTGTTCGATGATGCTAGTATACGGGATTACATATATTATTCGCGACAAATTATTATGCTTTAAGTGGTTTAGCGCAAAAGCCATCGACGCAAGTGTTTTTCCACCTCCGGTCGGAACCGTAAGTGTGAACAAATTTGTCTTTTGAAACCCTGCTTCGCGACAGTTTTCCGCAATCTGCTTTCTCCACTCATTTACTGGCGTTAGTTCTGCATCATTCTCCAATGTTTTCATATAATCATTAAACTTTTTGCGCAGTTCGTCAAACGAACTATAAAGATAACGATAATCTTTTTTCTTCATAAAAGATTCCGTATCCAAAAAATCTGCGTCGACAAGACATGAAAATACCATTCTTATAAAAAAACCTAAAGAAAAGCCGGAAGCTGCTTTACCTTTTATCTCATTAAGCAATTTTTGCTTTAACTCAGATATATCTTCAGAAAAAAGGCTATCATCAAAAGTGAATTTATTTACCTTTTTTTCTAATCTCCACCTAAGCCCTCCTTCGACTGAACCAAAATCCATTAATCCGCCATGATGCCCGCAAATAATATACGCAAGCAATCTTCCCAAAGCTTTATCAAAATACTCAGCAGCCAATTGAGCACCGGCTGTAGAGTGATCAACCCTTTTACCATCTTCCAATAACCTTTTTTGGAATTCAACGCTGTTTTTGCCGACATCATGTAACATTCCGCTTACATAGCCAAAATTCGCGCCCTTAAATGTATTGGCAAATTCCATGGCCAATTGCGCAACATTACGCAAATGTTCCTCTACTGTTTGATATTCGTATGTTTTTTCATTATAATGTGCATAATAGCGCATCAAATTCCACCTCAAAATATTATCCTGAATGATAAAACTTTTTAAGATAAAAAAACTTTAAAATCTAATAAAAATCCTTGCCGGTTATTTCCATTTTATCATTGATGACACAATTTGTCAATATAATATTGGCATCTTCTCCACTAAAAAACAAAGAATAACAAAATTTTCTTACCCAATAATACTGTTACTTTCATGGATAGTACAATAAAAATAAAACCCTTCCCAGAAAACATTTACGATGAGTCACACGTCTCGTAATAAATAATCTTCTCTTAGAAAGGGTCGGAATAGTAATTATCTAGTTTTTTGTTGATGATTTTGATCAGTTGCGAAGATTTTCGCGATATATGCAATTTCGGCCCGTTTTCGGTTACATAATGGAGCCGATCCAAAGCCAGTTGGTATAGCCCTTGCTTATAAGCGATTAAGCCTAAATAATAATGACTGATAACAACGACCAACTTAGGATAGTTACCGGTAAAAACCTCCGAAAAACTTCTCTCTGCTCTCTCGAGATGTGTGCCGGTGAGTACATAGTACCGGCATAGAATCAATTGATAGTTATCCAACAATTGTGTGCGGTAACGGAGCGGAGCGGAATTGGCGATTCTAAATAATTCAGCGATCAACTCCTCGATCTTTTCAGTGTGCCTATTCTCTTCCAAGTAATAAAACCACGCCTTATAATACCAGAATCTTACGAACGGCGATAGTTTCGCCTCGTATTTCGCAATCCCCTTAAGTATCTCTTCTGTTTCCTCGACTCTCCCGCCGTCAAGCAAAATCATAGCTTTGGAGATTAGATTTAGCAGCCGGCCGTTTCGGGTCTTGATCAATGACTTTTGATATTTCCCGATCTCGCATAAATACCGGTCGGGATTACATTCGTTAAGATAAATCATCGTGATCGCCAAAAGTCGGTCGCGCTCTATTTTTTTGATTCGAAAATTACAAAAGAGAATGATAACTGAAAAAAGAAAATATGCAAGCCATTTTTCCGGATCAAAAATAATCAAGACGCTTAACGAGATTAAGGTAAAAAAACTAACGATAAGCATGATAAGTCTAAGTTTGCTCATGTTTCATCCCTAAAAAGATAAATTAACGGTTTCAGTCCCAAACCCGAAACAAAACTTTTCGCCTTATGACAAGCGACATCATCGATATACTTCGGACTGTGGTTATCCTCGCCGATGATTATCTTTGCCTCGGGATATTCGGACACGACCCGCCAAAACTCATAGCGCGGGTAAATATATGCCGGCTTTCCGTCCTGGTTAAGGATTCGTTTTCTCCTGATGCCGTTCGCGTTAATCTCGAGGATCACGTCGTTTTCAACGGCCGCTTCAACTATCGCCCGCGCCGCTGCTTCCAGGAAAGGATTCCAGTCGGGGCGCCTGAAAAGATAAATGTCGGGATGGGCGAAAATCTTGAAATATCCCGTCCTCATCGCGGCTATGACCTCGTCGCAATAACTGGCGATATCTTCATCGTTTAAATCATGATAAATATCGCGAATGAACGGACCGGTAAAAATAACGTGCTGGCCTAATATTAAATAATCAAGATCCTTATTCCAACGCTCGTAACATTCGTGAAAATCAGGATGATATTCTATTTCCAAACCGCGGTAAATTTTGATTTTATCGCCGTATTTCTTTTTCGCCTTTTCAATCTCGGGAAGATATATTTTATAAAACTCCTCAATCGTCATCCGGTAATGCCACTCTTTAAGGAGCGGCCCGTGATCGCTGATGCCGATCTCGCGGTAACCGAGTTCGACCGCCCGAGCGACGTAATCTATAGGCATACCCTCGGCATGATTGCATAACTTGGTGTGCGTGTGATAGTTGGTTTTAATCATTTTCAATCCTTATCCATTTGGCAGACCGCCCCTTTCCGAGCGGTCTTATGCACCCTGCTTCCCGCATCTTAAGCAAAGTCCTGTTAATCGTTGACTCGCTCACGTAGGGATGCTGGATGCGGATTTCTTCCTTAGTAAATATTTTCGGCAGGCGATAAATCGTGTTCTCGATATTGTCGCTTTTGTTGAGGGTGGCGTCAAATTTATACTCGTTAATCACGGCGTCGGCTTTCTCGTACCCTTGGAGGATAAACCGGAAAATAAAACGGACAAACCCGAGCGTCTGCGCCAGGCCTTCCCGCCAATTGACGCTCGCGTTTTGCAGTTCCTTGATAAAAGCGGGGTACTCGCCGTAAAGGATCTCGAAAAAGCTGATATACCGGAAAGCCTCGATCTCACCCTTCAATATCAACAAATAAAGAAGCAACAACCCGGTCGCGTAATTATGACTCGTGAAGGGCGCGATATTGAAGAAATCAATATAATAGTGCGAATAAACGATTAATCTCTCGTATTTCCGCTTTTCCAGGTAGTTCTCGACTTTCTCGTTGATCTCGTCGATTATCAGCCGCTTGCTTTTTTTCGCCTGGCTTTGCAGGACGGCGCGGCGGTCGGCCTCAGCGTATGCAAACTTAACCTCGCCGTAATGACCGTAAATGAAATTCGCGAAATCAAGTAAGTCGTTGCTTTGATGACGCATCTTGGGATAATGCTTTTGTATCTTCCGCAAAACTTCCTTGATCTGACTGAGCGTTTTTTCTTCCTTGTTTCGCGGGTTGGAATCCTTGGTAAGGATCAGGCGCATCCGCGTGTCGGTAATTTTCAGGTCCAAAATCCGCGCGAGAAAATATCCGTCCCGCTGGACCGTCTGTTCGACGACGCGGTCGATATCGGCCTTCAAGACTTGATACATCGCCTCGTTTTGGCCGATGCGGCGGTAAATCGCCGTGAGGTTCGCCAGGGCGTCGTTGGGAAGGACGAAATGACCGATATTGGAAATGGAACTCATAATCATTCCTCTTTTCATGGGCAGTTGTCGTTATTGTCGCGAACAAAAATGATGCTATCGGCGCCGCCGATTTTCGACAAGTTGATTTTCTTTCCGTAGACCAAATTTGCGTCCTTGATCGTCTGCGCGGGAACCGCGAGATAACCCTTGGCTCCCGCCAAATAAACGGGAACGTTCTCGCTCCGACCGCGGTAAGGCAGGACGGTCGAAGCGATGAAGTAATTGGGGTTCGCCCTGACGATTTTCGTGTACTGCCGGCCGACGTTGTTTTTCCGGCCGAGCGGCACGTCGTCGGGATTTACGCGTTTGATGTAATCGCGGGACGTTAGAATGACGATCTGGCCGCGGTTGGGAAGGTAATGGCCGCCGATTACCTCGTCGCCCGGGCGGTTCTTCATCTCAAGCGCTTTAACGCCGTACGCGGGCGGCGCCATCGGCGGGATTTCATCCGCCTTATAGCGGTTGATATAACCTTCCTTCGTGATAACGACGACGTCGCTATCGTTTGGCCCGCAATCGACGCTCACAAGCTCGTCGCCCGCGCGAAGTTTCGTCGCGAGAAGCGACTTCGAATACCGGAAAGCGACATAATTCTTAAGCGGCACGCGCTTAATCAGGCCGTTTTTCGTCGTGAACAAAAGGTAAATATCCGCTTCGAAATCCTCGACCGCCATCGTGTGAACGACGCGCTCGTTCGGGTCGATCGTGACCAAGGTGCTGACGTTATAACCCAAATCGCGGTGACGGACCTCGGGGATTTTCTGAATCGGAAGATAAACGTAATTGCCGAGATTGGTGAACATAAGCAAAGTGTCAAGCGTCGTCGCCTTGTACTCGGCGACGATTAAATCGCCTTCCTTAAGTTTCGTTTCCTCGTTGCTGTTGTAAGCCTTGGGCGTCATCCGCTTAATATAACCGTCGCGGGTGATGATGAGATAAACTTCTTCTTTGGCGACCAATTCGCTGACCTCGACCTTGACTTCCTCGATTTCGTGCTCGATAACCGTTTTCCTTGGCGTGGAAAGTTCTTTCAGCGTCGCCTTAAGCTCGTTCTTTATCGCCTTCAAAAGTTCCGGCTCGCTCGCGAGAATGTTTTTCAGTTTCTCGATTTCTTCTCTTAGTTTTTCCGCTTCCTCGCTCAGCAGGACGATATCGGTGTTGGTGAGACGGTATAACTGCAAGTTAACGATCGCTTCCGCCTGCTCGAAGGTGAAGTCATAGGTGGAGACGAGATTTGCGATCGCGTCTTTCTTGTTTTGCGAGGACCTGATTGTCTGGATCACGGCGTCGAGAATCGAGACCATCGCGATCAACCCCTCGACGATATGGAGCCTTTTTCTCGCGGCGTTAAGCTCGTAATTGCTTCTGTTAGTAATGACTTCTTTTTGATGGGTTATATAAGCGTCAAGCAGACCGTCAAGCCCCATCAACATCGGCCGTTTGTTGGCGATAACGACCATGTTGAAGTTGTACGATACTTGCAGGTCAGTCTTTTTGATAAAGAAATTGCGGATGTCTTCCGGATTAACGTCTTTGCGGATATCGACGACAATCCGCAGCCCCTCGCGATCGGTCTCGTCGCGGATATCGAGAACGCCGTCGATATTTTCCCGCGCGCAGATATCGTTCATCCGTTTCACGAGCGCCGCTTTGTTGACGTCAAAGGGAATCTCGGTAACGACGAGCTGGTTCTTGTTTTTCCCGGGGACAATCTCCGTTTTCGCCTTGATAACTATCCGGCCGCGACCGGTCTTATACGCCTTTTTGATCCCGTCGATTCCCTGGACGATTCCGCCGGTCGGGAAATCGGGACCCTGGACGATTTCCATCAATTTGTCTAAGGAGGCGTTTTTATGTTCCAATTTATATATCACGGCGCGAATTATCTCGTCGATATTATGAGGCGGAATCTCCGTCGCGTAGCCGGCGGAAATGCCGGTCGCGCCGTTGACGAGGAGGTTAGGAAATTTCGCCGGGAGCACCGTCGGCTCGTATTCCTCGTCGTCAAAATTGGGAACGAACCCGACCGTTTTTTTATTGATGTCGCGCAGGAGATACTCGCTGTATTTTGACAACCTGGCCTCGGTATAACGCATCGCCGCCGGCGGGTCGCCGTCAACGCTGCCGTTATTCCCGTGCATATCGACGAGCGGCAGCCGCATCTTAAAATCCTGGGACAAGCGCACCATGGCGTCGTAAACCGAGGCGTCGCCGTGGGGATGGTATTTGCCGATTACGTCGCCGACGATCCGCGCCGCTTTTTTATAGGGGCGTCCGGAAAAAAGCCCCAATTTATACATTGCGTACAATATCCGCCGCTGGACGGGTTTAAGACCGTCGCGCGCGTCGGGCAAAGCCCGGTCCTGAATGATAAACTTCGAATAGCGGCCGAAACGCTCGCCGACGATAATATCGAGATCTTCCTCGATAATTTTCTCTTCGACATATTCTTTTATCGCTTTCGCTACTTTTCTTTTCCCGGCCGGTTGCTTATTCATTAATCTCCACCTCTTCCAGCGTAAAATTATCCGTGTCTTCGAAAACGACGTTGTTTTCGATCCACTCGCGGCGCGGCGAAACCTCGTCGCCCATTAAAACATTAATTTTTTGATCGGTCTCGCTGAAATCCTCAATATTGACTTTGATTAGGGTTCTCGTCTCCGGGTTCATTGTCGTCTCCCAGAGCTGGTCGCTGTTCATCTCGCCCAATCCTTTGAAGCGTTGGATCGAGATGTTTTTATAGGCGGCGACTTTCTCCTTCAATTCCTCGTCGCTCCAAGCGTACTCGGTTCGGCCGTTGCGGTGGGTTATTTTATATAACGGCGGTAAGGCGAGATACACGTAACCTTGCTCGATTAACTCCCGCATATAACGGAAGAAAAACGTCAGAAGTAAGACCTGGATATGCGCGCCGTCGGTATCGGCGTCGGTCATAATGATGATTTTTTGGTAATTTGTCCTGGCGATATTTAAATCGCGACCGTAGCCGGCGCCGATGGCGGAAATTATCGACATTATCTCCTCGTTCTTCAAAAGCTCGTCCGGTTTCGCTTTCTCGGCGTTGATAACTTTTCCGCGAAGGGGCAGGATCGCCTGGAAGCGCCGGTCGCGACCGAGTTTCGCGCTCCCGCCGGCGGAATCGCCCTCGACGATAAAAAGCTCGTTCGTTTTCGGGTT
>Ga0208693_1002041_pt1 | contig 13701 bp, 11 predicted proteins | sample AD_UKC071_MetaG_FD_184438 | JGI IMG/M metagenome (GOLD analysis project Ga0208693, IMG submission 184438) | Active sludge microbial communities of municipal wastewater-treating anaerobic digesters from USA - AD_UKC071_MetaG (SPAdes) (version 2) | ecosystem: Engineered > Bioreactor > Anaerobic >... | reverse complement strand
CCCCGAGCGCAACTGCTGGGGCTGCGACAAATATTGCGCAGCCGATCAGATGGCCTGCGGCAACGGCACCTCGCGTACCCAGCATCCGGTGGAATTCTTCGGCGACGACTGGCTCGAGTGGCAGGCGCCAGCCACCGCTGTCGCGCCGGAAGCGAAAGAGACGGGCTGACCTCACACCGCTCGTCTGCCTCGCCAAAGACATGGCAGCGGACCTCGTCGCGCCGCTCGCACCGGCTTTCATCCAAAATGCGGCAGAACACGCTGGCCCGATTCATCCGCAATCGCGGCAATTGCCAGCGTGACCAATCACAAGGAGGAGCCATGAATCGATTCACTCGCGCTGCCGTTGCAGCCGCTGTCGTCTGCGCGCTGTACGGCGCGGCACAGGCGCAAACCATTCTGCGCTGGGGCGACGTGGTGGGCGGCAGCCACCCGCAGGTACAGATGATTGACCGCGTGGCCGCCGAGGTGAAGGCGAAGACCGGCGGTCGCGTCGAGATCCAGGCGTTTGCCGGCGGCCAGATCGGTGGCTCGCGCGACATGATCGAGGCGGTGGCCAACGGGTCGCAGCAACTGGTGACCGAGGGCGCCGCCAATTTCGGCGCCTGGATCCCTTCGATCTCGGTGGTGGAAGCGCCGTACATCTGGCGCGATCCACAGCATCTGATCAAGGCGCTCAATGGCCCGCTGCTGGCGCAGTACAACGAGCAACTGGTGAAGGCGCGGGGCATGCGCGTTCTGGGCGCGGTGTACTACGGCACGCGCCACGTCACCACATCGGCGAAGGCGGTGAACGCGCTGGCTGACATGAAGGGGCTCAAGCTGCGGGTGCCGGAGAACGATGTGTTCAAGGCGATGGCCGAGAGCTGGGGCGCGCGCCCGACGCCGATGAATTTCAACGAGCTCTATCTCGCGCTCAAGCAGGGCGTCGTCGATGGTCAGGAAAATCCGCTACCCACCATCAAGAGCGGCAAGTTTTACGAAGTGCAGAAATACCTGGTGCTCTCCGGCCACATCATGACGCCGCGCCTTGTGGTGGTGAACGATGCGGCGTGGCAGAAGATCGCGGCGGCGGATCGCAAAGCCGTGGAAGATGTGCTGAAGGCGCAAATGGCGTGGGCCGACAGCCAGATCATCGCGCAGGAGAAAACCCTGGTCGACGAGTTCAAGGCGGCGGGCGTGACGGTGTTGCAGCCGGATGTGGCTGAGTGGCGCAAGGCCACGCTGGCCGCCGTGCCGCCGAAGTTTGAAGCGAAGTGGGGCAAGGGCACCTACGAGTCCATCGCCAACATGAAATGACCGCCCTGCGCTGGGCACGCGGCGCGCTGCACGCCACCGCCATCACACTCTTCGTGCTAATGGTGGGGTTGGTGTTGGCGCAGGTCGTTGCGCGCAAGTTTTTCGAGCCGCTGGTGTGGAGCGAGGAGCTGGCGCGCTACCTGTTCATCTGGGTGGCGTTCCTCGGGTGGGTCGTTGCCACGGAGCGCCGCTCGCACATTGCCATCACCCAGTTCAGCGAGCGGGCGAGCCCGCGCCTGCAGCAGTTGCTGGGCTGGTCGGGTGACATCGGTATCGTGGTGCTGATGGTCTGGTTGCTCTGGTTCGGCATGAAGCTGGTCGACAACAATCGTGACGTCGAGACCGTGACGCTGTTCTTCAACTATGCAGTGGTCTATGCCGTGCTGCCGGTGGCGGCCATTGCCATTGGCGGGCTCACGATCGCGAGAATGCGGGAGCGGCTCGGCCAATGACCACGCTGATGCTCGTCATTCTGGCGCTCTGGTTTCTGCTGCTGTTCACCGGCGCGCCGATCTACGCGTTGATGGCGCTTGCCGGTGCTGCCTTCATTGCGGCGGCCGGCATCAATCCGATTGCGGTGCCGCAGAAGTTGCTGAAGGCGGCCGACAGTTTTCCGCTGCTCGCGGCGCCGATGTACATCCTGATGGGTTCGCTGATGAACACCTCGGGTGTCACCGAACGCATCTTCCGCTTCGCGACGGTGTGCGTGGGCTGGTGGAAAGGCGGCTTGTGCCATGCCAATATTTTCGGCAGCGTGATCTTTGCCGGCATGAGCGGCTCGGCGGTGGCCGACGCAGGTGGCATTGGCACCATCGAAATCAAGGCGATGCAGGACGCGGGCTACGACACCGAGACGGCAGCGGCTGTCACCGCGGCGTCGGCCACCATCGGGCCGATCATCCCGCCGTCGCTGCCGATGATCATCTATGGCGTGTCGGCAGAGGCGTCGATTGGTGATCTGTTCCTGGGCGGTGTGGTGCCCGGCTTGCTGATGGCGGTGGCGCTGATGATCATGGTGCGTGCGATTGCGCTTCGCCGCAATCTGCCACGGGTGCCATTCCCCGGCGCGTGTGACGTGTGGCTGGCGTTCAAGGGCGCGTTCTGGGCCCTGCTGTGCCCGGTGGTGCTGTTCGGCGGCATGATGAGCGGGTACTTTACCGCCACTGAATCGGCGGCGGTAGCAGCGTTCTATGCGCTGGTCGTCGGCTTGGGCTACGGCGAGTTCCGCGTCCGCGACTTGCCGCGCATCGTGCTGGACACCGTAGAGACAACGGGTGTGATGATGGCGCTGGTGATGAGCGCGGCACTGCTCGCTTATGCGCTCTCACTGTCACGCCTGCCGCAGAACTTTGGCGGCTGGCTGACGCAGACGGTGAGCTCGCCGATCATGTACCTGATTCTGGTCAACGTGATTCTGTTGATCGTCGGCTGCTTCATGGAGGCGATTGCCGCGATGCTGATCCTGATCCCGATCCTGGTGCCGCCCGCACTCGCGCTCGGGATCGACCCGATCCAGTTTGGCGTCGTCGTCGTGCTGAACCTGATGATCGGCACCATCACACCACCGGTCGGCATCGTGCTGTTCGTCACCGCCCGCGTTGCCAACTTGCCCTTCGCCGCCGTGGTGCGCGCCACGTTACCGTTCCTGTGGCCGCTGCTTGCGGTGCTGGTGGCCATCACCTTTGTGCCGGCGCTGACGACATGGTTGCCGGGGGTGATGCGGTAACGGTGAAGATATTGGCGGCTAATGCCGCCAGACTTTGAGCCCGCGCAGGGATTCCATCGCGTCAAAGTCGCGATCATTGTGTAGCAGCGCGTGGTTGTGTTCTATGCAGTAGGTGGCCTGCAGCACGTCGATCGGGCTGGCTATGGTGACCCCGCGGGCGCGCAGCTCGCGGTAGTGCTGCGCGGCGGCACGACAGATCGCGTCGCCGCCGATGGCGATGACGTCAAGTGCGCGCATTACGCTATCGGCGGCCACATAGTCATGCTCATGACGAAAGCCGCGAAGCACTTCAAACAGCGCGAGGTCTGCGATGGCGACAGGCGCGGCAGCTTCGTCGAGTAATTCAGCGAGTTGCTCAACGGCGGCGGTCTGTCGGCCCCGGAAGAAGTCAATCCACACACTTGAATCAACCAGAATCACTTGCTGCGCGCTTTTTTTGCGGTGGCTTTCGGGGCAGCGGATGCTGAGTGGGCGTACGGCGGCGGCGCCGGGCTGTGGGCGGTGAGCGCGGTGCTTGATGAAATGTCGGTGGCGCCTGCTGACAAAGGGCTGTCGTCCCATTGCAATTTGCCGCGAAGCGCAAGGATGTCGCGATACGCGGCCTTGCGCGCGAGAAGCTGCAAGCCGGCTTCAACCGCTTCGCGCTTGGTGGAATACGGCCCGGCACGCATGGCAGCTTCCATCAAGGTGTCGTCGATATCAATGTTGGTACGCACGGCAATTGGTTAAATGTGTAAAATCAATACGCATTATACACATTCAGGCTTCCCTGAACGTCATGCCGAGCGTCCGAGGCGAGGTTTAAGCCGGCAAAAACTCCGACAACACCGCGCCAGTATGTGATTTCGCCTTTGCCTTGAGCACCGTCGGCACGTCGCCAGCGACGACCACCGTGCCGCCGCCGGTGCCGCCCTCCGGACCCATGTCGATGATCCAGTCGGCTTCGGCGATGAGGTCGAGGTTGTGTTCGATCAGGATCACCGTGTTGCCGGCATCGACCAGCCGGTGCAGCACGTGGATCAGCTTCTCCACGTCCGCCATGTGCAGGCCAACCGTCGGTTCGTCGAGCACGTACAGCGTGTGCGGGTTGAGGCGGCGCTGGCCGGCGCTGCGACCAGCAGGCGCGGAGGCAGTTGCCTGCCCACTGCCGGCCAGTCTTTTCGCTCGGGCGACGGCTGCCTTGGTCGGCGCGGGCAAATCGCCTGCAGTGAGCGCAAAAGTCTCTTTTACTTTGGCCAGCTCAGTGACCAGCTTGATGCGCTGCGCCTCGCCGCCGGAGAGCGTCGGGCTCGGTTGCCCCAGCGTGAGATAGCCCAGCCCCACATCCTGCATGAGCTTCAGCGGATGATGGATGGACGGCATCGTTGCGAAAAAATCGACCGCGTCGTCGACGTCCATCACCAGCACGTCACCAATGGATTTGTCACGCCACAGCACCGACAGCGTCTCGCTGTTGAAGCGCGCACCATTGCAGACGTCGCACGGCAGCTTTACGTCGGGCAGAAAGTTCATCTCTACCGTTACCATGCCGGCCCCGGCGCAGACATCGCAGCGTCCCCCGGCGGTGTTGAACGAGAAGCGACCCGAGCCGTAACCGCGCATCTTCGCCTCGGAGGTTTCAGCGTAGAGCTTGCGGATGTTGTCCCAGAAGCCGATGTAAGTGGCCGGGCAGGAGCGCGGCGTCTTGCCGATCGGTGTCTGGTCGACCTCCAGCACCCGGTCAACGTCCTCCCAGCCAGTGAGCGATTTGCAGCCAGTGAGCGCAGGTACCTTCTTACGTGTGTTGCGTGCAGCCACCAGCGCCTGCAGGTTCTCGTGCAGCACCTCGCGAGCGAGCGTCGATTTGCCGGAGCCGGAGACGCCGGTGATCACTGACAAGCGCGAAAGCGGAAGCGAGGTCGAGACGTTCTTCAGGTTGTGAAGCGACGCGCCACCCACGTCAAGCCATACGGGCCCCTCCCCCCCGGTGGGGGAGGGGTTGGGGAGAGGGGGACGCTTGCCAGTGCGCGTTCGCACTACGGCTTTTGTAGCCGCCCCCTCTCCCCCTGCCCCTCCCCCACGAGGGGGGAGGGGTGATCGGGCATGCAGCGGATGCTTGATCGGCTGCTTGAGAAATTTGCCAGTGATCGACTTCGGGTTCGCCTTCAGCTCCGCAGCGGTTCCCTCGGCAACAATCTCGCCGCCGCGCACGCCCGCGCCTGGCCCGAGGTCGATGATGTGGTGCGCGCGCTTGATGGTGTCCTCGTCGTGCTCGACGACCACCAGCGTATTGCCCTTGGCCTGCAGTTTCTCCAGCGTGTCGAGCAGGATGCGGTTGTCGCGCGCATGCAGGCCAATGGTCGGTTCGTCAAGCACATAGGCAACACCCTGCAGGTTGGAGCCAAGCTGTGCGGCCAGGCGGATGCGCTGCGCCTCGCCGCCAGAGAGCGTTGGCGCCGAGCGGTCGAGCGTGAGATAGCCGAGCCCCACCTCCTGCAGGAATGCGAGCCGCGACTTCACTTCGACCAGGATGTCGCGCGCAATTTCTTCCTCGCGTACAGAGAGCTTCAACACATTCACGAAGCGCTCAACATCGATCACCGACTGCGCAACGACCGCATGAATGCCCTGCTCGCGGAAGCGCACGTTGCGCGCCACCGGGTTCAGTCGTGCGCCCTCACATGACGTACAAAGCTCGAACGCTTCTTTCGCGTCGAGGAAGGCGTCCAGCTCGCGGTCGGCGAATTCTTCGCTGACACGATCATCACGCTTGAAGCCTTTCACGCTCTCACCAGTGCCCTGGCAGCTCGTGCACCAGCCATGTTTGCTGTTGAAGGAGAATAGCCGCGGATCAAGCTCGGCGAAGCTGGTGCCGCAGCTCGGGCAGGCTCGTTTGGTGGAGAAGACCGTCAGTTCGGCTTCTCCACTGCCCTTCTTCCACGACAGCACCTGCACTACACCCTTGCCATAGTCGAGGCCCGATACCAGCGCCGCACGCAGTTCCCTCTCGCCCTTTGCCGCCACCTCAACGGTAGCAACCGGCAGTTCAATGTTGTGCTCGGCAAAGCGATCAAGGCGGGGCCACGGCGCTACCGGGATCAACTCACCGTCCACGCGCAAATGTGCAAAGCCCTTGCCTTTCGCCCACTTGGCGAGATCGGTGTAGAGCCCCTTGCGATTGACCACCAGCGGTGCAAGGATAGTCGCGTGCTTGCCCTTGCATTCCTTCATGACCCGTGCGGCGATGGCATCGAGCGACTGCGGCTCGATGGGCACGTCGCAGGTCGGGCAATACTGGGTGCCGAGCTTCATCCACAGCAGACGCAGGAAGTGATAAATCTCGGTCAGCGTGGCGACGGTGGATTTGCGGCCACCGCGCGACACACGCTGCTCAATCGCCACCGTCGGTGGAATGCCATGGATGGCGTCGACGTCCGGGCGCGCCGACGGCTGCACGAACTGCCGCGCGTAGGCGTTGAGCGATTCAAGGTAGCGGCGCTGACCTTCGTTGAAGATGATGTCGAACGCCAGCGTCGACTTGCCAGAGCCGGAGGGTCCGGTGATGACGGTAAAGCCCTTCGCTGGAATCTCCACGCTCACGTTTTTCAGATTGTGCTCACGGGCATGCAGTACGCTGATGTTGCGCGCGACGGCGCGATGCAGATAGGTGCCGCGCGGCTCGGCGGCCTTCAGCGTGCGCGTTGATTCAGCCAGCGAAGCCAGATCACGGTCATAGTCGTTGAGTGCCTTGCCAGTGTGCGAACGCCTGTCGCGACGGATTGCATCTGGCGTGCCGGTGAAGATCACCTCGCCGCCCGCGTCGCCGCCTTCGGGGCCAAGGTCGATCAGCCAGTCGCTGGCGTTGATCACATCGAGATTGTGTTCAATAACCACAATGGAGTGCCCAGCGTCGAGCAGCTTGTCGAAGGCAGCGAGCAGCTTGGCGATGTCGTCAAAGTGCAAACCGGTGGTTGGCTCGTCGAACACGAACAGCTTGCCACGCGGTTTGGTCGGGTCTTCCGGTTTGATGCGACGGGGCAGCATCGCAATTGGACGCCCGCCGTCCGGACCGGCGCTCTCGGCCAGATGCCCGGCCAGTTTGAGGCGCTGCGCCTCACCGCCGGAAAGCGTTGGCACCGGCTGCCCGAGGCGCACGTAGTCGAGACCAACATCCGCGAGCGGCTGCAGGGTGCGCAACACCTCGGCGCCGCCCTTGATGTCAGCAAAGAACGCAATCGCCTCGCTGACGGTCAGCTCCAGCATGTCGCTGATGCTTTTGTCGTTGACTTTGACCTCGCGCACTTCGGCGCGGAAGCGGGTACCATCGCAATCGGGGCACCGCAGGTAAACGTCGGACAAGAACTGCATCTCGACGTGCTCAAAGCCGGAACCGGAGCAGGTCGGGCAGCGGCCGTTGCCGGCGTTGAAACTGAAGGTGCCCTGCGTGTAGCCACGCTCAACGGCGACCGCAGCTTTGGCGAAGATGGCGCGGATCGCGTCAAAGGCGCCGACAAAGCTCGCCGGGTTGGATCGCGACGACTTGCCGATCGGCGACTGGTCGACAAACACCACATCATCAATGTTCTGGTGTCCGAGTAGCAGATCGTAGGTACCCGGCGCATCGGTCGTCTTGCCCTTGACCTTGTACAGCGCCGGCACCAGAATGTCCTGCACCAGGCTTGACTTGCCGGAGCCGGAGACGCCGGTGACCGTGACCAGCCCGCGCAGCGGAAACTGCACGTCGATGCCTTTGAGATTGTTCTCGCGGGCGCCGGTGAGGGTGATGCAGTCGAGCCCCTCTCCCTTGAGGGGAGAGGGGTTGGGGAGAGGGTGACCTTGGCTCGTTCTCGCCAAGTTGGATGAGGTGGTCGCCGTCCCCCTCTCCCCCTGCCCCTCCCCCACCGGGGGGGAGGGGAGAATACGCCGCTTTCGCGTCAGCCGCTCCCGTCCCAGCAAATAGGCCGCAGTGCGCGAATCCCGCGTGCTCGCCAGCTCGCGCGGTGCGCCATCGAAGATGATGTTGCCGCCGCGCTCGCCGGGGCCGGGGCCGACATCCAGCAGGCGATCCGCCGCGAACATGATCTGCGGATCGTGTTCCACGACCACCAGCGTATTGCCGGCCGTCTTGAGCCGCTGCATGACGCCAATGATGCGCGTCATGTCGCGCGGATGCAGGCCGATGGAAGGCTCGTCCAGCACGAACAACGTGTTGGTGAGCGAAGTGCCGAGCGCAGTGGTGAGGTTGATGCGCTGCACTTCGCCGCCCGAGAGCGTGCGGCTCTGGCGGTCGAGCGTGAGATAGCCAAGCCCCACGTCGCACAGATAGCCGAGCCGCGACCGCACTTCGCCAAGCACCAGCTCGCCCGCTTCATCCATCACGGCGCCCACCGCAGCAAAGTCCAGCGTGGCGAAGAATTGTCGCAACCGTTCGATCGGCAACAGCATCAGATCGTGAATGGTGAGGCCGGGCAGCGCTTCCAGCGTGCTGCGCTCAAACTTGAAGTGGCGGGGTGAAAAGCGTTTGCCAGGTGGCAACACGGCGTCGGCATTGGCCTTCGATCCAAGCCGGAAGTTGATCGACGTCGGCTTCAGCCGGGCGCCTTCACAGGCGTTACAAGGTGTGTAGGCGCGGTACTTCGACAGCAGCACGCGGATGTGCATCTTGTACGCCTTCGACTCCAGCCAGTCGAAGAAACGCATCACGCCGTACCACCTCTTGTTGGCGTCCTTCTCCCATGAGCGCCAGGTGTCGTCACCTTCGACGATGTAGCGGCGGTCGTTCGGCCCGAGATCGCGGAACGGCACATCCATGGGGATGTTGCGGGCCGTCATGTACTTCTTCAGATCGTCCTGGCATTCCTTGAAGCTCGCGGTCTGCCACGGCTTGATCGCGCCTTCGGCCAGCGTTTTGCCTTCATCCGGAATCACCAGCCCCAGATCAACACCAATCACCCGCCCGAAGCCACGGCAGGTCTCGCAGGCACCTAGAGGATTGTTGAACGAGAACGAAGACGGATGTGGATCGCTGTAGGTGATGTCGCAGGCAGCGCAGTGCAGATCGGATGAGTAGCGCCACGTCGATGGATCGCCGTCAAGGACGAACACATTCACCCGCCCCTTGCCGTGCAGCAGCGCAGCTTCCAGCGCCTCCATCACGCGTGCCTTCTCCGCAGTACCGATGCGCATGCGATCCTGCACCACATGCAGCACGGTGACGCCGTCGCGCTTCTCCTGGCTATGTACGCGCGTGTAACCCTGTGCGGAGAGAAACTGCTCGACCTCGGCTTCCTTGAAGTTCTCCGGCACGGTCACCGGGAAGGTGATCGCGAGACGCGGATCATCAGCCTTTGCTGCCCGCAGCTTGAGGTCTATGTAAATCGAATCCGGCGTATCGCGCCGCACCGGTTGCCCGCAGCCCTGACAATGCAGCGCTGCGAAGCGGGCGAACATTAGCTTGAGGTGATCATTCACCTCGGTCATGGTGCCTACCGTGGAGCGCGAGGTGCGCACCGGATTGGTCTGGTCAATCGCGATGGCAGGCGGGATGCCCTCGATGCGGTCCACCTGCGGCTTGTCCATGCGGTCGAGGAACTGCCGCGCATAAGGCGAGAATGTCTCAACGTAGCGCCGCTGCCCTTCGGCGTAGAGCGTGTCGAACACCAGCGACGACTTGCCCGAGCCCGACACGCCGGTCACCACGGTCAGTTCACCAGTGTGGATGTCGAGGTCGAGGTTCTTGAGGTTGTTCTGGCGCGCGCCGCGGATGCGGATGTCAGTCGTGGCGAGTGCGGTGACGTTCGCGGGCAGCGCGGGCGCAACCGATTTGCGCTTGCGGGACGGGGCAGATGCAGGCATGGAAAGCGGGGGTAAGGCAGGCCGCGCAACGGGCTTTGCGCGAGAATGTGCAGTGTATCGGTAAAGCTGTGCAAATGCACAGTAGTTGTCGGTGGCGCAAAGATCGCTACCAAACCGCATAAATAAGGCCAAACCTTGAAGAATCTACTACTGCTTTCCAACTCCCGCATGCCTGATCGTGGCTATCTTGAGCACGCCGTTGATGCGATCCGCGAAACGCTGGGTGGCGCCAAAAAGGTGGTGCTGATTCCGTTCGCCAGCGTCACCATCGTCTGGGATTCGACCGCAAAGAACGTGCGCCTTGGTCTGCAAGCGCTGCGTGACGAAGGCGTGGAGATCACCGCGATCCATCACTTCAAGGACCCAATCGCGGCGCTCGCCGAGTGCGACGCCATCATGGTCAACGGCGGCAACACCTTCAACCTGCTGCATCACTTGCGGCGCAAGGAGCTGATCGTGCCGCTGCGCAACGAGATTCTGAAAGGCAAGCCCTACGTCGGCTGGAGCGCTGGCTCGGGCATCTGCGCGCCGACCATCCGCACCAGCAACGACATGCCCATCATCGATCCAGCCGGGCTCGATTCATTGGGTGTCATCAATTTCCAGCTGAATGCGCACTACACCAACGCCGTGCCCGAGGGCTGGATGGGTGAGACGCGCGATCAGCGTCTCGCGGAGTTCCTGCACATCAACCCGACGATGCCGGTGTTTGGCTTGCCCGAGGGCGACTGGCTGCGCGTCAAGGGTACGCCGTTGGGCGACGAGATCACGCTGCACGGGCCGTTTCCAGGCAAGTGGTTTCGCGCCGGGCAGGAGCCGGCGGAGGTGGCCAGCGGGTCACGGCTCGCCTGAGCGACTGTCGTCGGCCGCAGATGTAGCTCGAGATTTTTTGCAGTCGCGATGTATTTGCGACATGCGAGCCGGCTCTGTCGGATGTGGGAAGCAACGGTGCACTCGGCGCCGTTCACCCGTTCCAACTCTCGACAAGGACTCGCCATGAAACTCGCCTCCCGTATCGCTTCCGCCGCCGCCATCGTGCTGCTCGTCGCCGCTGCCGTCCAATCACCGGTACAGGCCCGCTCCAGCACCAACATTGGCCACGGCACCACCTGCTACAACGTTCCGACGACCAATCCGGATGGCAGCATCACCTGGACGCGCGTCTGCTTCAAGCGCGCCTGAGCGGCGTGCGACGCCTGATTGCTGCCTGCGCAGCGCTTGCCTGCGCGACAGCAGTCACCGCAGCCGGCGACAGCGCCCGCTTTGATGTTGAAGCCGGCGCCGGCCGGGAAGATTCTTCCTCTCCCCTGTTGCGCCTTTCAGAAGATGGCGCGCTGGTTCAAATCGTCGGCTTGTCGCGCCTGGCCGGACCGGTCGGTCGTCTGGCGGTCGACGCCAGCAACGACTGGGCGCTGACCGGCCCCTTGCGTCTGTCGCTCACGGCGCACGGTGAGACGCGCTGGTCGCCGTCAAGCCGCAGCCTGAATCTCGGCGCCGCTCTGGCCGAGGCCGGATTGCGCTGGCAGATGGGTACTGGCTCAATTGGCGTCAGTCCTTCCCTGCTGCTGCTCTCGGTCGCCAACCGGCCGTTTCGTGCAGCCGACAGCATCCGCTTCGACTGGAGCGAGGTCGATGTCGACGGTGGCATGCGCGCGCTGCGCGTCGAATCCGGCCGCTATCGCCACGCCGCCGAATACCTTGATCTCGATGCCGATGTGCGATCCATCTCCGGCAATCGGCGCTGGAAGTTTCCCGTCGCCGCTATCGAAAGCATCGAAATCGCTGCTGGCGTGCGCAACGAGCGCAATCGCCGCAGTCTGCCGGATCTCTCCAATCGCGGCGCCCACGCCAGCGTCGAACTGGGCTGGAAGCTCGCTGGCGGCGACTGGACCGCCAACGCGCTCTGGCAGGTCTCCCGCTTCCGTGCGCCGGGACCGGACGGGCTCGGCGTGCGACGCGACCGCTTCCTCGCCCTGGACGTCACCGCCGAGTGGCCGCTGAGCCAGCGGCTGGCGTTGCGCACTTCACTGGCGACGTCCGACAACCGCTCGCAGCCGGCGATCTACAACAACCGGCGTCATGCAGTGGACATCGCGCTGGTCGCCCGCTGGTAAGTTGCACGGCACATTGACGGGCTGACGCGGGTAATCGAAGGCAAGTGGCTTTTTGTCAGAAGCCGCATTTGCATTGGGCTAGAGTGCGGTTTTATGCAAAAGTCGATCTGCCGCTATTTGGACCGTCCAGCCCATTTCCAATAAGGCTTTCGTTGGAAAGTTGTTTGCGCGGTCGCTGCATCGAACCTTGCTTGCGCGGGGTCGCGTGTGCGAAGCTTTCCGCATGAACAGCGAACTGCAATCATTGTTTGACGAACACCATGTCGCCGACCCGGCGCACCGCGCGTTGCGCTATGCCTTCGCGTATGCGTGTGCCGAGCGTGTACGACACCGGCTGGAGGACGCGCGCGCCATCGAACTGCTGGATGTGCTGAAGGCTTACGTCGAAGGCCGTGTCGACGAAGCCGTGCTGACGGCAGCCGCTGAAGAAGCCGCCGTCGTTGCCAATCGCCACCGTGGTTCACCCTCGATCGACGGTTCGCAGCATTCCGCCGTGTCCGGCACCTACGCGGTGGCGAAGGCGCTGGCCGGCAAGGCCCTCGACGCGGCCGATTACGCCGCCTATTCCACGGTCTACGGGTACGGCGGCTACGCGGTCAACGACCCCGACGCCTTTGCGCCGGAGCATGGCTGGCAAGTCAGCACGCTGAAGACGTTGCTCGCGAAAAACGCCGTTGTCGCATGATGGATGCGGAATTGCAGCTTGACGATACCGTCTGCAGGCTGACTTTTGGCGACAACGCGCCGCGCAGCATCGAGTTTCCGGTCAGCATCGCCCAACTCATCCGCGATGTGCTGACACACACGCCGCCAACCGCGCTGCAAGTCGAACGGGCGATTGCGCTGATCGAGGATGCCATCATGCCGTTCGCCACGCAGATTCCGCCGGCACTCCATGTGCGCAGTGCCAGCGCAGCGGTGCAGCAGATCGCAACGGCGGCGCTTGGCAGCCCGGCAGCAGCCTCAGACGCTGACCTCGGTGTCGAAGCGATCGAGGCGCTGTTTTCGCGCTGGGTGCGCATGGTGAACGGCGCTCCGGCTGCGCGTGAGGGCGTGCCTGAGGACCGTGAATTTGCCGCTGGCGTGATCTTGCTGCGCGAATGCATGCACCACCTGCGCTGGGCGGCGTTACGCTGGTCGCCCCGGCGATGACCGGCAGCGATGGCGCCCGTCAATGTTGCGTGCTGCGCAAGGCATCGCGATAGTGGATCAAGTCCAGCGTGGTGATTGCCGGCGCGTTGTTGCCCCATGCGCTTCGTACGTAGTTGAGCAGCGCTGTCAGGTCATCGTCGCCTAGCAGGTGGTAGAACGGCGGCATGCCGTGCGGCTGCGGGTTGCCCGCCGTGGCCGGGGCGAAGCCGCCGGAGAGCACTACGCGATACAGATTCGTCGTGTTCGCCATCAGCACGGTGCGGTTGCCGGCCAGTGCCGGGTATGCGCCCGCCTTGCCTTCGCCGTCCTTGCCGTGGCAACTGGCACAGTGCTCCTTGTAGAGCGCGCTGCCGCGATCCGCTGCTGCCGTGTGGCCCGAGCTCACAGTCTGCGGTGACGGCTTGAACGCCACGCCGCGCGTGACCGGCAAGGCCTTGAGGTAGGTTGCCATCGCCAGTGCGTCGTCATTGCTCAGGTATTGCGTGCTCTGGAACACGATCTCAGCCATCGGCCCGAACGCTGCGCCCTGTGGCGAGGTGCCGCTTTGCAGCCAGCGTGCGATGTCCTGCAGCGGCG
>Ga0208693_1002038_pt1 | contig 13705 bp, 11 predicted proteins | sample AD_UKC071_MetaG_FD_184438 | JGI IMG/M metagenome (GOLD analysis project Ga0208693, IMG submission 184438) | Active sludge microbial communities of municipal wastewater-treating anaerobic digesters from USA - AD_UKC071_MetaG (SPAdes) (version 2) | ecosystem: Engineered > Bioreactor > Anaerobic >... | reverse complement strand
TACGGGTCATCGCTATCCCTCCAGTAATTGGTTGTTTAGTCACTTCCATTTTACCAGAGGGCGGTGGCCCTTTAAATTAAGGATCCACTTTTACAGACAATATCACACGTAACTACCTTGTTTCTCTTATATCAGAAAGTAGTTCTGTTATTTTACTTGGGTCTTCAGGATATAAATCTATTTTCATAGCCTCAAATAAAGCTATTTGGTCTTTTTTATCTAAATCAGTGAACTCTGCATAAAGGTCTTTCCACATAAATATCGCCTCCTAGAGCCTAATTATATCATTTATTTTAATTTCCCCCTAAAAGCAACAATATATCCGAAAACAGCCTTCTACAAAGACGACGTGCTAAGATCACAGCTCTACTTTTTTCGTGGTAAGCCAACATATTTCCCGGTAAATATACTTTTTCTCTCCCATTGTTTTTTTGGCCAACGGTGCTATAATAAAAACGACAACTGAATACCAGTGTCTTCAGGGCAGGGTGTAATTCCCGACCGGCGGTATAGTCCGCGAGCGCGCAAGCGTTGATTTGGTGAGATTCCAAAACCGACAGTATAGTCTGGATGGGAGAAGGCAAGGTAATTTCCGCTGATATTCACCTGGAAGGCACTGTCTTTCAGGTGTTAATTATTTCTGGGAGGGATTTTTATGCGTTTTAATACCAAAAAGCTTGTCACCCTGGCAATGCTCAGTGCCATTGCCTACATCGTCGTGGCCCTCGGGAGGATCCCCATAGTACTGTTTTTGGAATTCGAAGCCAAGGACGTAATCATCACTATTGGCGGCTTTATCTTTGGTCCCCTTTCTGCCTTCCTTATTTCCCTGGTCGTGTCCCTGGTGGAGATGGTTACGGTCAGTGATACCGGCATCATTGGTCTTCTAATGAATGTTATTTCCAGCTGTGCTTTTGCCTGCACCGCCGCCTTTGTCTACAAGCGCAATCGCACCCTGGCAGGGGCAGCAATTGGCCTCATCCTGGGCAGCCTGGCAATGACCTCCTCGATGCTGCTGTGGAATTACATTATTACCCCGGTATACATGAATCTACCCCGGGAACAAGTGGCAGAAATGTTGGCGCCTATCTTCCTGCCCTTTAACCTGATAAAGAGCGGCCTCAACGCTGCCCTGACCATGCTGTTGTATAAGCCGGTGGTTACTGCCCTCCGGAAGCGGAATTTGGTCCCGGAAAGGGAGACAGATGGCCGGAGATCCTTCTTTAATTTTGGCGTGGTGCTGACTTCGCTTTTTGTCATAATTACCTGCATCCTGTTTATCCTGGCCCTGCGCTAGTGTGCAAGCCGGGGAAGTAATGGTATAATTAAGCCAAGAATTTAGGAACACAGGAGGGCAACGTGAATAAGACAATTACCGTTACCGGGAATGGGAAGGTATCTGCCAGGCCGGACTATGTAAGACTTACCATGTCGTTGGAAGCAAAGGATAGTCAATACGACAAGGCAATGGAGATGGCTGCCAATAAGATAGAAAAGCTGGATGCCTGTCTGGTTGCCGTGGGCTTCGAAAAAAGTGCAATCAAGACCACTAGCTTTCAGGTAAGGACAGAGTATGACAACGTCAGGGACAAGTATGGCGGTTATAAACAAGTGTTCAAGGGATATGCGGTTGGGCACAATTTGAAGCTGGAGTTCGACCTGGATACCAAGCGCCTGGCCAGGGCATTAACTGCCATTGCCCAGTGTGTTGCGGAACCTCATATATCTATAGATTTCACTCTCAAGGACCCCACTGAAGTAAGAGATGAAGTGCTGAAAGCCGCTACCGAAAATGCCAGGAGAAAAGCTCTCGTTCTCTGTGAAGCAGCCGGTGTTACTTTAGGAGATCTGTTGTCGATTAATTACAGCTGGGGAGAGATAAAAGTCTCCTCAAGAACGGATTTTGTCCTCAGTGAGGCCGCTCCGGTAATGGCGAAGGCATTTGACTTTGAACCAGAAGACATTGATCTCACCGACACTGCAACCTTTGTGTGGGAAATTCATAAGTAAGATGCTTAGGGCTTTCTGAGATATACTCAGAGGGCCCCTGTTTTTTTGGTGATATAACTCCAGGGGATATTATCCGACACTTCAGGGTCCCCAATTGTATCTATAGTGAAAGGAGGGCAATGCCTTGGCAATACCTTTGTTGCGTACGGACAAAGAGATTGCGGAAATCTACCAGCGCCACAAGAATACAGTCTACCGTGTCATGAAGGGCATATTTATGCCGATTAAATACGCTGAAGATTCTATAATCCAAAGCAATGATGCGACTCTGTACCTGCTTGACCTTGCCGAGTATGGAATGCTGGATGGGGTGCGTTGGATGTTTCTTGAAACAAAATACGGCCTGGTGTACAGTAAAGATTCTTACCCCTCCCTGGCTGGAGCTGGAAACCTGGAAGATATTAAAGAAATCCTCCGGGAAAAACTAAAGTAGGATAAGGAATCCCGCGGGACATGCCCGCGGGATTTTTATGTCCCGCCTGAATTGCCGCTGATGGAAGGGGATAGAAGAATTATGCCGAATATTGTCATAATGCTAATTGTTAGGTGGGATACCATGACTTTTGATTTCACTGCTTTAAAGCAGAATTATGACGACAAACAATATGCCAACTGCTTCCCCGCCCTGAAAGAGGTTAAATCCTTGCTGAAGCAAGACCCCATGCAGGCAAACTTGTTGGCGAAGATTGCCTGGCAGGCAGGGAACACCCGCCTGGAGAGGACTATATTGCGGTGGGGAGTCCATCAATTCCCGGATAATGTAGAAATGCTCTGTGGTCTGGCCTATGCCTACTACTCCTCCATGCGGCTGATTGATGCCAAAGACCTGTTGGAGCGGGCGGGAAAGCTGGCTGCGGATGACGAGGAACGAGGAAAGGTATGGCTATACAAGAGTGTGTTTTTTTCCCAAATGCGCCTCTTTACTTCGGCAGAAAGCTGTCTCCACCGGGCCAGGGAGTTGCTGGGCCCGGATAAAGTGCTGAAAGAAAAAGGGTATTTCCTGCTGATGCAGGAGCGCATCCGTGAAAGCTCAGCCTGCTTGCAGAAGGCAATCGCGGCGGATCCAGGTCGGGAAGATGTGTACATGATGTTGGCTTACCTGAAGAATCTGGAACAGAATTGGGCGGGGGCGAAACAATGGCTGGAAGCCGGACTGCAACAATCCCCCCAGTCCCTTCACCTCCTTTATTACCTGGCCACTGCCCAGTGGCTGCTGGGAGAAGCCGATGCCTTTGAATATTCGGTTGCCAGGATTGTGGAGCTAAACCCCGAGGCGGAATTTATTCCTGCCCTCAATTGGCTGCAAGGAATAAATGCATACCGCAGAGAAGACTGGCACAGGGTTAAGGAAATCCTTTCGCAAAGTATCGCTGCCGGGGGAAAAGACTTTGCCCTGAACCTCAGCACCTGGAACGCAGATGTGCCCTGGGAGCGAGTTTCTCTGCACTTAAATCCCAGAATGCAGCGGCATAACCACTGTGTGCCTTGCGCAGTGTCGAATATCCTGGATTACTATGGAATCTCTGTTGATCAGCTGGATTTGGGCGAGAGGTTGCTGGATACCGGGGGAACCCCCATGCACAACTTGTACACCTGGCTGGAGGATGAGGGTTATGCCTTTGTTGCCTTCAGGGCCAGTCAGGACCAGGTTAAGACCGCTTTGCGCAACGGCATTCCTGTCCTGATGTCTTTGCGGAGCGCAGCCGGTGCCCATGTAACCATAATCTATGGTTTTGACGATGCCCTGCAGGTCTTCTTCCTGCAGGACCCGGGCTCCCTCTTTCCCTTGCCCCTGCTGTACTCCCAATATGATGAGACCTTCGCCAATTCATTTTATGAGGCCGTTGCCCTGGTTCCTGCGGCGGAAAAGGACAGGCTCTCCCCCTTGCTTGCCTGGGATGAACCCCAGCTGCGCCTGCTTGCCCAACACACATACATGTACAATACCGGTGCCTGCGGCCAGGCGGAAATTGCAGCACAGGTGCGGGCCCTGCAGCGGGACAAGATATATTTCTCAGGACTTCTCATAGAATGCAAGCCCCAGCATGTGGCGGAGGCAGATTTTCGCCTGGCGGTGGAACAGCTTTGGGATGCGCCCCAGTGTATGGAGCTTTTCCGCCTCAGAGTCATCAACGCACTGTGCGTGCGGGGCATGTTCCGCGAAGCCTCAGAGCGCATGCATGAGCTGAAAGGTCGGAATACTGGCTGGTTTGGCCTGGTACTGCAAACAAAAATGGCATTGTATCATGAACAAAATCCCGAAAAGGCTTTGCCTTTAGCCCGCAAGGCGGTCCGCATTTTGCCGGCATCTGACGAAAGCCTTGCCCTTCTGGGGCAAACCCTGATGCAGCTGGGTGAGCATTCGGCGGCAGCAGAATATTTATCCTGGGCAGTGGAGCTGCAACCAGAGAGAGAACGGCTGTATGCAAGTATTGGCGAGAATTACCGCCGCCAGGGACAATATGCCCTGGCCGAAGAAAACTTGAGAAAGGCACTGGCCATGGAGCCAGAAGACTGTTGGGCCTTGGAACAACTGGGGCTCTGTTACCTGGATCAACGAAAAATCGCCGAAGCTCAGGACTGCTTCCGCAAAGCTGCCTCTCTTGACCCGCGACGGCCCTGGCCCTACGCTTATTTAGCCCAGATTCATGAAATGCAGGAGAATTATCCCGAAGCAATAAACTGCCTGCAACTGGGGCTGAAGGCGACGGAAGGGCATCCGGAATTGTTGTGGGAAATCGGGCGCATCCTTATTGAACGGGAACGCTATAGTCAAGCCCTGTCCTACCTGATGAAATCTACGGAGAAGCAGGATGACCCCAGCTTAGCGGCAATGATAGCTTCTTGTCAGCTGGAAACGGGGCGGCAGGCAGAAGCAGTGAAAACTGTTGAGGCTGCCCTGCAGAAGCACCCGGATTCATCCCTATTGCATGCCCGATATGGGCATATCCTTGAGCAGACAGGGCAAAAGGAAGAGGCCCTGGTTCACCTGGGGAAAGCCATTGAGCTCGATCCCACATACCAATGGCCCTTTGGCCTGTTGCTGGACCTTTGCAGGGAAGCGAAAGCCCCCAACCGGGGCAGACTAGTGCTGGAAAATATCTTGGTTAAGCAAGGGCCTTCAGAAAATGTCCTGTGCTATCTCGGCTCCTTGTGGGAGATGGAGGGAGACAGGCGGCAGGCAGAAGCCCTGTACCGGCAGGCCGTGCAACTGAACCCTGGCAGCACCTTTCCCCGCTGCCGCCTGGCGGAATTACACAGGCAGGAGCAGCGGTGGGCAGAAGCAGAAAAAAGCTTCCTGAAGTTGCTGGAGCATGCCGGGGCTCCTCTGGAAGCATATTTTTCCCTGGCCGACCTGTACCGCCAAACCGACAGGCTGGAAGAGGCAATGGCCATGCTGCAGGAAGTATCCGGGAATAGAAAACATGAGCCCTCCTTCTGGAACAACTTGTATTCCTTTTTGGCTGGAGCCGACCGTCTCCAGGAGTTTGAATCCTTTCTTCCTCAGTTGCCTCCAGGGCGCTGGCACAGCACCCTGCTCCATGCCCGCTACCTGGAAGAGGCGGGCAGGACCGATGAGGCATCTGAACTGTTGGAGTCCTATCTCGCCGCAAATCCTGAGGATCTTCTGTCTCTAAATGAAGTTGCCCTCCACTACGAGATTCACGGGCATCTGCAGAAGGCGGAAGAAAAATGGGCCCTCTCCCTGCAACAGGATGTGACAGACAAGGCCCTTGCTGGGCTTTTGCGGACTCTGTATAACCAGGGCAAGATTGCCGCTGCAGAAAAACTCGCCAATGCACCCAGACTGACGCCGCAACAGAAGCGGGACTCCTATATCCGGGTGGGCTTATGGCTCTATTGTGATTACCGCTACCCTGAGGCCATCCCTTGGTTTAACACTGATTTTGTCCTGGAGAACGCCGAGACCTATGTGTATACCTGCTTAGCGGACTCCTACAACAAAGCAAGACAGCCCGATGAGGCCATAGCTGCCATCACCAAGGCCTACAGGCTCTTCCCGGATAATATCGACGTTCTCTACTGGTATGGGGATATATTGTCCGACAGGGGGATGTGGCAGGCAGCCTTGCCAGCCTATGAAAGGCTGTATGAATATTACAGTGATGCTGAGCAAAAAGCTTATGCCTTATCAATGCAGGGATATTGCCTCATGTGCCTGGGTAAGCACAGGGATGCCCAGGAAACACTCCGCAGGGCTTTAGCCCTTAACAGCATGGAGGAATTTGCGGCAACTAATATTGCCTCATACTGCCTGAAACACAACAAGCTTTCCGAGGCCCTGACCATCTTAAAGCCATTAGTCGATGCCGGCAAAGGCTTAAGTATGCCCTGCCTGCTCAGCAACTTTCTCAGGGCAGCCTTTTCCCTGGGGTTACCCGGAGAACAACACTGGCTGGATTTAGCCAGGCAAAGACTCCAATACATCCGCTCCACTGGCAAAGCAGGGCCTCATGAGACTGAGATGTTACATGCCCTGGCCAAAGAATTGGCCGTTGAGCTGGGAGATGAAGAAGCTCAGAAAGAAGTTGGCCCCAGGAATCTGTTTTCCAGGCTGTACACTAAGTACAGCATCTGGCGGCGGTTTGCCTCCAGCACCAGGCTTAGGTGGACAGGCATTGTCTGCGCTCTGGCCTTTCTCTCCTTGTTGGCCTTTGACAATATATATGTGGATGGCTATATCCTGAAAGAAAACATGCTTCTTTGCGCCGGTGGTCTGCTGTTATGCATCCTTACGGCATTTCGACGCAAGTGGGCGACAATAATACTGGCGGGAATCGCAGGATTGGTTGCCGGGGTATTACTAATACTTAATCTGACTGTGCCGGTGTTGCAGGACTATATTAAAACCAAGGCCTATGTGGAGGCCGGTGTATTTGCCCTGCAAACGGCAGTGTCAGTTATCGGTGCTTTTAGTTTAGTAACCCTGACAACCAAGACCAGGGACTTTCTCCACCTCAAACAGCTCCACGAAATTTAATGGCAAGACCCACCAGTCAGCGGCGGGTCTTTTCTTCTGCCAGCCTGCGGCGGGCTTTCTCATATTTCTCCCGGGATATTTTATCGTTGACTAATTTACAGCGGGCGCATTGAGGCTGGTTGTTGGCCTCCAGGAACCAGATCCGCCCCTTTTTGTCCAGGGCCAGATCCAGGCCCACAATCTTCATGCCGAAAGCAGAACCTAATACACTGGCTATTTGGTGGCTGAGATCCGCCAGCTCCCGGAAGGTGACCAGGGGATCGCGACGCTGGTCATATTTCCTGAGGATGTCGTGGAGGGGGTAATCGGTTGCCCCCTGGGCTACATTGGTGACGACGGCGTCTTCCCGGTTGGCCACCTTGGCGGAAGTCAATGTGAGCCGCCATACCTTGTATGGCTTCTGGAGGACAATGCGGATGTCAAAGGGGCAGTTTTTGTATGTGGCCAGGTCAATTCCCTGTTGCAGGAAGCAGCTCTTATCTCCCAGCAGGGCAGTGACTTCCGGCACTAACTGGGGCTCCCCTACTTGTTGGCTGTGGTTGGCGGAGCTTATTTCAAACCTGGCCTCAGTGAGCTTTTGTATCCGAAAGATGCCGAGGCCCATGTGCCCCTTCACGGGTTTGACATACACTGTCCTGTGCCTGCGCAGCATTGCCCAGAGGTTATCTGCCTCATATTCCATGGTCTCAGGGACATGGCGGGCGATATAAGGGTCGGCGAGGAGGGCATGTATTTTATCCAGCTTGTTCTTGCGCTTTTTTATTGCCATGGCCTACACCTGAAGGCGACGGTAATTGCGCAGTTGCAGCGGGTCTTTATCCCGGAAGACCTTGGGAAGGAAGTCGGCATCGACGGCCTTAATCTGGGCGATGACTTTCCCGATGGCCCTGAGGTACGCTGTGTAGATTGCCTCGGCATGAGCCGGTAGAGTCTTTCTGTTACACAACTCAACTTCGGTATCGCTTAGGAGCTCAAAACCGCTGAAGTGGTAGCAGACCAGGGGAAAATTTTCGAAGAACAGCATCCGGTCCTTTCCCTGAACGACAGTTCCTTTGCGGATGTTCCAGGGGCCGGTGTTAATGCCCTTGTTTGCCGAGATTGTTATGCGGTTGGTGATGTCAGGGAAGTGGTCGAGATATTTCTGGTCGCCCCAGCGCCCCCTGTCTGGCCGCTCAGAGCACCATTTCAGGCAGTTCCGCCGCCAGAAGCCCAGACTCCTCCGGCCAGCCAAGTCTCGCTTAAAGCCAATGAGGCCGGCGGAAAATGCGCCCACCTTCCTGGCCCAGTTGGGACCCAGCCACAGCTTGGTCAGGAACAGCGACTGCTGGCCCCATTCCCGGTAGATGTACTGAACATCCCTGAAGAAATACAGGTCGGCATCGACATATAGCATTGAACCCAGGTTGAGATTGTTCTTTAAGAGGAAGGTGATGAAACTGGCTTTGAGGGTCCAGCAGAATTCATTGGCCTGCCGCTCTTTTTCCAGCACCGCCAGTCTTTCGTTCTTGACGTTGTCCAGGCTGATCAGGGTAACCCGGGGCAGGTTCATTTTTGCCAGGAGGTCATAGGCCTCATCATCTACGCAGAGGATCCAGAGGTGAAATTGGGAAGTAGTCTCTTTCAGGGAATTGTACAGGGCCAGGCCCTGGATGAGGTAGTCTTTGGTAAACAAGGTGCAGATGTGGGGCCCCAGGTCACCGGCATTCGCTTCCAGGTTGTAATAGTTGCGGATAAATTGCCGGCGGGGCCTGGTCTCAGGATAGAAGTCTTTGTCTATGCGCCGGATGCGGGCCACCATCTGCCGGCAGGCTTCGATGTAAGGCAGGTAGATCCATTTGATTACCTTGTCCTCAAGGTTAATGATGTAACTGCAGAGGTCAAACTCATTGCCGTCATAGTACCTGAAACCGTATGAGTGGTAGAAGATTAGCTTTTCGCCGTTTACATAGATTTCCCCGTCCTGCCTGGTGACGGTGCAGTCCCTGATAATGCAAGGCCCGACATTTACTCCAATGTTCCGGATAATTCCCGCCCCAAACCTGGTGGGCCAGTCATTTACGTAGAGCTGATCGCTCCACAGGCCGTCCTCCAGGCGGTCATAGCACCACTGAATTAGCTTCCGTCGGAACCACTTGAGACAGTTGAGGGCATGGCTGTCTCGTTTGAAGCCCATAAAGCCGGTATTAAATATTCCCCTGGTGTGGCGCCTTTTTTTATTGGCTTCACTCCACTTTTCCTCGGTCAGGACTATGGACTGGTTCCCCCATTCATCAAAGATGGGCTGGGGGTCGGAATAAAAGCAGGTATCCCCGTCCAGCCAGACGATGTGGTCTGTCTCGGGGTAGTTTCTGAACAGGTGGAGCATGACCGAGGCTTTTACCGTCCAGGCATATTCCTTTTCATTGCGGCTGTCCTTTACGGTAAGCAGTTCCGGATCCTGTTCTTCAATGGCAGAGAGGGGAATAATGGTTGCCTTGTTCAGATCCATTTTTTTATAGAGTTCCTCCACTTCAGGGTGCAGGCAGATGAAAAAAAAGTGGAAGTCCTTATCCCACTTGAGGAGTGACTCATAAAGGAGCAAGCCCTTGTAGGCATACCCCTTGCTGAAGGATGAACAATAGAAATGCTTCACGACTACACTCCCTTTCTTTAGCCAAGGAGAATCTGGGGGAAGGTATCCGGATCCTCCTTGCTGTATTCCCGGGTGGACAGGGCGAGGATGATTAACAGCCCTTTCCCTTTATTTATAAAGACATGGGCAACCCCAGGGGGAACTTTTAACAGGAGATTGTCCTGGGCTGACAGTTCCAGGGTCCGGGGGGCATATTCGCCAGGATCCTGGAGGGCAAAGAGGGCAGTGCCCTGGACCACGAAGAAGTACTCCTGAGTTGAGCAGTGGTAATGGTTGCCCCGAATGGCCCCCTGCAGTGTGTAGAGCAGAAAGGCCTCCCGTATACTGACGCCCAGCTGGCTCTGCTGCAGGACTTTTTTTAACGCCCCCCGGGAGTCCACAAAGGGTGAGAGGGGGATGAGCTCCCAAGGAACGCTTGCAGTTAAGCGGCTCATTTCAGGTCAATCCGACGCCGATATAGATTGCCCCAGCCCCCTCCAGGCGGCCTCTGTCCAGGGCCCGGCGACAATCCACTACCAGGGGATGAGCCATGAGAAGGACATACTTTTCAGCCGGGATTTCCACATACTGCCGCCAGGGAGTGACCAGCAGCACGGCCTCTGCTCCCCGGAGGGCAGCCTCGTAGTCTTCGGTATAGGTTACACCCTGCAGGCCCAAGGCCTTCGCCCTCTCCAGGGCAAAGGGATCGGTGGCAGACACCTTGGCTCCTTTAGCCAGCAACCCCCTGATTATTTTAAGGGCAGGAGAATCCCGGATATCGTCGGTGCCGGGCTTGAAGGCAAGGCCGAGGACAGTTGTTTTTTTGCCCTCCAGGGAGCCCAGGGCCCCTTCCAGCCTCTGCACAATCCTCTCGGCCTGTTCTGCGTTAGTCGCTATTGTGGCGGATACCAGCCGGGGGTTGCAGCCCTTTTCCCTGGCATAGGCCTCAAGGGCCTGCAGGTCCTTGGGAAAACAGCTGCCGCCATAGCCGCAGCCTGCCTGGAGGTAACTGAGCACCTCGGGGCAGATGATCTCCTCGCCAATCCTGGGGGTAAGGCGCCGGTCCAGGACCACGGCGGCAAAGACATCCTGGACATCTACATCTCCCGTCGCCTCACAAAAACCGGCGATCTCATTGGCATAGGATATGAGGGTGGCCAGGAGGGCATTGGCGGTGTATTTTATCATCTCGGCGGTTCTGAGATTGGTGGCCACCATAGGCACCTCAAAACCTGCATACACCCTTTTCATGACTTCCAGGCTGCTGGCATCATCTGCGCCGATGACAATGCGGTCGGGGAGCATGAAGTCTGCCACTGCATTCCCCTCCCGCAGAAATTCCGGATTCATTGCCAAGCCAAACTCCCCTGACTGTTTTCCGGAGAACTGCTCTAATATGCCCTTGACGACGGTATCTGTGGTGGTGGGCACCACTGTGCTCTTAACACAGACTACGTGGTACTCTTCCTTTCCCTTTAAAGCGGCGCCAATTTCCTGGGCTGCCTGCTTTACCTGCCCCAGGTCTATTCCACCCTCGCCCAGGGGGGTGCCGACGGCGATTATCGTCACTGCGGCCTCCTCCACTGCGGCCTTTGTGTCCCCAGTAGCTTTTAAGCTGCCGGAGGAGACCACCTGCTGCAGGATTCCCTCCAAACCCGGTTCATAGATGGGGGACTCCATATTGTTGATTGTGGCAACAATGCCCTCTCTTTTGTCGACGCATGTTACCTGATGGCCTTTATAGGCCAGGCAGGCCCCGGTCACCAGGCCAACGTACCCTGTGCCGATAATGGCAATCTTCATGCCCTCACCCCTCCCGGGTAAATATCTCGGTACCAAGCCAGCATACGCCTTAATCCCGCCTCCAGACTGACCTGGGGCCTATACCCCAGCAGGGTCCTGGCCTTGGTGAGGTCGGGGCAGCGGCGGCGGGGGTTGTCGGTGAGGTAATCCCCTTCGGGGCTTTGCTGAAATTCTATCTCCACACCGCCTACCATCTCCGCAACTAAGCGGGCCAGCTCCAGCATGCTGATCTCCTGGTCGTTGCCAATGTTAAAGGCCTCGCCGTTGTAATCGGAGATGAGCACTGCCAGAAAACCGGCAAGGCCGTCCCGAATATAACAGAAGCTCCTGGTGGGGGTTCCGTCGCTAAAGAGCCGGATTTTTTTCTCCAGCAACGCCCCCCGGGAAAAGTCCGGCAGCACCCGCCTGTCCTCAGGATGAAGGCCGGGACCGTAGATATTAAAGGGACGGACGATCTTCACCGGCAAGCGGTATTGACGAAAATAGCTGACAGCCAGGGTCTCTCCCAGGCGCTTGGATTCATCATAGCAGGCGCGGGGGCCGGTGCAGGATACATTGCCCTTGTAGTCCTCAGGGGTGGGGATGTTTTCGGGGCTGGGATCCCCGTATATTTCGCTGCTGGAAAAGAACAAGAAGCTCTTGATGTCCTTGGTAAGTGCCAGCTCCAGGAGGTTATTAAGGCCCGTTACATTGACGGCAATGGTTTCCAGGGGAAACTGGCGATAGATGGGCGGAGAGGCAATGCCGGCGGCATGGATGATGTAGTGGACATCACCGAGGATTGTAACCGGCTTGGTAATATCCGCCTGGAGAAAATGAAAGTGTTCCTTGTCCGCTAAATGCCTTACTCTGGCGGCGAGGCCGGTGCGGAAGTTATCTATACACAGCACCCGGCAGGGCCTGCGGAAAACCCTTTCATTACATACGCTGAGGAGATCCAGGAAGTAGCTGCCGATAAATCCGCCGCCGCCGCTGATCAGCCAGGTGGTTCCCTCCAGATCTCCCAGGTTTGTGTCTTTAAGCAACTCCTCGATATCCTCGAGGATGACCCTGTTATATGCAATCAGTTGCTTTCACCTCTTTGTGCCCAGATATTTATCCAGGTTGCGTTTATACCAGTCGATGGTCCTGTCCAGCCCTTCCTCCAGGCTGATTCTGGGCTTCCACTGCAGAGTGGCGCGAATCTTTTCGGTATCCGGCCAGGGGCGCCAAAACTCCACCGGCCGGTACGGTATTGCTCCGTACTGTGGTTTGACCGGGCTGTCCATGCGCTGATAAACCATCTCAACATAATCCCTTAGGGGGCGGATAGTGCCGCTGCCCACATTGAAGATGTCATTTTGGCATTCCTCATTGCCGGCAGCCAGGAAGATGGCATCCACCAGGTTATCCACATAGCAGTAGTCCCGGTATTGCTCACAACCTGTCAGCTTCACTTCTTTGCCCTGGAGGATGGAGAGAATAATATGGGGGAAGAACTTATGGCAGCCTTCCCTTTCGCCGAATACCCCGAAGGCCCTTAGTGTTACCACGGGCAGCCCGTGCTCAGCGGCCAGCTGATGGGCAATAATGCTGCCGGCGGCTTTGGAGCTGCCGTAGATGTTAAAGGGCTCGAGGTGGGCATCTTCTTTTACTTGGATATCTTTATTGCCATACTCCATGCAGGAACCGACATTGATGAGTTTTTTGCACCCCGCCTGCAATAGGGATTTGACCAGAAAGACCATCCCCAGGACATTGGTGCTGACGGCCTGGACTGGGTCTGTATGCCTGGAATCTACGCCGTAGGCGCCCATGTGGAATACATATTCGGGGCGGACGGTGCCGACGCAGTTCTCCACATCTTGCTGCACCCGCAAATCTCCCCGGCACAGGGAGAGGCGGTCTTTGAAGTCCTCCAGCCGCCACAGGTCGGAGTCCTGGCGCACCATTACTGCCACCCGGTTCCCCGCCTTGACCAGCCTTTCCGCCACATGGGAGCCGATAAAGCCGCTGGCTCCCGTGACGAGAACCCTTTTACCCTTGAGAAACAGCGGCATTACCATACCACCCAGGGCCTTTCCTTCCTTGCCCACATTGCGTTTACCAGCTGCACTTCCTTGGGGGAATCCAGGGACTGCCAGAAACCCTCGTGCCGGTAAAGGGCCAGCTGCCCTTCTGCCGCCAATTGCTGCAGGGGTTCTTCCTCCCAGATACTCTCATCCCCCTGGATATATTTCAAAGCCTGCTTTTTGAGGACAAAGAAGCCGCCGTTGACCCAGCCGTCCAGCATAGGCTTT
>Ga0208693_1002037_pt1 | contig 13706 bp, 11 predicted proteins | sample AD_UKC071_MetaG_FD_184438 | JGI IMG/M metagenome (GOLD analysis project Ga0208693, IMG submission 184438) | Active sludge microbial communities of municipal wastewater-treating anaerobic digesters from USA - AD_UKC071_MetaG (SPAdes) (version 2) | ecosystem: Engineered > Bioreactor > Anaerobic >... | reverse complement strand
CCGACTCCCAGCTGTCGCAGCGCAGCGCGGCGCAGTGCGGGCAGCCGTCGACCGGCCCGACAGCGGTGCGCAGCGTGTCGGCGGTCAGCAGCGGCAGCGGGGGCTGGTCCATGGACTCAATCCGCCTGGATGCCGTTGTCGCGCACCACCTTGCCCCAGGTGTCGAGCTGGCGGTCGACGAAGGCTTGCGCCTGCGCCGGCGTGCCGGTGTTGACGCTGATGCCCTGCTGCGCCAGCTTGGCCGCCACCTCGGGGTTCTGCAGCGCCTTGTTGATCTCGGCATTCATGCGCGCCACCAGGACGGGCGCCATCTTGGCCGACGCGATCACCGCCCACCAGGCGGGCGCGTCGAAGTTCTTGAAGCCCTGCTCGGCCAGCGTGGGTACGTCGGGCAGCGACGGGTGGCGCTGGGCGGTGGTGACGGCCAGCGGACGGATGCGCTTGCTGTCGATGTGCGGCTTGGCGACGAAGACCGAGCCGATGGACAGCGGCACATGGCCGGCGATGGCGTCCTGCATCAGCGGGCCGCCGCCCTTGTAGGGCACATGCACGACGTCCAGCCCGGCACCCTTGGCCAGCAAGGTCATCGCCAGGTGGCCCAGGCTGCCGTTGCCGATGGTGCCGTAGTTGACGCCCTTGCCACCCGGCTTGGCCGCCGCGGCCACGTCGGCAAAGCTCTTGTACGGCAGGTCGGCATGGGCGCTGATGACCATGGGCGCGGTGCCCAGCAGGGCCACGGTGGCCAGGTCGCGCCGGGTGTCGAACGGCAGCTTGGGCTGCAGCGCCGGGTTCACGCCGTGGGTGTCGAAGACCACGCCGAACTGGCTGCCGTCGGCCGGGCCACGGGCCACCTCGCCGGTGCCGATGGCACCCGAGGCGCCGCCCTTGTTGTCGACGATGACCGGCACGCCCAGTTGCTGCTGCAGCGCCGGCTGCAGGATGCGCGCCACCTGGTCGACCGAGCCGCCGGGCGGAAACACCGCGATCAGCCGCACCGGGCCGGGCGTGGGCCAGGCCTGGGCTTGCGCCGCGACAGGCAACAGCGGCAGGCCGGCCAGCAGCAGGCTGGCGGCGGTTTGCAGGGTGCAACGGCGGCTGGAGCAGGACGGCATGGCGCGGCTGGTGGTGGCGACCGCCGCAGTGTGACCGCAAGGCCGGTGCCACCGGCTGCGGAAAGCCCGCACAGGGTGATCCCGGGTGAGCGCGGGATCAGCGGCGGGTCAGCGCCCGCGCCCGGCCTGCAACGCCGCCCACTGCGCGGGGCTCCACTGCAGCAGGTCTTCGGCGCCGGAGGTGCGCAGGTGCGCGCCGCCGTCGATCGTGACCATCTCGCCGTTGATGTAACCGGCCTGCGGGCTGACCAGGTAGGCCGCCAGGTCGGCCAGCTCGTCGGGCCGGCCGACGCGGCCACTGGGGTTCAGCGGCGCCCGTGCCTGGCTGGCGCCACGCTCGCCGGGGTTGAGCTGGCGGTTGCTGCCCTCGGTGGGAAACGGCCCCGGCGCAATGGCCACCAGGCGGATGCCGTGCGGCCCCCATTCCACCGCCAGGCTGCGGGTCATCGCCAGCAGGCCCGACTTGGCCATCGCCGACGGCACGGTGTAGGCCCGGCCGGTCAGCGTGCTGGTCGACAGGATGCTGAGCACCACGCCCGGCCGGCCGCTGGCTATCCACCGCTTGCCCAGCGCCAGCGTGCCGTACATCGCGCCGTGCAGCGTGGGCGCCAGGATGGCGTCGGCGGCGCGGGCCGACAGCGTCTCGGTGCGGGCGATGAAGCTGGCGGCGGCGTTGTTGACGAGCACGTCGATGGGCGCCCGTGCCCAGGCGGCGTCGACCATCGCCTCGACCGCAGCGGCGTCGCGCACATCGCAGATGGCGGTGTCGACCTGCGCGCCGGCCCCACGCAGGCGGGCGGCGGTGGCGTCGAGCACCGCCGCACGCCGCCCGCACAGCAGCAGGCTGGCGCCGAGTTCACCAAAGCGCTCGGCCATCGCGGCGCCCAGGCCGCTGCCGCCGCCGGTGATCAGGATGCGCCGGCCGGCGAGCAGGCCGGGCTGGAACATCGCTCAGCGCCCCTGGAAGTTGGGCTCGCGGCGGGCGGCCATTGCGGCCACGCCTTCCTTGAAGTCCTCGGTCTTGAACTGGGCGTTCTGCTGCTCGCTCTCGCGGGCCACCGCCAGCCGGATGGCCTCGACCAGGCCCTGGCGCAGGGTGTCGCGGGTGCCCTGCACCGCCAGCGGGGCCGAGACGGCGATCTCGCGGGCCAGCTTCTGCGCCTCGGCGCGCACCTGGTCCTGCGGCACCAGCAGGTCGGCCAGGCCCATGTCGACGGCCTCGGCGCCGTTGATGCGGCGGCCGGTGTAGAACAGCAGGGCCGCCTTCTGCACGCCCACCAGGCGCGGCAGCGTGGCCGACAGGCCGAAGCCGGGGTGGAAGCCCAGGCGGTTGAAGTTGGCCGAGAACTTGGCCTCGGCGCAGGTGACGCGGAAATCCGCCACCAGGGCCACGCCCAGGCCGCCGCCGATGGCCGGGCCCTGCACCGCGGCGACCACCGGCTTGCGGCAGGCGAACATGCGGATCGCCTGGTCGTAGATCGGGTTCAGCGCGCGCGGGCTGCGCTGCGGCGGCGTGGCGTCGCGGTTGCTGAAGTCGGCGCCGGCGCAGAAGCTGCTGCCCTGCGCCGCCAGCACGATGGCATGGCAGTTCGGGTCGGCCTCCAGGTCCTCGAAGGCGTCGGCCAGGGTGGTGATCAGCGGAATGGTGAAGAAGTTGTGCGGCGGCTTGCACATCTCCACCGTCGCCACCTTGCCGTCGAACGTGACCTGCACGTCGGTGTATTGACTGGACATTCGTCGTCTCCTGCGCGTGGCCGCAGCCGGTGCGCGTTAGTTCGTTTTCAAGAGGCTGGTCACAGGGTCTTGCCTGTGACGCCGGCCCAGAAGCCCGCCGAGCGCGCAGCAATCGCTGCCCGGCCCAGTTCGACCGCCCAGACCGCGTCGCTGCCGAACTCGGCCCGCCAGGCCCACAGCCGGCGGGTGGCGAAGTGCAGCGCGTGCTCGTGGGTGAAGCCGATGGCGCCGTGCACCTGGTGGGCGATGCTGGTGCCACGGGTGGCCGCCTCGCCGGTGCGCACCTTGGCCACCGCGGTGGAGAAGTGCGTGGCGGCGCAGCTGCCCTGCGCACCGCCGGGGCAATCGGCCATGGCCACCAGCGCGGCCACGCGGGCGGCCGCCACGTCACCGGCCATCAGCGCCAGCTGCTGCTGGATCGCCTGGTACTTGCCCAGCGGCTTGCCGAACTGCACCCGCTCGCCGGCATAGCGCACCGCCTGCTCCAGCGCCGATTCCAGCGCGCCGACCAGCATCGCGCTGCGCGCCGCGGCGCCCAGCGTCCACGCCGGGCGGGCCAGCGGCAGCGGGTTGGCCGCCATGGCCTGCAGACGGGCACGGTCCAGCACCAGCGTGTCCGACGGCAGGCCGGCATGGTTGGCATGCGGCTGCACGGTCACGCCGGCGGCCTTCAGGTCGAGCAGCGCCAGACGGCCATCGGCCAGCGACACCAGCGCCGCCGACGCGTGCCGCGCCCAGGGCACGTGGTGCGCCGTTCCGGTGACGGTGGCGTCGGCACCGCTGCCGCTCACGGTGAAGGCATTGCCCTCGCCCTGCTCGATCAAGGTCAGCGGCCCATCGGGCAAGGCGAAGCCGGCCAGCGATGCCAGCTGCGCCGCCACCATGGTCTCGGCCAGCGGCAGCGGCACCTGCCAGTAACCCAGGCCGCGCAGCAGCGGCCAGGCGGCGGTCCAGCCCTCGCCAAAGCCGCCGGCCGCCTCGGTGGCCAGCAGCAGGTGGAAGCCGCTGTCGGTGACCTGCTGCCACAGCGCGGCGTCCCACTCGCCCGCTTCGGCGCGCAGCCGGCGGTCCTTGTCGACCTGGGTGGAGAACAGCTTGGCGGCGCTGTCCTCGATCAGCGCGTCTTGCATGGTGTCGGTGCTCATCGGAGGTCCAGTCCCTTGGCAATGATCCCGCGCAGGATCTCGCGCGTGCCGCCGCGCAGGCTGAACGACGGCACCGCCAGCGCGGTGTAGCGCATCGCGTAGTCCAGGTCCGACCCCGGCACCGCCTGGCCGCCGAACAGCGCATGGGCGATGTCGGGCATGGCCTGCTCGACCAGGGCACCCTGGTCCTTCACCAGGCTGGCGGCCAGGGCCGGGTTCTCGCCGCGGGCCAGCATGCTGGCCACGCCCAGGCTCATCTGGCGCAGGGTGCCGTAGCTGGCCACCACGCGGCCGATGGCCTCGGCCTGGCGCGTGTCGGCCGGATCACCGGCGTCCAGCATCTCCAGCAGCAGCTGGCTGCTGCTCAGGTAGCGCTCCGGCCCGCTGCGCTCGAAGGCGAGTTCGGCGCCCACCTGGGCCCAGCCGTCGCCCTCGGCGCCGATCAGGTTCTCGTTGGGCACCCACACGTCGTCGAAGGTGACTTCGTTGAAATCGTGCTCGCCGAGTTGGTTGACGATGGGGCGCACCGTCAGCCCGGGCGAGCCCATCTCGACCAGGAACTGCGACATGCCGCCGTGGCGGTTCTCGCTCTTCTCGCCAGTGCGCACCAGGGCGATCATGTAGTGCGCCCGGTGCGCGCCCGAGGTCCAGACCTTGCGGCCGTTGATGACCCAGCCGTCGACGCCGTCACGCTGGCGGCGCGTGGCCTTGGTGCGGATCGACGCCAGGTCGGAGCCCGAATCGGGCTCGCTCATGCCGATGCAGAAGAACACCTCGCCTCGGGCGATGCGCGGCACGATCTTGGGCGCCAGCGTGTCGGGCGCGAAGCGCATCAACTGCGGGCCGCTCTGGCGCTCGGCCACCCAGTGCGCGCCGACCGGGGCGCCGGCAGCCAGCATTTCCTCCAGCACCACGTAGCGTTCGAGCGCGCTGCGCTCCTGGCCGCCGTAGGCTTTCGGCCAGGTCATGCCCAGCCAGCCGCGTTCACCCAGCTTGCGGCTGAAGGCCGGGTCGCCGCCCGACCAGTTGCGGCAGCGCTTGCTGTTGGGAATGGCCGGCATCTCGGCCGCCAGGAAGGCGCGCACCTCGGCGCGCAGCGCCTCGGCCTCGGGCGGCAGCGCGCCCGGGTTGATCGTCATGCCATGCATCTTGTCTCCGTCGATGGCTTGCGTTGGGGCGGGGTCAGGCTGGGGCAATTCTGGATGGCATTTGTTTGTCGGGCAACAAACATATGCCGTTCCGATTCAACCCCGCGGCGTGCCCGGCCGCTGTCGCCACCATGACGCCCGAAGCCGCCTCCGCTGCCATCACCACCCCACGCACCGGGCCCCTGGCCGGCGTGCGCGTGCTCGACCTCACCGCCGTGGTGCTGGGCCCGCTGGCCACGCAGATCCTGGGCGACTACGGCGCCGACGTGATCAAGGTCGAGCCGCCCGAAGGCGACCTGATGCGCGCCAACGGCGTGTCCACGGTCAAGGGCCTGAGCTCGATCTTCCTGGCGATCAACCGCAACAAGCGCTCGCTGGCGGTGGACCTGAAGCAGCCGGCGGGCATCGACGTCATCAAGCGCCTGCTGCCCACGGTGGACGTGCTGGTGCACAACATGCGCACCGCCGCCATCGAGCGCCTGGGCCTGGGCTACGCCGCCTGTGCCGCCATCAACCCGAAGCTGCTGTACTGCGTGGCCACCGGCTTCGGCGAAGAAGGCCCCGACGCCGGCCGCCCCGCCTTCGACGACGTGATCCAGGCCGCCTGCGGACTGGCCGGCCTGCTGGGGCACGACAGCGGCACGCCCGCCTACGTGCCCAGCCTGATCGCCGACAAGACCACCGGCATGGCGCTGGCCAACGCGGTGCTGGCGGGGCTGTTCGAGCGCACCCGGAGCGGCCGCGGCCAGTTCGTCGAGGTGCCGATGTTCGAGACCATGGTCACCTTCACCCTGGCAGAGCACCTGGGCGGCCTGACCTTCGACCCGCCCACGGCCGGTGCGGGTTATGCCCGCCTGCTGGCCGGCGGTCGCCAGCCCGCGCCCACGCTGGACGGGCATGTGGCGATGCTGCCCTACACCGCCGAGCACTGGCGCCGCTTCTTCGCCGAGACCGGCCGCGCCGACCTGAGCGAGAAGTACGCGGTCGACGACCGCCACGCCCGCAATGCCCGGGTCAAGGAGCTGTATGCCGACATGACCGCCATCACCCGCACGCTGACCACCGATGCCTTGGTGGCGCTGTGCGACCGGCTGGACATTCCCTGCACCCGCATCCATCCCATCGACCGCCTGCCGCAGCACCCGCACCTGCAGGCGGTGGGCCTGTTCCAGCAGCAGCAGCACCCGGTCGTCGGCCCGATGGTGGCGATGCGCCCGCCCACGCGCTTTGCCCGCACGCCGGCCAGCCTGGACCGCCACGCGCCGGTGCTGGGCGAGCACAGCGTGGAGTTGCTGCAGGAGGCCGGCTACGGCGCCGACCAGATCGCCACGCTGCTGGCGGACAAGACCATCACGACCACCCCGACGGAGACATCCCGATGAAACGACGCACCGTTCTTTCCGCCGCCGCGGCTGCCGCAGCGGCCACGCTGGCCGGCACCGCTGCAGCCCAGGCCTACCCGAGCAAGCCGATGAAGATCTTCGTGCCGTTTGCCGCCGGCTCGGGCGCCGACAGCTCGTCGCGCTTCTACGGCGAGCAGCTGGCCAAGCTGTTCGGCCAGACGCTGACGGTGGAGAACAAGCCAGGCGGCAGTGGCGTGGTGGCGGTGCAGGCGGTGCGCCAGGTGCCGGGCGACGGCCACACCATCCTGATGGGCAGCAACTCGCCGGCGGTGGTCAATGCCATCACCATCAAGAACCTGCCCTACGACCCGTTCAAGGACCTGCGCCCGCTGTACGGCCTGGCGATCAGCCCGGTGGCCTTCGCGGTGAAGGCCGATTCGCCCTACAAGACCATCGCCGACGTGGTGGCCGCGGCGAAGAAGGACGGCAAGCCGCTGCAGCTGGGCAACTACTCGGCCGGCTACCAGCTGGTGGCGGCCTGGCTGGGCACGGCCAGCGGGCTGCCGGTGACGCACATCCCGTACAAGGGCGGTGCGCAGATGCTGACGGACGTGATCGGCGGCGCGCTGGATGTGGGCGTGATCGACTTCACCGGCACCATCGAGCTGATGAAGGGCGGCAAGCTGCGGGTGCTGGCCATCACCTCGCCGCAGCGCGACCCGGGCTTCCCGGCGATCCCGACGATGAAGGAAAGCGGCTTTTCTGACTTCGAGACCGCCGTGTGGTCGGCCTTCTTCGTGCGCGCCGACACGCCCGACGACGTGGTCGACAAGCTGGCCACGGCGATCGAGAAGATCATGAATTCCGACGCCGGCAAGGCCTACCACGCCAGCCTGCCGTCGCAACCCATGCGCATGGGCCCGAAGGCGCTGGGCGAGTTCCAGCGCCGCGAGTACGAGCGCTTCAGGCGCGTGGCCGACGCGGCGGGCATCAAGCCAGAGTGACTGATCCTGTGATTGCCAAGCGCGCGCGGGCCGAGCGCCGGGCCGGCCACCAGCCAGAGGCTGGTGGCCCTCGGCAGGCACAAACCGTCCGCAGGGACGGTTTGAGTCCGGCTTCGGTCCGCAAGCCGGCCCGCCATCCCCTTGGGGGATCGACCGACGTCCCCGTCGGGCGAGGGGCTCGAAGGACCCACGCCGAACGCCGGGAAGAGGCCGAGCGCCGGCTGCTGGATGCCGCGCTGGCCATCGTCGCCCAGCGCGGCAGCGTGCGCATGACGCTGGCCGAGGTGGGCGAAGCCGCCGGCTACAGCCGCGGCCTGGCGGCGCACCGCTTCGGCAGCAAGGCCGGCCTGGTGCAGGCGCTGGCCGGCTACATCGGCGAGCAGTTCGGCCAGCAGCGCGCGCGCGGGCCGGCGCTGCAGCCGGGGCTGGCGGCCATCGTCGGCAACATCCGGTTCTATTTCGGCCGCCGCGGTGCCGCCTGGACCAGCAGCCGCGCGGTGCTGGTGCTGATGAACGAAAGCTGCATCGAGGCCCAGCCCGAGCTGCGCCCGGTGGTCAGCGCCTACAACCGCAGCGCGCTGGCCTGGTTCGAGCAGCACATCGCCACCGGCATCGCCAACGGCGAGATCGCGCCCGACAACGACCCGGCGGTGACCGCGGTGATCCTGCTGGGCGCGATGCGCGGCGTGATGCTGCAGTGGCTGGTCGACCCCAAGCTGCCGGTGAACGCGGTGCGCGACCGGCTGCTGCTGGTGGTGGAGCGGGTGCTGCACGCGCGCTGAACACGCGGCCCGCACCAGGGCGCTCCAGGGCGCCGCCCGACCGCAAGCCTGGGCAATCACCCGGATGGCCATTGCGCACGATGCGCGACAGCGCGTCAATCCAGCCTGCCGCGCAAGGACAGCGGACACACCGGAGGACGCATGCGGTCGATCACCCCGACACACGCCATCTGGCGCCTGGCCGGCGTGCTGCTGGCTGCGGCCCTGCTGCCGGCACCGGCCCGCGCCGCTGACGACACCGGCCTGAAGGTCGACAGCCTGGCGCTGCAGGACAAGCCGGTGCAGGCGGTGCCCGACGTGCTGCTGCGCCCGCCGGGCCTGAAGGCGGCGCAGCGCCAGACCCTGTCGACCGGGCAGGCACTGCCGCCGGGCACCGAGCTGACCCTGCCGCGCGGCGCCACCGCCGTGCTGCTCAGCCGCAACGACAACCGCATCACGCTGTTTCCCGGCACGGTGTTCATCGTCGGCACGGTGACCGACCGCGGCGAGAGCCACCAGCCCGTGGCGGGCAAGGCCGAATTCGACGTGCGCCGGGCACTGGACTTCTTCAACGTCAGCTACGCCCGCTTCACGGCCGCGGTGAAGGGCACGGTGTGGAGCGTGGACATCTCGCCGGCCAGCCAGACCAGCCAGCCAGACCATCGCGTTCGACGTGCGCGAGGGCTGGGTGGAGGTGGAGCAGCGCGTGCCCGTGCGGCTGCGCGGCGGCAGCGGCACCGACGACAACGACGACGACACGCAGGCACCGCAGGGCGCCGAGGTGCAGCTGGTCGACGACTTGGCCGCCGGCCAGCAGCGGCGCTACGACCTGGGCGTCGAGCGCTACCTGCAGGAGTTCGGAAACTTCGGCGAGGCCGAGGCGTCCTACCGGCAGGCCCTGGCCGACGCCGAGGCCGGCGGCAGTCCGCAGCGCCTGCACCGCGCGCTGGCCAACCTGATGGCCATCGCCTACACCCTGGGCCGGCCGCAGATCGCCATCGACCTGGGCCCGCGCTGCGAGGACGCGGCCCGTGCCACCAGGCTGCCGCAGGCGATGCAGGCCTGCGACAACGCGGTGGGCAATGCCCTGGGCAAGCTGGGCCGCCACCGCGAGGCCCTGGCGTACCACCAGCGGGTGCTGGACGCCGAGCGCGCCCGGCCCAGCGGCCGCGACGGCACCTGGACCGCCGCCGCGCTGAACAACCTGGCCATCGGCGACCGCGGCCTGGGCCAGATCGGCCGCGCCGTGCAGTTGCAGCAGGAATCGGTGCAGATGCGCCAGCGCCTGGATGGCGGGCGCGACAGCATCGAGCTGGCCCGTGTGACCGGCAACCTGGCCGGTATGCAGCGCCTGGTCGGCGCCCTGCCGCAGTCGGTGACGCTGTACGGCCAGGCCATCGAGATGGTGCAGCGGCTGCAGAACGGTGCGCCGCACCCGCTGCTGGCCAACCTGCTGGCCGACCTGGGCATGGCCCAGCTGGAACAGGGTGACCTGGTGGCGGCGATGGCACGGCTGCAGGACGCGCTGCGGATGAACGAGCAGCTGTTTCCCGGCCGCGAGCACCTGAGCAAGGCGCAGTGCATCGCACAGATCGGCTACGTGCTGCTGCGCGAAGGCCAGCTGTCACTGGCGCAGGCGCGGCTGGAGGAATCGCCGGCCATGCGCCGGCGCCTGCTGGGCACGATCGACCACCCGGCCATCGCCACCAACCTGGGCAACCTGGGTGCCGTGCTGCGGGCGATGAAACGGCCCGCCGACGCCCTGCCCCTGCAGGAACAGGCCCTGGCCATGCGCAGGCGGCTGGCCGACAACCGGGACCACCAGGCCGTGGCCACCAGCATGGCCAACCTGGCGCTGGCCCGCGCCGATGCCGGCCAGCTGCCGGGGGCCGTCGCGCTGCTGCAGCAGTCCATCGCGATGTTCCAGGCGGTGTACGGCGCGGTCGACCACCCCGACATCGCCCGCCAGCTGCACAACCTGGGCAGCCTGCAGATGCGCCAGCGACGGCCGGCTGACGCGGCGGCGTCGTACGGCATGTCCGCCGCGATGCTCGGGCGCCTGGCCGGCGACCGACCAGGCGCGGCACTGGCCGCGGCGCTGGCGGGGCAGTCGCGCGCCGAACTGGAGGCCGGCCATGCCGACCGCGCGCTGGCGCTGCAGTCCGAAGCCCTGCGCCTGCGCGAGGCCCTGCAGGGCGGGCAGCCGCACCGACAGACGCTGCTGTCGCTGCGTGCCATGGCCGACCTGTCGGCCCGCACCGGCCGCGACGACGACGCCCGCAGCTACCACAGCCGGGCCGAGGCCATGCAGCGCGAGCTGGCGCAGCGCGCTGCGCCCAGCGCGGCGGCGGCCGACGACGAGGGCGGCTGATGGCCTGGCGCAGCCTCGCCCGCCTCGCCCGCCTCGCCCGCCTGGCCGCCTGGCCGCCGTGGCCCTGGCCTTGGGCGCCGGCCTGCTGGGCCTGTGGCAGCAGGTCGACTTCCACGTCTACCGCCAGCTCTACCCGACCACCACGCCGCAGCCCGACGGCCGGGTGCAGCTGGTCGACGTGGCGACGCCGCCCGAGGCCCGCGACGGCCGCATGCAGGCCTTCCGCGAACGCCAGGCAGCCGCGCTGCAAGCGCTGGCCCGGCTGGACCCGCCGCCGCGCACGGTGCTGCTGGACATCTGGATCTCCAGCGCGCCCGAGGGCCTGGACACGCTGGCCGCGGCAGTGGCCGCGCTGCAGGCGCGCGGCACGCGGGTGCTGGCCGCGGTGGAGCCCAAGAACCGCCAGGGCGCCCTCAGCGGCGACTTCATGCAGCAGCACAACGCGCGCTTCTACAGCCAGGTGGTCGACGGCTTCGGCCACACCCAGCTCGATGCGGCCGGCGGCCTGCTGTACTTCCGCTGCCGGCTGGCCCTGCCGTCGGCCCAGGGCCAGACCCTGCTGACCGCCCTGCCCGCCGCAGCCGTGCCGGGCGAGGAATGCCGCCAGGAGACGGTGGTGATCGCCCTGGGCGACGACGCCGCCTTCACGCCGCTGACCCACCGGCCCGCGGCCGACGGCGCGGGCTTCGAGCCGCCCTTCGCCCGCACGGCAATGCCCGAGCTGGTGATCGTCGGCAGCCTGGCCGCCGACAGCGACAACCACCTGGCCCGCCCCGGTCCGGTGCTGCTGGCCTGGGCGATGAGCGACCTGCTGCGCAGTGGCCAGCGTGTGGCGCGGCGGCCACTGAACCATCCGGCCGCGGCCATCGGCCTGGCCGTGGCGGCCGCGCTGGCCACGCTGCTGGTCTATCGCCTGGCCTTCCGCAGCCTGCGCGTGCGCATCGCGCCCACCCGCTGGCTGCGCCTGGCCACCGTGCTGGTGCCGCTGGCCCTGGCTGGAGCCACCGGGCTGCTGCTGGCCGGCGCCGGCCTGGTGGCGCTGGACGGCGGGCCGGTGGTGCCGCTGGCCATGCCGCTGGCCATGGCCGCCGTTGCCGCCGGCTGGGCCTGGACGCGGGCCCGCGACTGGGTGCGCGAGGAGCGGCTGCACGCCGACCTGGCCGCCCCGGGCGAAGAGCGCGCCATCACCTACGACGTGTTCGTCAGCCACGCCCACGACCCGTCCGAGCATCAGGCCTGGGTGCAGGCGCAGGTGGTGACGCCGCTGGCCGCGCTGCGCCGGCCCGACGGCCAGCCGCTGCGCATCTTCTTCGACACCACGTCGATCAAGGTGGGCCGGCGCTGGAAGGCCGAGATCGAGCTGGCGCTGCTGGGCACGCGCTGCGTCGTGCCGGTCTACAGCGCCCGCTACTTCGAGCGGCCCTACTGCCGCGAGGAGATCGAGCTGGCCGACCAGCTGCGCATCGAGGGCCGGCTGCAGATGCTGCCCGTGGCCCGCAGCGTCGACGCCATCCCCGAGCGCTGGCTGCGCAAGCTGCAGTACATCGACGCCCGCGGCGACACCGTGTTCGCGCCCGCCCTGTGTGCGCAGGTCGCCGCCGCGCTGGGCGACAGCGGGACAGCCGTGGCAGTCCAGTCAACCGTCACCCGCCCGTGCGACTGACTGCGCCGCCCGTGGGTGACAGCCCGGAGCGGCCCTGGCGCGTGGCTCAGGCGGCCGGCCTGCGCCGCACGGCAGCGCCCACGGCCAGCGCGCCCAGGGCCATCAGGGCCATCGACGCCGGCTCGGGCACGGTGGCCGCCAGCGACCAGGAACCGGTGCCGAAGTCGTTGTTGCGGAACTCGGTGCAGCTGCCGCTGTAGAAGCCACCGGGGCCGCTGGCGCAGGTCCACCACTGGCCGGTGGCGCTGGTCATGAAGCCCAGGCCGTCGACGGCGTCGATGCGGAACTGCGGCGTGCCCGGCTCGGCGCCGCCGGAGGCGAAGTAGATGTCCGCCAGCTGGCCCACCGGCAGGATGGCGGCACCGCTCCAGCTGTAGGCGTCGACCAGGTCGGAGCCGACGTAGGAGAAGCGCACGATGTCCGACGGCGTGATGGGCGCACCCAGCTGGTAGAAAGGGCTCAGCTCCAGCGTGGCGATGGCCTGGCCCGGCGCCGCGTTCAGCGTGCAGTCGGCGCAGGTGCCGTGAAAGGCAAGGCCCGGGCCGGGGCCGGGCCGTCCGCGCAGCGCGCAGTTCGGGTAGAACCATGGCCATGCCCGTGACCACGCCCTCCCCCGCCGCCCGCGCCGCCGGCTTCTGCCAGCGCTTCGGCCTGAAGCACCCCGTCCTGCTGGCCCCGATGGCCGGCGCCTGTCCGCCGGCACTGAGCATCGCGGTGATGCGCGCCGGCGGGCTGGGCGCCTGCGGCGCGCTGCTGATGGCCCCCGCGGCCATCGTGGAGTGGGCCGATGCGGTGCGCGCCGGCACGGCAGGCCCCGATGCCGGGCCGTTCCAGATCAACCTGTGGGTGCCGGACCCCGCGCCGGCCCGCGACGCGGCGCACGAGCAGGCGCTGTGCGACTTCCTGGCCGGCTACGGGCCTGCGGTGACGCCGGCCGCCGGTGACGCCCGTCCGCCCGACTTCGCCGCGCAATGCGAGGCGCTGCTGGCGGCACGGGCGCCCATCGTCTCGTCGGTGATGGGCCTGTTCCCGCCCGCCTTCGTGCAGCGCCTGAAGGCGGCGGGCGTGGCCTGGTGGGCGAATGTGTCGACCGTGGCCGAGGCGCTGGCGGCCGAGGCCGCCGGTGCCGACGTGGTGGTGGCCCAGGGCATGGAGGCCGGCGGCCACCGCGGCTGCTTCGACGCGCGGCTGGCCGAGGCGCAGCAGGTGGGCCTGTTCGCGCTGCTGCCGGCGGTGGCCGATGCGGTGCGGATTCCCGTCGTCGCCACCGGCGGCATCGCCGACGCCCGCGGCGTGGCCGCCGCCTTCGCACTGGGCGCCAGCGCGGTGCAGGTGGGCACCGGCCTGCTGCGCACGCCCGAGGCGGCGCTGCCCGCGGCCTGGGCCGACGCCCTGGCCCGCACCGCGCCCGAGGACACCTGCCTG
>Ga0208693_1002031_pt1 | contig 13753 bp, 12 predicted proteins | sample AD_UKC071_MetaG_FD_184438 | JGI IMG/M metagenome (GOLD analysis project Ga0208693, IMG submission 184438) | Active sludge microbial communities of municipal wastewater-treating anaerobic digesters from USA - AD_UKC071_MetaG (SPAdes) (version 2) | ecosystem: Engineered > Bioreactor > Anaerobic >... | reverse complement strand
TCAATCTCTTCAAGCCGGCCTGATTCAGCTCGACTCGAAACGGTCGTCGCCCACGACGAAGCGCACACTGAAGCAGGCTCCGGGCGGTTGCTGCCCTGGGCGGGCTTCTTCGATGGTCACCGTTGCCGCGTGCTGCTGCGCAATCTCCATCACGATCGGCAACCCCAGCCCGGAACCATCGACATTGGTGCCCAGCACCCGGTAAAAAGGCTGGAAGACCAGCTCCCGCTCGGACTCGGGGATGCCGGGCCCGTTGTCCTCCACCTGAAGCACCAGGACCTGGCCAAAGGGATCGGTCAGCAGGCGCGCCGTGATGATGCCGGGTCGGACCTCCGTCGAAGGGGTGTAGTTGATGGCGTTGTCCACCAGATTGCGCACCAGCTCCTTGAGCAGTGTGGGATTGCCGCTGAGCATCACGTCGGCAGCGCCGGGTGCTGCACCCTCGTAGCCAAGATCGATGTGCTTTTCCATGGCGCGCGGGACCGAGTCCTGCACCACCTCCATGATCAGCCGTGCCATGTCGCAGGGCAGGCGGCTCAGCGCCGCGCCGCCCGCCTCCGCGCGGGCCAGCGCCAGCAATTGGTTGACGGTGTGCGTGGCCCGCACGCTGGAGCGCCCGATCTGCTTGAGTGAATGCTTCAGGTCTTCCTCGCTGGAGCCTTGGCGCAGCGCCAGGTCGGCCTGCATGCGCAGACCCGCCAGCGGCGTCTTGAGCTGGTGTGCCGCGTCAGCGAGAAACCGCTTCTGCGTGCCAATGGAGTCTTTCAGCCGGGTCAGCAGGTCGTTGACGGAGGACACCAGCGGCGCCACCTCCAGCGGCACCGTTTTTTCGTCAAGCGGACTCAGATCGTCCGGCCGACGCGCCCGGATGCGCTCTTCCAGCTGGCTCAGGGGCTTGATGCCGCGCACCAGGGCCATCCAGACCAACAGCACGGCCAGTGGCAAGGTGACGAACTGGGGCAGCATCACGCCCTTGATGATTTCAGTGGCGAGCACTTTGCGCTTCTCTCGTGTTTCGGCCACCTGAACCAGCGCGGGTTGCCCGCCAGGCACATTCAGCTTGATCCAGATTGACGCGACACGCACTTCGAGCCCGCGCAATTCGTCGTCGCGCAAGCGGACTTCACCCAGCACGCCCGGCTTGTCCTCCTCCCCTGGCAGCGGAATGTCACGCTCGCCGCTCAGGTACTCACCGCGCGGACCCAGTACCTGGTAGTAGACGAGGTCGGAGTCATCTGCGCGCAGGATTTCGCTGGCCGGCTGGGGCATGTTGAACAGCACGCGGTTGTTGTTGACGCTGAGCAACTGGGCCAGCGCCTGGACGTTGTAGACCAGCGCGCGATCGAACGGTTTGTCGGCGATGCCCTGCGCCACCAGCCAGGTCAACGCCAGACTGATCGGCCACAGCAGCAGCAGCGGCGTCAGCATCCAGTCGAGGATCTCGCCAAAGAGCGAGCGCTGTTCCCGCTGGAACAGCTTGAGCGACCATTTTTCGGGCTTCACGGGCGACCGGTCACCGGGGACCGACCTGCCGGCGATCGCCTGACGCAGCTGTCATCTTGAAGGCGCGCCCGCGCGGCGGGCCGTGCCGTGAAAGCGGCGACGCAGGCCTGGCACATGACGTCAGCCTGGAATTTTTTCCAGGCAGTAGCCCAGCCCGCGCACGGTGGCGATGCGGATCGGACCTTTCTCGATCTTCTTGCGCAGTCGGTGGATGTACACCTCGATGGCGTTGTTGCTGACTTCCTCGCCCCATTCGCACAGGCGCTCGACCAGCTGGTCCTTGCTTACCAGGCGGCCGGCGCGCTGCAGCAGCACCTCCAGCAGGCCCAGTTCGCGCGCCGACAGCTCGACCATACGGCCGTCGATGGTCGCCACCCTTCCGGCCTGGTCATAGACCAGCGGGCCGTGCTTGATGGTGGAACTGGCGCCGCCCATCCCTCTGCGCACCAGGGCACGCACGCGGGCTTCGAGCTCCTGCAGGCTGAAGGGCTTGGCCATGTAGTCGTCGGCGCCGTAATCCAGGCCTTTGACCCGCTCTTCCACACTGTCGGCCGCAGTCAGGATCAGCACCGGCAGCTTGGAGCCACGGCTGCGCAGCTTCTTCAGCACTTCCAGCCCGTGCATGCGTGGCAGGCCCAGGTCGAGGATGAGCAGGTCGAACTCGGTATTGGTCATCAGCGCCGCGTCGGCCTGGGACCCATCGGCCACATGGTCCACCGCGGCGCCTGAGGCTCTCAGCGTTCGCAGCAGGCCGTCGGCCAGCACCTGGTCATCTTCGGCAATCAGAATCCGCATGCCTGTCTCCTTCGTTGTTGGGGCGCGTGCCTCGCGCGTGGGGCAAATTCTAGGCCGATGCAGGCGCCGGGTGCGTGCGCATCGACGCTTGAAGGCGTTTTCAGCTGGCGTAGGCCTCCAGGCCGAGGGCCACGACCGTGGCCACCTCGTCACCGACGGCGGAGCGAAACTCCCGCTCGGCCTGATTCACGGCCTCGCGAAACGCTGCGAGCCAGGCCAGACCTACCGGGGTGAAGCAGACCTGTCGCGCACGGGCATCCCGCGGATCGGGCTCCCGGATGACCAGGCCCCAGGCCTCGCACTGATCGACCAGATTGCCCATGGCCTGCTTGCTCATGCCGGCCGCGCGGGCCAAGTCGGTCAGGCGGGAACCTTCGACGGCCAGGTGGCGGGTGATGTGGATGTGCGCGGCACCGACCTGACCGCGAGCCGCCAGGTGGGACAGCCCCAGTGGCACGTTGACGTTGGAGGCCATGAGAACCAGCACGCGCTCGTCAAACCGACGCATCGCCAGCCCCAGCAGACGACCCAGGTGGGTCTGGCGCCAGCCGCCTGACAGATCTTCAATCATCATGTCCAAATAGTAAAGCAAACTGACTTAAATAGTTGTTTACTTCTTTTAATCGGCTGCGTTAAAGTACTGTTCAAGCATCCAGTCTGTTTTAAACCACAGATGTAAAAGCAGGCCAACCGATTGATTCACCAGGAGATTTTCATGGACGCACTTGTCAAGACCCCGACCGCCCCGAACGCCGCCGCAGCCGCCGAAAAAGCCAAAGCCCTGCAGGTGGCCCTGGCCCAGATCGAGAAACAGTTCGGCAAGGGCACGATCATGCGCCTGGGTGAAGGCGAGGTGATCGAAGACATCCAGGTCGTCTCCACGGGCTCGCTCGGCCTGGACATTGCCCTGGGCGTCGGTGGCCTGCCGCGCGGTCGCGTCGTCGAGATCTACGGCCCGGAATCGTCCGGCAAGACGACGCTGACACTGCAGGTGATTGCGGAGATGCAGAAACTGGGCGGCACCTGCGCCTTCGTCGACGCCGAACATGCGCTGGACATCCAGTACGCGCAGAAGCTGGGGGTGAACCTGCAGGACCTGCTGATTTCCCAGCCCGATACCGGCGAGCAGGCGCTGGAAATCGTGGACAGCCTGGTGCGCTCGGGAGCGGTGGATCTGATCGTGGTCGATTCGGTCGCGGCGCTCACGCCCAAGGCCGAACTGGAGGGCGAAATGGGCGACTCCCTGCCCGGCCTGCAGGCCCGCCTGATGAGCCAGGCGCTGCGCAAGCTCACCGCCCATATCAAGAAAACCAACTGCACGGTGATTTTCATCAACCAGATTCGCATGAAGATCGGCGTGATGTTCGGCAGCCCCGAGACCACCACGGGCGGCAACGCGCTGAAGTTCTACGCCTCGGTGCGCCTGGACATCCGCCGTACCGGCACCATCAAGAAGGGCGATGACGCCATCGGCAACGAGACCAAGGTTAAGGTCGTGAAGAACAAGGTCGCCCCCCCGTTCAAGACCGCCGAGTTCGACATCCTGTTCGGCGAAGGCATCAGCCGCCACGGCGAGATCATCGACATGGGGGTGAATGCCCGCATCATCGAGAAGTCAGGGGCCTGGTATGCCTACAACGGCGAGAAGATCGGACAGGGCCGCGACAACGCGCGCGAATTCCTGCGCGAAAACGAGGCCCTTGCGCACGAGATCGAGAACAAGGTGCGTGAATCGCTGGGCATTCCGCTGCTGCCGGAGGCCGCAAGTAACGCCTGAGCCGGTTTCAACCCGGATTTCGATCCCGGCAGGCTAGATCCCATCGTCCAGTCGTCATAGTTTGCTTCTCTTTTTGCAGTTGGCGCTTGCATGAACCCGTCCACACCTTCGCTCAAGGGGCGCGCGCTCAGGCTTCTGGCCGCACGGGAGCACTCACGAACCGAGCTCGAGCGAAAGCTCCGCGCCTTCGAGGAGACGCCCGGCGAGTTGGTCCGTGTGCTTGATGAACTGCAGGCCAAAGGCTTCGTCGACGAGCAGCGGGTGATCGAGTCGGTCGTACACCGCCGCGCAGGTCGGCTGGGGGCGTCGCGCATCCGCCACGAGTTGCAGGCCAAAGGGCTGGATGCACAAAGTGTGCAGGAGGCGGTTGCACTGCTGCAAGGGACGGAACTGGAGCGAGCGCGGGCAGTGTGGCGCAAGAAGTTCCACGAACCTGCATCGGATGCGGCAAGCCGGGCCAAACAGATGCGTTTCCTGGCGTCCCGGGGCTTTGGCGCCGAGGCGATCCGCCGGGTCGTCACTGGAGCTGATGACGACGAGAGCTGAGCAGCCCAAGGAGCACAAGGCCTCACCGGAGCGGGAATCTCACTCTTTCTGGGCTATTCCCAGCGCCGGATGGTTGTAGGTTGCTATCATTCTTGTTAACAAATTCAGGCCGGATTGCACAGCCGCTTTCGCTCCGCAGGCCAGCGAGTTCTACAGGCCGAGCATCAGTCTCATGTTTTGCACGGCCGCACCGCTGGCACCCTTGCCGAGGTTGTCGAGCCGGGCGATCAGCACAGCATGGTGGTACTCGTCGTTTCCGAAGACCCGCAGTTCCATCTTGTTGGTGTCGTTCAGCGCCAACGCATCGAGCTTGCCGCTCTCGGGCGCCGGCTCGACGCTGACCCAGCGCTCAGGCGTATTGCTGGCCGCGTAGTGCCTGGCCAGCGCGCCATGCAGGTCGGCCACCTCCGGCTTGCCCGGCAGCAGGTCCAGGTGCATGGGCAGCTGCACCAGCATGCCTTGGCGAAAATTGCCCACGGAGGGCACGAACACCGGGCGGCGCGTCAGGCCCGTGTAGCGCATGATCTCAGGCAGGTGCTTGTGCTTGAGGCCCAGGGCATAGGCCTCAAACAGCGGCGCCTCGCCTTTTTCATAGGCCTCGATCATGGTTCGGCCCCCGCCGGAATACCCGCTCACCGCCGGCAGCGCCAGCGGAAAGTCGCGCGGAATCAGTCCCGCATCCACCAGCGGGCGGATCAGCGCGATGGCGCCGGTGGCATAGCAGCCGGGGTTGGCCACGCGGGTGGCGGCCGCCACGGCCTCGCGCTGGCCGGCGGCCAGTTCAGGAAAACCGAACACCCAGTCCGGCGCTGTGCGGTGGGCGGTGGAGGCATCGATGATCTTGGGTTTGCGGCCGGGCAGGCTGTCAATCATGGCCACGGATTCGATCGCCGCCTCATCGTGGAGGCACAGAATCACCAGGTCCACTTGCGCCATCAGGTCACGCTTGGCCTGCGGGTCCTTGCGCAACTCCGGCGCAATACTGATCACCTGCACCTGTGGCATCTGTTGCAGCCGCTCGCGAATCTGCAAGCCCGTCGTGCCGGCTTCGCCGTCGATGAATACCTTGGCCATGGCGCGACCCACTCCTCGTCAGTTTCAGTTCAGATGCCTGTTCATATAATTATGCATTATGCAAACAGGGCGCAAGCCAGTAATTGGTGCACTGCAGCATGATACAGTTCCAAGTTGCCCTATCCAGCGGTCGCGACCCGGTTGGTTGCCGGGATCGACGGATCCTATTCATCCACTCCTGAGAGAGCCCTCATGAAGATTCACGAGTACCAAGGCAAGGAAATCTTGCGCAAATTTGGTGTGCCGGTGCCGCGTGGCATTGCGGCCTTCACGGTGCAGGAGGCGGTGGAAGCCGCCCAGAAACTCGGCGGCCCGGTGTGGGTGGTCAAGGCGCAGATTCACGCGGGTGGCCGCGGCAAGGGCGGCGGCGTCAAGGTGGCCAAGTCCATCGACGACGTCAAGCGTCTGGCCGGCGACATCCTGGGCATGCAGCTCAAGACGCACCAGACCGGTCCCGAAGGGCAGAAGGTGCGTCGCCTCTACATTGAAGACGGCGCCGACATCAAGAAGGAATACTACGTCTCGATCGTCACCGACCGTGCGACCCAGAAGGTGGCCGTGATCGCCTCCAGCGAAGGTGGCATGGACATCGAGGAAGTCGCGCACAGCACGCCCGAGAAGATCATCACCGAGCTGGTCGACCCTCTGACCGGTCTGGGCGCCGAACAAGCGCTCAAGATCGCCCAAGCCGTCGGCCTCACCGGTGCTTCGGCCGCGCAGGCCGCCGACGTGCTGCAGAAGCTGTACACCTGCTACATGGATACCGATGCGTCGCTGGTGGAAATCAACCCGCTGAACTGCGACAGCAAGGGCAACATCATGGCCCTGGACTCGAAGTTCAACTTCGATGCCAACGCCTTGTTCCGCCACCCCGAGATCGTGGCCCTGCGCGATCTGGACGAGGAAGACCCAGCTGAAGTCGAGGCATCCAAGTTCGACCTGGCCTACATCAGCCTGGATGGCAACATCGGCTGTCTGGTCAACGGCGCCGGCTTGGCCATGGCCACCATGGACACCATCAAGTTGTTCGGCGGCGAGCCGGCCAACTTCCTGGATGTGGGCGGCGGCGCCACCGCCGAGAAGGTGACTGAAGCCTTCAAGATCATGCTGAAGAACAAGAACGTCAAGGGCATTTTGGTCAACATCTTCGGCGGCATCATGAAGTGCGACACCATCGCCAGCGGCGTGATCAGCGCCTGCAAGGCAGTGAACCTGTCCGTGCCGCTGGTGGTGCGCATGAAGGGCACCAACGAGGAACTGGGCAAGAAGCTGCTGGCCGAGTCCGGCCTGCCCATCATCGCTGCAGACACCATGGCCGAAGCCGCGACCAAGATCGTCGCTGCGGTCAAGTAAGCCCGGAGAACAGACATGTCGATCTACATCAACAAAAACACCAAAGTCATCACCCAGGGCATTACGGGCAAGACCGGCCAGTTCCACACCGAGAAGTGCCAGGAATACGCCAACGGCAAGAACTGCTTCGTCGCCGGCGTGAACCCGAAGAAGGCCGGTGAGTCGATCTTCAACATCCCGATCTACGCCTCCGTCAAGGAAGCCGCGCAGCAGACCGGCGCCACCGTGTCCGTGATCTACGTGCCTCCTGCGGGCGCTGCTGCCGCCATCTGGGAAGCGGTGGAAGCCGACCTGGACCTGGCCATCTGCATCACCGAAGGCATTCCGGTGCGCGACATGCTCGAAGTGCGCAACAAGATGAAGGCCAAGGAAGCCGCCGGCGGCAAGAAGACGCTGCTGCTCGGCCCGAACTGCCCCGGCATCATCACACCAGACGAAATCAAGATCGGCATCATGCCCGGCCACATCCACCGCAAGGGCCGCATCGGCGTGGTCAGCCGCTCGGGCACGCTGACCTATGAAGCCGTGGCCATGCTGACCGAAGTGGGCCTGGGCCAGTCGACCGCCGTGGGCATCGGGGGCGACCCGATCAATGGCCTGAAGCATATCGACGTGATGCAGGCCTTCAACGACGATCCGGACACTGATGCCGTCATCATGATCGGCGAAATCGGCGGCCCCGACGAAGCCGAAGCGGCCCGCTGGTGCAAGGCCAACATGAAGAAGCCGATCGTGGGCTTCATCGCCGGCGTGACCGCCCCCGCTGGCAAGCGCATGGGCCATGCCGGTGCGTTGATCTCCGGTGGTGCCGACACGGCCGATGCCAAGCTGGCCATCATGGAAGAGTGCGGCTTCATCGTCACGCGCAATCCGTCCGAACTGGGCAAGCTGCTCAAGGCTCAGCTCTAAGCATTATTACGGACCCGGCGGGGCATATGGCCCCGCTACACTTGGGCGAGAGAGCCCATGAGAAGCGCTCCCAACGGCTGTTGCGGGCGCTTCTTTCATTCATGACACTGGAGCGCCGCGATGGAATTGCTGCAAAGTACCGACTTCTGGATCGGCCTGATCAAGATCATCTGGATCAACATCATCCTTTCCGGCGACAACGCGGTGGTGATTGCACTGGCGGCCCGATCGCTGCCACCGGCGCAGCAGAAAAAGGCGATTCTGTTCGGATCCGGGGCTGCGGTGGTGCTGCGAATTGCGCTCACCGTGGTGGCCGCCAAGTTGCTGGAACTCTCGTATTTGCAGATCATTGGCGGCATGCTGCTGCTGTGGATCGGTGTGCAATTGCTGGGCGACGAGGAAGATGGCGAAAGTGAAGGCAAGGAGTACGGCAGCCTGATGGGGGCCGTGCGCACCATCCTGATTGCCGATCTGGTCATGAGCCTGGACAACGTGATCGCCGTCGCCGCAGCGGCAAAAGGCAGCACGACACTGCTGATCCTCGGCCTGGCCATCAGCATTCCATTGGTCATCTTCGGCAGTACCTTGATGATCAAGCTGATGGACCGCTTTCCGATCATCATCACGCTGGGCGCGGCCTTGATAGGCTGGGTCGGAGGCGAAACCATTGCCAGCGATGTAGCCCTGAAGGGATTCGCGGCCACCTACCCCTGGATTCACTATGCAGCCGCAGCGGCCGGCGCCATTCTCGTGGTTGCGGTCGGCAAGTACCTGAGCACCCGCTCGGCAGGCAAATAGCGCCAGGAGAAATTCGCCCCGGCACGGACCGGGGCGGCGCCCGGTCAATGACGCAAGGGGCCAGTCTGTTGAATAGTACCGGACGGCCTTGACAAGCAGTCCCCATGTGCATTGCGATTGCTCGACCGCCCGTCAACTGTTGCAGGCGAAATCCCGACCCGCATGGACGGTTCCGTTGTGCCGTCAACCTGTCAGATCCATGCCGTCAGGCTGTTTGGCAACCCCGTCGTGGGGCTTCGGCGAATCAGCCTGCCCCGGTACGCGGCGGCCACGTGCACTTGAAGAGATCCATGAGTTGGAAAATGTCGAAGGCAATCGGCGCGACAATACGCGCATCCAGCCGCTTTTTTGCATGGAGCCACCCAACTCGCAACCACGCGCCCTGAAACCCGGATTGCACGATGAATTACGAATATGCAGCGTTGACCGACACCGGGCGCACGCGGGTGAACAACGAAGACTCCGTGGCCGTCGATCCGGCAACCGGTCTGGCGGTGCTCGCCGATGGCATGGGCGGCTACAACGCGGGTGAGGTCGCCAGTGGGATGGCGACGTCCTTCATCACCACGGAACTCGGGCGCTGGCTGTCCCAGGCCGAAGGACGTGTCCTGCCAAGAGATATCAAGCGGGCCATGGAAATATGCGTCGAGAACGCCAACACTTCCATCTTCAATTCGGCCTGCAGCAATCCGGACTACTCGGGGATGGGAACCACGCTGGTGGTCGGGGCCTTTCTGGGTCCACGTCTGTTCCTGGGCCATATCGGCGACTCGAGATGTTACCGGTGGCGCAACCACACGCTGGTGCAGATTACAAGGGACCATTCGTTGCTGCAGGAACAGTTGGACGCCGGACTGATCACCGCCGAGCAGGCCGCCGTGTCGCCCAACCGCAACCTTGTCACCCGCGCGCTGGGTGTCGAGGCATCGGTGATGCTTGAGGTCAACGAGTTCAAGGTGGAGGCCGGCGACGTCTACGTGATGTGCTCTGACGGCTTGAGCGACATGGTGAGTGATGCCGCGATCGCCGCCGAATTTTCACGCAGCCACACGCTGGACGCTCTGGCCGAAAACCTGATTCATATCGCCAATGATGCGGGCGGGCGGGATAATGTTTCCGTTCTGCTGGTCAAAGCGAGCCAAAGTATCAAAAATCGCGGCCTCTTCGACCGTTTGCTGGGAAAATAGCGTGTTGGACCGTTTGCGTTGGAACAAGTCAAGGAACAGGAGTCGGCCATGCCGAAAGTGATCGTATCGATCGACGGTGTTGTCATCAAGGAAGTGCAGTTGACCAAGGACCGCACCACGCTGGGTCGGCGCCCTTACAACGATATCGTGATCGACAATCTCGCCGTCAGCGGCGAACATGCCGTCATCCAGATCATCGATGGAGAAGCCGTGCTGGAGGACCTCAACAGCACGAACGGCACGTACATCAACGGCAAGGCGGTGAAGAAGCAGTCATTGCAGAACAATGACACCATTGAAATCGGCAAGTACAAGATTCGCTTTCAGTCCGATCAAGCTGGCGCCGGGTTCGACAAGACCATGGTTGTGAAGCCCGCGTCTTCGGCGAGCGGCGGCCCGGGCGCCAGCATGCCGGTGCCGTTGGAGTCCGCATCCGGACAGGCCGCCATCCGCGTGCTCAGCGGCGCTGCTGCGGGGCGTGAAGTGGCCCTGGTCAAAGTCGTCACGACGATCGGCAAACCCGGCATTGCGGTGGCTGCCATCACCAAGCGACCCAATGGGTTCGTCGTGGCGCACGTTGATGGCGCGGAAAGCCCCACCGTCAATGGCGCCCCCATCCAGACCGACCCGGTCGCCCTGAAGAACGGCGATCTGCTGGAACTGGCGGGAATCCAGATGCAGTTTGTGCAAGCCTGATCGCTGAGCCCAAGACGGTGGCCATGGACACGGCCTCCCATCTTGGAAGACGGATTGTTTCGATGACTCGCTACGGGCTACGGGTGACCGTGGGTCTGGTGCCCGTTCTATTTGCCATCCTGCATGCCACCGGCATCCTCAACCTGGGACTGGCACAGCGACTGGACGACATGATCTACGACGCGCGATTGCGCGCGACCATGCCCCGAACGCTTGACGAGCGCATCGTGATCGTCGATATCGATGAAAAAAGCCTTGCCGAGGTCGGTCGCTGGCCCTGGCCACGAGACAAGATGGCCGCTTTGGCGGATGAAGTATTCGACCGCCAGAGGGCCGTTCTGGCGGGCTTTGACGTGGTCTTTGCCGAACCGGACGAAAGCTCGGGACTTCGGCAACTGCGAAAGATGGCGCAAGACGAGTTGCGCAGCGAAGCGGGTTTTGTCGAAAAGGTCCGCCGGATGGACGCCCGTCTGGATCACGACGACTTGTTTGCCCGGTCGCTGCAAGGGCGCCCTGTCGTGCTGGGCTATTACTTCACCAGTGACCGGGACGGTCGCAATACAGGGGTTCTGCCAGAACCGGTCATGGCGCAAGGCCGTCTTCCGCGGGAACAGACCCGCATCACCGTCTGGAATGGGTTTGGCTCCAATATCCCTGCTCTGGCCAAGGCCGCTCCACAAGCCGGCTTTTTCAATGCGATTGCCGAACCGGATGGCGTGGTCCGCTCGACGCCTTTGATTGCAGAATACCAAGGCCGCTTCTACGAATCTCTCGGCTTGGCCATGTTCCGTCAACTCACGGGATTCCCAGCAGTTGAGCCCGGCCATCCGCCCGGCGTACCCCTTTTCGGTCCCGTTCCAGGCATTGAAAGCATTGTCCTGAAACAGGACGGACGAAGCCTGGCCATACCGGTTGACAACCGCGTTGCCGCGCTCGTGCCCTTTCGGGGATCCGGTGGCCCCAAGGGTGGCTCCTACGCCTACCACTCGGCGTCAGACGTCCTCCTGGGTCGGCTGCCGCCCGGGCTACTCAGCGGCAAGATCGTGCTGTTTGGGACCACGGCGCCCGGTTTGCTGGATCTGCGGGCAACCCCTATCAATGAAGCCTACCCCGGCGTGGAAATCCACGCCAACATGATCTCCGGACTGCTCGACGACAAGTTGCTGGTCAAGCCGGACTATGCCGAAGGCTTCGAACTGGTGTTGCTGCTCTTCGCCGGCATCACACTGGCCTTCGGCCTGCCCGCGCTGTCCGCCACCCGCGCCGTCGCCCTGAGCGGCGTGGTCATCGGTGTCGTACTTGCCCTGAATTTCTGGCTGTACCTCACCTATGGCCTCGTGTTGCCCATGGCCTCCGCCCTCATGATGGCGGTCTCTTTGTTTGGCCTGAACATGAGCTACGGCTATTTCGTGGAGAGCCGTTCGAAGCGCGAACTGGCCCATCTCTTCGGAAACTATGTGCCTCCAGAGCTGGTGGACGAAATGCTCAAGGATCCCGATCGTTACACCATGCAGGCCGCCGCACGTGAGCTCACGGTCATGTTCTGCGACATGCGCGGTTTTACCCGCCTGTCCGAACAGATGGACCCCGTTCATTTGCAAAGGCTTCTGAACACGATCTTCAGCCGCCTCACGCGCATCATCCGCGCGCAACGCGGAACAGTCGACAAGTACATGGGTGACTGCATCATGGCCTTCTGGGGCGCACCGGTGGAATCTGAACAACACGCCGCACAGGCCGTCCGCGCAGCTTTGACGATGTCCAGGGAAATCATCGCGATCAACCGGGAACGAGAAGTCGAAGGACAACCCCCTATCGCCATCGGGATCGGGCTGCACACCGGACTCATGTGCGTCGGGGACATGGGCTCGGATATTCGCCGCAGCTATACGGTCATCGGAGACGCGGTCAATCTGGGCTCCCGCCTGGAGGGACTGACCAAGACCTATGGCGTTCCGATCATTGCCAGCCAGGCAACGCGCGACCAGGCCATTGGTTTTCACTGGCAGGAACTGGACAGGGTTCGCGTCAAGGGCCGCGATCAGGCGGTCACGATCTATCGCCCCCTGTCGCCCATCGCGTTAGTCGAAACTGATGGCGCCATCCACGCATCGCCCGAAGAAGCCTGGGACGGCCTGCTGCGCAGCTACCGCGCCCAGGACTGGCCAGCGTGCGAATTCGCTCTGGCGAACCTGCTTTTTATCGAACCCGACAATGTCCTTTACCATCTGTATGCTCAACGGGTTGCGTCGCGCAAGCGGCTGCCGTCAGACCCGGGTTGGGATGGGACAACCAATGTTGAAACCAAATGAACCGGGGATTTCGATGCGAATTAGGGTGCTAGGTTGTTCCGGCGCAATCGCCAAGGACTGCCGGACCACGTCCTTCCTGATTGACGGGGACACCTTGATCGACGCCGGCACCGGTGTTGGCGACCTGTCCCTGGACGAGATGCGCAAGATCGAGCACGTCTTCCTGACACACTCCCACCTGGACCACGTCGCGGCGCTCCCGTTGATGGTGGACACCGTCGGTGCAACAAGGGCGCAACCCCTGCATATTCATGCACTGCCTGGGACGATCAGCGCCCTCAAGGCGCATATTTTCAACAACGTCATCTGGCCCGACTTCAGCGAGATCCCATCAAGGGAAAATCCATTTATCCGCTTTCACGAAATCGCCATCGGGCAATTCTTGCCTGCCAGTCAAAAGCTCATCGAGGTTCTTCCTGCGGTGCACACCGTCCCGGCCGCTGGCTTCGCGGTCTCAGCGGGCCGCGGTTGCTGGGTATTCTCGGGCGACACGGAGCGAAACCCGGCCTTCTGGAAACGGTTGAACCAGCTCGACGTCGCCATGCTGGTCATCGAAACCGCCTTCAGCAATCGCGAAAGTGAACTGGCACGCCGCAGTCTCCATCTGTCACCGCAGGTCCTGGCCTCGGAACTCGAGAACATCAAGGTCGCCCGAAGTTTTCCAATCTACATCACCCACACCAAGCCGGCCGAGACGGAATTGATCATGGCCGAAATTCAGAGATTCGACCAGAGCGAACCGCTGAGGCGACATGTTTCGCACGACATCCACTGGTTGCGTGCCGGCCAGGTATTCGAGATCT
>Ga0208693_1002016_pt1 | contig 13824 bp, 10 predicted proteins | sample AD_UKC071_MetaG_FD_184438 | JGI IMG/M metagenome (GOLD analysis project Ga0208693, IMG submission 184438) | Active sludge microbial communities of municipal wastewater-treating anaerobic digesters from USA - AD_UKC071_MetaG (SPAdes) (version 2) | ecosystem: Engineered > Bioreactor > Anaerobic >... | reverse complement strand
CAGGAAGACCTTGTTGGTGACCCGCTCGATCGAGCCGCTGAGCCCGAAGACCAGGCCAGCGCCGAAGTCGACGAGCCGCTTGGCGTCCGTGTCGCCCATGTCCGAAAGGTTCATGATGACCGGGGTGCCCGCGCGGAAGGCCTCGCCAATGGCCTTGGCATCGTTGTACGTGCGGGGGTGGATCGTCGTGATCCGGTTGAGCGTGCCCAGCTGCGGTTCGCGGACCACGCGTGCGACCGGCGTGGGTCGCGTCGGCAGCGGGGTGACGTCGGCGACAGGACCGTCCGGCTCGTCGTACTCCTGCCCGTCCGACTCGTAGGGGTCGGCCTCATAGCGCGAGTCGTAGCGGCCGTCCTCCTCAGCCAAACCGAGGTACACCATCGTCTTGCGCAGTGCCCCACCCATGGTGAAACCCCTTGTCGTGTCGGCGTCACGGTCTCGCTCGCCCCTCGGGATGGGCGAGCATGTGGTTCGACGTTAGCGAACCGTTGGACGCGATCCGAGGATTGCCGTGCCGACACGCACATGTGTCGCGCCCTGGGCGATGGCAGCCTCCAGGTCGCCGCTCATCCCTGCCGATACCCAATCGGCCTCGGGATGATCCGCCCGAATCCGGCGGGCGGCGCCGCCCAGGGTGCGGAAGGCGGCCTCCGGGTCGGCGCCCAGGGGTGCCACGGCCATGACTCCCCGCAGTCGCAGCTGGTCGTGCTCGGCGACCTGCGTGGCAAGCGCCGCCGCCTCCTCCAGCGGAATGCCACCGCGGCCCGACGCTGACGGGTCGGGCAGATCGAGGTCAATCTGGACCAGGCAGTCCAGCGGACGTCCGCGGTGTTCGGCGCCGCGGGCCAGGGCTGACACGAGCCGGGCGCGATCGACGGTCTGAACGACGTCGGCATACCCCGCCACCGCCGCGGCCTTGTTCGACTGCAGCTGTCCGATGAAGTGCAGACACAGCTCGCGGCCTTCGGCGCGCAACGGCGGATACTTGACACTGGCTTCTTGGTGGCGGTTCTCGCCGAAGTCACGGACTCCCAGGTCGTGCAGCAGCCGCACATCGTCGGCCGGAAAGAACTTGGTGACGACGATCAGCGTGATCTCAGCCGGATCGCGACCGGCGGACGCCGTGGCCCGGGCGATGCGTTCGCGCACCGCCTGCAGCGATCGCGCCACCTCGTCGCGGCGTAGGGGGTTGCTCATCGGCTATCGCCTCCACGTCCAGCTATAGCACGCGGCACTGCTCCGGGGCAGGTCACTTCCGCCCGAGACCTGCTCCGCTCGGGGCCGCGCCGTCGCTGAGGATCTGCCAGCTGCGGAAGTCTCCGCGCGGCATACGGTGCAGTCGAATCAGGCCCGCGAATCGGCCCGTGCGCCCGTCGCGCCGATAGGAATAGAGGTGCGGGGACTCGCGAGTGCACCCCGGAACCCGCAGGACCGGTATGCCGTGCTCGGCCAGTTGTGCGCTCACGCCGGCTGCCACATCAATCGCAGGGGTGCCGGTCGCCGAGACCGCCCACGAGTCCGGGCTGACGGCCGCCGCGTCGTCGCGCATCGTCGCGGGCACTTCATAGCATCGCGCGCATACCGACGGACCCACGACTGCGCTGATCTCGACGGCCCCGGCCGCGGACATCGCGTCAACCGCGGCATCGACGATGCGGGCGATCATGCCGGGGCGTCCCGCGTGCACGGCAGCGATGACGCCACCCTGCGGGTCGGCGAGCAGCACTGGCACGCAGTCCGCCACCAGCGCCCCCAGCACGAGGTCGGGGCTAGTCGACACCAGACCGTCTGCGGAGGCCGGCCGCTGCGTTCCCCAAGGCTCCTCGACGGCGACGACGCGTCGGCCGTGCACCTGGTCGGCAAAGACCAACCGGTCTGGCGGCACGTCCACAGCGGCAGCGAGGGCGCCCCGATTGGCCCCAACCGCCTCAGGGGCGTCGCCGACATGGTCGCCGAGGTTGAACTCGGCATACGGGGCTGCGCTCACCCCGCCCCACCGATCCGTGATGACCACGTCGACCGGGCCGCGGACTGCCCGCCAGGCGATCACGAGATCACCCGTTGTGCACTCAGCGCGGGGCCGGCAGGGATTGGGGCGTCACTTGAGGAAGTCGGGGACGTCGAGGTCGTCAGCGTCGTCGGTCGGAACCCGAGGCACGCTGGGCATTGTCGGCGGCGTGGCCGGTGCCGGACGGACCTCCTGGTATGCCGGGTGGCCGCCCTCCGAACTGGCACTCGGGGTCTGGGCGGCGCTGGGAGCGACAGGCGCAGGCGGGATGACCGGCGCGGCCGAGGCTGCCGTCGCCCCGGTCGCCGGGCGGGCCGGCGTCGTTGCCCGGGCTTCCTGGCGGGGCGTCGGGTGACCGCCATCAAATCCGGCCGCGATGACCGTGACCCGCACCTCGTCGCCGAGCGCGTCATCGATGACGGTGCCGAAGATGATGTTGGCCTCGGGGTGGGCGGCTTCTTGGACCAAGCGGGCGGCCTCATTGATTTCGAAGAGGCCGAGGTCGGACCCACCGGAGATGGACAGCAGGACGCCGTGGGCGCCGTCGATCGAGGCTTCCAGCAGCGGCGAGGAGATGGCCGCCTCGGCGGCCTGCACCGCGCGGTCCTCACCACGGGCCGACCCGATGCCCATGAGCGCCGAGCCGGCGCCCTGCATGACCGACTTGACGTCGGCGAAGTCGAGGTTGATCAGACCCGGGGTGGTGATGAGGTCGGTGATGCCCTGGACACCGGACAACAGCACCTGGTCGGCGCTGCGGAAGGCGTCCATCATCGAGATGTTGCGGTCGCTGATCGACAGCAACCGGTCGTTCGGGATGACGATGAGGGTGTCGACCTCGTCCCGCAGGGTGCCGATCCCGGTCTCGGCCTGGTTGGCCCGGCGGCGACCCTCGAAGGTGAACGGGCGGGTGACCACACCGATGGTCAACGCCCCGAGCCCACGGGCGATGCGTGCCACGACGGGAGCGCCACCGGTGCCGGTGCCGCCACCCTCACCCGCGGTGACGAAGACCATGTCGGCCCCCTTGAGGACCTCCTCGATCTCCTCCGCGTGGTCCTCGGCGGCCTTGCGACCGACCTCGGGGTCAGCCCCAGCTCCCAGGCCGCGCGTGAGCTCACGGCCCACGTCGAGCTTGACGTCGGCGTCGCTCATGAGCAGGGCCTGGGCATCGGTATTGATGGCGATGAACTCCACGCCCTTGAGGCCCTTGTCGATCATCCGGTTGATGGCGTTGACGCCACCTCCACCGATGCCGACGACCTTGATGACGGCGAGGTAGTTCTGCGGTGTTGCACCCACGATGGTGGCCTTCCTGATCCGCGCTGCGGTCCCTGCATCCCGGACGCGGAGCGCCGGTGCCGATTCACGTCGTCGCGATGTCCCGACACGCCGAGCCATCACTGTCCAAGTCTGAAGGTCTAGTGGAGGTAGATTCCTAGTCCAGCTACACCATCGCCCTGACGCTATGCACTCACGCGAAGGTGGGCAAACACGTCGTCGGCGTGTCCTGCATCTCCACCTGAGATTGACCGCGTCACCCGCCCAGCATTCGGTATGCCGTGTGACAGATGATGCCGGTGTGGCTCATGAGCGGGATGTGGCTGATGTGGTTGACCTGAACGGGCTAGCGGGTCACCGAGTGACGGGCGTATCAGGAGTGCTGACGTCGATCGACGTGGGTTTGGTGCCCATGAGGATCGTGAGCACGCGCAGCTTCTTCTCCGGATCCGAGGGGCCACCCCACACGACCTGCACCCCTGCGAGGGTGAAGTGGACCAGGTCGGCGCCCGAGACGGTCATGTCGGTGACCTGGCCGCGTTGGTCGGCCGGCATCACGCGCAGCACCTGCAGGACCGCCTGCAACCCCGCTGTCGCGGGGGCGCTGCCCTCCCGGTTGACGGGAATGACCCCGGCGGGGATGTCCGGGACGATCCGGAACGACGCGGCTTGTTCGTCGACGAGGCTGAAGGTGCCGTCGGTGTTGCGCAACGCCACGAGGGCAACTCTCGGGGTCACCGCGACCGTCAAGGTATCCGGCCAGCTCCGGGTGCTGTGGACGTCGCGCACGAACGCGACCTTCTGCACCGCCGATTCGACCGACCCGAGATCGACGCGGGCCAGCGGGGTGCCGGGTGCGACCGTGACCGCGGCCAACACCGCCGCTTTGTCGGTGTCGTCGACCCCGTCCACCCGCACCTCGCGCAGCGCGAGCACGGAGCTGAAGAACACCAGCCACGCCACCAGGGCAAGCCCGACGCCGAGGCCGACCGCGGCCGCGATGAGCCGCGCTGGACGCTGTCGCACCGCGGCAGCGCGTCGTTCGAAGCGCACCCGAGAGCTGGCCAGGCCGGTGCGTACGGCCCGATGACGGGACAGCCAGGACGGAGCCATCAGCTCGGAGCCGTTCCTGTCGCCGCCAGGCGACGGATCAGGACCGGACCGAGGTCGTTGACATCCCCTGCGCCGATGAAGCAGACGAGGTCGCCCGGCGCCACCAGGCACTCCAGGTCGTCGAGCAGTTCTTGGGAATCGGGGATGAATCGGACGTCTCGGTCCGGCGCGACCGACCGGACTGCGTCAGCCACGAGAGCCCCGCTGACCCCGGGCACAGGGTCCTCGCGCGCGGCATACACGTCGAGCACCCGGACCACGTCGGCAGCCGAGAGTGCCGCCCCAAAACCGGCGGCGAACTCTCTCGTCCGGCTGAAGAGGTGTGGCTGGAAGACCGCGACGAAGCGCGCCCCGCGCTCGTCGGCGATGCGGCGCCCGGTAGAGACAACCGCGGCCACCTTGGCGGGGTTGTGGGCATAGTCGTCGACCACGTCGACTCCTTGCACGGTGCCCTGGTGTTCGAAACGCCTTCTCACGCCACGGAATTCGCGCAGGGCTCGCACGATCTCGCCGGGGTCGAGCCCGAGACCAACCGCCCCCGCAGCGACGACCGCCGCGGCGTTGCGGACGTTGTAGTCGCCTGGAAGCGGCAGCTCAAGGGGGTAGTCGGTCGTGCCGACGCGCACCGTGGCGCTCGAGGACAGGCCCGCGCTGGACAGCTGCGTGATGCGCACATCGGCCGCCGGATCGGTGCCATAGCCGACCACCCGCAAACCTTGGGCGCGAGCCCACGCCCCCAAGTCGGCCGCGCCCGGATCATCCAGGCACACGACGAGGACCCCCGCTGCGGCGATCGTCGACACGAAGGCGCGGTATGCCTCGACGACGACCTCCGCGCTGCCGTAGTAGTCCAGGTGGTCGGGCTGCACGCTGGTGACGATCGCGACGTGCGGACGATAGACGAGGAACGATCCGTCGCTCTCGTCGGCCTCGACGAGATAGTGCGGACCGACCCCCCACCGCGCGTTGCCGCCGAGGTCGGGTCCCTGGCCGATCAACTCCCCACCGACGACGAACGACGGGTCCTGCACCAGTGCAGTGAGGACGTGGGCGAACAGCGCGGTCGTCGTCGTCTTTCCATTGGCCCCGGCCACCGCGATGCGACAGGACGCACCGGACATGGTGGCTGCGAGAGCCTGCGATCGATGCAACACCCGCAGTCCGCGGTCCCGGGCCGTCGCGAGTTCGGCATTGTCCTCGCGGATCGCGCTGGAGATGACGACCGTGTCGGCCACGTCGACGTGCGCCGCCGCATGGCCGATCCACACCTGCGCTCCCGCTGCGGCCAGCGCGGTGACCACGCCAGAGTCACGGGCATCGGACCCCGTAACGGTGAGTCCTTGAGCGAGCATGACCCGGGCGACACCCGACATGCCGGCTCCGCCGATCGCGATGAAGTGCACCACGCCGAGCTCGCCCGCGTCCGGAACCGGAGCCTCGTAGTCGAAACGGCTCTCCGGCAACGTCACAGCGCACCCCCCGCGGCCACCGCGGTGCGGATGAGCTCGACCATGGCCAGATCGGCATCGCGCCGCCCGGCACCCGCGGCGGCCGCGGCCATCGCATCCAAGCGCGCTCGATCTCGCACCAACGGAACGACCGTCGTGTCGATCCACTCCGGAGTCACGTGCGCGTCCTGCACGAGCAGGCCCCCACCGGCCGAGACGACATCGGCGGCGTTGACGCGCTGCTCACCGTTCCCGATGGGCAGGGGCACATAGACCGCAGGCAACCCCACGGCCGTGAGCTCGCAGACCGTGTTGGCCCCGGCGCGCGCAACGACGAGGTCGGCGACCGCGAGCGCGAGGTCCATCCGGTCGGCATAGCTCACCACCCGATAGGGCACCTCAGGGTCGATGCCGGAGGTCTCGAACTCCTTGCCGGCCCCGGTGACGTGCAGCACCTGGATCCCCGCCGCCGACAGTGCGGCGGCGCGTGCCGCGAACGCCTCATTGAGCCGTTGCGCCCCCAGCGATCCGCCCGTGACGAGCACGGTGGGCAACCCCTCGCGCAGCCCGTATGCCGTGAGCGCCTCCGCGCGCACGGCCCGGCGGTCCAGCGTGGTGATCTCGCGGCGCAACGGCATACCGAGGCATTGGGCGTGCGGCAGGACTGTGATGGGGAAGGTCGTCGCGACGTGCCTGGTCAGGCGGGCGCCGAGCCGGTTGGCGAAGCCGGGCCGGGCATTCTGCTCGTGGACGACGATCGGCACCTTGCGCAGCCGGGCAGCGAGGTAGGCCGGTGACGAGACGTAACCGCCGAAACCGACGACGACCTGCGCCTGGGCGCGGTCGATGGCCGCCCCCGCGGCTGACACCGCGGCCTTCAGGTCGGCCGGGAAGCGTAAGGCTGCGGCGTTGGGCCGACGGGGCATCGGCACCCGAGGGACGAAGGCAAGCGGGTAGCCGCGCTGCGGGACCAGCCGCGCTTCCAAGCCGGTTTCGGTGCCCAGTGCGGTCACGAGCACGCCGGGCTGAGTTCGGACCAGGGCATCGGCAACAGCGAGCAAGGGCGAGACGTGCCCCGCCGTGCCACCACCGGCCAGCAGCACCGAGCTCAACGGCGCAGCTGGCGCATCTGGCGCAGATGGGCCAGATGGGTCAGGCGAACCGGATGGTGCGGATGCAGGAGGCAGCGAAGTCATGACGGTCCTTTGAGCAGGTTCTAGCGAGCGCGACGGCCCGGCAGGATGGCCAACGATCGCTTCACGACACCTGGGCGGGCCGACAGGATGGCGTGCGCTCCGGGCTCGTGGCGCGCGAAGGAGACCAGCATGCCGACGGCGAGCATCGAGGAGATGAGCGCGGACCCCCCGGCGGAAACGAACGGCAGCGGAACCCCGATGACCGGGAGCAAGCCGATGACGGCACCGATGTTGACCATGGCCTGGCCGAGGATCCACGCCATGGCGCCCGCGGTCGCGATCCTCACGAAGTGGTCCTCACTGCGCAGGATGATGCGCAGGCAGGCGGTGGCGAAGACGAGAAAGAGGCCGAGGACCACGAGGGTGCCGGGCAGTCCGAGTTCCTCGCCGATGATCGCGAAGATGAAGTCGTTGTGGGCCTCGGGGAGCCAGGCCCACTTCTCCTTACTGGCGCCCAGGCCCACCCCCCACCAGCCGCCGTCGGCAAGCGCATAGAGCCCGTGCACCGATTGCCCGCAGACCCCGTTGGGGTCGGTGCAGTCCCCGGAGAGCCAGTTGGTGATCCGTCCGATGCGGTTGGCGCTGGTGATGACGAGCCCGGCCACAACGGCCGCCGCGACCGCGCCGGCGATGACGAACAGCCGCGCCGACACCCCGGCGACATAGAGCACCACTGCGACGATCATGAGCAGGATGAGCGCAGTGCCCAGGTCATGGCCGGCCAGGACCAAGGCGACTGTGCCGGCCACAATCGGGACGAGGTAGGGGACGATCGCGGCCTTGAGGCTACCCAGGCGGTGGCGACGGTTGGACAGGATGAGCGCCCCGACGAGGACGAGTCCCAGCTTGGTCAATTCCGAGGGCTGCATGCTCAATCCGAAGATCCGCAGCCAGTTGCGGTTGCCGTTGACGACCGCACCCAGCGGCGTGAACACCGCCGCCTGCAACAGCACGGCGCCGACGAGCGCCGGCAACGCCAGCCGTTTCCAGGCGCGCACCGGAATGCGCGCTGCGGCCACGGCCCCGACGAGTCCGAGGACGGCGAAGATCGCCTGGTCGGTGAACACGGCATACGAGGAGCCCTCGGTCTTGAGCGCCGTGACCATCGAGGCCGACAACACCATGACCAGGCCGATGAGCACCAGGGCCGCGGTCGCACCGATCAGGACGTAGTAGCTGGTCACCGGCGAGTCCACGCGCTCCGACCACGGCGCCCACCGGCGCTGCAGTGGATCCAGCCAGGACCGCGCGTCGCGACGCCGCCCGGCGACCGTGGTCTCCCCCGCGGGTCGGCTCGTGGGGGGTCTGCGCTGGCTGGTGGTCGTCATGGCCCCGAGGACTCCCCCAGCCGGCGCACCGCCGCCTCGAAGGCTTGGCCTCGCGCGGCATAGCTGGTGAACATATCCATCGACGCGGCTGCGGGCGCGAGCAGCACGACATCGCCGGGGACCGCCAGACCTGCGGCCCCGGCCACGATCTCGTCCATGACGGACTCGGCACCCGCGGCATCCACCCGTCCAGTGTCGGGGGCTCCGAGGTCGAGAACCGGGACCTGCGGAGCGTGTCGCGCCAGTGCGGCGCTGATCTGTGCTCGATCGGCCCCGATGACGACGACGCCCTTGAGCCGGCCGGCGAATTTTTCGACGAGGGGTTCGACGTCTGCGCCCTTGAGCAGCCCGCCGGCGATCCACACGATCGACTCGAAGGACGCGAGTGCTGCCTCGGCAGCGTGCGGGTTGGTCGCCTTGGAGTCATCGACGTAGAGCACCCCGCCGACGGTGCCGACCTCGGCGATCCGGTGCGGGTCGGGGCGGAAGCTGCGCAGCCCGTCACGCACCGACATCGGCCCGACCCCATAGGCCCGCGCCAGCGCCGCTGCCGCCAGGGCATTGGCGACATAGTGCGGTGCGACCGTGCTCGACTCCCCGCGCAGATCCTCGAGGCTGGCCAGTTCGGCCGCCGAGTGCTGGCGTTGCTCGACGAACGCCCGGTCGGCCAGCACGTCCTCGACCAGCCCCACCATCGACGGCGCGGGCACACCGAGGGTGAAGCCGATGGCCCGACAGCCCTCGATGACATCGGCGTCGATGACCAGTTGCTCGGTCAGCGGGTCGGCGACGTTGTAGACGCAAGCGATCTGGGTGCGGTGAAACACCCGGCCCTTGGCCTGCAGATAGGCCTCGAAGGACCCGTGCCAGTCGATGTGATCGGCGGCGACGTTGAGGCAGGCGGACGCCACTGGCGAGACCGAGCGTTGCCAGTGCAATTGGAAGCTGGACAACTCGACGGCCAGCACGTCGAAGGGCTCGGGATGCAGCACGGCCTCCAACAACGGCGTGCCGACGTTGCCGGCGCTGATCGCCCGCAAGCCACTGGCCCGCAGGATCGAGGCAAGCATGTTGACCGTCGTCGTCTTGCCATTGGTGCCGGTGACGGTGAGCCAGGGCGCGGCCCCGGTTTCGGCCCGCATCCGCCAGGCGAGTTCGACCTCGCCCCACACCGGTATGCCGTACGCCGCGGCGTCGAGGAGCACCGGGTGATCCGGACGCCACCCCGGGGAGGTCACCACAAGGTCGAACGCCGGCAAGGAGCCGGCCCCGCTCTCCCGGGGCAAGGCGTGGGTGTGCTGCTCGCCGAGGCGGATCTCCGCGCCGAGGATAGACAGGATCTGAGTCCGCTCGTCGACGGGGCGTGAGGCGCCGGGCGCCGAACTGTCGAGAATGGTCACCTGGGCGCCGCGTTCCAGCAGCGCGTCGGCTGCGGCGAAGCCGCTGATCCCCAAGCCCGTCACGAGGACCCGCAGCCCGGACCAGTCGGCGTCTCGGTGAGTGAGGCCGGGCCGCGGCTCGTAGGGGTCCAGCTCGATCATGTCGCTCCCACCACCCATTCGGCATAGAAGATCCCGAGCCCGAGGGCGACGAACAGGCCGGCGATGATCCAGAAGCGGATGACCACCGTGATCTGCTCCCACCCGAGCATCTCGAAGTGGTGGTGCAGTGGCGCCATCCGGAAGAACCGTTTGCGCGTGGTCTTGAAGACCCCCACCTGAATCATCACCGACAGGGTCTCGATGACGAACAGGCCGGCGAGGATCACCGAGAGGAACTCGGTGCGCGAGCAGATCGCGAGACCCGCGATGGCCCCGCCGAGCCCCAACGAACCGGTGTCCCCCATGAAGATCTTGGCCGGCGAGGCGTTCCACCACAGGAACCCGAAGCACGCGCCCATGGCCGCAGCAGCAACGATCGCGAGATCGATGGAGTCGCGCACCTCGTAGCACTTGGCACCCGGGTTGGTCTGACAGTTCTGGTTGAAGGTCCAGATCCCGATGAGCACGTAGGCACCGAAGATCATCGTCGAGGCGCCGGTCGCCAAGCCGTCGAGGCCGTCGGTGAGATTGGCCCCGTTGGACATCGCGGTGATGATGAAGTTGGCCCACAACACGAAGAGGATGACCCCGACGATCGGCCCGAAGAACGCCAGGTCGAAGCGGGTGTCGCGCACGAACGAGATGGCCGTCGAAGCCGGCGTGCGGAACATCTGGTTGGGGAACTGCAGCACGAGCACCGAGAAGATCACCCCGACCAGGCCCTGACCCACGAGCTTCTGGGCGCTGCGCAGGCCCAAGCTGCGCTGCCGCGAGATCTTGATGAAGTCGTCGAGGAAGCCGACGAAGCCGAGCCCGGTCATCAGGAACAGGACTAACAGCCCCGAGGCCGACGGCCCGGTCCAGGTGAACAGGTGCGAGAGCGCGTATGCCGTGAGGGTCGCCCCGACGATGACCGCCCCGCCCATCGTCGGGGTGCCCCGCTTGATGTGGTGCGAGGTGGGGCCGTCGTCGCGGACGAACTGGCCGTACTGCCGCGCCACGAGGAAGCGGATGAACAACGGGGTGCCGAGCAGGGTGAGCACGAGCGAGGCTGCAGCGGCGACGAGCACGCCTTTCATGCCTTCACGTCCCTCCCCGCCAGCCGGTCTCCGAGCCACCGTAGTCCCGCCGCGTTGCTGGACTTGATCAACACGACGTCACCGGGGCGACAATCCGCGCTGATGAGCTCGTATGCCGTGTCGGTGTCAGGCACCTCATACACCTCGGGTCGGCTCGGGCGGGTCGTCCCATCACCAGCTTGCGCCATAGTGGCCTCGGGTTGCCGGGCACCGCGGGCCAGCGCGTGAACGCCGGCTCCCGCGCCGACGGCGACGACGACATCGACGCCGCTGTGTGCCGCCAACTCGCCGACGCGGGCATGTGCCGCCTGGGCATCCTCGCCCAGCTCGAACATCTCCCCCAACACGGCCCAGGTGCGCCGCCGTCCGGCCCCGCTCCCAACGGCCATGACGGCCAGGGCCTGCAGGGCTGCGCGCATCGAGTCGGGGTTGGCGTTGTAGGCGTCGTTCACAACGCGTACGCCGTCGGGACGGTCGGTGACCTCCATGCGCCAGCGGCTCACCGACCGGGCCCGACCGAGTGCTGCGACGGCGCGCTGCAACGGCATACCGGCTGCCATGGCCACCGCGAGCACCGCGAGCGCGTTGCCGACGTGGTGGCGGCCGTGTAGCGCCAATGTGACATCGGCGGTGCCTTCCGGTGTCTCGACACGGAAGCGCGGCCGGCCGGAGTCGTCCAACCGGACATCAATTGCGCGCACCTGCGCAGCAGCGCTCTCCCCCACCAACACCACGCGCGCCACGGTGCGGTTCGCCATGGCCGCCACCGCAGGATCGTCGGCATTGAGAACGGCGACCCCATCGCGGGGGAGCGCCTCCACGAGTTCGCCCTTGGCCTGGGCGATCGCCTCCTGGCTGCCGAACTCACCGACGTGGGCGGTGCCGACATTGAGGACGACCCCGATCCGCGGCGGCGCGATCCGGGTGAGATAGGCGATGTGACCGATCCCCCGCGCGCCCATCTCGGCGACGAGCACCCGGGTGTCGGGCGTGATCCGACACACCGTGAGCGGGACGCCGATCTCGCCGTTGAGGGAGTTTTCCGGGGCCACGGTCGGCCCGATCTCGGTGAGCACCTGGGCCAGCAGGTCCTTGGTGCTCGTCTTGCCGGACGACCCGGTCACCGCGACGACGAGCAGCCCCTCGGGCCGTTGCTGCGCCCGGTCGACGACCACGCGGGCCAGCCGGCCGAAGGCCTCCTGCACGTCGTCGACGACGACGCAGGGCACCTCGGACACGGCCCGGCTGGTCAGGGCCGCCACGGCACCCGCATGCGCCGCGTCACCGACGAATCGATGCCCATCGGCGTGCTCGCCGATCCTGGCGACGTAGAGGCCTCCCGGGCCGGCCAGGCGCGAGTCGGTGACGACGGGACCATCGATGATGAGGTCGGCCGACCTCGCGGCATCGGCCGGGCTCGATGGCACCAGCCGACCTGAGGTGACCGTGGCGATATCGGCCACCGTCATGGGCATCATGACGGCGCTCCTGCCGCGTCACTGGCTGCTGACGCTCCCCGCACCTCCGGCACCCCAGACGCTCCCGCCGTCGGCCGGTAGCCGGTGCCGTGCAAGGCCGCTGCGATGGCGGCCCGATCGTCGAAGGGGTGCACGATTCCTGCGATCTCCTGGCCGCGTTCGTGCCCCTTGCCGAGCACGACGACGGTGACCTCCTGCGGCCGGGGTTCGGCTCTGGCCAATCCAATCGCCGTCGCGATGTCGGCTGCTCGGCCCGACCCGGAGTCGACGCACCGGTCGGGGCCAACGCTGCGCACCCCGGCCGCCACCGCCGCGCGGATCGCCGCCGGGTCCTCGGAGCGGGGGTTGTCATCGGTGATGACCACCAAGTCGGCGTAGCGCGCGGCAGCCGCTCCCATGGCCAGTCGCTTGCCGGCGTCCCGATCGCCACCGGCGCCGAGAACTGCGATGAGCCGTCCGGGGGTCGTCGGGCGTAGCGCGGCGAGCGCTGCTGCCACCGCTTCGGGGGTGTGCGCGAAGTCCACGACGCACCGTGGATCGTCCGGCGCGCCGGCGACGAGTTCCATGCGACCGGGGACCTGTGGTGGCGGCGCCATGGCGATCGCGACCTCGGCGACGGCATACCCGCTCTCCACGAGCGTCACCGCGGCCATCGCCGTGTTGACGACGTTGAAGGTGCCAGGCAGGTGGCTACGCAACTGCAGCGAGCCGGCTGGGCCGGAGAGCACGAAGGCACCGGGATCGGTGTCGGACGCGGCGATGCGCCAGTCGCACGTGCCGGTGGAGCCGACGGTGACGACCGGCACGCGACTGCGCTGCGCCAACGCCCGACCCCAGGCGTCCTCGACACACACGACCCCTCGTCGTGATCGTTCGGGGGTGAAGAGCGCAGCCTTGGCCGCGAAGTAGTCGTCCATGTCTGCGTGATAGTCGAGGTGGTCCTGGGAGAGGTTGGTGAACAACGCGATGTCGTAGACCACCCCGTCGACGCGGTGCTGAGCGAGGGCGTGGCTGGACACCTCCATGACGACGGCTGCGGTGCCGCGTTGCGCCATGACGGCGAGGATCGCGTGCAGGTCGGGGGCTTCGGGGGTGGTGCGGCTGGATTCCAGCCGCTCGCTGCCGATTCGGGTCTCGACGGTGCCGATCAGGCCAGTGCTCACACCCAGCGCGCGCAAGGCGGACTCGATCAGGTATGCCGTCGTCGTCTTGCCGTTGGTGCCCGTCACGCCATACATCCGCAACCGCTGCGCGGCCTGACCGTAGACCAGCGCAGCCAGCTCCCCCAGCACCGCCCGGGGCGTGGGGACGACGAGCACCGGCACCGGGGGCCGGCCCGATTGCCTGGCTGC
>Ga0208693_1002013_pt1 | contig 13828 bp, 10 predicted proteins | sample AD_UKC071_MetaG_FD_184438 | JGI IMG/M metagenome (GOLD analysis project Ga0208693, IMG submission 184438) | Active sludge microbial communities of municipal wastewater-treating anaerobic digesters from USA - AD_UKC071_MetaG (SPAdes) (version 2) | ecosystem: Engineered > Bioreactor > Anaerobic >... | reverse complement strand
TGAAGATCGTTTGCTTCGAGGAGGCTCTAAATTGCCAAAGAGAATAAGTTCTATCTATGCTCGCGCCATATCCCTGTCGACTGTCATCATTCTTGCAATGGCAGCTTTCGCCTGTTCTGCACAGACAGGGGTTCCTGCCCAAGCCAAAGTCGAATTCTACAGCGAAGCTCCTGCGCCGATGATTGAGGCGAATGCCGCCATTCTTGAGGACGCCGCGACCGGCCAGGTCCTGTTCTCCATGAATCCTGATGAAAGGCTGGCGCCTGCTTCGATAACGAAAGTCATGACGATGTTGATCGTCATGGAGCATGCCCAGGAAGGCAAGGTTTCACTGGATGACACTGTTGTCGTGAGCCGTGAGGCATCTCTCATGGGGGGCTCCCAGGTTTACTTGAAGGAGAAGGAAGAAGTCCCTATCAGGGAGCTGTTGGCGGCTACAGCCATAAGGTCGGCTAATGATGCAAGTTACGCGCTCGCTGAAGCCATTGCGGGGAGCGCAGACGCTTTCGTCGAACTGATGAATGCTCGGGCCGCTGAACTTGGCATGTCAAACACCCATTTTGCCAACCCGGAAGGCCTCGACGACCCTGGCCACTACACTACGGCCAGAGATATTGCGATAATGTCCCGCGAGCTTCTCAAGCACCCCGAGATTCTGGAGTTGACCAGCACTTGGATAGGGAAGATGCGCGGGGGGACCTACGATCTCTTCAATACTAATAGGCTTATCAAGGTATACGAGGGCGCGGATGGCCTGAAGACCGGGCAGACGGACACCGCCGGCTGGTGTTTGGTGGGGACCGCTGTGCGCGGGGAGACGAGACTTCTTTCGGTAGTTCTTGGCGCTGCGAGCGATGAGAAGAGGGTCGGAGAAACCTCGAAGCTCTTGGATTACGGTTTCCAGAAGTTTGAGCGAACGCGCTTCTTAGATGCTGGCGCGCCTGTAGGGACGATTCGTGTTCCCTCTGCCGCAAGGCAGGATGTGACGGCAGTGGCGGCAGAGGACCTTGTGTTGCTTTGCCCAAGGGGATTTTCATCTGAGACAGAGGTTCATTTTGAACCTCTTGGGCAGGAGTTATCTGCTCCGATAAAGAAAGGACAACCTCTGGGTCGCGCAGTTGCGGTAATGCCGTCTGGAGAGGAATTAGGGTCGACGCTCGCTGTGGCTGAGTCTGACGTCCCACGGGCCAATGCGGTAGTGAGGGCGTGGAGGGCGGTAGTTCGCTTCTTTGCGGAACTGTTTGGCGGTAGAACTCGAGCATAGTAGTTTGTGCATTACCTGATGGATGTGGTCTCATGCGTGTGGTTGAAAGCAAAGCTTGGGCAAAAATCAATCTTGCTTTCGATGTTGTCGGGCTCAGACCGGACGGTTACCATGATATCGAAACGGTGATGCACCGTGTAGAGCTTGCAGACGAGATTAGGGTTGAGCGGCTTGAAGCTGGTGCAGTGTCGGAATATGAGATAAGAGTTGATGTCTTCCCGCAGGTGGCGCCGGCTGGTACGGAGAATATTGCGTATCGCGCGGCTATGGCTTTTTTTGAAGCCGCCGGAAAACGAGGCGCGGTATCGATAGGGATCGGAAAGAAGATACCTGTTGCCGCCGGGCTCGGGGGAGGAAGCGCAGACGCAGCCGCGGTTTTGGCTAGCATGAATCGGCTGTGGGATGTGCCACTCGCAGAGGATGAACTGTACCATGTTGCCCGTTCGGTCGGCGCGGATGTGCCGTTTTGTCTTATGTGCCATGGCGATCCGCCTCGGGCTTGGGCGGCTATGGCATGTGGCATTGGGGATGATCTGACGCCCTTGCCTCCGCTGCCAGGAGTTGCCGTGGTCCTTGCGAAACCCTCAGTCTCTCTCCTGGCGGGCGAAATGTACGGGATGTGGGATGGTCGACGAGCGCGGGCGATGGGTGGGCGCGGCAATGCGAGGGCTCGGGCTCTGGCGAACTGGATGCGATCGCAAGGCGGGAGCGCTTTGAAAGGGGATGCGGTATCTGGTTCGCCTGTGGCGCAGGTGGTGCATCTGATTGGGAATGAGCTGGAGCCGGTTGCTGCCGAGAGATGCCCGGAGGTGCTCCAAGTTAAGGCGGCGCTGCTGGAGTTGGGGGCTATGGCTGCGGTTATGAGCGGCAGTGGACCTACTGTATTCGGGTTGTTTGAGTCGGATGATTCCGCACATTCTGCCGCACGGAGCCTCAGGAAACGGGCGTTCTCTCTTTCCGGAAGGGGCCCGCTCGATGTCATCGTTACACATGCCGGGCCTAGGATTCCTCCTGGGTCTTAGGAACATATCGAAGGATTTGCGAGGCACACAATTCAATCCCAAATAGGGAATGAGGTGAGAGGCGCAATGCGAGTGGATGTGGCAATTCTGGCCGGCGCGGATAACGACGGGCGTCTGGCCGAGGTTTCAGACGCGAAATACGAGGCCGTAGTGGACATAAATGGCAAGCCCATGGTGGAATGGGTTCTCGATGGCGTGCTGGGGGCAAAATCTGTAGACCGAGTGTTAGTAGTTGGCCCGTCAGATGCTTTGCAGCCTGTTGTTGACAGGAAAAATGCCGGCGGCAGGGTACAGGTGGTTGAACGTCGGGGGAACATGATCGCAAATCTCATGGCTGGGCTCGACGAGATCTCTGATGAGAAAAAGGCCGTGGTGATTGCGGGTGATGCTGCGTTTATCACCAGCGAGTCTATTGACGGATTCGTGGAGATGTGTGAGCGCGATCCCGCCGAGGTCCACTACGCGGTGGTGGCGCGCGACGTGATTGAGGAGAAGTTTCCCGGCGTAAAAAGAACCTACATAAAGCTGGCGGACGCGACGGTGACCGGCGGGAACGTGTTCATGGTGGACGCGCCTGTGGTCCGAAAGAACCGCGGCATTATCGAAAAGGCTCTTGACATGAGAAAAAACCCCCTCGCATTGGGTTCGCTTCTGGGGCTGCCGATAATACTCAAATACTTGTTTGGACGACTCTCAATCGCAGATGTCGAAAAGAGGGCATGGGATAAGCTGGCACTGGTTGGTCGAGGCGTCATAGTCCCCTACGCGGAGATAGGCGTAGATGTTGACAAGCCCAGCGATCTGGAACTTGCCTTGCAGATGCTTGCCTGAGCGAGTCTCCATAATCTACTGTGCAATCTGTCGCGCGCTGGTTGATTTTTCGGGAGGTGTAAATGTTGAAGAAGGTTGTGGATACTGACAGGGCGCCAGCAGCTATAGGCCCTTATTCCCAGGGTATTGTAGCTGGACAGTTTCTCTTTGTTTCCGGCCAGACTCCGCTCGACCCGGCAACCGAGAAGCTCGTGGATGGCGGGATAAAGGAGCAGACTAAGAGGGCGTTGGACAACATAGTTGGGATCTTGGAGGCTGCAGGAACTGGGCTGGATAAGGTGGTCAAGGTGACGGTCTATCTTGAAGATATGAATGATTTCGCTGCCATGAATGAGGTTTACGCCTCCTATTTCGGATCTGAACAGCCTGCACGATGCGCAATTGAGGTCTCGAGGCTTCCCAAAGACGCAAAGGTGGAGATAGACGCCATAGCCATTTTGTAGCAAATGCATTAAAAACACGAAAAATGCGCCCTCTTTAGAGGATTTTCCTGGAATGCGTAGAACAAGGATACAAAAGGGGAACCATTACTGCATTTCCATGAAAGGTGGGCGCGGTGTGAACATCACTGACGTGAGGGTGCGCAAAGTCAACACTGCAGGAAAAATGCGGGCTATTGCGTCGATTACTTTTGATGATGCATTCGTGGTTAGGGACATCCGGGTTATTGAGGGACAGAAAGGGTTATTTGTTGCCATGCCTAGCCGCAAGGCTCCTGATGGGCAGTTCCGCGACATTGCTCACCCTGTCACGCAGGAAGCGCGTGACATGATCGAAGACGCAATAATATCTGTCTATAACGAACAAGGCGACTAGCGCCTCTTGTCTAAGCGGCTGAGTTTTTGGTATTTTGCCTCAGGCGCTTTGCAGGGTTTGCTATTGAGACCGAATGGCTGGAAGAATTCTATTGACGGTATTGTTTCAACATCTGTTTCGCCTGGGTTCTCGTTAGGTGTGGCCGCTGGCCGCCCGGGATGGGGGCTTTGAGGCGGCGCAGTGTTATATAGCAACTGCAGATCGGTCAAAGAGCATCTGACGGAGTGTGCATGCCTTGCGTATTGCGAAGGCCAATTCTGGGTTCCCCGATGCGCCACGCCTGGATGCTTGAGATTCCGTGCCTTGGTGGCTCCTGAGATGAGCCACCTTTTATATCGTGTTTTCGTTGAGATGGCGTATTTCTCTTGTCAGGCGTTCGAGGCGTGTAAGGATGGAAACTCTCCCTCTCGTCGAATATTTGCTCACCGGCTTTTGTTATGCTAAAATATGTACTGCTTTAGGATGGGGCGTAGCCAAGAGGTAAGGCACGGGACTTTGGATCCTGCAGCCCAGGTTCGAATCCTGGCGCCCCAGCCATTATATATATAGGCAAGCTGTATATGCGATGGATAACTTTCTGACAGGGCGATTGCCCTGTTTTTTATTTTTGGTGGTTGTCACGTTCCAGGAGAGCCCATGAATCCGGCGAAAAGGATATAAGTTCGAATATTCTCACACGGCGATGGGGATAGTATACTGAAAGGGCGACTCATGCAAGAAAGTGGCAGTACATCGGATATAGACTATGGGCGGGCGAGGCTGAGGATTGCCCCGCCCGCAAGTGAACGTCGCCCGTCGCCTTTGAAGAATATTCACCGTCGCGGTGCATGTGGTTTCAGACTGATTGGGCTCGGGGACGGCTAGAACGAGGTTCCGGGTAAGTTGCCTGAAGTCGGAAAGGTTGACGGACCTGACAAGTTGCCTTCCTGTGCTGTGAAGTTCTGTGCAGGAATGACTTCCTGAAAGCCCTGCTTAACTCCGGCCATGGTTGTTGCTGCAAGCGAGGCTTGTGCCGCCTCGATCATCCGCCGAACCATGTTTCCGCCGACAGATCCACAATCGCGGGCGCTGAGATTTCCCCAGTAATCCCCTTCAATGAGATGTGTTGGAATGTTGAGTTCGTTGGCAACCTCATATTTCATCTGATCTAATGCTTGCCGCGCTTGGGGGACTAGTGTTCTATTGCTTCTGCGAGCCTTTGGCATGTTTTCACCTCCATTGCGATGCTGAGTACATTCTTTGCCGAGCTAGGCGGGGATATGTTAGTAAACGGATGTCGATCGGCACTCTGTTTGCCAGCATGGTGAAAAGTTGACGAAGCAGTATGCTTGGTATATGCTCAAAGTGCTTGAAGACCAGTTTCAACATTGGATTAATTTGGCGGAGTGAATAATATGGCATCTTTCGTGGGCCTTGTACTAGCGGCAGGGCATGGCAAGCGGATGAAGTCAGCGCTTCCCAAACCACTTCATCCAGTTGCCGGCATACCCATGATTGACCACGTCGTGGGCTCGTTGGTTCGCTCCGGAGCATCGCGTGTAGTAGTTGTTGTTGGACATGGTGGCGAATTGATTGAAGAGCATCTTGCTGGGCGCGCAGAAATAGTCTGGCAGCGCGAGCAATTGGGCACGGGCCATGCTGTCTTAGCGGCGGGCCCGGCTTTTGATGGTTATGATGGCAATATTCTCATCGTACCTGCAGATGTGCCTCTGCTTACTTCCGAAAGCCTCCAACAACTAGTAGAAGAGCAGTCTGGCAGCGCAAGCGACGCCACAATCCTTTCGATGTGCGTTGATGACCCTACAGATTACGGGAGGGTGGTCAGGGACTCGAAAGGGAACGTCGCCGCCATAGTAGAGCACTGCGATGCGACGGAGGAGATACGCGCTATTCGCGAGGTCAATACCGGCGTTTTTTGTTTTGACAGTAGGACACTTTTCAACGCGCTTCCGCGTATATCAACAGATAACAAACAGGGCGAGTATTACTTGACAGACGTAATTGCGATTATGATCTCCCAAGGGCTGTCCGTGAGAGCGGTTGCCCTTAAGGATGCATCAGAGGGACTGGGAATCAATTCCCGCGTCGAGCTTTCCAAAGCCGAGCAGATCATGGGCGATCGCAAGCGACGCGAGGTGATGGAATCAGGGGTTACTCTGATCGATCCGGCAACCACGTTCATCGATGCAAGTGTGGAGATAGGGTCCGACACGGTCATTATGCCATTTACAATCATAGCCGGGAACAGCAAGATTGGGGGATCGTGCAATATCGGCCCGTATGTTTACATTCGCGATTCAGAAGTGGGCAGCGGATGCAATATTGGCCCATTTTCCTATCTGCGCCCGGGCACATCACTTGCCGACCGCGTCAAGGTGGGCGACTTTGTTGAGGTGAAGAAGAGCACAGTAGGCGAGGGAAGCAAGATCCCTCACCTTAGTTATATAGGAGACACGGTCATGGGCTCCCACGTAAACATAGGGGCTGGGACAATTACATGCAACTACGACGGAGAAACCAAACACACTACGATCATAGAGGACGGCGCTTTTGTGGGGGCGAACTCTAATCTGGTTGCTCCGGTAAAGGTTGGCTCGGACGCATACATTGCGACCGGGTCCACAGTTACTTCCCATGTTCCAGCAGGGGCTCTGGCCATAGCGCGAGCGAGGCAGGAGAACAAGGACGGATGGGTCGCAAAGCGAAGGGCGGCTCGATTATCCAAGGAGGAGAAGTAGCTATGGACTCATGTCATCGAAAGTTGAAGATCTTCGCGTGCAATTCCAACCCTGAGCTATCGAAGGCGATAGCTGCCAATCTCGAAACAGACATTGTCAAAGCTGAAGTGGGCAGGTTTAGTGACGGTGAAATCAGTGTACAAATATTCGAGAGCATAAGAGGCGCAGACGTCTTTGTCATACAGTCTTTGTGTGCTCCCGTTCACGACAACATCATGGAACTTCTCATCGTCATCGATGCGCTAAAGCGCGCATCTGCCAGGTCTATCACTGCTGTTGTCCCGTATTACGGCTATGCCAGGCAGGACAGGAAATCTCAGCCCAGAGAGCCCATTACAGCGAAACTACTGGCCAACTTGATCACTGCTGCAGGGGCTTCCCGGGTTCTCACTATCGACTTGCATGCGCCCCAAATCCAGGGATTCTTCGATATACCTGTCGACCATCTCAAGGCAGCCCCTATCCTCGCGCAGCATCTGGAATCGAGGGGCTTGAAGGGTTGCGTGATCGTATCTCCCGATGTGGGCGGGGTAACTCGCGCCAGGGGAATTGCTGAGCACCTTGACAGCACGTTGGCCATTGTGGACAAGCGTCGCCCGCGGCCTAACGTGTCGGAGGTTATGAACATAATCGGCGATGTTCGCGGCAAGCCGGCGGTGATCGTCGATGACCTCGTTGATACTGCGGGCACCCTTTGTCAGGCGGCGGACGCACTTATCGAGGCGGGGGCGACTGAAGTAAGGGCATGTTGCACCCATGGAGTGCTTTCGGGGCCGGCAATTGAGCGGCTTGCCAATTCGCAGATTTCGGAACTGGTTATTACCGATACTATTCCCTTGAGCAAAGAGAAACAGATCGACAAGATATCGATTCTATCGGTGGCCCCGCTTTTTGCGGAGGCGATCAGGAGAATCTATCTTGAGCTGTCGGTAAGCATACTATTTGATTAGTCTTTTACAGCGGGTAGTGACATGTTCATTATAGCAGGCCTTGGAAACCCTGGAACCCAATATGAGTGCTCCAGGCATAACATTGGCTTCATGGTTGCCGACCGTCTCGCATTGGAGCTGGGCGCCGGCAAGTTCCGGCGGGCTTCGCATTGTCTCAGTCTTGTTGCAAAGGGAACGATTGCAGGGGCGGATACGCTAATCGTGAAGCCGCAGACCTACATGAACAACAGCGGAATCGCCGTAGCAAGAGCGACCCGGCAGTACGGCGCAGGCCCGGAGTCGCTTATTGTTGTGTACGATGACATGGATCTCGAGGTGGGGCGAATACGAATTCGGGCAAAGGGGAGTGCTGGCGGCCACAAGGGTATGGGCTCTATTATAGAACATATGGGCACTGAGAATATTGCCCGTGTGCGCGTGGGTATAGGAAGGCCTCCCCCATGGGAGGATTCGGTCCATCACGTGCTTGGCACATTTGCCCGCGATGAACTTCCTATCATATCGGATGCTGTTATAAACGCCGTTTCTGCCATACTATGTATTGTAGAGGACGGCATCGAGACCGCGCAGACCCGCTTCAATTGAGCTGGGTCTTGCGGTGTTTGTAATGCGTCATCTTTCCCGGGGGGTATGGGGTTGACCGGAATAGTCGACCTCCTGCTCGACTCTACCGCTTTCACGGAAGCTTTGAGAAGAGTTGAGCGGGGATCGCGCGCTACACATATTGTCGGCCTTTCGGGTTCGCAGAAGTCCCTATTCATATCGGGGCTGTTTTGTCATGCCCGGAGGACGGTTTTCGTCGTTACCGCGACACAGCATGACGCGGAAAGCTTGTCGGGGGATATTGCGACTATGATCGGTTCCGATCGGGTCTTTGTCTTCCCAGCGGTAGATGTGATGCCTTATGAGGAGACGCCGATGAGCGCTGACCTTTCTGCGGCTCGTGCCAAGGCCATGGCTGCTCTGGCCAGAGGCGAAAAGTGCGTGGTCTTGGCGCCGGCGCGTGCTCTCGGGAGAAGGATGGTTCCCGTGGAGATTTTCCGGGGCGCCATGTTCGATATCAGGGTCGGCCAACGCTGCGACCTCGATGGCCTGGTATACATGTTGGCTGCGAGCGGCTACGAGATTTTGGGCAAGGTTGACGGCCGTGGGCAAGCCAGTGTGCGAGGGGGCATAGTCGATGTCTTTCCCAATGATGCGGACCGGCCTGTGCGGATAGAGTTCTTTGGCGACGAGATAGAGTCCATAAGGGTATTTGACCCTGACACTCAACTCTCACAGGAGATGTTGGATGAGGCGACTATCACTCCCGCGCGGGAGTTCATGTATGACCGGGAACGTCTGGAACGTGCGCGCATGTCCATCCGGGAAGAGCTTGATCGGGTGGGCGCTGGTGCCGCGGGCAAGGGCCGGTCGGTCTCGGCAGACAGTGCGCAGGCGCCGTCGATGCTGTCTCCTTCAAGCATGGTGATGGCTCATACAAGAAATCAGCTGCGTGAAAGGGTTATGCATCATCTCGAGCGCTTCGAAACAGGGGCCTACTTCGACAATGACGAGCAGTATCTCCCGTTTTTCTACTCGGAACGGGTGATGGTGGCGGACTGGGCCGAGGACGCCTTGTTTGTCTTGGATGAACCGGTCCGGCTAAAAGAAGCTTTAGATGGCTACGAGTCGGACATACGCGAGACATATGCTACGCTCCTCGAAGCCGACATGGTTCTTCCATCGCAGGCAGACTCGTATATGGATGCCGCTGAAATCATCGATGCCATCAAGCGTCGACAGATAGTGTCCATGTCTTTGCTCGCTAGGGCGCCGGAGGGCAGCTGTGGAGCCGGCCCTGGCGGCGCTTTGGCAGGTTACGGGGATCATATAATTGCCCAGACGAAACAGGCGGAGATATTTGCAGGCCGCATCGACGATTTTATTCACGAGATCAAGAACTTCCGGAAACGAGGATACAGGGTAGTCTGTATGGCCTCGACGGAAGAGAGATGCAACAGGCTGGCTGAACTTCTCGAGGGCAAAGGAATCTCGCCGATTTGCGCTTCGACCCTTGATGTTGTCCCGGAGGCGGGCACGGCAAGTGTAGTCCGGGGCGAGTTGTCTTCGGGGTTTAAGTGTCCCGATATCAAGCTTTTGGTTCTTACAGAAGCCGAGATATATGGCCGGCAGAAGAAGAGGCGGCGGTTCGCCGATGTCGAGGAAGGCGCGCGGATCGCCAGTTACACGGATCTGTCGCCCGGGGACTACGTAGTCCATGTCAACCACGGAGTGGGGAAGTATGGTGGGGTTCAGACGTTGGAGGCGGCAGGGGTCCAACGCGATTATCTGCTGGTCCAGTATGCCGGGGAAGACAAGGTGTATGTCCCCACTGATCAGATTGCCCTTCTGCAGAAATACATAGGAATGGAAGATTCGCCCCCCCGCCTGAATAGACTTGGAGGGACGGAATGGACGCGCACCAAGGCGAAGGCGCGGGAGTCAGTCCAGGACATGGCCGAGGACCTTCTTCGACTTTACGCAGCCAGGGAATCCGTGAAGGGCTACGCATTTTCGCCAGACACCGTATGGCAGCAGGAGTTTGAGGATCTTTTCCCTTACGAGGAGACTCCTGACCAGTGGCGCGCAATAGTTGATGTGAAAAGGGACATGGAAAAGCCCATGCCAATGGACAGACTGCTCTGCGGGGATGTGGGATTTGGCAAGACCGAGGTGGCGCTGAGGGCTGCGTTCAAGGCCGCGGTAGACGGCAAACAGGTCGCGGTACTCGTGCCTACAACGATCCTTGCGCAGCAGCACTATAATACGTTTTCCGAGAGATTCCACGGGTTCCCCATGAAGGTGGCAATCCTATCGAGGTTTCAATCGGAAGCGGAACAAAAACAGGTTATTCGAGGTCTAAAGATGGGATCTGTTGATGTTGTTATCGGAACCCATCGCCTGCTTTCGCAGGACGTGAAGTTCCGCGATCTCGGCCTCGTGGTGGTCGACGAGGAACAGAGGTTTGGCGTGGCTCAGAAGGAACGTCTGAAGGAGCTCCGCAAGGAAGTGGATGTTCTCACGCTCACGGCAACGCCCATTCCCAGGACTCTCCATATGGCGATGACAGGGGTTCGAGACATGAGCCTGATGGAGACTCCGCCCGAAAACAGGTTCCCCATAAGGACTTACGTAGTGGAGAAAAATGACAGCCTTGTGAGGGAGGTCATTTTGAGGGAGATCGACCGAAACGGGCAGGTCTATTTCGTCCACAATAGGGTGCACGACATAGAAGAAGTGGCCGGAAGGCTGAGGCGGCTTGTACCCGAAGCATCCATCGGCGTTGCCCACGGGCAAATGCCGGAGGAGAGGCTTGAAAGGGTAATGTTACAATTTATGGAACACGAGTTTGATATTCTTGTTTGTACGGTTATAATAGAATCTGGCATTGATATTCCCAACGTCAACACGATAATCATCGATGATGCGGATAACTTCGGGCTTGCCCAGCTCTACCAGTTGCGTGGAAGGGTCGGGAGGACGAACAGGGTGGCCTATGCCTACCTTCTGTTCAACCGCGATGCGGCTCTGAGCGAGATCGCAGAGAAAAGGCTTGCTGCGATTCGCGAATTTACGAGCTTGGGGTCGGGCTACAAGATAGCCATGCGGGATTTGGAGATACGGGGAGCAGGTAATATTCTCGGGCCGGAACAGCACGGACATATTGCCGCGGTCGGATTTGAGATGTATTGCAGGCTCTTGGAGGAAACAATAAAGGAATTGAGGGGCGAGAAGAAGGAGCCCGAGGTTCCTCCCACCGTGATCGATCTTCCTGTTGACGCGTATGTTCCAGATAGCTATGTCCCCGATTCGCGTCAGAAGATAGAAGTGTACAAGAAGATCAACGGCATCGAATCGTTAGAAGATGCTTCTGACATTTCGAAGGAATTCATCGATAGATTTGGACCATTGCCGCCTCCCGTGGAAAACCTCATTGCCATTGCTGCGTTGAAAGGTTTGGCGAGGGATCTGGGGGCTGTGAATGTTTCCAGTGAAAGGCAGAGTGTGGTTGTGGGGTTTGCTGATGGGGTGAGCTACTCAGCAAGCGACCTGATGAGGATCGCAAGGCCGTTTAGGGGAAGAGTGGCACTTGCGGTGGGGAGAACGCAAAGACTCAGGGTCAAGACGCACGGGATGTCGGAACGAGAAATCTTGCATACGCTGATAGGCATTCTGTCCGAGATGAAGCAGGGCGTAGCAGTGAATCAATGACCAAATTACGTAGTGATATGCAGGAGGGTATTGTGGATGAGACCTACTGGAATTGTGAGGCGCATCGATGAGTTGGGCAGGATTGTGGTGCCCAAGGAGCTCAGAAGGAGCCTTCGAATACATGAGGGCGATTCGGTTGAGATATATGTGGATCCCAAGGGAAGCGTGGTGCTGAAGAAATACTCGCCTGTGGGGCAGCTCAAGGTCGTAGCAACTGACATGGCCGAATCGCTTTCGGCGTCATCAGGCAGTGTAGCGCTTATATGCGATAGGGATGTTGTGATTGCTGCATCGGGTCCGCTCGAAGAGGAGCTTATCGATCGTCGTGTAGGCCGTGCGGTAGAGAAGGCCATGGCCGAAAAGCAGGCATTGATGGTCCATTTTAGCGGAGGCGGGGATGCGTCCAGCATACTGGCGAATGATGGGCCGGATTCCGTAGCCATGATTTCCGCTGCAATAGCCCCTATCATTGCAGATGGAGACCCTGTAGGCGCAGTAGTGATCGGAACTACCGCTAGTGACCGCACTGTGGGCGATCTTGAGGAAAGTCTGGCTATCACGGCTGCGGGGTATTTGGCAAGGCAGGTGGAGTAGACGAACAGCAACCGGGATCAGACGTCATTTCTCCGGGGGGCCGCCATTATGGCGGCTGCCGGAGTGATCAGCCGGATACTCGGCGCTGTCTATCGAATCCCTCTCGCTCATACTATCGGCGATGAAGGTATGGGGTTGCTCGAGCTTGCGCAACCCTTATATAATTTTTTTCTTGTCGCCTCTGTGGCAGGGCTGCCTCTTGCCGTGTCAAAGCTTGTAGCTGAACGCATTGCAGTCGGGGATGAGCGCGGATCGTTCCGCATACTGAGGGTTGCAATTCTCATAATGCTATGCACTGGGCTTGCATCTTCGTCACTGATGTATTTCGGGGCTGACTGGTTTGCAGAACGTGTCTACCATGATGTGCGGGTAGCTCTTGCCATGAGGGCAATTGCTCCCGCTCTTTTCTTTGTCACGGTGATGTCCGCTTTTCGCGGGTATTTCCAGGGGTGTCAAGACATGGGGCCGTCCGCTGCATCTCAGGTTGTGGAGCAGCTTGTGCGCGTAGGTACCATGCTGACTTTGGCTGCAGCGTTGATGCCCCGCGGGGTGGAGTACGCCGCTGCTGGCGCCGCGCTGGGAGCTGTTACAGGCGGGATGGCTGGCCTCGCTTACTTGGGGATCGCCTTTGCCCGGAGGATGAGCGCCGGAGGGGTTGGAAGAGGCAAATCGGCCAGGAGCAAGAAGGCCGCGCGCGCATGTATCCGCACAGGCGTGGGAAACCGGGCGACAAAGGAAGAGACAACATGGGAGTTAGTGGCCGACATCTTCTCGATTGCGCTGCCGGTGGCCATCGGCGCTTCGGTGTTACCGATTGTCAGAGCGATCGATTCGGCGATGGTTCCGGCGCGGCTTGGGGCTGCGGGCTTTACGGCCGAAACAGCTACGGCCCTATTCGGACAGTTGAGCGGGATGGCACTACCACTGGCATACTTCCCTAACGTTCTCACGATTGCACTGGCAACTAGCATCGTGCCGGCGATCTCCGAATCCCTGGTGGCTGGGAGCAGATCGAGGGCTTTGAGGCGGGCAGGGAGCGCAATTAGGCTGACAGCGCTCATATCCCTTCCTGCAGCGTTCGGGCTCTGGACACTCAGCTCTGAGATATGTAGTCTGGTCTATGGAAGACCTGAGGTTGGGCGGGTGCTTGCGGCGCTTGCTCCGGCTTCGGCTTTTTTGTGCGTATTGCAGACATCAGGCGCGATTTTACAGGGCATGGGTTATCCGGGGGCGCCAGTCAAAAACTTGGTGGCCGGTTCGGTTGTAAAGGTGGTATGTGAATACTGGCTTACAGGTCGCCCGCGGCTGAACGTGGTAGGAGCAGCGATAAGCACCTCTGTGGGATTCGGGGTAGTTGCC
>Ga0208693_1002012_pt1 | contig 13828 bp, 14 predicted proteins | sample AD_UKC071_MetaG_FD_184438 | JGI IMG/M metagenome (GOLD analysis project Ga0208693, IMG submission 184438) | Active sludge microbial communities of municipal wastewater-treating anaerobic digesters from USA - AD_UKC071_MetaG (SPAdes) (version 2) | ecosystem: Engineered > Bioreactor > Anaerobic >... | reverse complement strand
GACAGTTTGGTCCCTATCTTCCGTGGGCGCTGCAGATTTGAGGAAGCCTGCTCCTAGTACGAGAGGACCGGAGTGGACACACCTCTGGTGTATCGGTTGTCACGCCAGTGGCATTGCCGAGTAGCTATGTGTGGAAGAGATAACCGCTGAAAGCATCTAAGCGGGAAACTCGTTTCAAGATGAGATCTGCCGGGGCCTTGAGCCCCCTGAAGAGTCGTTCTAGACCAGGACGTTGATAGGCTGGGTGTGGAAGCGCAGTAATGCGTTAAGCTAACCAGTACTAATTGCTCGTGCGGCTTGACCCTATAACTTTGATCAGATCGATCAAGGTGTTATGCCAAGTTGACGCATTCAAAATCGAAAAAGCTGATTCCAGACTCTATGAATTCGTTGTGTTGACCTCAGGTCAGCATGACAACCCTTTATGCCTGATGACCATAGCGAGTTGGTACCACTCCTTCCCATCCCGAACAGGACAGTGAAACGACTCTGCGCCGATGATAGTGCGGATTCCCGTGTGAAAGTAGGTCATCGTCAGGCTCTTACAGCCCTCAAAACCCCCCGGTCTCATGATCGGGGGGTTTTGTTTTTGGGGGGATTGATTTCCTGTGTATCGGTTATAAAGATCCAGGCGAATGCGCTATGCATTCTCTTCAGAAGACGACTGGTCTAAGCCCACAGCCTGTGGGCTGCACACTGCTTCTACCCCATGGCGACCCAATACACCATTAGCCAGCTCGCACAAGAGTTTGACCTCACCACCCGGGCGATCCGTTTCTACGAGGACATGGGCCTCATCCATCCGGAGCGCACCGGCCCAGGCGGGCGCAACCGTGTCTACTCCGCGCGCGACAGGGCACACCTCAAACTCACCTTGCGTGCCAAGCGCCTCGGGCTGAGTCTGGGCGACGCCAAGGAAATCCTGGATGCCTACGACAGTCCCCGCGACACCGTGCCGCAGCTCGAGAAATTCCTGTCCATTCTGGGAGCGCATCGGCAACAACTGGAGGCACAGATGGCCGATCTGCAGGCAAATCTGGAAGAGCTGAAGCTGCATGAAAAGGAAGCCCGGCAGCTGCTGCGCAAGACAAATGTGCAAAATGATTCATAATTGACGTTTACGTAAACGTAAATATCAGACATGCAATCCACGCCGGCCCCCTCTGCTCTATTCCAACGGATCGAGGCCAGTTTCCAGCGCCAGGGCATGATGCGCCACTTGGGAGCACGCCTTGGAGAAGTTGCTCCGAGTTTCTGCGAGTTGTTTCTGCCGTACTCGGACCGGGTCACCCAGCAGCAAGGGGGCTTCCATGGCGGCGCCATGGGAGCGCTGGCTGATATTGCCGGTGGTTATGCCGGCTTGACCATCGTGCCGGAGGACATGGAAATCACCACGGTCGAGTTCAAGATCAACTTCCTGGCCTCTTTCCAGAACGGTGAGTTACGCGCCGTGGGACGTGTGATCCGCCCGGGCAAGCGCATCATTGTGACCAGTGCCGAGGTGTTTCACCGCGCTGAAGACGGTCAGGAAAAAACCTGCTGCATCATGCAACAGACCCTGGTGCCGGTGCCCAAGACCTATACCTGACGAACGGCCGGCATATCCACCCAGGCCCATCGCATGGTGGGCGACAAAGTTACCATTCAGCATGAGCACACCAAACCTTCAAGACCTCTTTGTCCACAACCGTGCCTGGGCTGCGCAGATGGAACGCGAGCGTCCAGGCTTTTTCACCGGCCTGGTGAAGCAGCAGACGCCCAAGTACATGTGGATCGGCTGCTCCGACAGCCGCGTACCCGCCAACCAGATCACGGGCCTGGAGCCTGGCGAAGTCTTCGTGCACCGCAACGTGGCCAACATCGTCGTGCACTCGGATCTCAATGCCCTTTCTGCCATCCAGTTCGCGGTGGAGCGGCTGAAGGTCGAACACATCATGGTGGTCGGCCACTATGGCTGCTCGGGTGTGCAGGCTGCCCTGGAGGGCGCGCGTATCGGTCTGGCCGACAACTGGCTGCGCCACATCCAGAGCACCCGCGACCGCCACCGTGCCTTGCTCGACAAGGTGCCAGCCGCACAGCAAGCCGACACCCTGTGTGAACTCAACGTGCTGGAGCAGGTGATCAATGTCAGTGTCAGCACCGTCATGCTCGACGCCTGGGCCAGCGGTCAGCAGGTGCAGGTGCATGGCTGGGCGTTTGGGGTGCACGACGGGTTGCTGAAAGACCTGGGCGTCACCGTGGCCAGCACCGAGTCGCTCGACGCGGCTTACCGCACGGCACTCGAACGTATCGCGCAGCGCCACAGCTAAGCAGAAAATGGGCAAGCCAGGGGCCATGGTGTTCCCCCAGCGCCTGGACTCGCCTCTGGCCTACGACATCGCCAAGGCGATGATGGACGGTTTCAACCGGCATTACCGCCTGTTCCGCGCCGAGTCGGCCCGTGCCAAACACCGCTTCGAGACGGCCGACTGGCACGGCCAGCAGCGCGCCCAGCGCGAACGCATCGAGTTTTATGACCTGCGGGTGCGTGAATGCTCGATGCGCCTGGAGCGTGAGTTCAAGGCCGGCGAGCAGCCCATGGAAGTCTGGCAGCAGGTCAAGCTGCACTACATCGGCCTGCTGGTAAACCACTTCCAGCCCGAGCTGGCCGAGACCTTCTTCAACTCGGTCACCACCAAGATCCTGCACCGCAGCTACTTCCACAACGACTTCATCTTCGTGCGCCCGGCCGCCAGCACCGAGTACATCGAGAACTCCGAGTCGGTGGCCCACCCCACCTACCGCGCCTACTACCCCCGTAGCGACAACATGGCCGAGGTGCTGCGCCAGGTGGTGGCTGATTTCGACCTGCGCCGTCCCTTCGACAACCTCGACACCGACGTGGCGCATGTGCTGGCCGCCATGCAGGCCCGTCTGGGCGCCGCCAAACTGCGCGCCAACTTCCAGATACAGGTGCTGTCAGGCCTGTTCTACCGCAACAAGGGCGCCTACCTGGTGGGCAAGCTCATCAACGGCTTCAACGAACTGCCCTTCGTGCTGCCGCTCTTGCATGGGTCAGGTGGCAGGCTGCACATCGACGCCGTGCTCTTTGGCGAAGACGATCTGCTGGCACTGTTCAGCTTTGCGCGGGCCTACTTCATGGTGGACATGGAGATCCCCAGCGCCTATGTGCAGTTTCTGCGCAGCATGATGCCGCGCAAGCCGCGCAACGAGATCTACAACGCCCTCGGCCTGGCCAAGCAGGGCAAGACCCTGTTCTACCGCGACTTTCTCTTCCACCTGCGCCACTCCACCGACCAGTTCCGTATCGCCCCCGGCATCAAGGGCATGGTCATGCTGGTGTTCGACCTGCCGTCCTTTCCCTACGTCTTCAAGCTCATCAAGGACTGGTACCCGCCGCCGAAGGACACCACCCGCGAACAGGTGAAGGGTAAGTACCTGCTGGTCAAGCAGCACGACCGCGTGGGTCGTATGGCCGACACGCTGGAATACAGCGAGGTGGCTTTTCCCCGTGCGCGCTTCACCGACGACCTGATCGCCGAAATCGAAAAATTCGCGCCCAGCCAGCTGGAGATCAGTGACCGCGACGGTGACGGCCAGATCGAGGTCATCCTCAAACACGTCTACATCGAGCGGCGCATGATTCCGCTCAACCTCTATCTGCAGGAAGCCTTCGACGGCATGCAGGAGCCCGTACCCGCCAGCGACGCCGCCCGCGCACAGATGGAGCGCAGCGTCATCGAATACGGCAACGCCATCAAAGACCTGGTGGCCGCCAACATCTTCCCCGGCGACATGCTCTGGAAGAACTTCGGCGTCACCCGCCACGGCAAGGTGGTGTTCTACGACTACGACGAGATCGAATACCTCACCGACTGCAACTTCCGCCGCGTGCCTACACCCCGCACCGAAGAGGAAGAGATGAGCGGCGAGATCTGGTACCGCGTCGGCCCCCGGGACGTGTTTCCTGAAACCTTCGCCCCCTTCCTGCTGGGCAACAGCGCTGTGCGTGAGGTCTTCATGCGCCACCACGCCGACCTGCTCGACGTAGCCTTCTGGCAGGGCCACAAGGAACGTATCGCTGCTGGCCACGTGCACGACGTCTTTCCCTACGAACAGGACAAGCGCTTTCGCCGCCCCTCCGGGCTGGATGACACCGACCTGCCCGTCTGAACCCTTTCGCCATCCACTACAAACAGGAGCCACACATGTCCGAATCCATCGTCATCCTCGGCGCCGCCCGTACCCCCATGGGCAGCTTTCAGGGCGATTTCGCCAGCCTCTCCGCCCATGACCTGGGCGGTGCCGCCATCCGCGCCGCCGTCGAGCGCGCCGGCGTGGCGCCCGACAGCGTGGGCGAAGTGCTCATGGGCAACTGCCTCATGGCCGGCCAGGGCCAGGCGCCCGCGCGCCAGGCGGCATTCAAGGGCGGCCTGCCGCAAAGCGCCGGTGCCGTCACCCTGTCCAAGATGTGCGGCTCCGGCCTCAAGGCCGCGATGATGGCCCACGACATGCTGCTGGCTGGCAGCTTCGACGTGATGGTGGCAGGCGGCATGGAGAGCATGACCAACGCCCCCTACCTGCTGCAAAAGGGGCGCGGCGGCTACCGCATGGGCCACGACCGCATCTTCGACCACATGATGCTCGACGGCCTGGAAGATGCCTACGAGCCCGGCCGCTCCATGGGCACCTTCGGCGAAGACTGCGCCGCCAAATACAACTTCACCCGCGAGCAGCAGGACGCCTTCGCCATCGCCAGTGTCGAGCGCGCCAAGGCCGCCACCGCGTCCGGCGCCTTCGCCAAGGAGATCACCCCCGTCACCGTCAAGACCCGCGCGGGCGAGACGGTGGTGTCGGTGGACGAAGGCCCCGGCAAGGTCAAGCTCGACAAGATCCCTGGCCTCAAGCCCGCCTTCAAGAAGGACGGCACCATCACCGCCGCCAGCAGCAGCTCCATCAACGACGGCGCTGCCGCCCTGGTGCTGGCCCGCGCCAGCACCGCCCGCCAGCTCGGCGCCCAGCCGCTGGCCCGCATCGTCGGCCACAGCACCCACGCCCAGGCGCCCAACTGGTTCGCCACCGCCCCCGTGGGCGCCGTGCAGAAGCTGCTGGCCAAGACCGGCTGGAGCGTGCAGGACGTGGACCTGTGGGAAATCAACGAAGCCTTCGCCGTGGTGCCCATGGCCCTGATGGCCGAGCTGTCCATCCCGCACGAGAAGGTCAACGTGAACGGCGGCGCCTGCGCCCTGGGCCACCCCATCGGTGCCAGCGGTGCGCGTGTGCTGGTCACGCTGCTGCATGCGCTGCAGGCCCGTGGCGGCAAACGCGGCATCGCCACGCTGTGTATCGGCGGTGGCGAGGCGACCGCGCTGGCTATCGAATTGCTATGAATAAAGTAGCTACATGCGACCGTATTTCCAGCACGTAGGGCCCATCTGGCTTTAAAAATGAGCACTGTTCTTGTCATTGGCGCGTCCCGCGGCATCGGCCTGGAGTTCGTGCGCCAGTACCGCGAAGCCGGCCGCCGCGTCATCGCCACCGTGCGCGACGCCGATGGCCGCGCGCGGGTGCAGGCGCTGGGCGCCGAGACCCTCACCGTGGACGTGGCCAACCCCGCCAGCGTCAGCGGCCTGGCCTGGCAGCTCGACGGCGAGAAGATCGACCTGGCGCTCTACGTGGCCGGTGTGCTGCGCCGGCCCAACGCGTTCACGCCGCCCACGCGAGACGACTTCGACGCCGTCATGCACACCAACGTGCTCGGTGCCATGCAGACGCTGCCCCAGGTGGCGCCGCTGGTGGCCGAGGCGCGGGGCGTGTTCGCCTTCCTGTCTTCGTCCATGTCGCAGATCGGCAGCGTGCCCGACAGCGGCTCCTGGCTCTACCGTACCAGCAAGGCCGCGCTGAACATGGCGGTGGCCGCCGCGCAGCACGACTACCCCGACGCCACCCTCGTCACCATCGACCCCGGCTGGGTGCAGACCGACATGGGCGGCGCGGGCGCGGCCCTGACCGTGGCGCAGAGCGTGCAGGGCATGCGCCAGGTGCTCGCCAGCCTGACCCCCGCCGACAAGGGCCGCCTGCTGCACCACGACGGCCGCCGCGCCGCCCATTGGTAATTTTTCGCAGAACAATAAACACCGGAGATACCCCCCATGCTGCTCACCCCCGACCAGGAAATGATTCGCGACGCCGTGCGCGACTTCGCCCAAGCCGAGCTGTGGCCCCACGCCGCCCGCTGGGACAAGGAACACCACTTCCCCCACGACGTGCACCAGGGCCTGGCCGCCCTCGGCGCCTACGGTATCTGTGTGCCCGAAGAGTTTGGCGGCGCCCAGCTCGACTACCTCTCACTCGCCCTGGTGCTGGAGGAAATCGCCGCGGGCGACGGTGGCACCAGCACCGCCATCAGCGTGACCAACTGCCCCGTCAACGCCATCCTCATGCGCTACGGCAACGCCCAGCAAAAGAAGGACTGGCTCACCCCGCTGGCCCAGGGCCGCATGCTCGGCGCCTTTTGCCTCACCGAGCCGCATGTGGGCTCGGACGCATCGGCGCTGCGCACCACCGCCGTCAAGCAGGGCGGCGACTACGTCATCAACGGCGTCAAGCAGTTCATCACCAGCGGCAAGAACGGCCATGTCGCCATCGTCATCGCCGTCACCGACAAGGGCGCCGGCAAGAAGGGCATGAGCGCCTTCCTCGTGCCCACCGACAACCCGGGCTACGTGGTGGCGCGGCTCGAAGACAAGCTGGGCCAGCACAGCAGCGATACGGCGCAGATCAATTTCGACAACTGCCGCATCCCGGCCGACAACCTGATCGGCGCCGAGGGCGAGGGCTACAAGATCGCGCTCGGTGCGCTCGAAGGCGGGCGCATCGGCATCGCCGCGCAAAGCGTGGGCATGGCGCGCAGCGCCTTCGAGGCGGCGCTGGCCTACTCCAAGGAACGCGAGAGCTTCGGCACCGCCATCTTCCACCACCAGGCCGTGGGCTTTCGCCTGGCCGACTGCGCCACGCAGATCGAGGCCGCGCGCCAGCTCATCTGGCATGCCGCTGCGCTGCGCGACGCGGGCCGCCCCTGCCTGAAGGAAGCTGCCATGGCCAAGCTCTTTGCCAGCGAGATGGCTGAACGCGTCTGCAGCGCCGCCATCCAGACCCTGGGCGGCTACGGCGTGGTGAACGACTTCCCGGTGGAGCGCATCTACCGCGACGTGCGCGTGTGCCAGATCTACGAAGGCACCAGCGACGTGCAGAAGATCCTCATCCAGCGTGCGCTGGCATAGCCTTACCGCGCGGCGGCATCAGGCTTCAGGCCCGCCCGCAGCGCCGCCTGCATGTCCTGGGGCAGGCTGGCCACCCCCTGGATGACGCCAGCGCCACCATGGCGCCAATGGACCTGGAACCCGCGCAGCTCGGCCCCGGAGCGCGGCGCGTATTCGGCGATGCGCAGCACCACCTCCGTGCCCCCTTCCACCAGGGCCACGGACGACAGCAGCTTGACCACGGGGCCCAGCTCATGGACTTCGATGCCGACCACCCGGGTGACCCCGCTCGGCGTGCTGGCCAGCGCGGCGGCGACGGATGGCGGCGTGAGGTCCGCCACCCGCTGCAGCGCGGTGCTGGCGAAACAGCCTGGCTGGGCGAAGAAGTGGTCCAGGCCCAGGGCGGCGGCCGCTTCCCGGCTGGCCGCGTCCTTCTGGTCGGGGCGCCACACGGGAGCCCACAGGATGAGCGCGGACGCTGCCGGGCTGCATACCGGCACCTGCGGCCCCGGCTCCAACGTGGCGGTCGTGTGGGCACAGGCCCCCAGCAGCAAGGGCATGGCCAGCATGGCCACCCGTTGGAACGGCAGGGGACGGCCCCGGGATGCGCGTGCCATGGCGGGCCTACAGCTTGGTGTAGCAGCTCTTGCCCGCGATCGACAGGTTCGCCGCCGATTCCACGCTGTCGGGGGTGGGCAGGATGCTGGGGCTGGCATCGCCGAGCGCGCAGAGGTAGGTGCCCTTGCGGGCCCAGACGGTGCGGCTGGCCAGTCCGGTCGGCTGGGTCCACAGGCCCCAGAAGGCGGTCAGTGCGGCATTCGCGCCGCTGCGGTCGAACACGACAGTGCCGAGGCTGGTGGGTGCGGTGGCCAGCAAGGTGCCGGTGCCCGCGCACTGCGCATCGCCATATTCCGCCAGGGTCTGGCTGAAGGCCACACGCGACTCGCTCTGGCGGGTGATGCGCCACACATTGCGCCCCCACACGCCGGGCCGCAGCGGCGCGCAGAGATCCTGCTTCCAGTCGCCCTCCGGCAGGCTTGCCATGCTGGTGGCACATGCCACCTCGACCGTGGACACGTTGGCGCTCGCCATGGTGCCGCTGCCGTTGCGCAGCGTGCAGCTTTGCCCGGCTGGCTGCGTCTTGACCGACACTGCATAGGCCGCGCCGCCCGCCAGCGGGCTGGCGAAGGTGAAGCCGCCGTTGGCCGAGATGCCCAGGTCGTCGCCGCCATTGTTCTGCAGCACCAGCACCCCGCCGGCGGCCAGGCCGCTCACGCTTCCGCCCACGCTGTAGCGCGCTGCCGGCAGGTTGGCGCATGCCACGGCGACGCTGTTCACGTTGGCCGTGGCCACGCCGCTGCCTTGCACCACCGCGCACGACTGGCCTTCCGGCTGGGTCTTGACCGTCACGGCATAGGCCTTGTCCGCCTGCACCCGGCCCGCGAACGTGAACGCACCATTGGCCGTGACGCTGAGGTCGTCCGCGCCGTTGTTCTGCAGCACCACGCGCTTGCCGCTGCCCAGGCCGCTGGCGGTGCCGCCCAGCGTGAAGCCATCCGCCACCGGCGGCGGTGCGGGATCGACACTGTCGCCACCGCCGCAGGCGGCCAGCAGGCAGGCCGACGCCACCGGCAGCACAAGGGTTGCGATCCGCACGGGGGCGCGGTGCGGGCGAGAGGGGGAAATGGCAGGGCGCATGGGCAGCCTCCAGAAAAGGGGTCACAAAGAAAATGGCGGAGCCCATCTCCGCCATGGAAGAAAAGCATAGGGAGGTTTCCCGCCACCGGGGCACGCTGCCGTGCCAACGGCGCGCGGGCGTCGACGAGGCGCCGGCCATTTCGACGGACCGCTGAAAAAAGCCGACGAGCGAAGGGTGCGCGCCGCGTGGGTTTCCTACCATTGGCGGATGGGGCCGCATGTGCCGCCCTGCCATGCCTTGCCCGAAGAAAGGATGTTCCGTGACGAAGCCATCGCCTGACTGCGCCATCCGCCAAGCCTATGTCCGCTTCGGCCTGGTCTATTGGGGCGGCGCTTTTCTCCTGTCCCTGATTTTTTATGTGCTCAAAATCGCGGACTTCACCGACCTTGCCCGGCACGGCTGGTATGTCGCCGAGAAAGTGCTCCGGTATGCCTGCGGATGGGTTTTCACAACCGCCATTTCCTATGTTTTATGGCGCATACATCGTTGGGCAGGGCGTCGCGGGCCATTGGAAAGCGCCCTGCCGGTTTTTATCGTTGCCGCCTTCCTGATTTCCCTGGCGGCGGCGCCGGTGTGGGCCGCGCTGGGCCATGCCGTCCAGGCGGTCACCCCTTCGGCGCAGCGGGCTGCCCAGGACTGGAGCAGTTTCATCAACGACACAGCACTGGGCGCGGCCTTGTTCTTCGGCTGGTCCGGCCTGTTCATCAGCCTCCTCTTCAGCTTCGAGCTCCACGAGCGTGGACGCCGGCTGGCCGCTGCCCGTGAGGAGGCGCTCTCCGCGCAAATGCGCGCGCTGCGCTACCAGGTGAACCCGCATTTCCTCTTCAACACACTCAACTCCATCGCCGGGCTGATCGAGGAAGGATCGGCCGCGCAGGCCGAGCGCATGGTGTTGTCGCTCTCGACTTTCCTGCGCAAGACCCTGTCGCTGGACCCCCTGCAAGACGTTCCCCTGGCGGACGAGATTTCGCTGCAGGAGGAATACCTGGAGATCGAGTGCGAGCGCTTTTCCGACCGGATGGCGTTCAGCATCGACATGCCCGAGGATGTGCACCGCGCGCTGGTGCCGAGCCTCATCCTCCAGCCCCTGATCGAGAACGCCATCAAGCACGGCGTCGGCCAGTCGCACGCGCACACGCAGATCAGCATCCAGGCACGGCGGCAGGGCGACAGCCTGTCGGTCACCGTCGACAACGGCGTCCAGCCCGCTGCCCCGGGGACGCCCGGCGCTGCGCCTCCAGCCGGCCTGGGCATCGGCTTGCGCAACGTGGACGAGCGCATCCGCATGCGCTTTGGCGAAGCCGGCGCCCTGCGCATCGACACCACCCAGGCCATGCGCTTCCGGGTGGAACTCACGCTGCCCTGGAGAACGCCATGAAACCGCTCAACCTGCTGGTGGTGGACGACGAGCCGCTGGCGCGCCGCCGCGTGGTGCGCCTGCTGCGCCAGCTGCCCTGGGCCGGGCAGATCGAGGAGGCTGCCCACGTGCAGCAGGCGCTCGCCTGCCTGGACCGCTTCGAGGCCCATATCCTGCTGCTCGACATCCAGATGCCCGGCGGCAGCGGCTTCGACCTGCTGGCCCAATGGACCCAGTCGGCCCGCCGCTCCGGCAGGCCAGGGCCGCCGCCGGCCGTGGTGTTCGTCACTGCGTTCGACGACCAGGCGTGCCGGGCCTTCGATGCCAGCGCCACCGACTACATCACCAAGCCCATCGAGCCCGGGCGCTTCCAGCTCGCGCTGGAGCGCGCACGCCGGGCCACCGAGATGCAGGACGGCGCCCAGCGGATCGCCGAGCTGGAAGAGGCCCTTGCCACCCTGCGCCGCACCGCGCCGCCGCGCGGCCCGGCGGAGCTCTGGGTGAAGACCCAGGGCCACTACGCCCGCATCGCCTGCGCCAGCATCACCCGCATCCAGGCCGAGCGCGACTATGCCCGCATCCATGCCGATGGCCGGGACTACCTGTACAACGCCAGCCTGTCGGAGCTTGCGCGCCAGCTGCCGGCCCAGGATTTCATCCGCATCCACCGCAGCATGGTGGTGCGCATCGACGCAGTCCGGCGCCTCGGGGTGGGCGCCTTCTCGTCCTTGACGCTGGCGCTGTCCGACGGCGCCACGGTGCGCGTCGGGCGCACCTACACCGTGGGCGTGCGGGCGCGGCTCATGCCCGGCGGGCATCTGTAAAAATAGACTGTTCCCGAGGCGCCCTTGTGGGTGTTTCGTTCCTGTTTTTGCAAAGGATCTCACCATGCAGCGTCGCCATTTCCACCACCTCGGCCTGGGCGCCATCGGCAGCCTGATGTTTGCCACTTGGCAGCAGGCCCATGCCCTGTCGCTGGCCGACCTGTCGGGAGCCGACGCCTCCAGCGGCGTCAAGGCCGCGCTGGCCAAGGGCGCCGAGTCGGCCGTGGCCCTGCTGGGCCAGAGCGACGGCTTCCTGGGCAACCCCAAGGTGCGTATTCCGCTGCCCGGCTACCTGGAAGACGCCGCCAAGCTGATGCGCAAGTTCGGCCAGGGCAAGGCCATCGACGAACTCGTCACCGGCATGAACCGCGCCGCCGAAGCCGCCGTGCCGTTGGGCAAAGACCTGCTGGTCAGCGCCGTGCAGAACATGAGCGTCACCGACGCCAAGAAGATCCTCACCGGCGGCGACACCTCCGTCACCCAGTTCTTTGCCGAGAAGACCCGCGCCCCGCTGGGTGAGCGTTTCCTGCCCATCGTCACCCAGTCCATCGAGAAGGTCGGCCTGGCCCAGCAGTACAACGCCTTCGCCAGCAAGGCCGCCAGCTTCGGCCTGGTGAAGAAGGAAGACGCCAACCTCTCGCAGTACGTCACCGGCAAGACGCTGGATGGCCTGTTCACCATGATCGGCGAAGAGGAAAAGAAGATCCGCCAGGACCCCGTGGGCACCGGCAGCGCCATCCTGCAAAAAGTGTTCGGCGCCACCCGATGAGCCGCCGCGGTGCACCGCCCGCCGCCGCGCCATGCCCCTGCGGGCGCGGAACGGCGCTGGCCGATTGCTGCGGGCGCTACCTCGACCATTTCGACAGTTGCCCCGCACCCGACGCCGAACACCTCATGCGCTCGCGCTACAGCGCCTTTGTGCTGCTGCGCCGTGACTACCTGCTGGCCACCTGGCACCCCCGCCACCGCCCGCATGACCTGGAGCTGGACGCGGGCGCACGCTGGCTGGGCCTGGACGTGCGCCATCACCGTAGCACCGGGCCCGACACTGCCGAGGTCGAATTCGTCGCCCGCCAGCGCGACGCCAGCGGCCGAGCCAGCCGCCTGCACGAGCGCAGCCGCTTCGTGCGCGAGGACGGGCGTTGGTACTATCTGGACGGGGACATCGCCCCCTGAATTTGAAGCAAAAAACTGGCTCCTGCGGAGGAAATACGCCCGCATGCAGCTATCTATTCAATAGCATCCAATGACCATTCCCTTTGACGCCGTGCTGTTCGACTGTGACGGCGTGCTGGTGGACTCCGAGCCCATCACCAATGGCGTGCTGTGCCGCATGCTCGGCGAACTCGGCTGGCAGCTCAGCCTGCACGAATGCATGGCCGTCTTCGTGGGCAACACCGTGATGGACAAGGCTGCGCTGATCGAACAGAAAACCGGCTTTGCCCTCACCCCCGAATGGCTGGCGCGCTTCCGCGCCGAGCGCAACGCCGCGCTGGAGCGCGACCTGCAGCCCGTGCCCGGCATCCAGACCGCCGTGCCCGCCGTGTTCGCCGCGCTGCAGGGCCGCATCGCCTGCGCGTCAGGTGCCGACCGCATCAAGGTGGTGCTGCAGATCGACAAGGCCGGCCTCATGCCCTGCTTCGACGGCCGCATTTTCAGCGGGCAGGAAATGCCCCGCTCCAAACCTTTCCCCGACGTGTACCTGGCAGCCGCCGCCGCGCTGGGCGTGGACCCGCGCCGCTGCGCCGTGGTGGAAGACACGGTCACCGGCGTGCAGGCTGGCGTGGCAGCTGGCGCCACCGTGTTCGCCTACAGCCCCGGCACACCCGGCCACCAGGCGCCCCAGGCCCTGCTGGACGCGGGCGCCGCCATCGTCTTCCCCGACATGGCCACCCTGCCCGAGGTGCTGCGCAACTACCAGGGCGCCGCGCCATGAGCGGCTGGGGCCGCCGGCTCTTCGTCCTGCTGTGGGCCGTGGCCCTGGCCGGCTGCTCATCGGTGCGCCCCTGGGTGAATGCCCCGCTCAAGCCTGACCGCGCCGCACCACAGGGCCTGGTGCAGTCCGACCGTGACCCCAGCATCCTGGTGGCGGTCACCCTCTCGGGTGGCGGCGCCCGTGCGGCGGCCTTTGGCTACGGTGTGCTGCGCGAGTTGCAAAAGGTGCAGTACCCCTGGAACGGCCAGCCCGCCAACCTGCTCGACGCCACCGACGTGGTCAGCGGCGTGTCGGGCGGCAGCATCGTGGCCGCCTACTACGCCGCCTTCGGCGCCGAGGGCCTGCCCCGCTTCGAGCCCGACTTCCTGCGCCAGAACTTCCAGAACAGCCTCATCACCCAGGCGCTGCACCCCGGCAATTTGTCCGACCTGGGCTCGCCCTGGTTCGGCCGCAGCCACCTGCTGGCGCGCCGGCTGGATGAGCTGTTCCAGGGCATGACCTACGGCGACGTCGAGCGCCGCCCGCGCCACCCGCAGTTGCTCATCACCGCCACCGACATGTCGCTGGGCGCCGAGTTTGAATTCACCGCCGACCAGTTCGAGCTGATCTGCTCCGACTTCGCCAGCGTGCCCCTGTCCTTCGCGGTGGCCGCGTCCTCGTCCGTGCCGCTGCTGCTCAGCCCCATGACGCTGCGCAACTACGCCGCCGACTGCCAGCGCGACGGCATCACGCCGCACCTGCGCGAAATCA